>Ga0326726_10006467_pt1 | contig 10543 bp, 12 predicted proteins | sample MHFenrmetagenome_2_FD_207603 | JGI IMG/M metagenome (GOLD analysis project Ga0326726, IMG submission 207603) | Lab enriched peat soil microbial communities from Michigan Hollow, Ithaca, NY, United States - MHF15MN | ecosystem: Environmental > Terrestrial > Soil > Wetlands > Peat | place: USA... | reverse complement strand
ACAAGGGCCTTGGCTTCCGCGAAGTCGAAGCCGAAGACGCCGGCAGCGCGTACAAGGTCACCGAGTTCCCGGTGGTGCGCGCATGATGTCGCCGGGCCGCCGCCGCGTCCTGCAGGGAACGCTCGCAGCGGCGGGCGCGGCGCTCGTGCGCGTCGGGATCGCGCAGGTCGCGGCCGAGCCGCGCGTGATCCCGATGACCGCGCGCCGTTTCGTCTACGAGCCGAACGAGATTCCGCTCAAGGTCGGTGAACGTGTTGTGGTGACGATCAACTCCGTCGACTTCGTGCATGGCATGAACATCCCCGACCTCGGCAAGCGTCTCGACCTCGTGCCCGGGCGCGTGACGCGCCTCGAGCTTCAGCCCACGAAGCCCGGCGTGATCGACTTCGTCTGCGACAACTTCTGCGGCGAGGGTCACGAGGAGATGCACGGTCGCTTCATCGTCAGCGCCTAGGATCGCGGCGTGAGCAACCGCCAGGCCTTCGAGACGCTCGTGCTGCCGCACCTGGATGCCGCGTACAACCTTGCGCGCTGGCTGTTGCGCAGCGACCAGGCGGCCGAGGACGCAGTCCAGGACGCGTCGCTGCGGGCGTTTCGCTACATCGATTCGCTGCGTGGCGAGGACGCGCGCCCCTGGCTGCTCGGCATCGTGCGCAACACCTGTTTCACGGCGCTGGAGCGCGCAAGGAACGGTCCGCAGCGCGTCGACTTCGACGAGGCCGAGTTCGAGAGCGCGCTCGGCGAAGCGGAGCGCGCCACCTCCGACCCGGCCGCCCAGCTGCAACGCGCACGGACGCGCCTCGAGGTCGATGCGGCGATCCGGGCGCTGTCGCCGCCGCTGCGCGAGGTCATCGTCCTGCGCGAGTTCGAGGACCTCGAGTACGCGCAGATCGCGAAGATCGCCGACGTGCCGATCGGCACGGTGATGTCGCGGCTGGCGCGGGCACGCGAAAAACTTCGCAGTATCTTGTCGCAAACCAACCTGGGCGAATGAGATGAGCCTCGACGACCAAGAGCTGTCCGCGCAGATCCGCCGACATGCCACCCGCTACACCGCGCCGGAGGGCTTGCGCGCGGGCATTCGTGCCCAGGTGGCGCTCGCGGACGCCGGACGGGCGACGCCCGCCGCACGTCCGCAATCGGCGCGCCGACGCTGGTTCGACTTCAGTGCAGGCATCGCCGCGTTGAACTGGCGCACGGCCTCGGTGAGTTTCGTGTTCGGCCTTGCTTGCGCCGTGTTCGTCGTGCCGGTCGTACAGCGGCTGAACCTGCACCAGCCCCTGGACGCCGAACTCGTCGCCGATCATGTTCGCGCATTGGGCACGGGCCCGCTGATTCAAGTGGCCTCGAGCGACCGTCATACGGTCAAACCGTGGTTCCAGGGCCGAATCGACTACGCGCCACCCGTATTCGACTTCGTCGCCGAGGGGTTCCCGTTGCGGGGCGGCCGCATCGAACACGTGCGCGGCAATGCCGTCGCAACACTCGCCTATGCGCGCGACCTTCACACGATCGATCTGTATGTCTGGCCGAGCGAGGCGAGGATGGCGCCGCTGCGCAACATAAGCCGCGGCTTCAACGTGGTGCATTGGGCCGACGGCGCGATGGAGTACTGGGCCGTCTCCGACGTCGAAGGCGCGGAACTCGAGCGCTTCGCCCAACTCTGGCAGGCGCGCGCCGTCACGCAGTAAGCCCTGCCCCTGGCGAGGCTTTGTGCGCCGCCGACAAGGGTCGCCCGCACATCGACGAGGATCAGCCCTCGGGCGGCTGCCACTCGCCCCGTCGTGAGCGAGCCGGTAGCGTGAATTTGCGGTGATGCGATGTCTGTCCCTGCTCAATGGCAGGCGTTGCAGCACTCGGACAAGGAACCGCCTACCTCGATCGATGGCATGACGATGAAACCGAACAAATCGATCCTCCAAGAATCCTTCACCTACACCCCATCAACGGCCACGGCGGTCGACGCAACGTGGCGCAAGTACGGGTGGACACCGATGACCGAACAGGAACGGTTGAACCGGCGCCGGCTGCGTGCCGGCGCATCCGAAGTGCGTATCTTCGATTTGCAGGTGGTGCGCAGCGCTTGATCGGGCCACCTGAGCTGGCGGCCTGAACTGGCCGCCTACGGCGTGTACGCCTGCACGTCGCTCGCCCGCATCGCGTAGCCGATGTCGACCTCGGCGTTGCCGTCGGTGATGTAGACGGCCTTCCTGCTGGCCTTCGTCGCAAGGCGGCCGGTGACCCACACGGCGTCGAACATGCCCTTCACCGGGAACGGCTTGTCGGGCTTGACGTGAATGATCTGGTTTGCCGGTGGCGGCGGAGTATGGATGCATGCGCCGGCCCACGGAACGAGCAGGAACTCGCTGACTTCCTTGCCGGCGAACTCGAGCGGCAGCAGATAACCTGCGAGGCGCACCTGCTGGCCATCGAGCGCGGGATTGACCGACGCGGCGAGGGCACGCTGTTTGTTCGCGACTTCATCGCGTTGCGCAAGGAGCCGGTCGACATTGATTCCCGCTTGCTGCAGCTTGCTCGCGGCGGCGTGCTCGCTCGCCGACTCCTGAGGCGACAACGTCACGCCGCGCGCCCTGCGGTCACGCAGGGCGGCGACATCGGCGAGTGCCTCGAGTTGCTCGGGCGTCAGCGTCGCAAACGGATTTTCCGCAGCAGACAACCGCAGCGTGAGGCTCTCCCAGCCGATCTGGCGCGGCGTCTCGGCGCCGGCGGCAAACCCGGCGAGTGCGAGCGCGCAGGCGAGCACGCCGCTGAAGAATCTCATTCGCCCGGTGCGTTTCGTTCCTGTCATACCCGCAGCGTCATGCCATCGATCAAGGAGAACTGGTAGCTGCGCCAGGCCGGCCACACGCTCGCCAGTCCTGCCGCGACGATGACGAGCAGCATAACGCTGAACTCCTCGCGCGTCGGCCACGTTGCATCGATGGCGAAGCCGAGATGCGCTTGTACCGACGGTGCGCCCGCACCCAGCGCGACCTCGAGGACCACCAGGCCGAGCACGACGCCGGCCGACGCGAGCAGCATCGCTTCGCCGAGTATCAGGACGAAGATCTGCGCGGGCCGCGCGCCCACGGAGCGCAGCACCGCCATCTCGCGCCGCCGTTCGTTGAGACTGGTGAGCAACGCGACAAGCATCCCCGCAAGGCCGACCGCCACGACGAGAATCGAAACCGCGCGCAGCGCCCGCTCCGCGACGCCGGCGATTTCCCAGACCTCGAGCAACGTGACGCCGGGCAGGATCGCGGTGAGTGGTTCGCCCGCATATTCGTTGACTGCGCGCTGCACGGAAAGCGCGCTGCCGCGCGCCTTGAGACCGATCAGGAATGCGCTGATCGTGCGTTCGTGCGGATCGGCAGTGCGCGCCGCGCGCGCCGCCAGCGCCGCGGCGAGCGGATCGGGCGAAGCGCCCCCGCCATCGGCATGGACGAGATCGAGGCCCTCGAGCGCAACGTGGATGGTGCGGTCGACCGGCGTGCCGGTCCGCTCGAGGATGCCAACGACGCGAAACGGGTGCTCCTTGTGCAGCGACGTCTCCACTTCGCCGGTACCGTGCGCGAGAACGATCTGCTGGCCGGGCGCGTAGTGCAGTGACTGCGCGACGTCCGCCCCGATCACCGCGCCGTGCGCGTCGTCGAAACGGGTTCCCTGCGCGAAGACAAGCGCCCGGTCGCGCGCGTAGCGCAGATGATCGAAGTAGTCGCCACTGGTGCCGAGCACGCGGAAGCCGCGGTGCGAGTCGCCGAGCGACAGTGGAATCGTCCATGCCACGTCGGGCCGCGCCGCGACAGCGCGAAAACTGTCCCAGCGCACGTTGTTGTTCGGGTTGCCGATGTGGAAGACCGCGAAGAGCAGCAGGTGCGCCGGACTCGTGCGCGCACCCACCACGAGATCGGTGCCCGAGACCGTGCTGGCGAATGCCTCGCGCGACGCGTTGCGGATGCGCTCGACCCCGAGCAGAAGTGCGACCGCCAGCGCGATGGAAAGCACGGTGAGCGTCGCAGTCAAGCGGCGATTGCGCAGGCTCTTCGCGGCGAGGGTGAGGATCATGCGGCAACCGGCGCAATGTCGACCTTGCGGTCGAAAAGGGGGGCCAGTGCGACGTCGTGGCTGGCGAACAGCAGCGTCGCACCCTCACGCGCGCATTCGCGAAACAACAGCTCGAGGAACGCCGTGCGCCGGTCCGCGTCGAGGGCCGATGTCGGCTCGTCGGCGATCACGAGTTCCGGCGCGCCGATCAACGCACGCGCGGCCGCGACGCGTTGCTGCTGCCCCACGCTGAGTTCGGTCACCGGCCGGCGCAGGACTGCGGCGTCACCCATGTCGAGATGCTCAAGGAGGCGCCGCGCTTCCGCCTCGACGCTCGGTGTCGCGCGCAACGCGCGTCGCCTGCGCACGCTCGAAAAGCCGCAGGGCAGGCAAACGTTCTCGAGCACCGAAAGGTACGGGATCAGGTTGAACATCTGGAAGATGTAGCCGATGTGATCGGCCCGAAAGCGGTCGCGCGCGGCGCCACGCAGGGCGGCCAGGTCGGTGCCGAGCACGCGAACCTTGCCCGCCCGTGGCGCGAGGACACCCGTCAACACGCTGAGCAGCGTGGACTTTCCGCTGCCGCTGGGCCCACTCATGAACACACGCTCGCCGCGCACCAGGCGCAGTGAAGCCGCGCTCACGACGGGGCGCGCAGCGCCCGGCCAGGAAAAGACAACGCCCGTCAGATCAACGACGGGCGCAGCGCGCGCAGCGGGCGTTTCGGCCGCCGCGCCCTCCGGCCGCACGGTGCCCTGCGCGACGGCCCTCATCCCGCTTGCGCCGTCGCGCACCACCACCGGCTCAGGTCAGCGGCAGGGATCCGCGGCGCCGTGATGCGACCGCTCGTGCTCGTGTTCGCCGCGCTTGCGCCAGCGATCGTCACTGGGATCGAAAACCTGCGGCACCATGAAATCGTTCGGATCGACGAGCAGGCGGAATTCCGGCCACTGGTCCTGCGGGAAGCCCATGTTGAGGGCCGTCTCGCGCCAGTTGATCTTGTGATACAGCGCGGAGCCCGCTTGCGCCACGTCGGTCAGGTGCCCCGGGTAGTACACCTTCGGCTTGAGGTGCTGCGTGTACTGGATGATGTCACGCTGCTGGTTGTTGGTCGCACCGAGGCTCACGATCGAACCGAGCAGCACGTCGGTCTGCGGCAGGCGGTCCATGATCGAGAAGAGACCTTTGCCGATTTCGGCCGCAAGGGCAATCGCGGGACCATTGTTCGCCGGGTCGTTGAACTGCGCGAGCGAGATCAGGCCGGGCGAACCCGTGCCGATCCCTTCCTTCACCGGGCCTGCGGAGTTCACCCACGCGAACGTGAAATCGTTCTCGCCTTTGCGCACGACGAAGTGATAGAAGATCTCGATGATCCCGGCGCTGCCGCCGAACCCGGTGGTCGTCGTGTCGAGCTGTCCCGGCACGCGCAGCGCCGGGTTGGCGGGCGGCGTGAACGGCGTTCCGGTCGGGAACATGGCCGGATAGGTCACCGCCGGCGGGGGCGTCGTGACCGTGAGACCGGCGTAACGCGGGTCGCCGAGGTTGGAGAGCGGCGTGTGGGGGAACGACGCGTCGACCGGCGCAGTCCCCGAGTGGACGTGTTTGAACGTCAGGATGCAGATCTTCGGATCGAACTGCGTGATCCGGCGAATCGTGGTCGTGCCGCCCGCCGGGTTGGCGAGGGTGCCGGTGTATTCACCCGGCGGTGAATTGCGCGGCACGACGCCGACACAATTGACCGGGTTGCCGTTCGGGATCACTTTCACGCCGCCGTTCTGCAGGTTCGGGTCATTCGACATCCTCTGCACGTCGAGCTGCATCACGTCGCAGGTTTCCGGCGACGCATAGATCGGGATGTCGAGCCACTTCGCGACGTACGCGGCATTGTCGGCGTGGTCGCCGTGCCCGTGCCCGAGGAAGATCGCCTCGGGATGCGCATCGATGAAATCCTGCGGCAAGATGGGGGTGCGGCGTTTGTCGAGCGGCGCGGTCGGCAGCTCCGGGCGATTGATGTAGCTGTCGAGCAGCAGCACCGTCCCCATCACCGATACGACGTAGGTCGTGTTGGATGCCCACGAGAAGATCACCTTGTTGCGATTGACGCGCCCGTGCTCGTCGACATTTTCGATGCCGAAGAACTTCTGCCGTGCCTTGATCGTCGCGACATCCACGTCGCGCGCGCTCGCGCTGCCGGTCGCGGCCACCAAGACCGCCGGCAGCATTGCCCAGACGATTCGCCTGCAATTCATCACACGCCCTCCTGTTCAGTATCGAGCCGATACCTTGCTTTCGCCGTGGCGCCAAAGGCGCCCGCTTTGCGCTGCGTGTTTCGTGCAATCGGGCGATGCACACCCTTCGCTCTGCGTGCCCGATCGCGCGCAGCTTAGAGACGTTCGTGCTTCAACGCACTGCTGCGGCGCGATCGTCGCGTGTTCTTGTCGCAATCGCAGAGGTCGCTACGTGAGAGGGGCGCTTGCGCGCCCCTCGGTTTGCCGACGCGCAATCAAAAAAACGCGTCTGTGCTGCGACCGGCCAGCGTTTTCTATTTCGGCCGGCCGTACCGCGCGGTGAAGCTCGCCTTGCCGAGCTTGTTCGCATTGATCATGAATCCGGCAAGGGCGGCGGTTGCATCGGCAGGCAAGTCGAGTTTGTCGGTCTTCAGTGCATACACGGTGAAGATGTAGTGATGCGGCTTGTCGCCTTGCGGAGGGCACGTGCCACCCCAACCGGCAAAGCCGAAATCGACTTTCACGGCGGACGCGCCGGCTGGCAGGTTTGCCCCGCCCACGGCACCCGCATTCGACGGCAACTCCGTCACGCCGGCCGGGATGTTGACCACCACCCAGTGCCACCAACCCGATCCGGTCGGAGCGTCGGGGTCGTAGACCGTGACCGCAAAGCTCTTCGTGCCGGCCGGCGCGCCGGACCAGTTCAACACCGGCGACTTGTTCTCGCCGGAACAGCCGAACCCGTTGAATTCGAAACTCTTGGGCATCGTGCCGCCCGACTTGATCTCCGGGCTCGTGAGCGTGAAACCCGCTGCCTCGGCAACGGTGCCGGCAGCGCACAGCGCTGAGGCAAACAACCACCGCATCTTCATGTTTCTGCTCTCCCTTCATGCTGCGAAACCATCGTCTTGATGGCGCGGCGAAATTTAGCAGCGCACGGGTGGCAGACCGCTTGCAGGGCCCTTGCTACGGCACGTGGGCAACCGACCCGGGGCAATCGGGGGTCGCGATCGATGCGCCGCGACCGACTAAAGTTGCGCCTGTGACGCCGCGGCGACGAGGACCTCATGTCGCCCTTTCTCTCCGGAAGGAATCCAGGAGCGCGCGATGGCAGACCTCTTCGAGAACCCGATGGGCCTCATGGGCTTCGAGTTCGTGGAATTCGCAGCGCCGGTTCCCGGAACCCTGGAACCCATCTTCACGTCGCTGGGCTTCGCCAAAGTCGCGCAACATCGATCGAAGGACGTGGCGCTCTTTCGCCAGGGCGAGATCAACTTCATCGTCAACCACGAGCCGAAGAGCGTCGCATGGTATTTCGCGGCTGAACACGGACCATCGGCGTGCGGCATGGCCTTTCGCGTGAAGGATGCGCACAAGGCCTATGCGCTCGCCCTCGACCGTGGCGCGCAACCGGTCGAGATGCCGACCGGCCCGATGGAACTGCGCCTGCCGGCCGTCAAGGGCATCGGTGGCGCGCCGCTCTACCTGATCGACCGCTTCGAAGAGGGACGGTCGATCTACGACATCGACTTCGAATTCCTGCCGGGCGTGGAGCGCCATCCGAAGGGGCATGGCTTGCGGCTGATCGATCACCTCACGCACAACGTCTACCGCGGCCGCATGGCATATTGGGGCTCGTTCTACGAACGCATCTTCGGCTTTCGCGAACTGCGCTACTTCGACATCAAGGGCGAATACACGGGCCTTACGTCCAAGGCGATGACTGCGCCGGACGGGAAGATCCGCATCCCGCTCAACGAGGAAGCATCACAGACGACGGGGCAGATCGAAGAGTTCCTGATGAAGTTCAACGGCGAAGGGATCCAGCACATCGCGCTTCTCACCGACGATCTCATCAAGTCGGTCGACAGCCTGCGCAAGGCCGGCGTGCCGCTGATGGGCGCGCCGCCGGCGACCTACTACCGCATGCTCGACGAGCGCCTGCCCGGTCACGGCGAAACGGCGGGCGAACTACAGGCGCGCGGCATCCTGCTCGACGGCTCCACCGAGGGCGGCCGCAAGCGGCTGCTGCTGCAGATCTTCTCCAACACGCTGCTCGGGCCGGTCTTCTTCGAGTTCATCCAGAGGAAGGGCGACGAAGGTTTCGGCGAAGGAAATTTCAAGGCGCTCTTCGAATCGCTCGAGCGCGATCAACTCGAGCGCGGCGTCATCAGGGCAACCTAGGCGCCGCGAAGGGTTCCGAGCGGCACGCCGCGTTCCTGAACCAGGGCCGCACAGCTCAGTCGGACCAGCGCAAGACCGATGCAGTGATCTGCCCGTGACACGGCGGCCGGGGGCGCCGCTCGCGCGATCGGCACCGCAGGTTCACGTCCGATGGGAATCGCCCTGCGTTCGGTCGACGCAGCCGACCTTGAACACGCCGAAACGGCGCTGGGCGATGATCGCCTTCCGCGCCTCGAGCACATCGTGCTCGCGAACGCGACCGCCGATGCGCTGCGCGCTTCGCACCGCCGCGCTGTGCGCCGCGTTGGCGGCAAGGCTCGCCCAGGCCCAGGACCGCCGGACAGGGTTCCTCGCAGGGTTCCCACCGCCCTACGCATCCCACCAAACGCGTTAGCGTGCCGGACGCTGGCATTCGCGCCTGCGCTTGACCTTATGATCGCTGCGCTCGCCGTCACCGGGCCCTTGTGGCCTCCGTTCCATGCCGAATGTTTCTTCTTGCCGCGTGATTGGAACCCGCAGATATTCCGCCGCTGCGACCGTCGCAACGTGTTTTCTCGTTGTCGCCACGATGCTGGTTGCGGGTCGCGCGCACGCGCAGGCGGGTGGCAGTCCGGCCGGCACGTTCATCACCCGATCGCTCACCCCGGAAACTGCCCTGAAGGCGGTCAGCGCCGCGCTCGGCGAGTGCCGCAAGCGCGGCTACCAGGTCGCGGTTGCCGCGGTGGACCGCGCCGGTGTCGTGCAAGCCCTGTTGCGCGATCGTTTTGCCGGCGCCCACACGCCCGACACGGCGATCGGCAAGGCCTGGACCGCAGTGAGTTTCCGCACCGACACCCTTGCACTGGCCCAGCAGACGCAACCCGGCCAGGCGAGCTCAGGTATCCGCAACCTGCCTCGGGTCGTCGCCGTTGGCGGGGGCGAGCTGATCGAAGCGGCGGGCAACCTGCTCGGCGCGCTCGGTGTTTCCGGGGCGCCGGGCGGCGATGCTGACGCCGCGTGTGCCCGCGCCGGCATCGCTGCAATTCGCGACGAGATCGATTTCTAGCGGCGCCCGGCGCACGAGCGGGAACCCCATGCATCGCGGTTCGGGCTGGTGCGTCCGGCCGGGGCGCGATAGGCTGCGTAGCCTGCACGCGCGACCCGTCGCTGTTGCGCTCGCAGGTTGATACCCGGGGTCGGTTTTACGCGTGACGTCGTCCAGCCCAGCCTTATCATCACCGCCGTCTGCCGCACGCGTGCTGGTGGTCGACGATGACCCGCTTTCCAGCTCCCTGCAGGCTCACTTGGCGTTGCTACTTGGCCACACCGCGACGATCGAACACGATGCCGAACGCGCGGTCGAAATGGCGCTGTCCGGCAACTTCGATCTCATGCTGCTCGACCTGGGTATGCCCAAGGTCGACGGCTTCGAGGCGCTGCGCCGCCTGCGCGACCAGGAGACGAAGACCGAACGCAGGCCGCTGCCGGTGATCGCGGTCACCGGCTACTCGTCGGAATCGGATCGATTGAGCTGTCTGATGGCCGGCTTCAACGAGCACCTGAGCAAGCCGGTACAGGCCGCCTCGCTCGCGAGCGCCATCGAGCGCGCTCTGGGTACACGCAATCCGCCACGCCAGGAAGGCGAACGGCGCGTGCAGGAGTCGGATGCCGAACGACTGCGTGCAACGGTGCGGCGCCTGAGCAGCGTGAAGCCCGGTGACCGGCAGTTCGCGCCCACCGTAACCGAGTCCTTCGCGCTGCGCTCGGCCCAACTCATCGAGACGCTGGCGATGGCGGTCGAAGCGCGCGATCCGGAACAGGCCACGCGTGCGGCGCGCGCGTTGAAAGCGAGCGCCGAATTCCTCGGCGCGCTGCGCCTCGCCCAGATGAGTGCCGAACTGGACCGCCTGACCGGCGCGGCGGCGTGGGACGCCGCGGCGGCGTTGCTGCGCGCCGTCGGCCACGAACACCAGGCCGTGCTTACCCTGCTCTTCGAGTCGGGCCGCTGACCCATGGACACAGCCGGGTCGGCGACGCCAAGCGCGCACGAGATCGCGCTGCTGCGCAAACTCGCGCGGCTCACCCGCATCGGCGCCTGGGAGTTCGAC
>Ga0326726_10006465_pt1 | contig 10545 bp, 5 predicted proteins | sample MHFenrmetagenome_2_FD_207603 | JGI IMG/M metagenome (GOLD analysis project Ga0326726, IMG submission 207603) | Lab enriched peat soil microbial communities from Michigan Hollow, Ithaca, NY, United States - MHF15MN | ecosystem: Environmental > Terrestrial > Soil > Wetlands > Peat | place: USA... | reverse complement strand
CCACGACGTTCGACTTGAGGCGGTCGAACCGGTTGCGCAGCTGCTCGCGCGAGTGCTTCCGCGTGCCGCGCAGGAGCATGCCGCTGGTGACGCCGCAGGCCGCGGCGCGGTTCGCCTTGCTCTGCTCGTCGCCCCACTGCAGCGCGAGCTGCGCCACCACCGTGCTGCCGCGCGTCTTCTTGGGAAGCAGCGCGAGCTTCATTCCGCCGGGGAGCGTCTTGCGGATCACGCGCGCCTCGATGTTGGCGGGCGTGGGATTGAAATCCTCGCCCTGCGCTATCGCGCCGGAGCTCCGGTAGTCCTTGAGCGCCGCGGCGAGGTCGGGCACCGCGGGGATCTCGGCGCGGTCCGGCGACTGGGTGGGGAGGAACATGCCCAGCGTGCGGTTGGCCGGCTTGAGATAGCGCGTGGCGGCGGCCTGCACGTCGGCGGCGGTGACCTTCTTCAGCCGGTCGCGGTGCAGGAACAGCACGCGCCAGTCGCCGATGGCCGCGCACTCGGACAGCGCCATGGTGAGCTCGCGGGAATCGGCGAGCGTGAGATCGATGTCGTTGATGAGCCGGGTGCGCGCGCGCTCGACCTCTTCTTCGGTCGCGGGCTTGCTCGCAAATCCTTCCAGGACTCCAAGCAGGGCGTCGCGCACGGCATCGATCGAGGCGTCCTGCCTGAGGTTCGCGCCGAAATAGGCGAAGCCGGCTTCGTGCAGCTGGCGCTCGGTGCCGAAGACCGAGCTCGCCAGACCCGACTCCACGAGCGCCTTGTGCAGCCGTCCCGAAGGCACGTGGTTGAGCAGCGCGACGAGCACGTCCACGGCGGCGTATTCCGGGTGCGTTCCCGGAGGCATGTGGTACAGGGCCGAGACGATCTGCACGTCGCCCGCGCGGCGCAGGGTGACGGTGCGCTCCCCGTCCTGGGTGGGCTCGACGGTGTAGGTGGCGCGCAGCTTGCGCGTGGGCTTCGCTATGGGGCCGAAGCGCTTTTGCGCGAGACCGAGCGCGCTGCCCTCGTCGATCTTTCCCGAAATCAGCAGCACCGCGTTGTCCGGCTGATAGTAGTTACGGTAGAACGCCCGCAGCCGTTCGATCGGCACGTTCTCGATGTCCGAGCGCGAGCCGATGATGGCGTTGCCGTAGTTATGCCAGAGAAAGGCGCTTGCCGCGACGCGTTCGCGCAGGACGGTGGAGGCGCTGTTCTCCCCCGATTCGAACTCGTTGCGCACCACCGTCATCTCCGCGTCGAGATCCTTGCGTGCGATCGACGCGTTGACCATGCGGTCGGCCTCGGCCTCGAGCACGTAGTCGAGCGTCTTATTGCTCGCCGGAAATGTGCCGAAGTAGTTGGTGCGGTCGAACGAGGTACTGCCGTTGTAGCGGACCCCGCGCTGCTGGAAATCCGCCTTGATGGCCGGAAAGCGCTGGGTTCCGCGGAACATCAGGTGCTCCAGCAGGTGCGCCATCCCGGTCTCGCCGTAGCCTTCGTGGCGCGAACCGACCAGATAGGTGACGTTGACCGTGATAGTGTCGATCGAGCGGTCGGGGATGAGCAGGACCTTGAGCCCGTTCGCCAGGCGGTACTCGGTGACGCCTTCGACCGAGGTGACGCGCTGCACTCCGGCGGGCAGGCTCGCAGCCGCCGGCTGGGCGGGGGCGAACGCCGGCGTGAACAGGATCAGCGCGGCGAGAAAGCGGAGGAAGCGCATCGGGATTGCCTTCTTGACCGGCGGCGGCCGGGCAAAGTTCAATTGTATCCCGGGCGAACGGCGTAAGGCCCCGGCCGCAGGCTTGAATTCCGCGCGCCGCGGCCTCATCCTTCGGCCCGCCCTGTCCCATAAGGTAAACAGTCGGAGCCACCATGTCGGCAGCAGCAACGAAGGAAATCCTGGGCTTCCAGGCCGAGGTGAAGCAGCTGCTTCACCTGATGATTCACTCCCTGTACGGCAACAAGGAGATCTTCCTCCGGGAGCTCATCTCGAATGCTTCGGACGCCGCCGACAGGCTGCGCTTCGCGGCGCTCTCGGACAACGCGCTCTACGGCAGCGACTCCGATCTCAGGATCCGCGTCTCCTTCGACAAGCAGGCGCGCATCCTCACGGTGTCCGACAACGGCATCGGCATGTCCCGCGAGGAGGTCGTCCATAACATCGGCACGATCGCCAAGTCCGGGACGCGCGAATTCTTCCAGTCGCTCACCGGCGACCAGGCGAAGGACGCGCGCCTGATCGGCCAGTTCGGCGTGGGCTTCTATTCCTCGTTCATCGTTGCCGACCGGGTGACGCTGCTTACCCGGCGCGCGGGGCTCCCCGCCGACCAGGCCGTGCGCTGGGAATCCGATGGCGGCGGAGAGTTCACGGTCGAGCCGGCGGAAAAGGCGGGGCGCGGCACCGACGTGATCCTGCACCTGCGCGAAGGCGAGGATGAATTACTCTCCGAATGGAGGATCAAATCGATCCTCCGCAAGTATTCCGACCACATCGCGATTCCCATCGTGATGAAGAAGGTCAAGTGGGACAAGGACAAGTCGCAGGAGGTCGCCACCGACGAGGACGAGACCGTCAATCAGGCGAGCGCCCTGTGGGCGCGACCGAAGTCCGAGATCGGCGAGGAGCAGTATCAGGAGTTCTACAAGCACATCGCGCACGACGGCGACGCGCCCCTCGCCTACACTCACAACCGCGTCGAGGGAAGGCAGGAGTACGTACAGCTCCTCTACATTCCGGCGCACGCTCCCTTCGACCTGTGGGACCGGCGCGAGCGACGGGGCTTGAAGCTGTACGTGCGGCGCGTGTTCATCATGGACGACGCCGAGCAGCTGCTGCCCGCCTATCTGCGCTTCGTGCGCGGCGTGGTGGACTCGAACGACCTGCCGCTCAACATCTCGCGCGAGATCCTGCAGGAGAGCCGCGACATCGAGGCGATCCGCGGCGGGTGCACCAAGCGCGTGCTCTCGCTCCTCGAGGACCTCGCCGACAACGCCAAGGACAAGTACGCGGTGTTCTGGAAAGAGTTCGGCCGGGTGCTGAAGGAGGGCGTCGGCGAGGACCCGGGCAACCGTGAGCGCATCGCGAAGCTGCTGCGCTTTTCCTCCACGCATATCGACCGCGAGGAGCAAAGCGTGTCGCTCGCCGATTATCTCGCGCGCATGAAGCAAGGCCAGGACCGGATCTACTACGTGACCGCCGAGACCTTCCTCGCCGCGAAGAACAGCCCGCACCTGGAGATTTTCAGGAAGCGCTCAATCGAGGTGCTGCTGCTCTCTGAGCGCGTCGACGAGTGGCTGGTCGCCAACCTCGCCGAGTACGAGGGCAAAACGCTCGTTTCGGTGGCGAAAGGCGAGCTCGATTTGTCCAAGCTCCAGACCGAAGAGGAGAACAAGGAGCAAGCGAGGCAGGCGGGAGAGCACCGCGCTCTCGTGGCGAAGCTGAAAGACGCGCTGGGCGACAGGGTGAAGGACGTGCGCGTCACCTCGCGTCTCACGCAATCGCCCTCCTGCCTCGTCGCCGACGAACACGACATGGGCGGCAACCTCGCGCGCATCCTCAAGGCCGTGGGGCAGAAAGGATTGGACGCCAAGCCGATCCTCGAGATCAATCCCGCGCATCCCATGGTGCGGCGCCTCGAGCAGGAAAAGGCGCGCTTCGCCGACTGGGGCAACCTGCTCTTCGACCAGGCGCTGCTCGCCGAGGGCGGGCAGCTCGACGACCCCGCGGGCTTCGTGCGCCGCATGAACGAGCTGATGCTAGAAATGGCGGGCGAGGGCGGCCGCATCATCGTTCCGGGGCGCTGAGCTATCCGCTCGGCCCGGTGCTAGACTGCGGGAAAAGAGGAGCTTGAAAGCTCCCGCAGCCGCGGGACGGGAGACCGCGGAATGGGAGAGAGAGTGGTTGCCTGGCTGCGCAAGCTCCTGACTGCGCCTGAATATCCCGGAGATCCCGAGACGACCGCGCTCGGGCGCATGTTCAACATCGCTGCCCTGGTCCTGCTCGCGGCCTCGATCGTTGCCGCGGTCAACAACCTGGTGGCCGGGGACTTGCGAGTGGTGGCCGTCATGGCGGCGGCGATCTTCGCGATCTCGTGCCTGATCGTCGCCGCGCACCGCGGGCACCTGCGGATGGCGAGCACGGTGCTGCCGGTGCTCATGCTCGCGACGTTTACCCTGGGCCCGGTGATCCGAGACGGTGTGCACGACAGCGCCACGGTCGCGATCGCGGCGACCATGGTCGTCGCCGGGGTCCTGATGAGGTGGCGCGCCCTGCTCGTGCTGGTCGCGCTGACGATCGCAGCCTTCTTCGCGATGGGCTACGCGGAGATCGAGGGCGTCCTGCACAACCGCTTTTCCGCGTCCACCGATTTCCGGTTCCTGTTCGGGGTCTGCATCAGCTTCGTCTTCGCGGCGGTCATCGTCCGCGTGCTGACCAACACCATGGTCCACACCTTGCGCGAGAGCCAAAGCTCGCAAGAGCGGCTCAAGCGGTCGGAGGAGCGCTTCGCCAAGATGATCCAGGCCACGCCCGCGGCGACGACCATCACGCGTTACGAGGACGGAACCTTCCTGGAGGCGAACCAGGCGGCGCTTGATGCGTTCGGGCGCAGCCGCGAAGAGGTGATCGGGCAGACCGCCCTGTCGCTCGGCGTGTGGCCGAACCCTGAGGACCGGTCGCGGCTGATGGCGTCGATCAACGCGGGCGAGCCGGTGAATCTCCGTCCGGTCACCGTGCGCAGGAAATCGGGCGAGATACGCGAAATGCTGATCTCCGCCGCCTGGGTCGAGCTGGACAATCAGAAACAGATGCTGATGTCGGCGGTGGACATCACCGACGTGCGGCGCGCGGAAGAGCTGCTGCGGCGCTCCGAGGAGCGCTTCGAGAAGATCTTCCAGGCGAGCCCCGATCCGATCGTCATCAGCCGCTTGAGCGACGGCCGCTATCTCGAAGTGAACCGGCGCTGGCTCGAGCTGTTCGGCTACGAGCGCGAGGAGATACTCGGGCACACCTCGCTCGAGCTGGGGATCTGGGCCGACCCGGCGGAGCGGCCCCGTTTCGTCGAGCAGGTCGTCGCGCACGGCGCGCTGCAGGGCTTCGAAGCTCGCTTCCGCAGGAAATCCGGGGCGATCATCGACGCCGTCCTGTCCGCCGACGTGATCGATATCGACGGTGAGGCGCACCTGATCGTGCCGATCATGGACGTCACCGAGCGCAAGCACGCCGAGGAACGCATCCAGCAGCTGGCGACCCGCGACCCGCTGACCGGCCTGCCCAACCGCCTGCTGCTGAACGACCGGCTGATGCTCGGCATCAACCAGGCGCAGCGGCACGGCGGCAGCCTCGCGCTGCTGTTCATCGATCTGGACCGGTTCAAGTACATCAACGACTCGCTCGGGCACGTCATCGGGGACGCCTTCCTCAGGTCGGTCGCCGAGCGCCTCTCGGGGATCATGCGCCAGGGCGACACTCTGGCGCGGATCGGCGGCGACGAGTTCGTCGTGCTGCTCGAGAACATCGTCGCCATGGAGGACGCGGCGGGCCAGGTCGCGCGCAAGATCCTGGACTGCCTCGCCGAGCCTTTCTCGGTGGACGGGCACACCCTGAACTGCTCGTGCAGCATCGGGATCAGCGTGTTTCCCACGGACGCCACCGACCCGCAGATGCTCATCCGGGACGCGGACACGGCCATGTACAACGTCAAGGAGAGCGGGCGGGGCTCGTACCGCTACTTCTCGGCGGAAATGAACACCCGCATGCAGGAGCGCCTGCAGGTCGAGATCGGCCTGCGAAAGGCGATAGTCGAGCGGCAGTTCGAGCTGGCGTACCAGCCGAAGGTAAATCTCGAGAGCGGCGAGGTTGTCGGCCTCGAGGCCCTGCTGCGCTGGCGGCATCCGGAGTGGGGCGTGGTGGCTCCGGGGCAGTTCATCGCGGTCGCCGAGGACACCGGCCTGATCGTCGAGATCGGCCGGTGGGTCCTGGAAGAGGTGTGCCGGCAGCTGCGGGAGTGGCGCGATCGCAGCGTCTCGCCTGTGCCGGTCGCAGTCAATCTCTCCGTGCGCCAGTTCACCCCGGCCCTGGTCGGCGAAATTTCCACGGCGATGGTCGCGCACGGCGTGGCTCCCGGACAGATCGAAGTCGAGATCACCGAGAGCCTGTTCATGCAGAACGCCGAGGAGGTCCGGACCATTCTCGGGGGGCTCTCGCGGCTCGGAGCCCGGGTCATCATCGACGATTTCGGCACGGGCTACTCGTCCCTGGGGTACATCAGGCATTTCAGCGTCCATGCGCTCAAGATCGATCGCGCTTTCCTGAGCGACATCAGCTCGTCCTCGCAGAACCTCGCGATCGTGCGCGCGGTCATCACCATGTGCCGCGGCCTGGGCATCGGTGTCATCGCCGAAGGGGTGGAGAAGAAGGAGCAGCTCGAGACTCTCCGCAAGCTGCGCTGCGACGAGTATCAGGGCTATCTGTTCAGCCGCCCGGTGGCCGCCGCGGAGATCGAGCGGCGCTATCTCAAGTCGCTTCCCGCGCACAAGGTCCTGAGCGGGCAGCAGCACTGACGGGCGTGATACGCTCTGGTGGAGTGCGCCTCCACATCGTCAAGTCGGTAGTCGCAGCGCTTTTCCTCGTCGCGTCTGCTCCGGGGCACGCTCAAGCCCCCGAGCGCGTCGTTACGGCGAAGCGCTTCATGGTGGTCGCGGCGCACCCGCTCGGCGCGCGCGCGGGGGTCGACGTGCTCAAGCGCGGCGGCAGCGCGGTCGACGCGGCGATCGCCGCGGAGCTCGTGCTCGGCCTGGTCGAGCCCCAATCCTCGGGATTGGGCGGAGGTGCCTTCCTGCTCCACTACTCGGCCGGCGACCGCGGGCTCGAGGCCTACGACGGCAGGGAAACGGCGCCCGCCGCGGCCAGGCCCGGGCGCTTCCTCGGAGCCGACGGCAAGGCGGTCGATTGGCCCGCGGCGGTCGTCAGCGGAAAATCGGTAGGCGTGCCGGGCCTCCTCGCCATGCTCGAGCTGGCGCACCGCAGGCACGGCAAGCTCGCCTGGGCTGAGCTCTTCCAGCCGGCGATCCGGCTCGCCGAGAACGGCTTCCCCATCTCGCCGCGGTTGCACGCCCTCGTCTCGGCCGACCGCTTCCTCGCCCAGGACGAGAACGCGCGGCGCTATTTCTATTCTCCGGACGGCAGCGCCAAGCCGGCGGGGACGCTGCTGAAGAATCCGGAGTACGCCGCGGTGCTGAGGCGCGTCGCCTCCGAGGGAGCAAAGGCGTTCTACCGCGGAGACATAGCGCGCGATATCGCTCTAGCAGTGCGCGGCCGCAAGCGCTCGCCGGGCGACCTCGCCGATGCCGACTTCGCATCGTACGTGGCCAAGGAGCGCGAACCGCTGTGCGGCCCCTACCGCGGCTTCAAGGTGTGCGGCGTGCCGCCGCCCAGCTCAGGCGGCTTCGCCGTGCTGCAGATGCTCGGCATCCTCGAGCATTTCGACCTTCGCGCGCTGCGGCCGGACTCGGTGCCGGCGGTGCATGTGTTCGCCGAAGCCGGACGGCTCGCCTACGCCGATCGCAACCTGTACATCGCCGATCCCGCGTTCGCCGCCGCGCCGCTCGCGGCACTGCTCGACGTGCACTATCTGGATTCGCGCGCGAAGCTTATCGACCCGAAGCATTCGATGGGACGGGCGCAGGCGGGCTATCCCGCCCGCATCGCATCGCGCTACGGCATCGCCGAAGCGCTCGAGCTTCCGTCCACCACGCATCTTTCGGTGGTCGACGCGGACGGCAACGCGGTCGCGCTGACCGCGAGCATCGAGGCCGCCTTCGGCAACCGCCAGATGGTGCGCGGGTTTCTTCTCAACAACGAGCTCACGGATTTTTCCTGGGAGCCCGAGGAACAGGGAAGGGCGGTCGCGAACCGCGTCGAAGGCGGCAAGCGCCCGCGCAGCTCGATGGCGCCGACGATGGTGTTCGACGAGAAGGCGAAGCTCGTCATGGTGATCGGCTCCCCGGGCGGCCACTCCATCATCAACTACGTCGCGCTGACGATCGTGAACGCGCTCGACTGGGGCATGGACATCCAGAAGGCGATTGCCGCTCCCCGGATGGGCAGCCGCAACGGCCCGACCGAGCTCGAGCGCGGAACGGCGCTCGAGCGGCTCGCGCCCGAGCTCGAGCGGATGGGCCACAGCGTCCGCATCCGCGCGGAGGCGAGCGGCCTGCACGGCATCATGCGCACTCGCGAGGGCTGGGCGGGCGGCGCGGATCCGAGAAGAGAGGGAGTGGCGCTGGGGGATTGATTGTTTTTGGTAGATGGTGAAGCGAGTTCCAGCAGTGCCTGCTGCAAGACGATGACGTTCAGGCAACTTCTCCTCAATATCGCTACCAATTGCACGACCGCCTTGAACTACTGGTGTAGTTGGTTAACCGGACACTCCCCGTCAGGGGTTTCCCTACTCGACCTCCCATCGAGATGGCGGAGACTCACCTATCCGCAGGGTCGCCTTGCTCCCTATCTCGGTATTGTTTGATCTACGTCACAACACGCGGACAGGCGCAGCGTAGCGTGTTTTCAAATGGGTCGCTATTTGCTTAGTGAAAAGAAGCTCGACGATGTGATCGGTGATAGGGAAGGGAAGTTCGGTAGAAGGCAAGTAGAAGGAGATAGTGCTATGTGGCGAATGACTTGCTGTGCGCTGGCCCTGATTGGATTATCTGGCTGCGGAACAATGTTCACCGATCAAACGTCTGGAAAATCCACTGGTGAGGTGGAGTCTGGCTATACCTACGTTCCTATCGACCCATTTCCAGTCAATATGAAGGGTAACTCTTGTCAAGCGACTTCCTATGTTCCGTTGCTCGATGCGCTTCCTGACAATGCAGTTCGTATGCTGGTCGAACAATTCGGTTCATCAGGAAGCGTGACCTACGGTGCATCCAAGGCGGCCATAAGAGGCAACCAGTATCGTGTGACAGTGGATTACATCAACGCAGACACAATTAACTTCAGGGTCTGGATTGCCAAGTCTATGGTGGACATGACGACGAATAGCTATGAGCCAGTCTTCTTGCTCCAACCGCCAGGCGCCCAATTTAAGCCTGGGTCAGAGATTTACGAAGTAACCCGTACGAAGCCAGACACTCGGAAAGGCGCATTCCCAGATTATTCGGAATTCAATATTCCAGTCTATGTTGGCGTAGGCCTCAGAGTCTCCGCTAACGTCACTGTGGTTGCAGCGAACGCGAATATCTCGGGAATTGGGATAATAGGTGCTGAGGCGGAGGCCGAAAACTTAAGAGGCTCGTTGGTGGTCCAGACTTTGGGCGTAAACGGTAAGTCCGTAGCGGCTGCACTGCCAATTCAGAGCGAACTCAATCGAACCACAGCCCAGAATGCAATTGTGGCAGTTGGCTCAATCAAGGCCTTACTCTATGCTGACGAAACAATCAAATCACCGCGTGTTGTTGGTATTTATCTCCCTTTCCCAGGAGGGAAGCCACTAGTCAACGCGATAATCTCTGAACTGTCTAAGAGCCCCGTGGAATGGGAGCGGCCGTGCAGCGTGACACCTGTCCCTTCTAAACCTAAAGGCTCATGAACATGACAGACGACAAAAGAAACTTGCTTCCGACTTGTTACTTAGTCATCGGTATCACGGCTTTCGGATTGGGCGTAAGGGCTGCGATGGCGGCCGAGCTGAGGCCGCTAACGCTGCCCAGCCAGAGCACGACTGTGCAACGTGGAAGCAGCGGCAATCAACCTGCGACTGGCGGCGTAAGCGAGCAGGTTTATAGGGATTTCCAAGTCAAGGTAAGGACGATGAGTTCGCCTGAGAAAGAGGAGTTGATACGCACCTTCACGCAAAGGCGCAATAGCGCACAGCGGGCTGAGGAAGCAGCGCACTACCAACGCCTGATCTCGATACTTCAAGGAAGGCCATAGGGGAGGCGCCGTGAAGACTGCATTGCCTGGTGTCATTTGCGCCATTTTTGCGCTCGGTTCAACAGGCGCTCTGTGCCAGGACGACGCGGCAAAAACGGCACAAACGTATAGCTATCAAAGCGCGCAGATTCAGTCTCAACAGATACAAGGAGAAGGCCCCAGCGCTGCGGCCCCTAGCGCCGACCAATTGATAGTGGATACCCGTAAGCATGAAGAGACTATCCACTTTTACGAAATCTTAGTCATAAGCGTAGTTGCCGTGCTTTCTTTGGTTGTCGCGTTATGGTTCCTTACGCGGAAACCCGAGTACTCGTCCTCTGACATCGTGCATGCAACCGGGTTGATCTTCATCGTCTACGGGACAGTCTTCCTGTCCTTGACCGCCACTACCGACCAACAACTCACTGCAGCGATCGGAGTGCTCGGCGCGGTCGCCGGATACCTGTTCGGGAAAATGAAGGGGGACTAAAAATGAGATCTACAGGGTTCCCGCCGCACTGCTGGATCTACGCTATCTCGATTCGCGCGCAAAGCTGACCGTTAGTTCAAGAATGCATATGGAGACGGTATCCGTGTCTAGGCTCTGTCTAGATACGCTCTCTCAGTAGCCTCGCCGGCCGCCCCCCTCC
>Ga0326726_10006464_pt1 | contig 10547 bp, 8 predicted proteins | sample MHFenrmetagenome_2_FD_207603 | JGI IMG/M metagenome (GOLD analysis project Ga0326726, IMG submission 207603) | Lab enriched peat soil microbial communities from Michigan Hollow, Ithaca, NY, United States - MHF15MN | ecosystem: Environmental > Terrestrial > Soil > Wetlands > Peat | place: USA... | reverse complement strand
GTGGTGATCTGGAGCGCGTTGTCCGAGTCGGTGACTTGCACGTAGGTCGCGTGCGTGTTGTCGCGGAACGCCGACCACACGGGCTGCGCCGGGCGCATCCACGGGGTGAACACGGTGCGCCCGCCCGAGCCGGAGCGCACGAACACGACGCCGTCGGTCGCGGTCGTGACCTTGGTCGGGTCGAGCACCGGGCCCGGGACGAGCGTGTTGCCGCGCAGCGGCTTCGTACGCTCGTAGCTGTCGCCTTCGCCCGAGAGGACCAGGTTCACGCCGTTGCGCATCAGGATCGTGCCGAGCGCCGTGCGCACGGCCTGCACGGACGCGTCGGTCTTGTCACTCGAGAACAGATCCGAGTGCATGTAGAGCACGATCCAGCGCGCGCCGTTCGCGTGCGCCGCCGCGAGATCGGCGTTGATCCACGCCAGGTGCGCGGCGCCGTCGGTCGTGCTCGGCTGGATCGAGGCCAGGGTCGGCGCGTTCACGGCCAGGAAGTGAGTCCCGCCGAAGTCGTACGAGTAGCTGCCGTACGGGGTCTGCGGCGTACTGGCGAGCGGCATGTACTCCGCGTAGTCCGCGGCGGTCTCCGCGTGCGCGGAGCTCGCGACCTCGGTGTCGCCGAGCACCGGCGCGAAGAGTGAGTTGGCCGTGACAGCGCTCGCCTGGCCCTTCCACATCGCGATCGCCTGCGTGGCGTTCGTGGCCGCGCCGGACGCGATGGCCTCGTTGGAGAGCGAGTAGCCGCCGCCGCCCAGGACGAGCGGAAAGTGACCGTTCTTCAGCTGGTCGAGGACGCGGCCCGCCTGCGGCGACTGCGTGCTCGCCGCGAGGCCGTTCGAGGCGAAGAAGGCGAACTTGAACTTGCCGCGCGCACTGCCCGGGCCCGGGGTCAACGCGTAGCCGTTGGTCCAGGTGCGAGCGTTCGGCGCCGCGCCACTCACTCGGTAGTGGTAGCGCGCCGCGGACTGCAGACCGCTCAGCGTCACCGAGTAGTCGGCCGTGCAGCCCATCGGTGACTGAGACACGGCGCGCAGCGAGTGCCAGAGGTTCTCGGAGTCCAAGCGGTACTGGAAGATGGACCCCATCGGGTTGAGCGGCGCGTGCCACACGATCTTGCGCGAGGTCTCGGCGTCCTCGGTGAGCTCCTGGCGGAGGTCGCTGGCGGCACCGAATACGGCGGCGCAGGTCGCGTTGGGGCTCGTCATCGGCGGACGCGGGTCGTGCGTGGTCGACGGCGCGGTCGGCATGGCGACGCAGACGCCCGACGCGCACTGACCGGACGCGCCGGACATCGACGTGGTGCAGGTCTCGCCGTCGGGGTGGACCTGCACGCGGCAGCCCTGCGCCGGATCGCAGAACGAGTCGAAGCACGGGCCGTCGTCGGCCGAGCACTGCATGGGCGTGCCGGCGACACACGAGGAGCCGACGCACGTCTCCGTGCCGTTGCACAGGTTGCCGTCGTTGCAGACCATCGGCGTACCCGCGACGCAGGCGTTGTTCACGCAGCGTTCGACGCCGTTGCACGCCTGACCGTCGGAGCACTGGGCGTCGTTGCCGCAGGCGAGGCCGCGGCACACGCCCGAGCGACACACGTCGAACGGGGTCGAGGCGTTGCCGTCGTTGCAGGTGGTGTTGTCCGCGAGCGGCGTCTTGCCGGCCTGGCACGTGTGCGCGACGCAGACCTGCGGGCCCGCGCACAGATCGGCGGGCGCACCGCAGTCGGTGTCGACGTTGCACTGCGCGACCGTGCCCATGCAGCTGCCATTCGTCTGACACATGTCGTTGAACGTCATCGCGTTGCCGTCGTCGCAGGTGCTGCCGCGGCGCGGCGCGGGATCGAACTTGCAGGTGCTCGCCGAGCACGAGTCGACGGTGCAGGAATTGTTGTCGTTGCAGACCATCGGCGTGCCCGCGACGCACGCGTTGTTCACGCAGCGCTCGACGCCGTTGCAGGCGTCGCCGTCCGAACACTGGGCGTCCGTGCCGCACGCGAAGCCGCGACACACGCCCGAGCGGCACACGTCGTACTTGGTCGCGGCGTTGCCGTCGCTGCACGTGGTGTTGTCCGGGCGCGGCGTCGTGCCCGCCTGACACATGTGCGCGACACAGGCGCGCGGACCCGCGCAGACGTCGGCGGGCGGGCCGCAGTCGGAGTCGACGTTGCACTGCGCGATCGTCCCGGCGCAGCTGCCGTTCGACTGACACATGTCGTTGAACGTCATGGTGTTCTTGTCGTCGCAGGTGGCGCCGACGTTCGGCGCGGGATCGAACTTGCAGCCGCTCGCGGTGCAGGTGTCGGTGGTGCACGGATTGTTGTCGTTGCAGCCGGTGACGAGACAGTTCTGTTGGGCGGGGACGACGATCTCGTTCGAGAACCCCGACTCGGCGCCCTGCGCGTCGTACGACTTCAGCGAGATGTACACGTCCGAGTACTGCTCGAGGCCAGTCAGCGCATAGTGGCTGAAGCCGTCGCTACCCTTGGTCGGGATGAAATTGATGTTGTCCCGGTAGTCCGCGTAGGTGTGCGAGGCCGCGCCGACGTACACGTGGAAGCCGACCACGCGCGTGTCCGTGGGCGGGCTGAACGCGAGGTCGACGTTGCGGAGCTGCGCGTGCGCCGAGTCTGCGACGAAGAGCGCGCCGACGGCCAGCGCAAGCACGAGTGCCGCACGGGCCGCGTGCGGGGCTCTCGGAACCGCAAGGGCGAGCTTCATCATCGCCCACCCGATCGGCGCCCAGTGGAACTACAGCGTGACGACCCTCACTGGCTCTGCGCACTCAATGCATGCGCGCGGATGGCAGGCGAGATGCGGGTGTGAGTCGGTCGCTCGGGGAAGGCCTGCTCCGGCACGCGCGACGACAGTCTCTCTGCCTGCGCCGAGATCGAATCGGAGTTGCGCACCCGCGTAGCGCGGCGCGGGAGGGCGGGCTCAGCGACTCCAGCGATTCACGCGCCGGCAGGGGCGGTCGGATCTCTTTCCGCAGAGCGTCGGACTGGTGGTCGGCGCAGGCACCGTGCAAACGCCCGCGACGCATTGACCCGCCGTGCCCGAAGTCGCCGTGGTGCAGGCCGCGCCGTCGGGGTGGAGCTGCACGCGGCAGCCCTGCGCGGGGTCGCAGAACGCGTCGTAGCACGGCCCGCCCTGGGTCGGGCACTGGAGCGCGCTGCCCGCGACGCAGGTCGAGCCGACGCAGGTCTCGGTGCCGTTGCACTGGTCTCCATCGTCGCAGACCATCGGCGCGCCCGCGACGCAAGCGTTGTTCACGCAGCGCTCGACGCCGTTGCAGGCCGCGCCGTCCGAGCACTGGGCGTCGTTGCCGCAGGCGAAGCCACGGCACACGCCCGAGCGACACACGTCGTACGCGGTCGCGGCGTTGCCATCGCTGCAGATCGTCTCGTCGGCGAGCGGGCTCGCGCCCGGCTGGCACACGTGGGCGACGCAGGCCTTCGGGCCCGCGCACGGATCGGAGGGCGCGCCGCAATCGGAGTCGGCGTTGCACTGCGCGAGCGTGCCGCCGCAGCTGCCGTTGGCCTGACACACGTCGTTGAACGTCCCCGCGCTGCCGTCGTCGCAGCTCCTGCCCACGTTCGGCGCCGGGTCGAACTTGCAGCCGGTCGCGCCGCACGTGTCGCTGGTGCACGGATTGCCGTCGTCGCAGCCGCTGACGAGACACTGCGGCTGCGCCGCGGCGACCACGATCTCGTTCGAGAACGCCGACTCCGCGCCCTGGGCGTCGTACGACTTCAGCGAGATGTACACGTTCGAGGATTGCTCGAGGCCGCCGAGCGCGTAGTGCGCCAGGCCGTTCGGGTCCGTCGGCGGAATGAAGTTGACGTCGTCGCGATAGTCGACGTAGCCGAGCGACGCCGCTGCGATGTACACGTGGAAGCCCACCACGCGCGAGTCCGTCGGCGGACGGAACGCGAGGTCGACGGCGCGCAGCTGCGCGCGCGCGGCCCCCGCGGGGAGAAAGGTGACGAGCGCCACCGCGAGCGCGAGCGCAGCGGAGCTCCGACGCGAAGCCCTCGGCGACGAGAGAGCGTGCTTCTTCATCGCCGACACCGATCGGCGTCGTGGCGAAGCGGAGCATGATCCGTCTCACTCGAAGCCGCGCGCGCCGCGCGCGCGCGCGGATGCGGGGGCCGCCTGCGCGGGAGCTACCGGGCTCAGTCGGGCTCGACGTCGTCCAGCTCGCGCGCCAGCTCGCGCTCGACCTCCGGCGGGAGGCGCGCCGCGCTCGCGCGCGGACGCCGCAGCAGGCGGCGCAGCGCGACGACCAGCGCGCCCGCGCCTGCGACGAGCACCACGATGGGGAGCGCCCCGCCGAAGCGCTCGTGCGGTACGCCGATCACGTAGTCGCCGAAGCGCGCCTCGATGCGCGCGCGGATCGACGCGGGCGCTTCGCCTTCGCGCAGCCGCTCGCGGATCTCCTCGCGCACCGCGCCGGCCTCCGGGCTCGAGCACTCCGCCAGCGTCCGGCCGGGGCAGAAGGGGCTCATCAGATCGCGAGCGAGCTCGTGAGCCGCGCGCGCGCGCACGCTCTCCGGATCGTCCGCCGGCTTGCACGCGCACAGACACGCGCCCAGCACGAGCAGCAGCGCGAGTGACCTGGTTCGCGGCGAGCGCATTCGCCCGCCGAGTCTAGCCTAGCCGTGCACCAGGGGCGCGGGCTCGCCACCGTCCGACAGCACGACCTCGACGTGAAACACGCCGGTGTAGTCTTCGAAGGGCACCGCCACACCGTGCGCTCCGCGCACGCGCAGCTCGGCCTTCGGAGTCATCACCACCGTCGGCAGGGCGATCTCGACCACGCCCATCGCCGCGAGCGCCGTCTTCACGTTGCCCGCGAGCATGTTCGTGATCTCGCCCACGGCGTCGCGAATCTCGTCCTCGGACGTGATCTCGTCGACGTCCACGCCGACGAGCCGCGCGGTGAAGTCCGTAGCCTGCGCGCGGGTCACGTGAATCGACACGTAGCCCGCGAATTCGCCCGCCATTCCGATGAAGCCCGTGACCTCGCTCTGCTGGAACGGCATCGGGTCCTCGAACGGGCTCTGCGCCGTCAGCTCGGTGCCGAGCATGGTCGAGAACACGCTGTGGGTCGCGTTGCGAATGATCTCGGCGAGCTTGCGCGCTTCCATCGGGAGTCTTCTCGTCGCGACGCGATCGGGACTGAATTCGCGCGTAAAGCGCCGGCGTTGCCGGGCCGAATAGGAGTCGCGAATGGCACGCGTGTTGGTGGTCGACGACTCCGCGACGATGCGCAAGATCATCATGAAGGGTCTGCGCGACGCGGGCTTTGCGGAGCTCGAGTACACCGAGGCCGGCGACGGCGCGAGCGCGCTCGAGGCGCTGCGCAAGGAGACCTTCGACCTGGTCCTCTCCGACATCAACATGCCGGGAATGGACGGGCTCGCCTTGGTGCGCTGCGTGCGCGACGAGGCGCTCGGTGGCGCCGATCTCCCGATCGTGATGATCACGACCGAGGGCGGGCTCGAGCGCGTGCAACAGGCGCTGGCCGCGGGCGCGAACGACTATTTGCGCAAGCCGTTCTCGAGCGCGCAGCTGCAAGAGAAGATCACGCCCTTCGTCCGCTGAGCGCCCGCGTCCCGCGGCGCCGGTCCACCGGACGCGGTCGCAGTGTTACTTTACGGGCGGACACAGAGCCGAGGAGGTCCACCGTGCCCAGCGACCCGCGCGCCCCGCTGAATCCCCAGGTGAAGGTGCTGTTCGACATGATGGGCGAGGGACGCGCGACGCGCGTGCTGGAGCCCAAGGCGCTGCGCGAAGGCCTCGGCGCGCTGGCCGCACTGCTGGCCGCGGGCGCGCCCGCCGTCGCGGCCGAGCGCACGCTCGAGATCCCCGGCGCCGGCGGCAAGATCCGCCTGCGCGTGTTCTGGCCGGGCGATCCGAAGCGCGGTCCCTATCCGGTGTTCCTGTACTTCCACGGCGGCGGCTACGTGGCGATGAGCCCGGAGACGCACGAGAAGCTGACGAAACAGCTCTGTGTCGGGGCCGGCGCGGTCGTGGTCTCGGTCGACTATCGACTCTCGCCGGAGCACCGCTATCCGGAGCCGCTCGAGGACTGTCTCGCGGCGTATCGCTGGGTGCGCGCGAACGCGAAGGAGATCGGCGGCGACGCGCAGCGTCTGCTCGCGGGCGGTGACTCGGCGGGCGGCAACGCCGCGGCCGCGGTCGCGCTGCGGCTGATCGCGGCGGGTGAGCCGCTGCCGCGCGCGCTGCTGCTCTTGTGCCCGTGGCTCGACATGGCGCTCGACACGGACTCGATGCGCACCTTCGGACCGGACGACGGCGTGCTCGACACCGACATCATGACCTTCTTCCGTGACTCGTACGTGCGCCCGTCGAACTGGGCGGACCCCTTCGCGAGCCCGCTGCGCGCCGACCTGCGAAAGTTCCCCCCGACCCTGGTCGTGGCCGGCGGAATCGACCCGCTGCGCGACGACGCGCTGAAGTTCGCGGACAAGCTCAAGGCCGCGGGCCGCGAGGTCGAGCTACAGAACTGGAAGGGCATGCCGCACGACTTCATGCTCTTCCCCGGCATCGACGACGCCGAGCGCGCGGTCTCCGAGATCGTGCGCTACGCGAAGTCGCAGCTGCGGTAGGATCCGCGCGCATGGCCGATCGGCCCTGGATCTTCCGGACTTACTCGGGTCACTCGACCGCGCGCGCGTCGAACGAGCTGTACCGCTCGAACCTGGCCAAGGGCCAGACCGGTCTCTCGATCGCGTTCGACCTGCCGACCCAGACCGGCTACGACTCGGACCACCCGCTGGCCGCAGGAGAGGTCGGCAAGGTCGGCGTGCCGATCGGCTCGATCGAAGACATGGACGATTTGCTGCGCGAGATCCCGCTCGGGCGCATGAACACCTCGATGACGATCAACGCGACGGCCGCGTGGCTGCTCGCGCTGTACGTCGCGGTGGCCGAGCGCCGCAAGGTGCCGCGCGCGGAGCTCCAGGGCACGACGCAGAACGACATCGTGAAGGAGTATCTCTCGCGCGGGACCTACATCTTCCCGCCGCGCCCCTCCCTCGAGCTGACGCGCCAGATCATCGAGTGGACGGTCGCCTCCGTGCCGAAGTGGAACCCGATCAACGTGTGCAGCTATCACCTGCAGGAAGTCGGCGCGACGCCGGTGCAGGAGGTCGCGTTCGCGCTCGCCAACGCGATGACCGTGCTCGACGCGGTTCGGGTGCCGAAGGCCGAGCTCGGCGCGGTGTTCGGCCGCATCTCGTTCTTCTGCAACGCCGGGATCCGCTTCATCGAGGAGATCTGCAAGGTGCGCGCGTTCACGCGCATGTGGGACAAGATCGGCCTCGAGCGCTACGGAGTCACCGACAAGGACCTGCGCCGCTTCCGCTACGGCGTGCAGGTGAACTCGCTGGGACTCACCGAGGCGCAGCCCGAGAACAACGTGCCGCGCATCGCGCTCGAGGCGCTCGGGGTGACGCTGTCTCGTGACGCCCGCTGCCGCGCGCTGCAGCTGCCCGCCTGGAACGAGGCGCTCGGCCTGCCGCGGCCCTGGGACCAGCAATGGTCGCTCCGCATCCAGCAGATCCTCGCCTACGAGACGGACATGCTCGAGTACCCCGACATCTTCGAGGGCTCGGTCGTGATCGAGCGGAAGACCGCGGAGATCGAGGCCGGCGCCTGGGCGGAGATCGCGCGCATCGAGGAGCTCGGCGGCGCGATCGCGGCGGTCGAGTCGGGCTACATGAAGCAGAAGCTGGTCGAGTCGAACGCGCGGCGCGTGGCCGAGATCGAGTCGGGCCAGCGGGTCGTCGTCGGCGTCAACAAGTTCACCGAGGGCGAGCCCTCGCTCCTGCTGCAGGGCGCGTCGTCGATTCTGTCCGTCGACGACGCCGCGGGGCGCGAGCAGATCGAGCGCCTGCGCGCGCAGCGCGCCAAGCGGAGCAAGCCCGAGGTCGAGTCCGCACTCACGGGCCTGCGCGACGCGCTGAAGGCCGGAACGAACCTGATGGAGGCCTCCGTGCGCTGCGCGCACGCGGGAGTCACCACGGGTGAGTGGTCCGACGCGCTGCGCGCCGTGTACGGTGAGTATCGAGCGCCGACGGGTGTCGACTCGGCCGTCGTGCCACGTGGCGACGTCGCTCAGCTCGCGGCGATTCGCGCGCGCGTCGACGAGGTCTCGAAGAAGCTCGGCCGGCGCCTGAAGCTGCTCGTCGGGAAGCCCGGCCTGGACGGTCACTCGAGCGGCGCGGAGCAGATCGCGATCTTCGCGCGCGACGCCGGCATGGAGGTCGTCTACGAGGGCATTCGCCTCACTCCGGACGAGATCGTCAACTCGGCGCTGCAAGAGGGCGTGCACCTGATCGGGCTCTCGATCCTGTCGGGCTCGCACCTCGCGCTCGCGCCCGAGATCGCGCGGCGCGCGCGCATTCCGGTCATCGTCGGCGGGATCATTCCCGGGGAGGACGCGGAGAAGCTGCGCGCCGAGGGCATCGCCGCCGTCTACACGCCGCGCGACTACGACGTGCTGCGCGTGCTGCGCGAGATCGTCGACATCGCCGCCGCCGCGCATGGCGCAAGCTGACGCGGAGCTCGAGTCACTCGTCCGCGCGGTGCGCGCGGGCGAGCACGCGGCGATCTCGGCCGCGCTCGCGCACGTGGAGGACTCGCGGCCCGACATGCTCGAGCTGCAGCGCCGGCTGATCGGGCGGCTCGAGGCGGACACGCCGCGCGAGCGCGCGGTCGTCGGCATCACGGGGCCGCCCGGGGCGGGCAAGTCGAGCCTCGCCGGGCGACTCATCGCGCGCTGGCTCGCGGCGGGCGCATCGGTGGGCATGGTCGCGGTCGACCCGTCGAGCCGGCGCTCCGGGGGCGCGCTGCTCGGCGACCGCGCGCGGCTGCGCTTCCGCCCCGAGGAGCGCGTGTTCGTGCGCTCGATGGCGGCGCGCGATCAGCTCGGCGGGCTCGCGCCCGCGACGCGCGCCGCGGTCGCGGTGCTGCGCGCGGCGTGTGACTGGGTGGTGGTCGAGACCGTCGGCGTGGGCCAGAGCGAGGTCGACGTGGAGACCGTCGCCGAGACCGTCGTACTCGTGCTGCAGCCCGGCTCCGGCGACACGCTTCAGTTCATGAAGGCGGGGATCCTCGAGATCCCCGACGTGCTGGTCGTGCACAAGTGGGATCTCGGCGCGCTCGCGGAGCGCACCCGCGCCGATCTCGAGGGCTGGCTCGCGCTCACGCAGCTCGCGGCCGGCGCGTGGCGGCCGCCGGTGATCGGCGCGAGCAGCGAGACACAGGAAGGTGTGGAGGCGGTGGCGCGCGCGATCGACGCGCACCGCGCGCACCTCGCGGGGGGCGAGCTCGACGCGCGGCGCACGCGCGCGCGCGCGGCCTGGGCGCTGGAGCTGTTCGCGCGCCGCTTCGGGACGCTCGGCCTCGAGCGCGCGGGCGGCCGAGCGGAGGCCGAGCGGCTCTGCGCGAAGACGCCGGGCTCCGCGCTCGATGCGTTCAGCGCGCTCGCCAGGCGAGCAGGACTTCCCGAGTAGCGGCCGGCAGCTCGAGTGACTCGACCAGCGCCTCGAAGTTCGTGAGCGCGCGCAGAGTGACTCCGGCGGCGGCGAAGCGCGCCTTCGCCTTCGGGAAGCCGTACTCGAAGATCGCCTGAACGCCGACGACCTTGCCGCCCTCCGAGGAGAGCGCCTCGACCGCGGCCAGCGAGCTGCCCCCGAAGGAGACCGCGTCCTCGACCAGCGCCACGCGCTCGCCGCGCAGCGCCCTGCCCTCGACGCGCTTGCCCTTGCCGTGCTCCTTCGCGCTGCCGCGCACGTACACCATCGGCAGCCGGAGCAAATCGGCGACCCAGGCCGCGTGCGGAATCCCGGCGGTCGCGGTGCCCGCGATCACCTCCGCGTCCGGGTACGAGCGGCGGATCGAGTCGGCCAAGTCGGCGGCGATGCGCGCGCGCGCCTCGGGGTACGAGATCACGATCCGGTTGTCGCAGTAGATCGGCGCGCGCTCGCCCGACGCCCACGTGAACCAGGTCGCGGGATCGGTGCGCACCTCGACGGCGCCGATCGAGACGAGCAGCTTCGCGCACTCTGCGGCGTTCACCGCTCGCGCCCGATCCACTGCGGCTCGGCGACGCCCGCGCGCCGATTCACGACGCGCGCGAGCACGAACAAGAAGTCGGACAGCCGGTTGAGATAGCGGACGAGCAGCGGCGCGAGCGGCTCGCGCTCGCCCAGCGAGATCACCGCGCGCTCCGCGCGCCGGCACACGGTGCGCCCGAGATGCAGCAGCGCCGCCGCACGCGCCCCCCCGGGCAGGATGAAGTTGCGCAGCGGCTCGAGCTCGGTCTCGAGCTGATCGATCCAGTTCTCGAGCTCGGCCACGTCGCGTTCCGCCACGCGCGGGCCGGCCTTGCCGTGGGCTGCGCGCTCGGCGATGCCCGGAGTCGCGAGCTCGCCGCCGAGGTCGAAGAGCGAGGACTGGATCGTCTCGAGCTTCGCGCTCAGATCCGCGTGGCCGAGCTCCGCGCGCGCCACGCCGAGCACCGAG
>Ga0326726_10006463_pt1 | contig 10547 bp, 6 predicted proteins | sample MHFenrmetagenome_2_FD_207603 | JGI IMG/M metagenome (GOLD analysis project Ga0326726, IMG submission 207603) | Lab enriched peat soil microbial communities from Michigan Hollow, Ithaca, NY, United States - MHF15MN | ecosystem: Environmental > Terrestrial > Soil > Wetlands > Peat | place: USA... | reverse complement strand
CTTCCCTGATTTCTCGCCCGAGGTGATTTCGGAAATCGACAATAAGATCGAATACCCGCCGCCAGAGTCGGCCTTGCGGGATAAACGCAAGGAGTGAGCAGAAATGTAAAGGATCTTCTCGATGAGTGATGTCAATTTTTCCAACTCAAACGTGGACGAGAAGAAAAAATTGCTTGAATAGAAAGCCCAAAAAATAGTAGATTAGTATCGATTTAGTTGTCCTCTTGTAAAATCCCTCCCAACCTCCCTTTGCCTGTCTGTGACAGGAAAAGGATTACCAAAGGGAGGAAATGGATTTCCCCCTTTTGACAAAGGGGGACGAAGGGGGATTAGACCAGTGTTTCTAAAGCGCTACGAAGATTAAACTGTTCTGATAAAAAGGGAGACATTTTGGCGAAAGTTCTTATTTCAATATGTGTGGTGTTCTTGTTTGTTAGTGTAATTGGCTCTTCTGCACAGGTCAGTCCGACTCCTCAAAAAACTCAGGAAGTCAAACTCCAGGGGTATCCCGTGACGCTTGGTGATCAAACCCTCTTTTATATTAGGGAGGTCAAGGGGTTTCCCGCGGAGAGCCGTGCCAAAGCCATCGATGAGAGAATTAAAAAAGTTGCTCAGGACCCTCATATCCCGATCACTTCTGTGACAACGTCGGCCTATGAACAACCCGCTACATTTATCATGGTTGGGAATGAAGTGCTCATGGCCGTTCTTGAAGGAGACGCTTTAGCAGAAGGACGTCCCCAGCAACAGATCGCTGCAGAATACAGTCAAAAGCTAAAGACAGCCATCGAAAAATATCGCGCGGAGCGCAGCTTCAAGAACATCGCAACCGCTGCCCTCTTCACCCTCATTGCCACACTTATCCTCATTGCCGCCTTGTATTTGATCAATAAGGTTTATCACAGGGGAGGGGCCAAAATCCAGGCCTGGCTGGATTCGAAAAGGGTCCACATCGGTATCCAGACCTTTGAGGTGGTACGGGCGGAGAGAGTCCGTGCCCTCCTCATGGGCGGATTGAGGATAGTCGAGGGTTTCATTATCCTGCTGCTTTTCTATGCCTACTCACACCTCGCGTTGAGTTTCTTCCCCTGGACCAAGGCATTTGCCAGCCAGCTCTTTGGTTATATCCTCGGGCCCCTTCAAACGATCGGATCCACTGTTTTGTCAACGATCCCCAGCTTAATTTTTTTAGCCATTATCATTTTGATTACCTTATATATTCTGAAACTGATGCGCCTTTTCTTTAATGAAGTTGAGAAAGGGGTGATTGTCCTGAAGGGTTTTTATCCGGAATGGGCAAAACCCACTTACAGGATCTGCCGTTTACTGGTGATCGCTTTTGCCGCCGTGATGGCATTCCCCCATATTCCAGGGTCTGACTCTCCTGCATTCAAGGGGATCTCCATCTTCTTCGGTGTTCTCTTTTCCTTAGGTTCCACCTCTTTCGTTGCTAATATCGTTGGGGGATATTCGTTAACATACAGAAGAGTGTTCAAGGTTGGAGACCGAGTCAAGATTGCTGATTTTGTCGGAGACGTGACCGACATGAGACTCAGTGTGACCCACCTGAAAACCATCAAGAATGAAGTGATCACCGTGCCGAATTCGATGATTGTTAACAGCCACGTGATCAACTATAGTTCGCTTGCCCGAGAGAAAGGCCTAATTCTCCATACGACAGTGACCATTGGTTACGACGCGCCGTGGCGTCAAGTTCATGCGCTTCTGTTGATGGGGGCTGAACGTACCTCAGGGTTATTACGGGACCCACCGCCCTTTATTCTTGAGACATCCCTCGATGATTTCTATGTGAGGTACGAGTTGAATGTTTACACGGATAAACCCTTGGAGATGCCAGAGATTTATTCTGAACTGCATCAAAACATCCAGGATGCCTTCAATGAGTATGGAGTGCAGATCATGTCGCCGTCCTACAGATTTGACCCAGAGCGGCCAAAGGTGGTGCCAAAAGATAAGTGGTATGCGCCTCCCGCAAAAGCGCCTGATGATTCAAAAAAGAAAGGTTGATTTTAGAGAGAGGATATCTATGATCAGGGCAGTTTCAAAATACAGGTGGATCTTTACATTGCGAGGAATCATTGCGATCCGGTTCTAAGAATGGGAAACCCGCTGCCGAACGCGGAAAAGAAAGGAGTGAGCAGAATGGAAAAAGACAGTGAGCATGGAAGACTTCGAGAAGCTCGCGAGCAGAGCGTCCCCTGGAAGAAATGGGGGCCGTACCTCAGCGAACGACAGTGGGGCACAGTGCGCGAGGATTACAGCGAGAACGGTGATGCCTGGAATTTCTTCACCCACGATCAGGCCCGTTCGCGCGCCTACCGCTGGGGCGAAGACGGACTGGCCGGTATTTCCGATGACAAGCAGCACCTCTGCTTCAGCCTGGCCCTGTGGAACGCGAAGGATCCGATTCTCAAGGAGCGCCTCTTCGGACTCACGAACAGTGAGGGGAACCACGGCGAGGACGTGAAGGAGTACTACTTCTACCTCGACAGCACGCCGACCCACTCGTACATGAAGTACCTCTACAAGTATCCCCAGTCGGCCTATCCGTACGCCGACCTGATAGAGACGAACCGACGACGCAGCCGGGAGGAGATGGAGTATGAGCTGCTCGATACCGGCGTCTTCAACGACGACCGTTACTTTGACGTCTTTGTGGAGTATGCCAAGGCTGGTCCGGAAGACATCCTCGTGCGGATCACGGCGGCGAACCGAGGACCGGACGCGGCCGAACTGCATCTGTTGCCGACGCTCTGGTTCCGGAACGACTGGTCGTTGTGGATTGCCGAGTCTAACAGATCCCCCAAGAAACCAAACATCAAGCAGATCAAGGCACCGGCAGGCGCGAGCGCGGTCGCGGCGGCTCATCCACTGCTGGGTGAATTCGTCCTTTCCTGCGAAGGCGATGTGCCGCTGCTCTTCACCGAGAACGAAACAAACCACGAGCGGCTTTTCCCCGGGACAAAGAACGAGAGCTGCTGCGTCAAAGATGGTATCAACGACTGTGTGGTGCAGGGCAACCAGGGCGCGGTGAATCCGGACCAGGGCACCAAGGTCGCAGCGCACTACCAGGTCAACGTCGGCGCCGGCCAGACCACAGTGATCCGCCTGAGGCTCTCCAGCAGTTCTCCGGCTCGAAAGGGCGAACCCTTTGGCAAAGATTTTGATGAAGTCTTCGCAGCGAGGCTTCGTGAAGCTGATGAGTTTTATCAGTCGGTCACGCCACCGTCCGTGAGTAAAGACGCGGCCAACGTGATGCGCCAGGCCATTGCCGGCATGCTCTGGAGCAAGCAATTCTTCTTCTTCGACGGTGACAACTGGCTGGACGAGCACCACTCCAACCCACTCCATACCGGATATCGCCCCGCCCGGAACTCGGAGTGGTTCCACATGCTGAACGACGACATCATCTCGATGCCCGACAAGTGGGAGTACCCCTGGTACGCGGCCTGGGACCTGGCCTTCCACACGCTCCCGCTCTCGATCGTCGACCCCGACTTCGCCAAGGAGCAGATGGAGCTGATGCTCAAGGGCGCCTACCTGCACCCCAGCGGCCAGCTCCCCGCCTACGAGTGGAACTTCAGCGACGTGAACCCCCCGGTCCACGCCTGGGCGACCCTTTTCCTCCACCGCACCGAGCAGGCCCTGCTCGGCGAGACGGACGTGGATTTCCTCAAGTCGGCCTTCAACAAGCTCCTGCTGAACTTCACCTGGTGGATGAACCGCAAGGACCGCTTCGGCAAGAACGTCTTCGATGGAGGTTTCCTCGGGCTCGACAACATCGGCATCTTCGACCGCAGTGCACCGCTCCCCACCGGTGGCCACCTGGAGCAGGCGGACGGCACGGCCTGGATGGCCCTATTCAGCCAGAACATGTGCGAGCTCGCGGTCGAGCTTGCCGTCCACGACCGCACGTACGAGGACATGGTCTCCAAGTTCATGGAGCACTTCATGTATATTGCCGCGGCCATGAACAGGCCCGGCCAGTACGGCATGTGGGACGAGGAAGACGGCTTCTACTACGACCTGCTGCGTCTCCCCGACGGCAGCGCCCAGAGGCTCAAGGTGCGCTCGATGGTGGGGCTTCTGCCCCTGTGCGCCACGACGGTTGTCGAAAAGTGGCAGCGGGAGAGAGTTCCGCGGGCGATGGCTGAGACATCTGAACGCTGGCGCCGGATGCCAGAGCTGCTGCAGACCATCCACCCCACGGGTCCTGGGCACTTCGGCGTGGCCGAGCGGGGGGTCATGGCTATGGTCACCCCGGAGCGGCTCCGGCGGATCCTTACGAAGATGCTCGACGAGAACGAGTTCCTGGGTCCCTACGGTATCCGCTCGCTCTCGAAGTTCCACCAACGGCACCCGTTCGTCTTCCACGTGAACGGTCAGGAGTACCGGGTGGATTATCTGCCCGCAGAGTCAAATACCGGCATGTTCGGGGGTAACTCCAATTGGCGGGGTCCTATCTGGATGCCGGTGAACGCAATGATCATCCGGGCGCTCCTGAGCTTCTACCTCTACTACGGTGACAACTTCAAGATCGAATGCCCCACGGGTTCGGGGAAGATGATGAACCTCTTCGAGGTGGCCAAGGAGATTTCGGACCGGCTCACCGGGATCTTCCTGCGCGATGAGCGCGGCCGGCGGCCTGTTTACGGTGGAACGGAGAAGTTCCAGACCGATCCCCACTGGCGGGATCACATTCTCTTCTACGAGTACTTCCATGGGGATAACGGCGCCGGGCTCGGCGCCAGTCATCAGACGGGATGGACAGGATTGGTGGCCAAGATGATCCAGCTCTTTGGACTTCTCGATCCCCAAAGGGCGCTTGAGGGCGGCAAGGGTGCGGCCTTCACTCGTGGAAAGTCGGGGAGTGAGGTGAAGAAATGAACCTATTTACTTGGAGGAAATGATGGAACAAGAAGGAACCTTGACCCGGGCTGGCTTAAAGACGCCGCGTGCTGCCGCTGTCGCAGGTATCCTGTTTTCGGTTTTGCTCATCACTAGTTTGGTGCTCATCCGCATTTCCGTCCCCGACAATCCGCAGGATGCAGGGACGTGGCTGTCGAGTGGTTGGAAAACTGTCAGTCTCGCTCTGAACCTGTTGCCGTTCGCAGGCATTGCCTTCCTTTGGTTCATTGGTGTGCTGCGGGACCGGATGGGGGCGTACGAAGACCGCTTTTTTGCCACCGTGTTCTTGGGCAGTGGGCTCCTGTATCTTGCCATGCTGTTCGCCACTTCAGCGGTGGCAGGTGGTATCCTGAGGCTTTACGGAGCGACGCCCGGCGAACTGATGGAATCCGGCATCTATGCTTTCGGCCGCGCCGTAACGTACCAGATCATGAACGTCTACGCCGTGAAGATGGCGGGGGTGTTTATGATCTCAACCTGTACGGTCTCGATCCGCACCGGGATCTTCCCGCGTTGGATGGCGTTTCTCGGCTATGCTCTGGCGCTGTTGCTCCTCCTGAGCACCGGATATTTTTATTGGGTTCCGCTGGTCTTTCCGCTGTGGGTGCTCCTGGTTAGTTGTTACATACTCCTTGCGAATCTGACTTAATGTGGGTCCGGTTCTCTGGTGGGCCCAGAGTTCTCGGGGAGGAATGAGGATTTCTATCACTCAAAGTGAACAAGGTATCAGTATGGACGAGGTCTAAAAGTCATCCTTGAATTTATTCCAAGGAGGGGACCACACTTCAAGTTTCATCTAAAAATAGTAAGCCCGGAGGAAAACCATGGTACCATCCCAATATCCTTCCCTGTTTCAAATCAATACGCGTGTCTGGTTAAAGGAGTTGTCGAGTGACCTGCGCCGGCCTGCAACGCTGGATGATATTCCGGACGCCGCCCTGGATCGTGTGGCCGAGGCGGGTTTTAATTGGGTCTGGTTTCTCAGCGTCTGGCAGACCGGCCTGCGAGGACAACAAGTTTCACGCAGTAACCACGAATGGCGAAAAGAGTTCGAGGAGACTCTGCCGGACCTCCGGGAAGAGGACATTGCCGGTTCCGGTTTTGCGATCACCGGATACGCGGTGCATCAGGCCCTGGGAGGGGATGCGGCTTTAGCCCGCCTTCGCGAGCGGCTGCGAAAGCGTGGCTTGCGGTTGATGCTCGATTTTGTTCCCAACCACACAGGCTTGGATCACCCGTGGGTGGAGGATCACCCTGAGTATTACATCCCAGGAACTGAACTGGACCTGAGCAAAGCGCCTCAGAACTATACTTGGGTAAAGCGCAATCGCGGCGATTTAATTCTCGCCCACGGCCGCGATCCGTACTTTCCGGGCTGGCCGGACACCCTGCAACTCAACTACGGCAACCCGGCCACGCAAGAAGCAATGATCGGAGAACTTGTAAAGATTGCCGGACAATGTGATGGCGTACGCTGTGACATGGCCATGCTGGTCCTGCCAGAGGTCTTTGAACGAACCTGGGGGATCCAGGCTCAGCCCTTCTGGCCGAGGGCGACCGAGCGCGTGCGGCAGCGGGCTCCGGGCTTCCGCTTCATGGCCGAGGTCTATTGGGACCTGGAATGGACGCTGCAGCAACAGGGATTCGATTACACGTATGACAAGCGGCTCTACGACCGCCTCCGCGAGGGGCACGCCCGGCCGGTGCGGGAGCACTTTCTTGCGGGATTGGATTACCAGAACAAAATGGCCCGCTTTCTGGAAAACCACGACGAGCCGCGGGCGGCCACGACCTTCTCTCCGGATGTTCATGAGGCCGCGGCAATAATTACCTTCCTGTCCCCTGGGCTGAGGTTCTTTCACCAGGGCCAGTTCGAGGGGAGAAAGAAACGCATTTCGCCCCATCTCTGCCGAGGTCCGGACGAGCCCATCGACCAGAGGCTGAAGCAGTTTTACGAACGGTTAGTTTCCGTGTTGCGCCATCCAGCCGTTCGCAACGGCCAGTGGCAACTGCTCGAATGCATCCCCGCCTGGGAGGGAAACTGGACATGGGATTGTTTCGTGGTTTTTGCCTGGCAAGGCCACAAAGGAGAACGGCTGTTGGTGGCAGCGAACTATGCTCCCAACCAGAGCCAATGTTATGTCCGGCTGCCGTTCGCGGACCTTGGTAACGGGCACTGGCGACTGGAAGATCTTTTTAGAGACGCACACTACGATCGGGACGGGAACGACCTGCAATCACATGGATTGTACTTGGATGTGCCTCCTTGGCAGTACCATGCCCTTAGCATGACGAGGCTCTGATGACGATGAAAAGGACGATCGACTATCCCGATAAATCTACAGACTTCTCGATTGTCCTGGGCGGGCCGCTCTTTCAGCTTTTGCGCCGGTTGCATCTCTCTGGAGACGCGCTGGAGTTGTTGAAGCAACGGATCGTCGTGATCTCGCTCATCGCCTGGTTGCCGCTTCTGATCCTCTCCGCCTTTGGAGGACAGGCACTGGGTGGAAATGCTGCCGTACCCTTCCTGCGGGACTTGGAAGTTCATAGCAAGTTTCTGGTGATTATCCCGCTGTTGATCGTTTCGGAGCTTGTGGTTCACCAGCGCATGCGTTTCGTCGTGAAGCAATTCATGGAGCGCAATTTAATTCCCGAGAGTGCTTTACCCAGGTTAAATGCCGCTGTCGCGTCGGCATTCCGGCTGCGTAATTCGGTGCTTGCTGAGGTGCTGCTGATTGCGTTCGTCTACGTCGTAGGTGTCCTGATTATCTGGCGCCACTACACGACGCTCGCCACGGCGACGTGGTATGCGGTGCCGACCGGAGAGGGTTTGAAACTGTCGCTGAGCGGAGTATGGTACGGCTACGTGAGCCAGCCGATCTTCCAGTTCCTGCTGATGCGCTGGTATTTTCGGATTTTCATCTGGATGCGCTTTCTCTGGCAGGTGTCACGCATCGACTTGAGCTTGGTGCCCACACATCCTGACCGCGTCTGCGGTCTGGGATTCCTTTCCAACACGGTCTATGCCTTCACCCCGCTGGCGGTAGCGCACGGCGGTTTGCTTGCCGGGTTCATCGCCAATCGAATTTTCTACCTGGGAGCCGCACTGCCTCAGTTCAAGATCGAGATTGCCGTGCTCGTGGTCTTTGTGCTGTGCATAATACTTGGGCCGCTTCTACTGTTTGCGCCGCAGCTTGCCGAGGCAAAGCGAAGGGGCAATCGCGAATATGGGACGCTGGCCGAGCGTTACGTCCGCGAGTTCGATACCAAGTGGCTGCGGGGCGGGGCACCTGCCGATGAGCAATTGGTGGGTAGCGGCGATATTCAGTCCCTTGCCGATATGAGCAATAGTTTCGAGGTAGTCAGGACCATGCGCATCGCACCGGTTACAAAGGAGGCTGTCCTCCAGCTCGTGGTGGCAACACTCGTGCCGGTCGTGCCGTTGACGCTCACTATGATGCCGCTGGAAGAACTGCTGAAAAAGCTGATCGGCGTCGTTTTCTAAAGAGCTTTCGAGGGGGATTGCGCCATGACATCACAATGCGACTCTTTGGTCAGTTGAGGCATGGTTCTGGAAGAGCTGGCAACACGCATAAAACCTGCTCAATGGAGGCTACGATGATTCGAACCCAAATCATAATGTCGGCGCTGGTATTCCTGGTGTTGTTCGGTTGTACGGGAATTGGCCCCTCAACCGTTCCCCGGGATCGGTTCGATTACACGGCAGCCATTTCCGATTCGTGGAAGAATCAGATGCTTTTTAACATGGTCAAGATACGCTATGGGGATGCCCCGGTTTTCCTGGATGTGTCTTCGGTGATCAGTCAGTATCAGCTTGCGGGAGCAGTCAATTTGGGCGCAACGATCAACTATTCTCCTTCGAGCGGGTCTGGAACTCTGGGATGGGCCGGGACGTATGTAGAGCGGCCGACCATCACATACACCCCGATTATGGGAGATAAGTTTGCCCGCAGTCTGATGTCACCCGTTCCTCCCCCGGCCATCCTTAGCCTGATGCAGGCCGGCTATCCGGTGGACCTGGTCTTTAGACTCTTGGTCCAGGAGATTAATGGAGTCCGGAATCGGTTTGGAGGTGAATCGAGGGCTCGGTCCGCTGATCCCGAGTTTTATTCCCTGATTGAGAAAATGCGGAGAATTCAGTCGTATGGGGCCATTGGGATGAGATTCACGAGAAAAGAGAAGGAAGAAGCGACTTTCATGGTTATCCGAAAGGAACGAGATCCATCCATTGAAGCTCTATCTGAAGAGGTTCGGAAGATTTTGGGATTAGACCCTCATGCTCACGATATCAGTGTGGTGTATGGGGCCGTTTCCAGGGATGATAAAGAGATCGCGATTCTGACACGGTCGATTCTGGAGGTTCTCGTCGATATATCTGCAGACATCGAGGTCCCTGCCACCCATGTGGAGGAGAAGCGGGTAGGTCCAACCCATGTGGAAGAAGCGGTTAAGAGTGGAAAGATTTCGCCCTTGGTTAGGATTCATAGTTCATCGGAAAAACACAAAGATGCCTTCGTCTCGATTCAGTATCGGGATACTTATTTCTGGATTGACGACCGGGACTTGATGTCAAAGAAGATCTTTTCATTTTTGATGTTTGTCTTCACCCTGGTGGAAACCGGAGAAAAAGGGACCGCTCCCATTGTCACGGTTCCTACCAATTAGCAGGATGCTGAAAAGCACCCCTGCCTACCGGCAGGCAGGCATCTACGGCGTCCCCCTGACAGCAACCAATTAGGCAAATCAGGGTACTTATGGGTGTCTATTATATAATGTTAACTTGAGGCCCTCCGGTAAGAGGTGATGCCGAAATAAAGTGCTTCCGCCGATATTTCGGCATATCATAGGTTCAATCCGTTTTTCCCGTGTCACCTGTTTCATCAAAATGTCTTTAATAACAAGGTCTTCCCGGTAATCGCTCATTGGCCCTTTGCTTGGCACGCATTTCGCTATCCATCAAATAGGAGCCGAACTCCAGAACCCAAGAACGTAGTGCAGTTTAATAAGACGCAGGAGGTAAACCAATGAGATGTCATCGATGCGAAGGAATCATGAGTTACGAGATATTCTACGGTGCCCACGGACATTTTTGGGGGTGGAGATGTCTTCGCTGCGGAGAAATTGTTGATCCGATAATTTTAGAAAATAGGGGCCTGAAGGTGGCCAGCCCCATGCGCGATTAAAGAGGAGACACGAAGACGAAGGGGGTCTCGCCCGAGGATCGCCACTCACATCGCACTCGCGGCGGAAGGTCAGATTAGCCCTAATTTACAATTAACTAAGGAGGAAAAAATGCGAAAAAGAATTGTGGTCGTTGCAGTGGCGGTAACTGTGGGCCTGATGATTAGCTTGGGTCAGGTTTTCGCGGCGGGGGAAATCAGAAGTCTCTCTCCGGTGTTGGACCGAATCATGGCGAAGAAAGAACTTGTGGTGGGAACGGCCGCCAGCATGCCACCGCTAAACATGACGACGAAAGACGGTCAGATCATCGGGATAGAGGCGGATCTGGCCCGTTATTTTGCGACCGGGATGGGGGTCAAGCTCAACCTGAAGGCGATACGCTTTAATGACCTTCTAACAGCGTTAGGAAAAGGACA
>Ga0326726_10006462_pt1 | contig 10549 bp, 7 predicted proteins | sample MHFenrmetagenome_2_FD_207603 | JGI IMG/M metagenome (GOLD analysis project Ga0326726, IMG submission 207603) | Lab enriched peat soil microbial communities from Michigan Hollow, Ithaca, NY, United States - MHF15MN | ecosystem: Environmental > Terrestrial > Soil > Wetlands > Peat | place: USA... | reverse complement strand
AATGTTCAGGAGGTCTCATGATGCGATTACATCTCACCCTCGGCGCGGCCGGCGTCCTGGCCATCGGCCTCATTCTTGGCGGCGCCCAGCTTAAGGCCAGACCGCCCCTCAAGGTCTTCATATCGGCCGACATGGAGGGGATATCGGGGATCGTCCATGGCGATCAGACGACCCCCGGAACACCCGAGTACACCGATGGCCGCAAATGGATGGCCGAAGACGTCAATGCTGCCGTCGCAGGAGCTCTCGAAGCGGGGGCCACCGAGGTTGTCGTTAACGACTCCCACGGCTCCATGCGGAATATCAATCCCGATGATCTCCATCCGCGGGCCATCCTCATCAGCGGGTCTCCGAAGCCCCTGTCGATGATGCAGGGGATCGACGCGTCGTTCGCGGCTTGCCTGTTCATCGGTTACCACGCCAAGGCGGGAACAGAGGACGCTATTCTCGACCATACGATCTCAGGGAGCGTCGTCCGTGCGATCAAGGTCAACGGCGTCGAACTGCCCGAGCTCGGGCTCAACGCCGCGATCGCCGGCTATTACGGTATTCCCGTGATCTTTATCAGCGGCGACACGGCCGTTTGCCGCCAGGCCAGAGAGGTTCTGGGGAAAGACGTCGTGGCCGTCGCCGTGAAGGAGGCCTTTGGCCGCCTGGCGGCGAAGCTTGTGCCGATGGCCGAGGCTCGCCGGATGATTACGGCCGGCGTCAAAGACGCTTTGGCTGAGATCGGCAAGATCAAGCCGTTCAAGATGGCAGCGCCGTTCCGCTTTGAGCTGGGCTATCACGTCTCCGCCCAAGCCGACATGGGAGCGATGCTTCTGCCCAATGTCAAGCGGCAGGACGCCCGGACCTTGGTTTTCACGGCGGATGATTTCATCGACGGATTCCGGACCCTGCGGGCGCTTATCTCGCTCGCCCCGGCGCGCTAGGCGTACGGCACCCCTGGCTTACGACGGTCACCTCCAAGGGACCCTCGGTCCGATGGAAAGGCGCGTGTCACGTACGAGCGTCGGCGGAGAGCTATAGCAGGCCGAGTTGAGCGATCCGGTCGGCCAGGAAGCCGCCGATCAGGGGCTGAGCGGCATGATTCCAGTGGCCCTCCATCCCCGTAACAGGCCAGTAATAAGGATTGTGGCCCTCGTTGCGAAGGTGCTCAAGATAGGCGCTGAGGTCGATGATGGGCATCCCGGCAGCCTCGACCTCTCTGCGCAGCCCCGCCTCTAGCGGGGTCTGAAGAACGAGGATATTCCGCCGATCTTTGGAGAGCTCACGAAGGACAACCCGGCTGAGTTCAGGCAACGCGTGCGGTAGCGAAAGAGACGACGGCCCCGGCCCCGCGCCGGCGGCAGGAAACTGCGCTGCGAGTTTGTCCAGGAGGATCATCTTCCAGCTGCCGCTGTTGATGACCTTGTAGGTATTAAAAACTAGCCGGAGGACGGCCGAACGCGTGAACACGGGCTCGATCACCCTGTAAAACCGATAGGTCCTGCTCGTCCGGAAGTCCTGGTCAATCACGATCCGGCCGTCCTCGACGCGGACGCGAGGATACAAGCTCGAGACGACCTGACTCGACGGCACGAGATCGTCCTCACCGACGAAGAACAAGGCCAAATCGTGGTCGAACGTCGAGGCGAAATCCTCGAAGTACTGATACATGTTCCCCAGGTTGAAATCGGCCTTTCCGAAATTCAAGGCTTGGACGTCCTTCCCCAGCTGCCGCCTCAGCCGCTCTTCGAGAACGCGGCCGAAGTACTGGCGAGGAAGGACTGTGTGCCCGAGGACGAAGCTATCGCCGAGCAGGAGAATCCGCCGCTCCTCGTCCCGCCGGCGCGGCGGAACGGCCGGCCCCATATAACCGAAGGCGTTGGCCGAGCCGATAAAGAACCCCTCGTTGAACCGCGTGATCGGCTTGCCGGGGATGTACGTTGGCCCCAGCTGGGCATCGATCCGAGTCTCCATGGGTGTTTGGATCTCGGCGAGCTGAAGATAGACATCGATGCCTGCCAACGCTGCCACGAAGGCCAACCCGAAAGCGATGCTTTTCTTGAGAAGTCTCATCTCAAAGGCACCCTAGAATTGAAAATAGACGAAAGGCAAGGGCTTGTTCGTCGCGAGATAGAGGCCGACGACCACGAGAGCCGCAAGGCCGACGCCGACGGCCACCGCCGGGCGGAGTTTCATCAGATAGAGCTCGCTCCGGGTGAAGTATTCCAAGAGGTCGAGAGCCAGGACCATCAGGCCGAAGGACAGGACGATGGCGACGAAACGGCCCGTCAGATCACTGCCTTGCCAGTGGAACATTTGCCGGAAGAAATAGCCGACTTGGCCCAGGTCCTTGGCCCGGAAGAATAGCCAGGCGAACGTGACCAGCGCCTGGGTGGACATCCACCCGGCGATACATCGCCACAGTCCGCGGGCGTTGCGGATGCGAGGTCTCGTAGGGATCGATCGGCTCCGATAGATCACCAGCCTCTCGACCGACAGGAACAGGCCGTGAAGGCCTCCCCAGATGAGGAAGGTCACCCCGGCCCCATGCCACAGTCCGCAGAGAAGCATGGTAACCATGGTGGCCAGAGGATAGGCGATGCGCATCTCCTGCTTCACGTCCGTAAGCTTCCACCGGGCGACCCGTCGGAGGATCGCCGACATCAACGGGTTGAAGATGTAGTCCCAGATCCAGGTCGAAAGCGAGATGTGCCATCGCCGCCAGAACTCACTGAAGGACCGCGAGAGATAAGGTTGTTCGAAGTTCTTCATGAGCTCTACGCCGAAAAGCCGGGCTACGCCGCTGGCGATGTTCGAGTAACCGGCGAAGTCGGCATAGATCTGGATCGAGAAGAGGATGAGGGCCGCCAGAAGCTCGGGCGAGCGATAAAGCTCCGGCTGGCCAAAGATGTTGTTTACGATTCTCGCGGCGGCGTCGCCGATCAGGACCTTCTTGAACAGGCCCAACGTGATCAGGGTCAGACCTTCCCGGAGATGACGGCGGGTCGGGGCCCCCAGCGCAGCGATTTGAGGCAAAAGTCGGCCCGCGCGCTCGATGGGTCCGGCGACGAGATTGGGGAAGAAGGCGACAAACAGCGCGTAGTCGGAAAGGGAATGTGTGGGCTTGAGCTTCCTGCGGTAGACGTCGATCGTATAGGACAGCGTCTTGAACGTGTAGAACGAGATGCCCAGGGGAAGGACCAGCTGGAGGTGCCAGGAGGCCGGATGAAGGCCCAAAGATCCCAGGAGGGCCTGGGCGCTGTCCACAAAGAAGTTGAAATACTTGAAAAAGCCCAGGATTCCCAAATTGACGAGGCAACTGAGCAAAACGAGCCTTCGCCTGGCCCCTCGTTGCTCCGCTTTCTCTAATCGGAGGGCAACGGAATAGTCGGTCAGAGTCGAGATCGCCAGGAGCGAAAGGAACCGCCAATCCCAATATGCATAGAACGCATAGCTCGCCAGAAGAAGCCAGAGGACCCGGCCGTGGCGGCCCCGAAGAAGCCTGAAAAGGCTCCAGACGACCGCAAGGAATAGAAAGAAAATAAAAGAGTTAAATAACATCCTGGCCGCTTCCGCGTAATGCTATCTTGAGTATCTGTGGCCTGTCAAGTTGGGAAACGGACTTTGGCCTCCATCATTTCAGCTGATTGAAGGGGCTCTTCTCCCGCATGAGCTTTTCGATCGCTTCGATCTCCTTCGGGACGCGTCCCGACAGGACCTCGCTCGCTCCCTCGGTGATCAGGACGTCGTCTTCGATGCGGACGCCCATCCCCACGTATCTTTTATAGACCGGCCCGACCTTCTCCCGGAACGCCGCGAGGTCGGCGTCCGGAACTTTGCCCTTGAGCGCTCCGAGGAACGCGTCGAACCGGGCCTCCGGGAAATAGAGCCCCGGCTCCATGGTCATGACCATGCCCGGCGCCATGGCCACCTTGTCGAGGCGCGGGCTGTGCCAGCCCCAAACGTCGTGGACGTCGAGCCCGATGCCGTGGCCGAACCCGTGCTGGATATAGAGCCGCCTCTGCCAGGGGCTCTTGACGTCGGTCACCAGCCCGAGCTTCTCCAGCCCGGCCATGAGGATGTCCTCGACCTCGGTCTGGACGGCCTTGAAGGTGACGCCGGGGACGAGCTTGCGGCAGCCGGCCTTCTCGGCTTCGAGGACGAGGCCGTAGATCGCCCGCTCGTCTTTCGTGAAGCGTCCGCTCGCCGGAACGCTCCGGCTGATGTCTGACGTGTAGCCGCGGATCCAGGCTCCGACGTCGAAGACGACGAGATCTCCGGCCGCGAGCGGGCGGGCCGTCGCCCCGAAATGGACATTGGTCGAATTCGGCCCGGACGCGGCCTGGAGGAACGAGTCCTCCGTTTCCCGCCGGTCGAACGCGTAGCGAAGGATCGCGGCCAAGTCGGCCTCGCGCATCCCCGGCTCGGCGGCGCGGAAGGCCTCGACGAGCGCCTCGGCCGTCAGGTCGATGGCTTCCCGCAAGGCGGCGATCTCGACGGCGTCCTTGGTCAGGCGCATCTCGGAAAGCGCGGGATCGATATTGAGAATGGCCTCGGATTGGGTCATTGGATTCGCGGTACCGAAGGTGCGGGAAAGGAAGTCGAAGTCGGAGAAGGGGAGGAAGACGCTCTTGCCGCGATCAGACCTGCAGATGACGAAAAGGGCCGAAGCGAGCTGGGCGGCGGGCTTTTCGACGATGCCCATGTCCTTAGGATCGGAGATCTGGCCGGGAGAGCCGCCGGCCGATCTCCTGAAGATGGTCTCGCGCGGGTTGCCGCCTGGGTCGAGGACGAGGACCGCGTCCGGCTCTTTGAAGCCGGCAAGATAGAGGAAATTGAGATTGTCCCGCATGCCGTCACGGGCCTTGTACTGCGAGGGGATGATGATGACCGCGTCTTTATGGGCGTCCATGAGCTTAGCCCGGCGCGCGACGAGAGCCGGAGATTTAGCCGCTTCGAGCGAAGCGCCGGCGCCCGGGCGGCCGGGCTGTTCTTGGGCGAAGTCGGGGATGGCGGAGAGGCCGACGGCAAGCGCCAGGGACAAGACGGCCGCCAGCCAGGCGGGCCACGCGATCCCGTTGGATATAGTCCTTTTCATGGAGGGTTCCTTTCTCGTATCAAGAAGGGGTCAGACCTAGTTTTTGCGAGTTGGAGCCAAGAAAGGCGCAAAAAGCAGGTTTGACTCCTCCGATCATTCGATTCTCTCTACGATCTTTCCGGACCGCCTATCCCTTAGAATTCTCTTGGTCCGGCCGTCGGGCAGGCGCTCGGTTTTGATCATGGTCAAATCGGCTTTATTGGCCGCTGAACGCTCTATTTCTTTACCCGCGACCTTTGCCTCGATCCGGCAGGCTTTAGCCTTCTGAGGCCTCTGGGAGGTCTTTTTCGGACCCTTTTCAAGTGCGGTCTCAACCCTCTTGCCGCGTTTTCCAGGACTTATCGTTCCCTTCCAGGGGCCATCCGACCTTTCTCCCTCGCTCTTAGATCCTGTACGGGGCCAGCTTGCTTCCCCCCGTCGCTTACCCGTCCCCGGCCACTCCTCGAGATCGACCGGCTCCCAACGGCCCGAGGCCATCGACTTGTAGCAGGCGTCGATGATGGCGTTGACCACGTATCCGTCCCAAAATGTCTCCATCGGCTGGCGGCCCGCTTCGCGCGCGTCGAGCATGTCCTGGAACATGTGAATGTAACCAAGCGCATGGGCTTCGTCGCCCACCGGGAAGAGCCAGCCCTTCTGGCTTTCGGCTTTTTCCGCCACATAGCCGCTTTCGCCCGCGGCGGTGAACAGCTCGAAGCCCGTCCTCAGGAAATGGTCGAGCCGGATCGTCCCTTCCGTGCCGCTCACCTCATCCCTCAGATCCATCCCGCCCCGGAACGTCCAGCTGACCTCGAGCTGACTGACCGCGCCGCCCTCGTACTCGACAAGCCCGATGGCATGGTCCTCGGCCTTGATCGGATGGACCTGGGTCGCGCCCCAACAGAAGGCCCGGAGCGGCCGTTTGTCCTTGCCGATGAAATTCCGGCCGATCTCGACGCAATGACAGCCCATGTCGATGAGCGCGCCTCCCCCAGATCGGACCGGGTCCCAGAACCAGGCGCTGTGCGGTCCGGGATGGGTCTCGCGGGATCGCGTCCACAAGATCCGCCCCATCGCGCCTTTCCGTGTCGACGCGATGGCCTTGAGCGTCTTGGGCGTGTAAACGAGATCCTCGAGGTAGCCCGCGAAGACCCCGGCCCTCTCCACGACCTCGAGCATCCGGAGGCCTTCATCCGCCGTCCGGCCAAGGGGCTTCGTGCACAGGACCGCCTTCCCGGCCTCCGCGGCCAGCCGGACGGCCTCCTCGTGGACATCATTGGGGAGCCCGATGACGACGATCTCCGCGTCCGAATTCTGGACGGCATCGCGGAGATTCGAGGTCCAGCGCGGGATATCCCGCTCCGCCGCGAACGCCTTGGCCCGCTCCGCCGAGCGCGAATAGACGTTGACCACGCGGTCCCGGCTTCGCAGTCCGTGGAGGGTCTGGGTATAGAAGGTTCCGATGAGCCCCGTGCCGAGCATCGTGATCGTGGCCATCCTGTCTCCCCGGAAAGGTCTTTTTTGACGTCCGTCCAGATTTATAGCCTGTCAGGCCGAATTTCTCAAGGCTCGCCGGACCCGGCCCAGGAGAAGAAAGTCCTTTACTTTCCCGGCCTTTCGACCTATTATCTAAGTAATATATGCGGAATCAGGAAGATAGGAATTCCGTCTCCTCTCCTGTCCTCCCCGTTCCGAAGGCCATGATCTCGTGAATCGAGTGGGTATAATCCATCGAAATAAAGGAGGAGCATCATGAAGAACGCGGAGGCGACCATTCGGCGCATCTTTTTCTATGGGGCTTTCGTTTTGGCGGCCCTTGCCGTGGTGGCGAAGATCGCGAATCTTCTCAACATCACGCTGATCAACGGACTGCCGGAACCCTATCGTCTCCTCGAGATCGCCGCGATCGGACTTCTCTTCTCGATCGCCATGCAGCTGCATCAGATCCGCCTTTTGTTGGCCTCGAAGTCCGGCGAGCCCCTCAAATAGGGAAGCCGGTCAAGTCCCTGAGCTCGAGCGGAGCCCGAACGTAGAGGGACCGGCTTCCCGGTCCCGTCTCTCACCTCTTGGCGAATCCGATCCCCGCCGCCCTCCCGACGCTCACAGTGAAGCCGCTCACGCGGCCGTCCTTGGCCCGCGTGAACTCCACGTTCATGCCGTATCCGGGCAGCGTGAACTTGTCCGGGGCCATGGCCTTGAGTTCCGCCCGGGCCGTGTCCCGCGTTTTGAGCACGAGCGTTCCCTTGTCGACGCTGATCCTGTACCTGGCGTCGAGCAGCTCTTCGCTCATATAGGTCCCTGCGTATGCCGCCAGCTCCGCCGCTCCCGGCGCCTTGAGCGGCGCCGCCTTGACGAAGCGGAATTCCTGGCTCTTGCCGATCGTCATTTTGGCCGTCGCCGGCTTCCCCTTCGCCGCCGGCGTGAACTCGATGTCGATCCCCGCCGTAGTCCCCGGGACCGCGAATCTCCCAGGGCCGGCCGACATCAGGTTAAAGTTCCGTCCATTCATCCCCGCCTGGAGCTTGTCGTCCTTGAGCGTGAGCGCGAGCCACCGCCCGAACCTGTCATCCTGCCAATTTCCGACGAGGGCCTCGAGCTCCGCTTTTGGGACCGGGAAAGCCGCGCTTCCCTCAGCCGGCGCGCCCGTATTCCCTTCTTCTTTGGCGGGCTCCTTCAGCCGCCCGGCGAGGTAGATGTCCGCCACCTTGAGCGCCAGCCCCGAGGGGTCGATCGAGTCGAGATTAGCCAGGATGATGACCGAGAACTTCTGCTCCGGGAACCTCACCAGCGCCGCCCGGAATCCCGCCCAGGCGCCGCCGTGTTCGACGACCTTGAGGCCCTTGTATTCGCTGACGACCAGGCCCCAGGCATAATCGATTGCCTGTCCCGAGTTGAGCACGCCCGTCGTTTGGAGCATGTCCATGAGGTCCTTGCCCAGCACGTTCGTAGTGAACGCTTGGTCCCAAAGATAGAGGTCCCGCACCGTCGTATAGACGTTGCCGTCGCCGGTCTCGTCCCAGTTGCTCATATTGATCTGGAAGCCGTTCTCGCCCTTGGTGTATCCCGTCGCCCGGTCGTGGATGATCTGGGTATGATCGTCCTGGAAGAGCGTCTTCGTCATGCCCAGCGGTCCGAAGATCCTTTCCTGGGCGAAGGCGTTGAGCGACTTGCCGCTCACACGTTCGACGATCTGGCTCAGCAGGAAGAACCCCGTGTTCGTGTAGGAGTACTCTGCGCCGGGGGTGTAGTTGAGCTTCTTTTGGCGGCAGATGATATCGAGAGATTCCTCGACCGTCGGGCAGTCTGATTCCGCCCGGAACCCGGCCAACTCGAGCAGGGCGTTGTAGTCGCGCAAGCCGCTCGTGTGGTGGAGGAGGTGGTTGACCGTGACCGGCTTCTCATACGCGGGCATCTCCGGGATATACTTGCGGATGTCGTCCTCGGGGCCGATCTTACCCTCGCGCACGAGCATGGCCACGCATGCCGCCGTGAACTGCTTCGAGACCGAGCCGATATCGAAGACCTTGTCCGGGGTGTTGACGATGCCGTCCTCGAGCTTGGCCATGCCGTAGCCGCGCTCGTAGATGATCTTGCCGTCCCTGACGACGGCCAGCGAGGCGCCAGGCGACGTCGTCTTGTCCCAGGCGGAGAACAGCTTATCGACCTTGCCGGCCGTTTCGTCCGCGGCGGGCAGGGCGGGGGCCTCGGCGAGAAGCGCCATGGAGACTGTCAAGACCGCTCCGGCGACGAGCGTCCGTTTTCCGCTGATCTGTCTCAATCGAACCTCCTGATCAACAAACGAGCCGACGCCTTCTCTTCACGTCCCCCTCACCATATCAATTTCGGCCCCTGTCCCGCAAGCCGGCCCAAACCTTGACAAATCCCTTTTCTTATGAATAATTTATGTTCATAAGATCGCATGTCCTTCCAAGGGCAGAGTGATGAGCGCCCACGAAGTCCTTCAATCCTGGAAGGAGATAGCCGCCTATCTCGGCCGGGACGTGCGCACGTGCCGGCGCTGGGAAGAGAACCTCGGTCTTCCCATCCATCGCCTGAACGGCTCGCCCAAAGCCCGCGTTCTCGCCTATAAGGACGAGATCGACTGGTGGCTCGAGACCAAGCTCCACGAGCGCGACGCCGAAAAGCCTTCCTCAGCCTCCGGAGATCCCTTTGATGCCGCCCCCCGCGGCGGTTTCGCTTTCGCCTCGTTCCGCCGCTGGTATGCCCTGGCCGGCTTCACCGGTCTTCTCGTGATCGGCGTTCTCGGCTGGCGCTCGATCAACAACAGCCGGCCCCGCTTCGTCCCGAACGGCAGCCGGCCCGCGCTCGCCGTCCTTCCTTTCGTCAACCGCACGGGGGATGAGGCCCTCAACTATCTCCGGGAGTCCGTCCCCGACCATCTGATCCGCGATCTCCAGCGGAGCGCCGAGCGCCTGACCGTGTTCAGCTTCAACGTCGTGGCCGAGGCCGTGCGGACGATCGGCCGCGAGCCGGGGGCGCCGCTCGGCCCCGACGACCTGGCCGCCGTCTCGGCCCGCACCGGGGCGGACTGGCTTCTCATCGGCTATCTCTCGCGCGCCGGCACCAAGCTCCACGTCGAATACGCGCTCCGCGAGGTCCGGGCCGTCGAGCCGATCAAAACGGATCATGTCCCGGGGACCGAGGCCGAGATCGAGGTCATGGAAGCCCGGGTCGCCAACGGCGTCCGCCGGGCGTTCGGCGTCCCGACCTCGGCCGGACCGGAAGCGCTCTCGGCCTGCACGCTGCAGGCGACGCGCCTTTACGAGTCGGCCCGGGCCGTCGAGCGCCAATACGTCCTGTCGCTCGCCCCCGCCGACCTCGATAAGATGATCGGCCTGCTCAACCTGGCCCGCGAGGCCGATCCCGGATGCGCCCTGGCCTATATCGGCCTGGGCGATGCCTTCCAGCACCGGTTCGCTTATGAAAGCCACGATCCGGAGGCCCTGCGCCTGATGGAGGAGAACTACCACCGGGCCTACGATATGGCCCCTGAACGGGCGGAGGCCAACGTCGGCCTCGCCTGGGTCCACTATTTCAAGCGCGACAACGACCAGGCCTACGCGTACCTCAAGAAGGCGATCTCGCTCGATCCGGGGAGTCTGCAGGTCTTGACCGATGTCGGCGCGTTCCTCAGGAGCATCGGCATGCTGGAGCGAGGCGCCGAGTACTTTACCCGGGTCCTCCAAGCCGGGGGAGCGACCTCGGACATCTTCATGCTCCGGGCCTGGACTTATGAGCAGATGGGACTTTACGAGGCCGCCCTCGCGGATCTCGACAAGATGATCGAGCTCGAGCCGACCGACTTCCGGGCGCGCTGTCACCGGGCCCGGGTCCTCATCCTGATGAAGCGGTACGACGCCGCGGCGACCGAGCTGGCCATGGCCGAGGCCCTTGCCCCGAAGGCTCCCTACATCGGCTTCGTCAGGGCCTTGGCCGCCGCGGCCAAAGGGGAGAGGAAGGCGG
>Ga0326726_10006461_pt1 | contig 10552 bp, 6 predicted proteins | sample MHFenrmetagenome_2_FD_207603 | JGI IMG/M metagenome (GOLD analysis project Ga0326726, IMG submission 207603) | Lab enriched peat soil microbial communities from Michigan Hollow, Ithaca, NY, United States - MHF15MN | ecosystem: Environmental > Terrestrial > Soil > Wetlands > Peat | place: USA... | reverse complement strand
CAGGCCGAGCCTGGAAATGTCTCGTTTGCTCAGGGATTGATGACTCCTACCTCTTTCTGTCCTCAGATCAGGGTAGGAGTTTTTTTCTGTGCCATCCGAAAGGTGCATGCAATGAAAGAGACTGCTGTTGTGTTCCTGGGGGGAGGGGTAGGAACAGTGTTTCGGTATTGGTTGTCGGGAAGCGTCTATCGCTTTGTCGGCCCGAGTTTCCCCTCTGGGACCTTATTCGTGAACGTGATCGGATGTTTCTTCATTGGATTTTTCATGTCTATTTTCGAAGAACGATTTGTCGTGCAACCCCTTCTTCGCATCTTCGTCACGCTCGGGGTGCTTGGCGGATTCACAACGTTTTCCACGTTCAGTTTCGAGACCATCTCCCTTTTCCGTGAAGGGAGTGCTCTCCTGGGTTTTGGCAATATATTCTCCTCGCTTTGTGGTTGCCTGTTGGGGACCTGGATTGGAATGGTCATTGGAAAACTCCTCTAAGACGAAAGGACTCCCATGAAACTCGAAGGCGAAGGGAAGCTGCTCCGAATATTCATCGGAGAAGCAGACCGACTCGACCATAAGCCCCTCTACGAGCAATTAGTTTTCAGGGCTCGCGAGAAGGGATTAGCAGGGGCGACAGTGCTGCGGGGCATCGAGGGTTTTGGCGCGCGGAGTCGAATGCACACGGCCAAGATTCTGCGCCTTTCGGAAGATTTGCCCCTGGTGATTGAATTTGTCGATACCGAAGAAAACATCGACGCTTTTGTCACTCTCGCTGGAGACCTCATTGCGCAGGCGGGCGTCGGGGCAATGATTACCGAGGAACGCGCCCATATCATCCGGTACACTACGGGTCGAACGCCGTAGAACGATCTGCTTGGCCGGACTTCCCTTTTATCTGCGACTCTGTATAGTACACGGCCGCAACGCAGTGGCAATCACACATGGAGGGCATATGAAGGACAAGGTGGTGGTAGTGACGGGGGCGAGCAGCGGAATAGGAGCGGCGCTGGCGGAATTGCTCGCCCCGCGCGTCGCGTCCGTCGTTCTCGTTGCCAGGCGCGCCGAGGCTCTGCGCGAGGTCGCGACCCGTTGCGGACCGCAAGCCCTGGCGATAGTCGCTGACATGACGAAGCGAGCCGAGGTACGACGCGTCGTGGACGAAACGCTCGACAGCTTTGGCCGCATCGACGTGTGGGTCAACAATGTCGGTCAGGGGATCACGCGTGTACCGTCGCAACTGACAGACGATGACATCGACGAGATGATGCGCGCAAATGTGAAGTCCGCTCTGTACGGGATGCAGGAAGTGCTTCCTCACTTCAAGTCGCGAAACGCCGGTCACGTAATCAATGTCTCGTCGTTGCTGGGCCGGATGCCCTATGTGGTGATCCGTTCAGCCTATAGTGGCGCGAAGCACTTTCTGAATGCCCTGACGGCCAACTTCCGTATGGAAGTTCAGCAGACACATCCCGGGATACAGTTCTCCCTCGTCTCACCCGGTGTCGTGGCCACCGAGTTCGGCGTGAACGCGCGGCATGGAGGGCCGGACTCGCGGACAATGTCCGATTTGCAGAGCGCTGAGAAGGTAGCCGAGGTCATCGGCGGCGTGATTGAATCGCGGCGCCCCGACGTCTATACGAGGCCGGGTTCGCGGGAGCGCGTGAGTTCTTACTTTTCGTCACTTGCCGAGGATCCCTGAGCTCCGCTCGCGCGGCCCGTTCCAGGAGTGTCAGGTCATACCCTTCGAAGGACGAAAGCCCGGACATCGCTGCCCGGGCATACTGACCCCCCCCGGGGGGGATGCACAGGATCACCATCGGCAAGAGCTATCATCACGGTATCACGTAGACTCCCTGCGGCAGATCACCCGTCGGTCCGGCCCGGCGGAGATTCCGGTGTGCTGTCCGACGTGGTCTCGGTCGAGATAAACGTGTACATCGCCGGAATGACGAAGAGCGTCAGCACGAGCGAAAAGAAGAGTCCGCCAATGACAACGATACCCATCGACACGCGGCTCTTTGCGCTTCCACCGAGCGCCAGTGCAATCGGCAGTGCACCGAGCATCGTCGCAAGACTTGTCATTAGAATTGGGCGAAAGCGGGCGGCTGCCGCAAACCGGGCCGCCTCCAGCAGGTTCTTTCCTTTTCGTTTCTGCTGGTTGGCGAATTCCACGATCAGGATCCCGTTCTTCGTCACCAGTCCCACCAGCATGATGATCCCGATCTCGCTAAAGATGTTCAGCGTTTTCCCGAACGCCCAGAGTGAAAGCAACGCCCCGGCCATCGCCAGTGGGACCGTCAGCATAATCGTGAAGGGGTCCCGGAAGCTCTCAAACTGCGCTGCCAGCACCAGGTAGATCAGGGTGAGCGAAAGCATGAAGGCAAAGAGGATATTGGATGAGCTCTCTGCGTAGTCTCGCGAAGCGCCGGCAAGCGTCGTGGCAAATGAATCATCCAGCACCTTTTTCGCGATCCGGTCCATTTCCGCTATGCCGTCGGCGATCGTCCTGCCCGGCGCCAGCCCCGCACTAACCGTCGCGGACTTGAAGCGATTGAAGTGATACAGCTGCGGCGGTGCGCTCTCCTCTCGAAGTTCAACGAGATTGTCCACCTGCACCAGCTGCCCGCGGGTATTGCGTACGTAGAGTGATTTCAGGTCGAGCGGTTCATCCCGGTCTTCGCGATTCACCTGGCCGATCACCTGGTACTGAAAGCCGTTCATTTCAAAGTAGGAAAAACGCTGTCCGCTGAACGCCAGCTGCAGCGTCTGGGCGATATCGACGACGGACACGCCGAGGGTCCTTGCCCGGTCGCGGTCGATGGCAACGTCGATCTCTGGCTTGTTGAACTTCAGGTTCACATCGGAGGTCTGAAAAACGTTGCTGGCGCTCACTTCTTCAAGGAACAGGGGGAGGAACTGACGGATCTTTGCGAAATCCTGATTCTGGAGGACGTATTGAACCGGCAGGCCGCCACGCGCCCCGCCGCCACTTGCAGAGATCGTCTGTTCCTGATTCACGAAGACGCGGGCCTCCGCCATGCGCCGGGTGTTTGCCGTGAGATAATCCGCAATTTGCTGTTGTGAGCGATTACGTTCGGAAGGCTCCGTGAGCATAAGCCGTACGCTCCCCGAATTCACGGAACCGCCGCCGTATCCTGGAGCCGTAACGCTCAGGCAGGCGCGTCTCTCCTGAATGGAATCGGCCACAAACGCGGACAGACGATCCATGAAGGCATCAGTATATGCGAACGAGGCACCTTCGGGGGCGGCCACGTTTATCCGGAGGTAACTCCTGTCGTCGAGGGGGGCCAGCTCGGATTGCAGGGTCCTGCCGAAGAGCAGGATGAACACCACAGCGAGGGCGATGATCGCCATGGCCCACTGGCGGTGGTCCAGGAAGCGGGCGAGATTGGCTTCATAGAACTCGTTGATCTTCGCGAAATACGGCTCCGTCGCCTCATAGAAGCGGCTGTGCCTGCGGCTTTTGCGGATCATCCGGGCATTCAGCATGGGGGTCAGCGACAGAGAGACGAACGCCGATATGAGCACCGCTCCTGCAATGACGACGCCGAACTCGCGGAACAGCCTTCCCACAAATCCTTCCAGGAAAATAATGGGGATGAACACCGCCGCGAGTGTAATGGACGTCGAAATGACGGCAAAGAAGATCTCCCGGGAGCCCGCGAACGCCGCTTCCATCGGGGGGAGCCCCTGTTCCACTTTCTTGAAGATGTTCTCTGTCACCACGATGCCGTCGTCCACCACGAGTCCCGTTGCGAGCACGATGGCGAGGAGGGTGAGAATATTGATCGAGAACCCCAGCAGGTACATGATGAAAAACGCCCCGATCAGCGAGACCGGAATATCGATCAGCGGACGGAACGCGATGATCCACTCCCGGAAAAAGAGGTAGATGACCAGGATTACCAGGAGGACGGCCGCCAGGATAGTTTCCTGGACTTCCTTGATGGATTGTCTGATAAAACGGGTGTTGTCGATTGCCACATCGACCGTGTAGTACGCCGGCAGGTCCCTCTTGATCTGTTCCAGGCGCTTGTAGAACTCGTCCGCGATCTCCACGTAATTGCTCCCGGGCTGCGGCACGACCCACACGCCGACCAATGCCCTCCCGGACTGCTTCAGCATGGTCTCTTCGTTCTCCGGCCCGAGATTGGCGAATCCGATGTCCTTGAAGCGTACGGTATTCTGCCCATCGGCTTTGACGATGAGATCGTTGAACTCCTCGACCGTCTTGAGGCGCCCCCTGGTGTTGACGATGAGCTCGGTCTGGTTTCCCACAATCTTGCCCGAAGGCAGGTCGACGTTCTCCCTGTCTAATGCGTTTCGTATATCAAGAGGGGTCAGTCCGTACGCGGCGAGCTTTGCGGGATTCATCCAGAGACGCATCGCGTATCGCTTCTGACCCTGGATCTGTGTGGAGCTCACTCCGGGAATCGTCTGCAGGTTCTGCGCAATGACGTTTTCCGCAAAGTCGCTTACCTCCAGCTGGTTCTTTGTGTCACTCTGGATGGTCAGGGAGATGATGGCGTCGGCGTTGGCATCGGCTTTGGTCACCACCGGCGGAGCGTCAATGTCCTGGGGGAGCGACCGGGCCGCTCCGGAGACTTTGTCCCGCACATCGTTTGCCGCTGCTTCGAGGTCCGCATCGAGATTGAACTCCACGGTGATGCTGCTCGACCCCTGACTGCTGCTCGAGGATATATTGCGGACGCCCGGAATCCCGTTGAGGGCCTTTTCAAGCGGTTCAGTGATCTGCGATTCCACCACCCCGGCGTTCGCACCCGCATAATTCGTGCGAACACTGATGATAGGGGGATCAATGGCAGGGTACTCACGTACTCCGAGGAACCTGTAGCTGATGGCGCCAAAGAGCACGATAATCAGCGACATGACGATCGCCAACACGGGGCGCTTGATGCTGATTGACGCGAGACTCATGGGGGTCTTTCTTCTGCTGGCAATCGCCGACAGGTGGCCGGGTCAATTTACCTGGACGGTGACGGCCATTCCCGGACGCAGCTGCATGATGCCTGTGGTAATGACAGTATCCCCGGCGGTAAGGCCTTCGGTGATCTGGATGCTCGTCGGAGTACGAATGCCGGTCTTGACAGGAATGGAGGCCACCGCGCCGTCTCTGCAGACAAGGAGTACCTGTCCCTTGAGCACGGGTATCACCGCCTGTGTCGGAACCATCAGCGCTTCGCTGATTTTCTTGAGCCGCAACTCGATGTGGACGAATGCGCCCGGGAACACCCGTTCAGACCTGTTGTCGCACAGGGCACGGAGCTGCAAGGTCCCCATCGTGGGGTCGATTCTGGGCTCAATGGCGTACACTCTTCCCGTAAACTGCAGCTTCGTCTCCTCGCTGGTACACTGCACGATGTCGCCGACCGACACCTGGCCTGCGTATTTCTCGGGTATTCCGAAATCCACCTTCAGCGGATTGACCCTCTGGATTGATGCAATTCGCGTCGTCGGGGTCACATACCCCCCTTCGCTGACATAGCGCAATCCGATGATCCCATCGAAGGGTGCGCGAACTTCTCTCTTGCGAATGGACGCCTGGAGATTGTCCCGGTCGGCCTTCAGCGTATTCACCCCACCCACCGCGATATCGTATTGCTCCCTGCTGATGGCGTTCTTCTCGTAGAGTTGCCTCTGACGATCCTCCTGATCCGATGCCAGTTGAATCTGGACCTGGGTTTTTCTCAGCTGTGCCTGTAAGTCGTCGTCGTTGACCTTCACCAGGACGGCGTTCTTCCTGACGTGTCCCCCCTCCCGGAACGAGATCCCTTCTATGCGGCCCGCGGTCTCAGCAACCAGGTCGACCGATTCCGAGGCGAGGACCGTCCCCGATGAGCGAACGACATTATCCAGAGGCTGCGGTTGCACCACGACGCCGCTGACGGACAGGATGCCAGATTGTGATCTCTGGCCCGGATCGTTCTTCCGGGACCCACACGCCAACGCGATGAGCGAACAACCGACAGCGGTGGTGAGGACAAGGCAGGAAAGTGTTCTTGACATGGTATTGAGTGGATCTTTCGAGTGTCAGGGAAGCCGCGGGGAAGGCAAGGTGAGGAAATCCCGTCACCACCTGAAAGGTATCAAAAGTGGAAGGAAAAGACAACGTGGCCGGACCGTACTTGTCAGGCTATCGCCCCTTCGCATCAAGTGTTGACGAGATCGGCGTCAACGCCCAATGACATACAGCGTAAAGCTCCCCGGTTCCACCGGCGGCCTCGGGCGCGGACGCTCCGGAGTGGGTGCAGGAGCCGGCCCGAATCTCGCCGACACCGTGTACACGCGATGCGTCTTCGGATCAACCGTCACCGTGCGTGCACCGCGTCTGGTAGGAATGTTCCCGGCCGAGCTGTATTTCTCCGGTGCATCTTCGCGGACCACCGTGAGCGTTCCTTCGCCGTTCGAGCTGAACGCAATGTGCGGCCCGGGATCAAACGCCGCACCATCAGTCCCCTCCCCGGTGGGCACGGTGGCGATGACCTTCCCCGATGCCATGTCAAGGACTACCATCAGCTTGTTACCGCAGACGGAGAGGAGCCTCCCGTGTTCGCGATCGATGGCAAGTCCACTCGGTTCATCGCCCGGAGCAATGGACCACGTGCTGAGCACCTTCAGCGTCCGCGCGTCAAATCCCACCACCAGGCTCTTGTCCTCAATATTCACGTAGATCGTCCCCTTCAGGTCGGTCACCGCAAATTCCGGCTTCCCGGGGAGAGAGATGGTCCCGAGGACTGTATCGGACTTTGTATCGATCGCCGTTGCACTGGCGCTTCCCCCGTTGAACGTGAAGAGACGATCAGAGGATGGATCGTAGAGGATTGCATCCGGGTTCCGGGCCTGGATCTTGATCCTGGCAAGAGTAGTGAGCGTTGCCGGGTCAAACACCGTGACCGATGAATCCCGACCATTGCTCGTGTATCCTTTCCCCCTTGCAGGCACCAGCGCAATGCCATGGACCCCCGGTGTGTTCGGGATCTCGCCGGCAACGGCGTGCTTCGCAAGATCCACGACCGTCACACAGGTCGCGTGGGAGAGATAGGCCCGCTGTGCGTCAGAATCCACAATCAGATAGTCCCATCCACCGTCACCACCCACCTGAATACTGTCGATGATGTGGTAACCGGCTCCGACCGTTTGACCGAACGCCAGAGCGGTCCAGAGCAAAACAAGCAGACCCAGTGCAGAACAGGCTCTCTTCATTTTTCTCTCCTGTTAGTATTGCACAATGTATGACCACCCTTTGAGCTCGGCGAGCGATCAGTTCTCCGCCGTCCGAGCAGGTCCACGGGACAGCGACAACCAGGTCTGGACATCGCCGGCTGCAATTGCAGAGCAGCTAGCCTTGCCCCCCATGCGTGTCCTTCGACGCTTATTCCCACCCCTCCTTTGCAAGCGTCGCATGAAGTTCATTCGGATTGTGACGGCAGTGGTATTCAAGTTTGCTTGAATCTTCGTGTGCGCGGTCGTAGTCCCATCCCTTCGCCATCAGATTGCGTTCGTGTAATTCATGCAGCAGAACATAGGGTCGCTCCGCTTCTTCAAGATCGTTATCAATCCACACCTCGTTCTGGGGGACGAACTCATACACGTAGTCGTGACCGCCTTCGGTGAAATCCACGTCGAAGACACTGCGCACCAGGCGGCCATCAACAATCCACACACCGACGCCGCTCGTGAGCATCTTCCACAACCTGAGGTGAACCTTCTTTGCGTCAGGGAGGCTGCCGCCTTCTGTCAGCTTCTTGACATCGCCAGATTTCTTTCGTTCCGCCAATTCTGCTCTGTCGGCCGAATCGAGTGCATTGTCATACGGCACCCCCTTTGCCATAAGACGGTGCTCGATCAAGAGATGGTCAACAAAAAACTTCGTTTCATCTTTTTTCCCCTCTCTGTCAATCCAAAACTCGTCTTCGGGTATATACGTGAAGTTGTAGTGCTGACCGTAGTTCGTAAATTCTTCATCAATATGTGTCCGAACATATGTCCCGTCCACGATCCAGACGCTGATGCGGCCACGCTGCACGATCTTTTCCAGATACGGAGGCTTCGGTTTTTTTGTCAACGCTGTGTCTCCCGATTGTTGGCCTGCAGACGAACTGCCACACGCGAGCATCCACCATACGAGAAGCGGTCCCGCGCAAATCAGACTTCGACCCTGTTCTGCACACTGCTTCATCGTGACACACATCGCTTCTGATCTCCGCTTCAGGTGCATCGAATGTGACAAAGTGGTCGGAAAGAGTCAAGTCTGAGTGTATTGTGGGGCATCCCGCGACTGCCTGGCCGCATCCGAGCCTGGCAGCACGTGGATTGCCCAGCCAAGCCAAACGCCGGAAGAACTCCGGGGTATCTCTTTCACCGATGCCAATATTGGTACTGCTGTACGAATCAGCGTGACGATCCTCCATACCACCGATGGCCGTGCATCCTGGACAAGCCAGTCAAGCGGGACGAAGAATAATCTCTCTTCCGTCTCCTTTGGCGATTCACACATCGGCACTGCCGTAGGAGACTGTGGCACCAAACCCCGGACGACACACCGAGGCGCCGCTGGACTATTTCGATGTGAACCTGGACATCGGAGGTGAAATCAATTCGGACGATCTTCCCCGGCTCTTCGCCGAGATCGACAGAGTCCTCGACGCTGCCGAAGTGCCGCGGACACAGGCCGGCCGGGGACCGGGGCTTCGTACTGACCGAGTTTGACACCGTCGGGCATTTTCATCTCCTGCTACGCCATTTCGGCCTCACGCTCAGGTTCTTGAACGTTTCCGGTGAATCCCGTATCATGCAGTTGACGATAGAATATTCCCGCCATGGCCTCACCGCACCACCTGAACATCGAAGATTTCGAAGGTTCCCGCATCAAGGATTTCCAGAAACTCATGCGGTTCAAAGTGCGCGACATCCTCCTCGTCGCGAGCCTGTATGATCAGTACCTCTTCGAGGAAGACGGGCGACTGTATGAGCTCATCCGCCAAGAATTCCAGGTCCTGAACCTCAGCCACGCTCCGGAGATTGTCCACGTCACGACCGGCGCGGAGGCGATCGATATCCTCGACGCGGAGGGGCCGTTTGACCTCATTATCACGACGCTTCATATTGAAGACATGCATGTCGTAAAGTTCGCGGAGGCCGTTCGCACCAGGGGATATGATACACCGATCGTGCTTCTGGCCTACGATAACCGGGAAAGGAAAGAACTTGTCGCCTACTATGACACCTCGATTTTCGATCGGCTCTTCATCTGGCAAGGAGATTATCACCTTCTTATCGCGATCATCAAGTCGCTCGAGGATCGGCTGAACGTCGAGAACGACACCAGGGTTGTTGGAGTCCAGTCCATCATCCTCGTGGAAGACGACGTCAAATTCTACTCTTCCTATCTCCCCATTGTCTATACGGAGATCCTGAACCAGTCCCAGAGGCTGATTTCGGAGGGGGTCAACTTGAGTCATCGGATCCTCAGGATGCGCGCGCGCCCGAAGATCCTCCTCTGCACCACCTACGAAGAGGCGTGGGCCTATTATGAGAAGTACCACGAGACTCTTCTTGGCATCGTCTCCGATATCAACTTCACGCGGGGGGGCGTCAAGGATCCCGAGGGTGGCCTCCGGTTTGCGGAGATTGTCAAGAGCCAGTACGAGGACATCCCCATCCTCCTTCAGTCGAGCAACCCCGAACTCGAAGGAGCTGCACGCGCGCTAGGTGTGTCGTTCCTTCTGAAGCAGTCTCCACGACTGCTGCACGAGGTCCGCGACTTCATGTTCAGCAATTTTGGCTTCGGCGATTTCATTTTCCGCGAAGGACACGGCCACGAAGTCGGTCGCGCGCACGATCTGCGCACGCTTGAGGAGCAGCTGCGGGCAGTCCCGGATGAGAGCGTCGCCTTTCACGCCTCGCGGAATCACTTTTCCAACTGGCTCAAGGCGCGCACGGAGTTCTGGCTCGCAGAGCGACTGCGACCGCACAAGGTGTCGGACTTTGAGTCGATCGCCGACCTCCGGGCCGAGCTGATCGATTCACTTCGATTCTACCGGGACATGCGCCAGCGGGGCGTCATCACCGACTTCACGCGCGATTCGTTCGACCCGAAGAACAGCTTCGCGCGCATCGGAAGCGGCTCGCTGGGGGGAAAAGCACGCGGACTGGGATTCATTAATGCCCTGATCAACACGTACCGGATCCACGACCGTTTTCGCGAGGTGGAAATCTCTGTCCCCTCGGCGGTCGTGATCGCAACTGATGTTTTCGACAGGTTCCTCGACGAGAACAGCCTGGTTGGATTTGCCCTGCAGCCCAGTGACGACGTCGAGCTGCGCTCGCGGTTTCTGTCGGCGGAGAAATTCCCAAGTGACATCATCGTTCGCCTCTCGGAATTCCTCAATCTGATCCGCGGACCGCTTGCCGTCCGCTCGTCAAGCCTTCTCGAGGATTCCCAGTACCAGCCGTTTGCGGGTGTGTACGAGACGTACATGATCCCGAACAACCACCCCGACGACGCTGTGCGGCTCTG
>Ga0326726_10006460_pt1 | contig 10554 bp, 6 predicted proteins | sample MHFenrmetagenome_2_FD_207603 | JGI IMG/M metagenome (GOLD analysis project Ga0326726, IMG submission 207603) | Lab enriched peat soil microbial communities from Michigan Hollow, Ithaca, NY, United States - MHF15MN | ecosystem: Environmental > Terrestrial > Soil > Wetlands > Peat | place: USA... | reverse complement strand
TTCTTTTATCTTTTCATATTCCGCTGAGATCAACCTTTTCAAACATCAAAGAAGGAATCCTGTTTGTTTCATTCTCTCTGATATCGTTACCTAGTTCAATGAGATTGAACCAGAACTGGTTCATGTTTCCGGTTATATTCATTTCATTAACAGGATGTATAATCTTTCCATCCTGGATAAAGAATCCTTCTATACCATACGAAAAATCACCTGTCGAACCATTGCAGTTACCTCCAATAAATCCTGTTATTAAAACTCCCTTCTTCAAAGAGCCGATAATTTCATCAAGATTCCTGGAGCCGGCATTTAAGACAACGTTTGAGCTGCTTCCTGACGTAGGTTTCATCCCGAGCTTTCTACCATAGTAATTGTCAATATAATAACTCATAAGGATTCCATTCTCGATTATTGGTCTTTTAACGGCTGCCAGTCCCTCATCATCAAACAACCTTGAACCAGGACCTGAAAGAATAAAAGGATCGTCATAAGCAGTTAAAAGTCCGGAAGCTATTTGTTTATTCTCCTTACCTATAAGAAAAGACTGTTTCTGGTATATACTTGATCCCTGAAGTGCTCCATAAACAGGATACATAAGGTTACCTGCCACCCTGTTTTCTACTATTACAGAATATTTTCCTGATACTATTTTCTTCGGATCAATTTTACTTAAAGTCCTTTTTAAAGCTTTTTCCCCGATGCCAGTCGTTTTCAGTTTATCAAGGAATAATGCATTCTCATTCCAGTAGTCATTCGGTCGGCCTGTATCGCTTTTCAAAGAAACAGTAACAGATAACGAGACTCCTGTACTGCCTGAATCACCTTTAAATCCATTGCTTGCTACCATTACTGAGTTTGATATACTATCTGAATAATAAGAACTTACTGATATTATCCGGTCGTCTTTTTTATAAGCTTCATTGAGAGCCTGATTGGAAATATCAATTTTGGTCTTCGGATCAACTGAATCTAACTTCGGATCAAAGGTAATCAGATCTACCCCACCTCCCTTATAGTACAATCCAGGGTCAGGAAGAGACCGAAACTCATCTTCTGCAAGAAATCGGGTGGCATTGATAGCTTCGTCAACAAACCGGAAAAGTTCTTCTTTCTTCATCCTGTTTGTTGAATGTGATGAATATTTCTTATCAACATAAAGGCTGATTGAAAGGCTGCTCCGGTTTGATTCTTTCAGACTGTCAATTTTCTGATCTCTTATCTCAATGTTACTACTACGGTTCTCATAAATAGTTACCGAAACCTGTTCTGCACCGTTTTTCAGAGCATGGTCAATTACCTGGTTTGCCAGGTCATATTTTTCATTTGTATTCATAACAAAGTCTTTTTCAGGTTTTTATGCATTTATTCCACCAATGGTAAGTTTTTTGATCTTGACAGTTGGTATTCCCATTGAGTTTGGAGCTCCCTGTCCGTCCTTACCGCATGTCCATATACCATTGTCAATCACAAGGTCATCGGCAACCATTACCATATCAGCAAGTGCCTGGGGCCCATTGCCAATTATATTGAAATCTTTAACTGGTTTTGTGAGTTTACCATTTTCAATAAGATATCCGAATTTGACAAAAAAGGTAAAATCACCCTGACCAATGTTAACCTCACCATTACTAAAGCTAACGACATAAACACCATTTCTGACGCTGGCAATAATTTCTTCTTTCTTGTGTGGTCCGTTTTCCATATAGGTACATCTCATCCGTGGTATAGGTATATTTCGGAAATCCTGTCTCCTTCCGTTACCAGTAGAATTTACCTTATAATATTTTGCGCTGATCCTGTCGTGAAGATAGCTTGACAGCACTCCATTATTTACTATTACCGTTTTTTCCGTAGGATTCCCTTCATCGTCAAAATTTATTGCTCCACGTTTACCTTGCAATGTTCCGTCATCAACTATTTTAACGAAATCTTCGGCTACTTTCTGACCCATTTTGTCACAAAAAATTGAAGTCTTCTTTCTGTTAAAGTCTGCTTCAAATGCATGACCAATAGCTTCATGAAGTAAAATTCCGGATTCACCGGCACCCATAACCACTTCCATTTCTCCGGCTTTGGGTTTTGAAGCAGTAAATAATTGAGATGTCTTTGCAACAACTTCCTTTGAAAGTTCATCAACAAGCTCATTAGTAAGGAATTCAGCACCCATACGATTAGATCGGCCAACAAAAAAATTCTCAATCTGTCCGTTCTTTTCCATAATGCAGATTCCAGCTAAGAGTACCATTGGGCGGTAATCGTACGCAAGAAGCCCTTCTGAATTATAGAAAAGTATATATGATGTAGAATCACCAAGGACGGCATTTACTTTTATGACCTTTTTATCAGCAGCGAATATATTATCATTCATACGCTGAATATAGGGTATCTTATCCTTAACAGATGTCTCTTCCCAGGAGGTTTTCAGGGGATAATAATTTGGTGAAATGTACTCATTGATATTAACAGGTGAAAATCTGGCCGACTTGTCTGCAATATTTGCAGCAGTTCTTGCAACTTTCATCATGGCATCGGGTGTAACACTCTCGGAATATGCATAACCTGTCTGATCGCCTTTTAGAACCCTTATTCCAACCCCAAAACCGATGTTGGAGTATGCACTGTTAACTTTGCCATCCTCAAGCGAACTATAATTTTCAAGTGTATGTTCAAAATAGAGGTCGGCATAATCGGCTCCTTTTTCCATTGCGGCAGATATCACCTTTTGCAACAGCGCACGGGTCACCTCAAAATGGCTGAGATAGCTTTCAGCATTATCTGAAAGTATTATCCCTTTGCAAGAAGTAAGAAATGGAGGAATGATCAGTGAACCTGCTGCTGTGATGCCGCTGATTTTAACAAATTCACGGCGTTTCAAATTCATACAAGTAGGTATTTAATTAGTAATTAAAGATCGGATAAACAATTATAGAAACAAGAATATTCCGGGAAAAATAATCTTAAAATTATGTTATTTGTTCCAAAGACTGCATAAATTTGAAAAGGTTGCGGGCTAAATAAGAAATTTTATCCTCTACATCATTCCCGGGAGTTTGTTCTGATTGCCTGGGGTATTACGCTGAATGTAATATACATATTGGGAAAAATTGTTTTCTCTGAACTTTTTTTTCATACATTTAAATTTTAGCGAAATTCCTCTTTTTGTTTAAATCAAATAAATATTTATGAAAGTACTGATTACAGGATCTTCAGGTTCATTAGGGGGTATGATCGTTTCACACCTTATTGCGAAAAAGATACCTGTGATCGGAATAGATATAAAAGAGTCAATTGAAAATAAGCAAGGTGAATATTTCTGCTTTTACAATTGCTGCATAACAAATAAAGAGGAGCTTGCGGTTATTTTCAAGAATGAAGAACCAACGCATGTAATTCACCTCGCCTGCACATTTAATAAGGTCCGTAACAGGCAGAAAGAGCATTATATTGATATCGGAGGCTCAACAAATATCCTCGAGGTCTCTGACAAAACATCATCGGTCAAACAGTTTATCTATTCAAGTTCAGCCGCAGCTTATGGAGCACACAGCGATAATCCGGAATGGATTAAAGAAACCAATCCTCTGCGGCCGGGAAAATACAGATATGGTGTAAATAAGAAGATAATTGAAGATGTTTATTCACAGATTCCCGTCAGAGAGGATCTCCGCCTTGTTTTTTGCCGTATTTGTACCGTTATCAGACCTACTTTCAATAGGCCGGCAAGTGTTGTTTCAATATTGCTGAAATTGCCCTGGCTGCCAAAATTTATCAGGGAAAATAAGGTCCAATTTTTACATGAGGAGGACTTTGTTTCGCTAATTAACCTAATAATCTCCGATGATCAGATCAAAGGGATTTATAATGTCGCGCCGAACAGTTACTCAATTGCAAAAGACCTTGTTCCGGGCAAGAAATTCATCAGGATTCCGGTTTTTGTTTTTACGATTGGCCTCGGTATTTTATGGTATCTGAAGCTTTTGAATCTTGAACCGGCAGCAATAAATGCCAGTATCTATCCGATTCTGCTTGATCCGGCTAAAATTGTTTCGAGATTTAATTATAAGTTCAAATTCTCTTCCACTGAAGCTTTCGAGGATGTCAAAATCCACAATATGATTCCTTCAGGTTCAAAATTCTGAAACCAGAATACTACCTTAACCTCCTATCTTAACTGTTACCGAAGCACCTTTCAATCCCTTCGATTCGGCTTTAATAGTAAACGTACCTGCCGCACCTTTATCTGCTTTTACTATCACAAGGCACATTCCATTATATGCTTTTCTATAGGTTGCCTGAAACGGATCATGACTTGTCGCATCTCCATTGTCAACTGCAATTATTTTACCTGGTCCCTGTATACTGAAGTTCACAAGGTTACTGCTTCGTGGCACCAGCAGACTGTTCTTATCTTCGACCCTGACAGTAATAAATACGAGATCCGAACCATTTGCAAGCAGTGACTGACGATCAGCTGATGCAGATAACTGAACCGCTTTGCCTGTCGTAACCATTTTATCCTCAGCCCATTTAACTCCATTTTTATACGCAATAACTTTAAGTTCACCGGGTTGATAGACAACATTATCCCATCTGAGCCTGTATTCATACTGCCCTTTTTTCTTCTTTCCGAGCGATTTGCCGTTAAGGAATAATTCAGCCTCATCGCCCGATGTGTAAACATGAACTGGAGTAACCTGTCCTTTTCTTTCCGGCCAGTTCCAGTGAGGCAGAATATGTGCCATTGGCAGATCGGGTCTCCATTTTGACTGGTAGAGATAGAAGCGGTCCTTTTTAAATCCCGCCAGGTCTAGGATCCCAAAGTAACTGCTTCTTGAAGGAACTTCCTTAACATTTTGTTTTTCAAGCAATTCTTTTGCCTGATCGTATCTCCTGTTGCCTGGTCTGAGTCCGGTAAGATCCCCTCCGTAAGGTGTTGGTTCTCCGATATAGTCAAAACCTGTCCAGACAAACTCACCTAACACTCCTGGATATTTGTCCTGCATCTCCCATTGCTGATCGGCCGTTGAGGCCCATGCCGGATATGCAAGGTCATATGAGGATATCTGGAATATTCCTTTCCCGGGAAGATTATTATTGAGATCACCCTGGACGACAGGGAAGAAATATTCTCCTCTGGAGCTTATTGTTGATGATGATTCGCTTGAGTGAAACGGCAGGTTGTCATTATCCTTCAAAGCAAAGAAAGCATCGTATCTGTATAGCCGGTAATTTATTCCAAAAACATCAACGGTTTTCTGGAAACCATTTGTTCCTGATTCGTCCCAGTTGCATCCTACTGTTACTGGTCTTGTAATGTCTTCCGATTTGATAATTGCTCTCAGGCTTTCAGAGAGGGCAGGGTTGTTCTGGTCATTCACTTCATTTCCTGTGCTCCAGATGAAAACGGATGGATGGTTGCGGTCGCGGCGAACCATTGCTCTAAGATCCTCATCATGCCAGGCATAAAAAAGCTTATTGTAATCGAGCCTCTTCTTGGGTGTTTTCCAGGCATCGAAAGCTTCATCCTCAACAAGAAACCCCATTCTGTCGCACAGATCAAGCAGCTCAGGGGCCGGAGGGTTGTGGCTTGTCCTTATTGCATTGCACCCCATCTCTTTAAGAATCTCGAGCTGGCGTTCTGCAGCTCTTGTATTGAATGCAGCCCCCAGTGCACCGAGATCATGGTGATTGCAGACTCCCTGAACCGGGACTTTCTTGCCATTCAGGAAAAATCCGTTGCGCGCTGTGAAGTTAAGGGTTCTGAACCCGAAATTGGTTTCATAAACATCAGATACTTTTGTTCCCTGCAACACTGTAACTGCAACCCTGTAAAGTTCAGGATCATCGAGGTTCCATAATACAGGATTATTTACAGGAATATCCAGTCTGAAATTGTGTTTTCCTGTTGCAGGCAGCGTGGCAGAAGGGCTTGAAAACTCAGCAACCGGTTGGGTTGATGCCTCACCTTTTTCATTAAGCTTATAAACTGAAGCTTTGACCGAAATGGTTATAGGTTGTTCAATATGGCTCTCGACTTCTGCCTTTACACTGAGAACACCTCTTTCAGCTTTAATTTCAGGTGTTGTGCAAAAGACCCCGTTATACGAAATGTGAACCTGTGAAGTTTTAACGATCCATACATTCCGATATAATCCTGCACCTGGATACCATCGTGAATCCCAGCTCTTTGTATCGAGCCTGACAGCGATCAGATTATCTTTCCCGAAACTGACATACGGAGTAAGGTCAAGTCTGAACGAGGTGTATCCGTAAGGCCATCCACCGACATAATTGCCGTTCACCCAGATTTCAGAATAAGCCATTGCACCGTCAAAATCGATATAAATTCTTTTGTCTTTGTCGGCCTCATTCAATGTAAAATGTTTTCTGTACCAGCCTATTCCTTTCCAGGGCAGAAGACCTGTATTATTTTCCAGGGTATCGCTAAACGGACCTTCAATTGCCCAGTCGTGAGGCAGATCAAGAGTACGCCAGCTGTTATCATCTGCTGAAGGTAGCTGAAGACCAGCTGGTTCCTTATCGGTTGTTGCCATATCGGTAGAAGCATTAAAATATTTGGTGAATTTCCAGCCCAGGTTGAATGATTCAAGGGATCTTTGGGAACTCTGGGCAAGTGACAATCCGGCTGTCCAGATCAGAAGGGCTGAGATAAAAAGAAAAGCAGTTAAAAATCGTTTCATGATATTTAAGTTAGGATTTGAATTTTTTTCTAAAATAGACAATTCGAATGAATATTATAAGATCGACTGAATAAATCTGGGAAACAAAATGATTGGTATTCGTTCCCCTATAACCCTCCTCCCGGAAAATTATAGGCTTGCTTATTAAATCAGTCGTCTGATGGATCAGCTCAGATTGAAATTTCTGGTTCACATCAAGGAGATTCCTCGCTTTCACTCGGAATGACATGTCGGAAATAAGTGGACAAGAGGAAGCAGGGAAGATTCGCGTTGGCGAATCTTCCCTGCTTCCTCTTCATATTCTAAAATGATATTGTCATTCCGAACGAAGTGAGGAATCTAAATGTAAAAGTTGAATAAAATTTAATATTTATTTTTTCACAAACCTCTGGCTGACAACCTCTCCTGTATTGAAATAGATTCTGATTATATACAATCCCGTTTTAAGCTGAATGATATTTACTGAGTTAACATAATTTCCGAAATCAGCTTTATCAAATATAGGATTACCCGTAAGATCAAAAATAGCTATCCTGTTAATTATTTCATCTGATTCTACATGGAGTATATTTTCGGCCGGATTTGGATAAACTCTGTAGATCGGCAGGTCTTCATCACTTCCGGGAACAGGTCTTCCAACCATGTTTGCATCAAGCCAGGTAAGACGCCTGCTTATCCAGTTTTTGAACTTCCCGATCTCACCGTCGAAGGTACTGGGTTGTTCCCCCTGCTCAGGCGTTCCGACATTTATTCCAAGTATTTTCCATTTCTGGTAATGCCTTTCCTGCGCTTCTTCAAGGAGTGATGCAACGGAATCGATAACATAGTTTAAATATGTTTCGCTTAATATTGTTTTCCGTAGCAGATAGTACCTGCCGTGGATCTGATTGGCAAATGATTTATCCTGCATTAGCCTCACTTCCCATGAAGGTGGTACGGGCCACGCGCTACATTCATTTATTTTATAGGCCCAGCCTGATCCATCAGTCTGATTGAAATGAATGCAATTCTCCTTCAAGTCTTTCCAGGCCCAGTCAAAATCCCATGGTGGACCTGAATATATCAATCCGCCATTACTGTCTTTATCCTTGAAATAGAATCTGCTCTTTTTATAAGCGTCCACATTTCTTGATAGTTCACCTATTATGAAATAATCAACAAAAGAATTTACATCCAGGTATGCTCTGTATCCACTACTCCGATCCTTAAATCCCGGACCATACAGAATATTCTCAAATGAATCGACGAAATCCTTTAGATACCCTTTCTGCGTCGTTGTCAGTTCATCATGTTTAGGATCATAGTAGACGAAGTATACCTGACCGGATGGTTTGTTGACAGGTGAGAAACTGCTATGCCAGCTGTCAGATGAGGTGTAGTAATCATTTGAGAATATATATCCACCTGTCAGATCATTTCCTTCATTTTCGTCAGGTTTAAGTTTTGCTATATCAACTCTGTTTGGGTCTACCTTAATCTTTTCTCCCAGCAGATAAATACCCTGGTAATCATCGTTTAAAACAACCTCACAATACTCTGTTCTTGGTGCATAATGACCCATTTTTCTGAACAGGTCAAACGCAAGAAAGTTCCTCAGAAAGACTTTGTCATTATAATTTGCAGTAAGGATCCAGTCGTTCTCTTCAGGCATTCCCAGTATCTGAACATTGAGGTTATTCCCGGCTGCATCACGGGTTTCAAATCCGTATGGTTTTTGCGGAAGACTTGCTGAATAGCGTCCCCTGATTTCAATTCCGACCTTGCCTGAATAAATGTTACCATTGTCAGTTACATGATTTACCAACCCTGGGCCATTATAAATGATCTTAATGTCTGCTGTTATTTTTGGCTCATTGGGAATATCTGCATCACCAGGTGTTGTTATCACCACGATCGGAAGATTTGATGATAACTGACTAAATCCTAACATTCCTGAACCAGTCAGCAGTAAGATTATCATGAATATATCATTTCTCATAAGGAGAATAAAAATACTTTTATCTTTTTACTTTTGTCCTTTGTCCTAAATATAAAATTATGAACCGAAAATCCTTTTACTTTATAATTCTGATAACATTTTTGCTTAACGTGCTACCTGCCCGTGCCCAGTACCTTGCCCCGGCTCAGACTAAATTTACCCGACAGGATACTCTGCGCGGTTCAATAACACCCGAAAGAGCCTGGTGGGATCTGACGTTCTATCATCTTGATATTGTTGTAAAACCATCCGACAGTACTATTTATGGAACCAATACAGTGACATACAGGGTTATAAACAGCTCAGACATTATGCAGATCGACCTTCAGCCGCCACTTGAGATCCTAAAAGCCGAGCAAAATGGAAAATCATTAAGTTTCAACAGGGAAGGGAATGTGTACTTGATCCGAATGACGGAAAAGCAAAACCCCGGAGAAACATATTCAGTGGTCCTGAATTATGGAGGAAGACCCAAAATATCACGCAGACCTCCATGGGAAGGCGGAATTACCTGGAAGAAGGATAAAAACAATCTTCCGTTTGTGGCCTCTTCGTGCCAGGGTGACGGTGCCAGCCTCTGGTGGCCATGTAAGGATCACATGTACGATGAACCCGACAGTATGCTGATAAGCGTTAATGTTCCATCTAACCTTATGGATGTCTCGAACGGACGGTTGAGAAGTGTTGTAAAGCATAAAAACAAAACAACAACCTATAACTGGTTTGTAGCTAACCCGATCAATAATTATGGTGTGAATATAAATATTGCTGATTATGCGCATTTTTCGGAGGTTTTCGATGGAGAGAAGGGAAAGCTTGATTGCGACTATTATGTTCTGAAGGAGAATCTTGAAAAGGCAAAGATACAGTTCAAACAAGCACCAATGATGCTCTCTGCATTCGAATATTGGTTCGGCCCTTATCCTTTCTATGAAGATGGTTACAAATTGGTTGAGGCTCCTTATCTTGGAATGGAACATCAGAGCTCAATTACTTATGGTAATGGATTCAGAAACGGATATATGGGAACTGACCTCAGCGGATCGGGATGGGGCGACAAATTCGACTTTATAATTGTACATGAGTCAGGTCATGAATGGTTCGCGAACAACATTACTTACGAAGATATGGCAGATATGTGGATCCATGAAAGCTTTATTAATTACTCTGAAAACCTGTATGTGGAGTACTATTTTGGAAAAGATGCCGGAAGGGAATATGTGCTTGGGAGCAGGAGGAATATCAAAAACGACCGTCCGGTGACAGGTATTTATAATGTCAATTTCAGCGGTTCCGGTGATATGTACTACAAGGGTGGGAGTATGCTTCACACTATCCGGCAGATAGTCGATAATGATGAAAAATGGCGGAGCATCCTGCGCGGATTGAACAAAGATTTTTACCATCAGGTCGTTAAGGGATCACAGATCGAGGAATACATGAGCAGCAAAGCGGGAATAGACCTGAAATCAGTTTTTGACCAGTATCTCAGAGATATAAGAATACCTGTTTTTGAATATTATGTTAAGGGGAACAAACTAACATTCCGCTGGATTGATTGTGTCCAGGGATTTAATATGCCACTCAGAATATATGTATCGGACGTTAGAAAAGATATTGTCCCGACAGCACATTTCAGCACAATTGATCTTGAAACGGATAATGCTGTCATTACTGTCGATCCAAATTATTATGTTGGTACCCTAAATATGACCGGGAAATAAGGGATGATGCATATAGGCTCCCCTCCTTGGAGGCCTGCCTGCCTGTAGGCAGGGGGCGGGGGTGTGTTCTTTACTATGGGGTTGGAGATTTTTATAATGGCAGGGTTTTGGAAATTTTATGTATATTTCCATTGCCTTAATCAACCCTCCAAAA
>Ga0326726_10006459_pt1 | contig 10555 bp, 9 predicted proteins | sample MHFenrmetagenome_2_FD_207603 | JGI IMG/M metagenome (GOLD analysis project Ga0326726, IMG submission 207603) | Lab enriched peat soil microbial communities from Michigan Hollow, Ithaca, NY, United States - MHF15MN | ecosystem: Environmental > Terrestrial > Soil > Wetlands > Peat | place: USA... | reverse complement strand
GCTGCAGGAACACGGATCGGCGTCGCCCGAGATCTCCGGCGCGCTTGTAGTGCGCGATCCCTTCGTAGAACTGCGAGCGCTGCGCGACGATCACGAGCGCGCGTTCGGCGACGCTTCCCTCGCTGGGAGGATCGCGCAGCAGCGGTCGCGCCTCCTCCTGCACGCGCGCGTCGAGCTCCGCGTAGAGCGTGTCCATGTCCGCGAAGTGGCGAAACACGCTGCGCAGCCCGACCTCGGCGCGCTCCGCGACCTGCTGCGCCGTCGGCTGCGCCTCCCCTTCGCCGATCAGCTCGAAGAGCGCGCGCACGATCGCGTCGCGGCTGCGCTCCGCGCGCCGGGCGCGGCCGTCGAGCTGCAATGTCATCGCGCGGATTGTGACACCTCCCCTGCCAATAGCTCAAGCGCTTCGCTTGATTTTGACACTCGTACTGCCATAATCGGATCATGTCGACACCGTGGATCTGGGTCGGGGCCGCGCTTCTCTACGCCGCTTTCTGGGCCTGGTACCAGGGCTTCCGCCGCCCGCTCACGAAGAGCGAGGTCGACGCGTATCTGGCCAAGCTCTCGCCCGGCCTCGCCGTCGACCCCGAGCGGCGCGAGCGCATGCGCGGCTTTCTCGAGTCCGACGACGGCGGCGAGTTCTTCATGGTGAACCTGATCCGCCTGCACCCCGACCCGGTGCGCCCGCCCGACGGCGGCGCGCCGGCGCCCGCGGCGCGCGTGCTCCAGGGCTACACCACTCCGTTTCTCCGCGCGCTCTTCCTGCGCGCGGGTCACCCCGCCCTCGGCGGGCGCGCCGCCGCGGGCTATCTCGAGGAGTGGGGCGTCGAGAAGAACCCCGGCTGGACCATGGCGGGGATCATCCGCTACCGCAGCCGCCGTGACTTGATCGCGCTCGCGACCGCGCCGGTGTTCGCGCCGATCCACGCGTTCAAGGACGTGGCCATGTCGAACACGCTGGCGTTCCCGATCGCGCCCGCGCGCATTTTCTTCAGCCCGCGCGTGGTGGTCGCGCTCGGGCTCGCGCTCGCGGCGTCACTCTTGAGCTCGGCGCTCGGGAGCTAGCGTGCAGCGCGTGCTTCTGGGCGCGCTCGCCGTCGCCGCGCTCGCCGCCCTGTCCCTCTACGCCGCGCGCGACTTCTTGATCCTGCACGTGCCGGGAATTCTGTCCCGGCTTCGCGATCCGGTCGGCCCCAACCACCCCGTCGTCTGGCAGGCGGGCCCGGCGACACCGCCCAGTGTCGCGCGCCTGCCGAACGTCGTGGTGATCGTCGCGGACGACCTCGGCTACAATGACCTCACGTTCGCCGGCGGCGGTGTGGCGGGCGGCGCCGTGCCCACGCCGAACATCGACTCACTCGCGCGCGACGGCATCGAGTTCACGCACGGCTACGCGGGCAACGCCACCTGCGCGCCGTCGCGCGCCGCGATCATGACGGGCCGCTTTCCGACCCGCTTCGGCTTCGAGTTCACGCCCGCGCCCAAGCCGTTCATGAAGCTCGTCGCGCGCTTCAGCGCCGGCTCGAAGCGCCCGCCCGTGTACTTCGAAGAGCGCGAGAAGGACGTGCCGCCCATGGATCAGGAGGGCCTGCCGGCGAGCGAGGTGACTCTCGCCGAGCTCCTGCGCCGGCGCGGCTACCGCACGCTCGGGCTGGGCAAGTGGCACCTCGGCGAGGCGCCCGCGATGCGTCCCGAGGCGCGCGGCTTCGACGAGTATCTCGGCTTCCTGCCCGGCGGGTCGCTGTATCTCGACGTCGACGATCCGAACGCCGAGAACTCGCGGCAGGACTTCGACCCGATCGACCGATTCCTCTGGGCGAACCTCACCTTCAGCGTGCGCAAGGACGGCAGCCCGCGCTTCAATCCCGACGCGTACATGACGGACTATCTCGCGCGCGAGGCGTCGCGCGCGATCGAGGCGAACAAGAACCGGCCGTTCTTCCTGTATCTCGCCTTCAACGCGCCGCACACGCCGCTGCAGGCGACGCGCGCCGACTACGACGCCCTGCCCGGCATCGAGAACCACGAGCTGCGCGTGTATGCCGCGATGATCCGCGCGCTCGACCGCGGCGTCGGCCAGGTGCTCGAGACACTCCGCGCGAACGGGCTCGAAGAGAACACGCTCGTGATGTTCGTGAGCGACAACGGCGGTGCCGACTACATCGGCCTCCCCGACATCAACCGCCCGTATCGCGGCTGGAAGATGACCTTCTTCGAGGGCGGAGTGCACACGCCGTTCTTCGTCAAGTGGCCCGCTCGGCTGCCGCGCGGCGCGAGGCTCGACGCGCCGGTCGGACACGTGGACGTGTTTGCCACCGCGGCGGCGGCCGCCGGGGCGAGCCTGCCCGGCGATCGCGTCATGGACGGCGTCGACCTCGTGAGTCTCGTGCTCGGCCCGCCCGACGCGCGCCCGCACGACGCGCTCTACTGGCGCTCGGGTCACTACCGCTCGATCCTCGCCGGTGACTGGAAGCTTCAGGTCTCCGAGCGCCCGAAGCAGACGTGGCTCTTCGACCTGCGCTCCGACCCGACCGAGCAGCACAACCTCGCCGAGCTCCGCGCCGACAAAGTGAGCGAGCTCGCCGTGCTCCTGGCGCAGAAGGACTCGGAGATGGTCGCGCCGCTCTGGCCCGCGCTGATCGAGGGCCCCATCGCCATCGACAAGAGCTTGGCCGACCCCGGGAGACTCGACGGCGAGTTCGTGTACTGGGCGAACTAGGGGCGCGCGATGATTCCCGCGGACGAGACCTTCGACGGCACCTGGCCCTTCCGCCCGCACTTCCACGACGGAAACGGCTTCCGCATGCACTACGTCGAGGAGGGCGCGGGCGATCCGATCGTGTGTCTCCATGGCGAGCCGACTTGGGGCTACCTGTACCGCCGCTTCGTCCCGCGCCTCGCCCGGCTCGGCCGCGTGGTCGTTCCCGATCACATGGGCTTCGGCAAGAGCGCCACGCCGCAGGACCGCGAGTACTCGATCCGCGCGCACATCGACAACCTCGAGTCACTCCTCGATCACCTGCGACTCACCGACATCACCTTCGTCGGGCAGGACTGGGGCGGCCCCATCGCGACGGGCTTCGCGCTGCGCCATCCCGAGCGCGTGAAGCGCCTCTGCTACATGAACACGGGGGTTCCCGGGCGCACGCCCGCGGGAGTCAAGACCGTGACTGACTTCCCGTGGTTCCAGTGGGTGAAGACCGACGAGAGTCAGGCCGTGCTCGCGAACCTGGGCGCGACGATCCTGTCGGTGATGAAGCGCATCGGCTTCGAGCGCACCGAGCAGATCGACGAGACCTGGGTGCGCGCCTATGCCGCGCCGTTCCCGACACCCGCCGACTGCAAGGGCGCAATCCAGTTTCCCAAGTGCATCGGCGCGCCCGAGACGGTGGCCGCGATCCTCGAGCACATCGCCAACTTGCCGAAGCTCGCCGCGAAGCCCGCGATGTACGTGCACGGCGAGGCGGATCGGGCGATTCCCACCGAGCTGTCCGTCGGCGCCTTCCGCTCGACTTGGCCCAAGGGCCCCGTCGTCACTCTGCCCGGCGTGGGTCACTTCATCCAGGAAGACGCGCCGGAGACCGCGTGCGCGCTGATCGAGCAGTTCATCCAGATGACCTGACTGACGCGCGGCGCCTTGACGCCCTGCGCGCGCTCCGCCAAGCTGCGCTCACAGTCGTGATCCGCGGGTAATCGGGCCCGCGTTCACTCCATCGGACCGTCCGTTCCGGCGTAGCCCAAGGGGTCGACCGGGCGACGACGGTCGAGTCATGGAGCGAGCGCCGGGCCCTTCGAGTCACTGGCGTCTCGCTGGAGGAGACGATGACCGACGTGGGGACGAAGACCGATCCGCGCGCGCTGGTGGAGGCGCTCGCCGATCCGAAGCTGCGCAATGACGCGTTCGCCGCGCTCGTCGCCCTCGGACCCGGCGCGCGCACTGCGGTGCGCGCCGGGCTCGGCGACGGGCGCTGGGAGGTGCGGCGCTGGTGCCTGTATTGGCTGTTCCGCTTCGCCGATGCCGCCGACCTCGAGGCGGTCGCGCCGCTGGTGCGAGACTCGAAGAATCTCGTGCGGCATGCGGCGCTCGTCGCGCTCGCGCTGTCACCGGGCGCGAGCGAGCGCAGCGACGTCGTTCCGCTGCTGCTCGAGCGCGCCTGCGGCGACGAGAGCCTGCGGGTGCGACGCCAGGCGGTGTTGCTGTTGGCTTGGGAGCACCCGCATCCCGACCTCGCGGGCTTCTTTCGCGGACTTCTCGAGACGGAGAGCGACGCAAAACTGTGTCGCTACGCGCGCCAGGGGATCGCGCGCTCATGCTGACCGGGGAGCAACGGAAGGAGTTCGACGAGCGGGGGATCGCCCGCCTCGCGGGCGCGGTCGATCCGCGCATCGCCGCCAAGCTGCGCGAGGAAGTGCGCGCACTGATCGCCGCGCGCCGCCTGGTCCCGAAGTCACCGGAGGCCGGCTTCGCAATCACTCCCTCGCGCTTCGGCCCCGTCACGTACGCCCACGGCTTCGAGGAGATCTGGGGCGCGGGCGTGATCGCCGCGGTCGACGACCTCGTCGGCAAAGGCGCTTGGCACGTGCCGACGCACGCCGGCCAACTGCTCGCGATGACCTGGCCGCAGCGCGGAGTCACTTGGGAGCTGCCGCACAAGAGCTGGCATCTCGACTACCGCGCACCCACCGCGCTGCGCGGCCTCCCCGGGGTTCAGCTCTTCCTGTGCGTCGACCGCGTCGAGTCGCATGCCGGCGGGACGCTCGTCGCCGCGGGCACGCCGCGCCTGGTCGACGCGATCCGGCGCCGCGAGGCGCCCGATTGGCTCGGCCGCTCCGCAGACGTGCGCCAGGCGCTGCGCCGCGAGGTGCCGTGGTTCGAGGAGCTGTGCTCGCTGCGCCCCGGCGAGGATCGGATCGCGCGCTTCATGAGTCACTCGGTCGAGTTCGCCGGCGGGTCACTCCAGGTCGTCGAGCTCACCGGCGAGCCGGGCGATGTCTGGGCGATGCACCCTTGGATGGCGCACGACGCATCGCCGAACTGTGGCGACCGGCCGCGCATGGTCCTGACGGAGCGGATTCGCGCGACGCGCTCGCTAGACCTCGAACTCCCGCAGTAACTCGCGGAGCTCGACGACCTCGGTGGCGACGCGCTGCGCGGTGGCCAGCGCGATGCGCGAGACCTCGCGGTTCTCCTGCGCCGAGCGGTCGACGGTGCCGACGACGGCGCGCGCGGCGCCCGCGATGCCCGCGGCGTCCTCGACCGAGCTCGTGAGTCGCGCGGCGACGGTCGACAGCTCGTCCGCTCCGCTGGCCGAGCGCACGCTCGCGTCCGCGGCGCTCGCCACCGCGCGCGAGATCGCGTCGGTTCGCCCGACGACCTCGGAGAGAGCCGACGAGATCTCCGCGCTGGTCGCGGTCTGCTCCTCGACGGCGGCCAGCACCGCGCGCGTGTTCTCGTGCATCTGGTCGATCAGCTTCAGGATGCTCTCGATCGCTTCGAAGGCGGAGCGCGACGCGGACTGAATCGCGGAGATGCGGCCCTCGATCTCCTGCGTCGCCTGCGCGGTCTGACGCGCGAGCTCCTTCACCTCGTTCGCGACGACGGCGAAGCCGCGGCCCGCCTCGCCCGCGCTCGCCGCCTCGATCCGCGCGTTCAGCGCCAGCAGGTTCGTCTGGTCGGCAATCTCGCTGATCAGGCCGACGACGTTGCCGATCTCCTGCGCCGAGGCGTTCAGTCCCTCGAAAGCCGCGCTGGTCTGCCGCACGCTGCGCGCCGCGTTCTCGGCGATGCTCGCGGAGTGACTCGAGCTCTTGGACACGTCGGCCAGTGAGGCCGAGAGCTCCTCGACGGCGATCGAGACCGAGCGAGTCAGCTCGGTCACGGACTCGACGTCGGCGCGCGCCGCTTCCATCTCGCCGCGCACCGTGCGCGAGCCGGAGGCGAGCTCGTGGACGCCATGACTCGCCTGCGCGGCCGCCGCTGCGGCGGTCGAAAGACTCTGCGCGGCGTGCTCGACTTCCTGGTCCATCAGGCGCGAGCTCTCGCCGAGCTGCGCCGAGTTGCGCTCGATCTTCTCGGCGACCGGCGAGAGCGCCTCGACCGAGTGTCCGAGCGCTTCGACGCTGCCCTTCACGCGCCCCACGAGTCCGCGCAGTGATTTGGCGAGCCCGCCGAGCGCGCGCGTGGCGCTCAGGATCTCGTTCGCATGCTCCTGCTCGCCTTCGAGACTCTTTGCGGCCTGGTCGCCGACGAGCGAGGCGGCCACCGCGACCGCCTCCGCGAGCGGGCGCGTGATGTTCACGGCGATGCGCGACGCGAGCCATGCCGCCGCGGCGAGCGCGGCGGTGACGACCAGGAGCGCCAGGGCGCGCTCTCGGGCCAGGCTCGCGCTGCGCACCCGCAGGAGCTTCTCGAGCTCCGAGGCGGCGACGAGCCAGAGCGTGTGACTCGTGTCGAGCGCGCGCGCAGCCGCAACCGAGAAGTCGCCGCGCAGCGCGCCGGCATCGCGCGCCGTCGTGAGCTGGCGCGACGCAGTGAGCAGACCCAGGAGCGCCATGCCGTGGTTCTCGAGAGCCGGCGGCAGGAGGCTCTGCAGCGACTCACTCGTCCCGTAGAAGTCGGGGTCGGAGCGCAGCGCCGTGCGCCCGCTCGCGGCCGCGTGCTCCAGATCGCTCGCCTGCAGCAGCGCCGACAAGCTGTACATCTCGATCCGATCGCCGTCGTCGAACGGGCGCCCCGGCGGCGCGGCCGCGCTCTTGGCCATCATGGCGTCGAGGTGCTGCATGCTGCCCGGAATGACCACCGTCGTCAGATCCATGAGGTAGTACGTGTCGAGGTCCGGATCGAGGATCAGAGTCGACGAGTCACCCACGTGCGAGATCAGGGTGAGCACGCTCGACTCGAGCGCGCGCACCTGAGCATCGCGGTCGTAGTCGGAGAGGGACGCGGCCTGCGCCTTCAGCTCTCTCCAGGCCGCCTCGAGCTTCGCCAGCTCGAGGTCGCTCTTGTCCTGCTTCGCGAGTGACTCGGGTGTCGTCTGGAGTCGCTTGCCGAGCTCGCCCTGGAGTGACTCGAGCGCCGCGAAGCTCGCGTCGATCTCGTCGATCGCCTTGCGGGGGTCGGCGCTCGAGCGCTCGCGCGCGCTTGCGGCGTACTCGACCAGGCCCACCTGCATCTCGACCAGCGGCTTCTGGTAGCGCAGCCCGTCGATCTCGAGCCGCGCGATCGAGATGTCGTGGCTGAGGTTCCGCGTCAGGAGCGCCGTGGACAGCGCGATCGGCAAGAGGAAGGACGCCCCCATGAGGAGAAGCATCCGCCCGACGGACATCCGCCCCAGCCCCATGTTCCCCTCACGCCCCGCACGAAGTCAGCCCTCGGTGATTCGGACGGATCACGGATGAACTGATGTCGGTCCGACCGCGTGAGGCCGGTGGGCGAGTCACGCGCGGCGGCGGCGGAGTGCGAGCAGCCCCGCGCCAGCTGCGATCAGCAGCGCTACGCCGGGCTCGGGAAGTTGGAAGTACACCGGAATTTCGGGGTCGGTCGCGCCAAGTCGAAGCTGATCGTGATCGAGCTGGAGCTGGCTCGGGTCCGCGATTCGGCGCCGAGGATCCCGAAGAAGATCGTGTCGTCGATGGCGAACGACTGATTGGACGACGGATCCGTGAAGAGCGCCGCGGTGTCCTGATTCGTGTCGAAGTAGGAGCCCGTGGCCCCGCGCGACAGCGTGAACTCCTCGGTCTGGACGCTGGCGCGGGCAGAAATCGGATCCGCGCCGGCGGGAAGCGCCGCGAGACACAGGGCCGCAGTCAGTGCGAGCCGGCGAGTCACGCTCACCAGGCCAAACGATCCTCCCGCGCTACTGCAAGCCGACTTTGAAGTTCGCGAGTATGAATCCGGCGTTCGTCGCATCGGCGGCGCCACCCGAGCCTCCGACGATGATCTTCAGATAGGTGTTCTCGATGCCCGGTATCTTGACGTCCGCCCCGAGCGAGACGCGATAGCTGCTGTCGTCGTCTTGCCGCCGCTTCGCGGCGTGCAGCCAGTCACCCTCGGCGTTCAGAATGAACGTCGGCGGCTGGTTCGGGTCCGGCGAATAGACGCCGAGGCGGATCTGCGCTCCGACCGACAAGGTGTCTTGCTTCACGAATGGGTCGGCTTCGAGATTGGTGGGCACTGACTCGCCGCCGACGTAGCGCACCGTCGCGAGGATCTGCGACGTGTCTTTGAGACCCGGGATCGTGTCGAAGCCGTACGCACCGGACGCCCAGAACGACGCACCGTTCCACTTCAACTGATTGAGGCTGCCGTCCTCGCTGAGCCAGGTGGGAGCCGCGCCCAGCGCGACGCTGCTTCGGTTCCAGTTCCGCTTCCGCGCCTCCTCGCGGCAGGGAGCGAACTCGGCCTCCAAGAGCGGCTTCCTCTGGGCGATCAACTTCTCAGTGGCCGCCTGGTCGCCGTTCGCAACCGCGTCGAAGAGCTCGTCCGTCACTTGCACGACGGCGGGAGAGCTCGGCTCCCTCAGATGTTTGCCGAAGCAGTCGAGCAAGCCTTCGTCGCGGCGCAAGTCGCCGAGACTCCAGGGAGTCACTCGAAATCCGAGGGCCAGGCGAGTTCCCTTGTCGTCGTCATTGGTTCCCTTCGCGGTCGCGAGTGAAACGGAGGTGTTCGCCAGGAGCTGAACCGCGAAGCTGTCCTTGTACTCGTGTAGGGTCACTCCGTTGCCGCTGAAGAGCATGTACGGCGTCGTGTCGAGCGCGAGACCGGTCTGGAGATTTCCACGCGGATCGACGCCCTGCAGTATGCCCGCGGCCAGTGCCTTCGGACTGTCGGGGCGAATCACCTCCTCGGAGGTGACTCCCAGGACAGAGAGAGCGGGCGACTTCGGCACGGACAAGTCGGCCTTGAACTGTTTGATGACGACGTTGTTCGGATCGCTGGCGTCGTTCGCGCCTTCCGCGTGACCCGGGAGCGGAGTCGCGAAGAGGAGCGTCAGACCCGCGGCCGCGACGCCACGACAGACTCTGGATCTCACTTCAAGACCAGCTTGGCCGCGCCTGCAGTGGTCTCGTTCCCGTCGATGGCGCCGCCGTCCTCGAAGTAACCCCCTTCGCAGACATCGCCCCCCTGGCGCACGTCGAGGCGCACGAAGTACAGCTGGCCAGGACCCGGCGAGGGCGCGACGACGGTGACCACCCAGGCAAGCACACAGCCGCCCAGCTGTGCGAGCGGGAGAGTCAGAGGGAACTCGTCCTTGATGTCGTCGTGGTTGTCGCCGACCGCTTGGGGGACCCATTTGCCGTTCGGAGTCCGTAGGCGGACGTCGTAGTGACCGAACTGTGCCTGACCGATGAAGACACTGATCTCCGGCTTGCCCGCATTCCGCTTGAGTACGACTTCGCGAAGATCCGCCATCGCGCGCCTCCATTCGGCGCCGAGCATACGCGCGGCGAGTTCGGCCTCAAGTTGGGATTATCTTGGGAATGAGTGTCTCTCCTGAGTCACTCGAGTCGAGATCTGATGTACGCTGACTCCGCCCATGAACGCGAGACATTCCTTTCTCGAGAATCACGCCGAGCACATCAGCGTGGCCGCGTTCGCGATCGCGATCGGCGCCATCGCCGTCGGTCAGCTCAACCTTGCGATCGCGCTGCTGACGGGCGGCGTGCTGGTCACCGGCGTCATCCTGCAACTGACTCGGCCGCTCGACACCGAGGCCGACCTGAGTGCGATCTTCCGCCTCGCGTACGCCTTTGCGCTCGTCATCGGGTTCGGCGCACCGCTCGGGCTGATCATGCTGAGTCGCCCGTTTCTGCTTTCCGACCCGATCCACGACTGCGCCAAGACGACGACCGCGAAGCCGGAGTGCGAAGCCTCTGCCCGCGCGCTGCATCGGCGCGCTGCGGCGCTCGCGATTCTGCCGGGCTGTGACTTCCCGACGCGGGACGTCAAGGTCACTCAAGAAGTCGACAAGCGCTGCGGCCTCCTACCGCCGCAGTGGGTCGTCAGCCTGGGAGGCAACATCCTCCAGTGTCACGTCGAGGGAAACTGCGAAGAGGCCCTGAAGAAGAGCGAAGAGGAGGGCGCGTCCGCAGAGCGAGACCTGCGCAGCGCGACCGACGAGCTCGCGGCCACCGACAGGAAGCTCGAAGAGCTCGGGCGCCCGAGCGCACCGGCCGCGGCAGCGGCGAGCGGCAGTGTCGCCGAGCTGCAGAAGCGGCAAACCGAGCTCGGCGCGAAGGTCGACTCACTCAAGGCGACGATCGAGAGCGAGCGCGAGCTCGCGCCCAAGCCGATCACCGGCGGGCTCGTGATCCCGATCTACTTCGTGGTGCTCACGCTGCTCGGCGCGCTCGTCAGCATGGTCCGCCGCCTGCCGGAGTTCCAGCATCGCTCGCTGCTGAGCTATCCCGCGGAATATGCGGCGCTGGTCGCCGATCCGAAGGCCGAGCCCCGCCCACCGCTGTCCTTCGGCCAAGCGCGCGACTACGTGGTGTTCCAGATGATTCAGGTCGCGTCTGCGCCGGTGATCGGCGTAGTCGCGTACGCGTGGGCGAA
>Ga0326726_10006458_pt1 | contig 10556 bp, 11 predicted proteins | sample MHFenrmetagenome_2_FD_207603 | JGI IMG/M metagenome (GOLD analysis project Ga0326726, IMG submission 207603) | Lab enriched peat soil microbial communities from Michigan Hollow, Ithaca, NY, United States - MHF15MN | ecosystem: Environmental > Terrestrial > Soil > Wetlands > Peat | place: USA... | reverse complement strand
CCGCCCACACCCGCACCCCGCGCCGGCGGGCCGCGCTCACCGCCTCGAGCGCGTCGGCGCACGAGAGGTGCACGATGTAGATCTCGGCGTCGACCAGGGCCGCGTAGTCGACGGCCCGACGGGTGGCCTCGGCCTCCGCGAGCGGGGGGCGGCTCGCCGGGTAGTAGCGGGGGTCGCGGTGCCCCGCGGCCAGCAGGTTGCGCGTGCAGTGATCGAGCATGTCGCCGTTCTCGGCGTGCACGTTCACCACGACTCCGACCTTCCGCGCCGCGTCCAGCACGCGCATCATCGCCTGGTCGCCGATGCCGAACTCGTTGATCATGAACACCTTGAGGCTCGGGTAGCCGATGTCGACCAGACGCGGGATCTCGGCGAGCGTCCGGTCGCTCGCATCGGAGACGATGACGTGGAACCCGTAGTCGACGTGGGCGCGCCCCACCGCCTTGGTCTTCCAGGCCTCGACCGCGGCGGTCAGCGACTGCCCGCGCGCCTGCCAGGCGTAGTCGCAGATGGTGGTGACGCCGCCGCACGCGGCGGCCGCGGTCCCCGACTCGAAGTCGTCGACGCTGCGCACCCCGCCCACCTCGGCGTCGAGATGGGTGTGCACGTCCACCCCGCCGGGCAGGACGAGCAGGCCGGCCGCGTCGATCTCGCGCCGGCCGGTGGGCAGCGACGGGGCCAGCACGGTAACCCGCCCGCCGTCGACGCCGACGTCGGCCCGGATCGACTCGGTGGCGGTCACGACGGTCCCGCCGCGCACCACCAGCTCGTGGCTCATCGGGGCTCCGGGTCGGGCGCGGCGTCGACCGGCAGGAGCGGCGCGAGGTAGTTGTAGAAGCGCAGGAGGTGGACGCGGATCTTCTGCTCGACCGCGTCCAGATCGCGCGCGCGGAGCGCGGCCACCATCTCGGCGTGCTCGTCGAGGGCGCGCATGTCGCGGCCGAGCCGGGCGAACGCGAAGTGCTGGTAGCGGGTCTGGTGGCGCTTGAGGTTCTCGTGGAGCTGGACCACCTTCCGGTTGCCGCAGGCTCCGACGAGCAGGTCGTGGAACTCGAGCCCCAGGTCGAAGTTCGCCTGCAGGTCGACCTGGTACCCCGGCGCGCGCGCCCGCTCCACCTGCTCCTCCATCGCCTGGAGCGCCGCCTCGTCGAGTCGCTCGATGAACAACCGTGCCGCGAAGCTCTCCAGCATGATCCGCACGTGCAGCATGTCGTGCAGGTCGGTGGCGCTCAGCTCGCTGACCCGGGCTCCCCGGTACGCCAGCGAGGTGATCAGCCCCTCGGTCTCCAGGATGCGGATGGCTTCCCGCAGCGGCGAGCGGCTCACCCCCAGCAGGGACACCAGCTCCCGCTCGCGGATGCGCTCGCCCGGCTTGAGGCGGCCGGCGATGATGGCGTCCCGGAGCGCGTCCACCACCCGGTCTCGGATGAGACCCGGGTCGGTGAAGCGGATTCGCGAGTCTGCGTCCTGGCTCAAGGGTGGTCGATTGTATACCAAACGGGACAGAGAGGGTCAAGACGGCCTTTCAAGCGAGCGATTAGGGTATTCTTTCGGGCGTGGCCTGGGACCCTGCTCAGTACCTGAAGTTCGCCGACCACCGGCTACGGCCGGCCGTCGACCTCCTGAATCGCGTCGATCTCGACCGTGGGGGAGCCATCTACGACCTCGGCGCGGGCGCCGGCAACGTGACGCGTCTCATCAAGGAGCGCTGGCCCAGTGCCCGGGTGACCGGCGTGGACGACTCGGAGGCCATGCTGGCGAAAGCCGCGGCCACCGCGCCCGCGATCACCTGGCGGCAGGCCGATCTGGCCACGTGGCGCCCGCCCGAGCCGGCCGATCTCATCTACTCCAACGCCGCGCTCCACTGGCTCCCCGCCCACGAGCGTCTCTTCCCGTCGCTCCTGGGCGGCCTGGCGCCGGGCGGCGTGCTCGCGGTGCAGATGCCGCGCAACTTCGGCGCCCGCTCCCACACCGCGATCGCCGAGGCGGCGCTGGCCGGTCCATGGCGCGCCACGCTCGAGCCGCTGCTGCGGCCGGCCCCGGTGGCCGATCCCGACTTCTACTACGGCGTCCTCGCTCCGGGCGCGGCCACGCTCGACATTTGGGAGACCGAGTACCTGCAGGTGCTGGAGGGCGCCGACCCGGTCAAGGAGTGGACGAAGGGGACCTGGCTCAAGCCGCTGCTCGACGCGCTCGCCGAGCCGGAGCGCGGGCGCTTCGAGGCGGCCTACGCCGCGCTGGTGGCGCGGGCCTACCCGCGGCGGCCGGACGGGCGCACGCTGTTTCCGTTCCGGCGCCTCTTCATCGTGGCCCGGGCGCGCTAGCCAGGCGGCAGCCGCATGAGGATCGACGCGATCGACGTCTACTGGGTGAAGGTGCCGCTGGCCTTCGTCTGGAAGACCTCCTACGCGGACCAGTACTTCACCGACACCATCCTGGTGCGCATGGAGGGCGGCGGCCATCACGCGTGGGGCGAGAGCTGCCCACCCTACATCCCGGCCTACTCCGCCGAGCACACGCTCGCCACCTTCCACACCCTGCGCGAGCACATGGCGCCGCGGATCGTGGGCCAGGACATCGAGGCCGCGCACGACCTGCTGGAGCGGCTGGCCTTCATCAAGGGCAACCAGTTCGCCCGGGCCGCGCTCGACATCACCTGGTGGGTGCTCGACGCCAAGCGGCGCGGGCTGCCCCTGCACCGCGCCCTGGGCGGCACCGCCGACCGCGTGGCGGTCGGGGCCGACTTCGGGATCCAGGACTCGCTCGACGTCCTGATGGAGAAGATCCAGGGCGCGGTCGACGCGGGCTTCCCGCGGGTGAAGCTGAAGTTCCGTCCCGGATGGGACCTATTCATGGTAGAGGCGGTGCGGCGGACCTTCCCGAACCTGACCGTCCATGTGGACTGCAACGCGGCTTACTCGCCGGCCGACACCCCGCTCTTCCGCGCGCTCGACCGCTTCGGGCTGGCCATGATCGAGCAGCCGCTGGCCGACGACGGCATGAGCCTGGTCAATCACGCGGCGCTTCAGAAGCAGATCGGGACGGCGGTCTGCCTGGACGAGAGCGTCCACAGCCTGGCACACGTGGAGGCGGCCATCGCGCTCGAGAGCTGCCGCGTGGTGAACATCAAGATGGCGCGGGTGGGCGGGCTCACCGAGTCGCGGATGATCCAGGCGCGGTGCGCCGAGCACGGCATCCCGTGCTGGGTGGGCGGCATGCTGGAAACCGCGGTGGGCGGGGCCATCTGCGCCGAGCTGGCCACCCTGCCGAACTTCACCTACGCGGCCGACATCTTCCCCTCGTCCTACTTCTACGCCGACGACCTGGGCAAGCCCGAGATCGTCCTCAGCGGGCGGGGGGAGGTCGCGACGTCCCGGGTGCCCGGCATCGCGCAGGAGCCCGATCCCGCGCTGCTCGCGCGGTGGACCGCCCAGCACGCCGCATTCCGCAGCGCTTCCGCCCGGTAGGCCGCCGCTCCCTCGTCACGTACTCTTCACGCCCGCGCCATCCACGCGTCGCAGCCCGGGACTATGGTCTCGGTAACAACGGAGGCCGGTCATGAACCTTCGCGCGAGGGCCGTGGCGATCGCCAACCAGTTCGAGGGCCGGTGCACCTGCTCGACCATGGACGGCGGCGTGGAGTGTCGCTGGTGCCAGGTCTTCCGCGAGCTGCTCCGGACCCATCCCCTGGACCCGTGGCCGACGCGGCCCGTGCCCGCGCCCGCCGCCAGCCTGTCGACGTCCTGAGCGCGCCGGGCTAGGCCAGCCGCTGCCGCGGCTGCCGGCTCGACTGCAGGTGCCGCTGCAGGAACGGGATCAGCTTCTCCCACGCGTCGCGCGCGGGTCCCTCCCGATAGGTCACCGGGTTGGAGAAGTTCAGGAAGGCGTGGCCCGCGCCGTCGTAACGGTGGAACTCGTGGGCCTTGCGGTACTTGTCGAGCTGGGACGAGATCCGATCCACGTCGGCGGGCGAGGGATTCGCGTCCTCGTTGCCGAAGAAGCCGGCGATCGGGCAGTGCACGTAGGGCGTGAGGTCGAACGGCGTGGGCCCGTCGCCCCACGGCTTCATGATGTTGCCACCGTAGAACACACCCGCCGCCTTGAACACCGGCTTGGAGGCCGCCATCAGGTAGGCGACGCGGCCCCCCATGCAGAAGCCGATGATCCCCACGTCGCCGAGCTGCGTGTCCTTGAGCCGGCGCGCGTAGTTCACCGCGGCGCTGACGTCGTTGATGACCTCGGGGTCCCGCAGCCGTCCGATGCGGGTCATCATGTCACCGTCCTCGGCTTGCCGGTGGTAGAGGTCCGGGGCGATCGCCAGGTAGCCGTGCTGCTCGGCCAGGGTCTCGACCCGGTCCTGGATGAAGCGGTCCACGCCGGGGCCGTGCTGGATGACGATCACCGCGGGGAAAGCCCGTCCGAGGCTCGGCATGCCGACGTACAGGCGCATCGGCGAGCCATCGACGTCGATCCGGTCCCACTGCGCCATCCCGCGTCTCCTCCGACGAACACCCGTGAGAAAAACGGCCCGGAGGCGGAGCCGGTAAACCGCCTGCCGGGCCTCGGTTTCTCGCGCGCAGGATCACGATCCTGCGGCATGTCCCGACGATGAGCCGGGATCTCGTGGTGTTCTAGTGTGCTTCGCGCGTCACCAGGCCGGAGCCACGCCCGATGACGCGCCGTACGAGCCGGGCGGCGTGTTGTCCATCCTGATCTCTCCCTGTCTGGTTCACGGCACGACGGGAGGCGGCGCCTCACCCTCCGTCGCCCTCCAGCAGACCGCCGGGCCCCCCTCGTTGTCAAGCGGCAGTGCGTCGAGTGATGGCGGCGCGCTCCGACCGAGCGTAGACTGCGGGCATGCGTCGCCTGGTGACCGCGCTGCTGGCCCCCCTGCTAGCCATAATCCTGATCGGCGCGCTCGCCCCGGTGGGCGCCTCCGCCCAGGACATCCGCGTGGACTCCGGCATGGGACCCGACGGCCCGGGCACCGGCCGTCCCCCGTCGCACCGTCAGCGGCCGCCGTTCGTGCACCGGCCCTCGCCTTTCATCCCGTGCTGCGTGGGGTGGTCGTACCTGCCCACGGACCGACCGCCGCCCGTGATCGTGGTGCCGCCCCCGCCGATCGTGTACGTGGTCCCGGCCGCCCCGTCTCTGGCCTACGTCCCAACGCCGCGGGTCGAGCCGGCGCCCGAGGTCCAGCTGGCGACCGGCCGCTGGGAGCGGCACGGCAACGGCAAGGAATATCCCTACACGTGGGTGTGGGTGGGCGCCGCGGGCACCCGCTGAGCGTCCGGCTCAGGCGCTGACGACGTACCCGTAGCGCCGGTTGCTCCGCCCGATCCCGCTCCGTTCGTACTCGGCCTTGAGGTCGGCGAGCCGGGTCGATCCACCCAGCTTCGCGCGCCGGTCGACGATCAGGGAGCGGGCAGGCGACCGACGAGCGTCTCGAGGGTGAGACCGATGCCGAGGAGCCGCCGATCGCTGCCGGTGGGGCCGTCGAGCTCGAGGCCGACGGGCAGGCCGGCCGCGGTGCGGCCGATCGGCACGCTCAGGCCGGGGATGCCTGCGTTGCTGCCCGGATCGGTGTTCTGGATGAACGTGGGGAAGGTCGGGACCTCGACCCCGTTGAGCAGGGTTTTCTCGTCGTCCCCGATCGGTGCGGCGGGCAGCGGCGTGGTGGGAAACACCAGAGCGACGATGTTGTGTTTCCGGAAGGTCTCCGCGTAGAGACGCTGGAGCAGCGGCCGCGCGGCCAGCGCGTCCAGGTAGACCTTCTCGGGGATCGCGTCCTTGGCCCCGGGCACGATCGCGCTGGCGAAGAGCCCGTTCACGTCCGGGCTCGCGATGCGCCCGGCGAGGGTGGCCAGGTCGAGCGCGGGGCGGTAGCGCTTGAGGTACCGGGTGAGGTCGGCCCGGGCCTCGTAGAGCGCGATCGGGAAGCTGATCTTCCCGTCGAGGTCGACGAGCCCCGGCATGTCGACGTCGACGAGCTCCGCGCCGGCGGCCTGCAGGCGGTCGAGCGTCGCGTCGGCGAGCTGCTCGGTCGCGGGGTCGAGGCTCCGGAAGAAGAGCGCCCGGCAGACGCCCAGGCGGAGGCCCTTGAGCGGCGCGGCGGTGACGCGGTCGCGCGCGCCGGTGATGATGGTGTCGAGCAGCACCAGGTCGGCCACCTCGCGGGCCATCGGCCCCGCGGTGTCGCGGGTGTGGGCGATGGGAGTGATGCCGTCCTGGGAGTAGCGTCCGAGCGTCGGCCGGAGGCCCGCGATGCCGTTGAGCGCGGCCGGGATGCGGACCGAGCCGCCGGTGTCGGTGCCCAGGCCCGCCGCGGCCATGCGAGCGGCGATGGCATTGGCGGTGCCGCCCGAGGAGCCGCCCGCGATGCGGCTCGGATCGTAGGCGTTGCGCGCCGGTCCGAAGGCCGCGTTGTTGCTCGTGATGCCGAAGGCCAGCTCGTGCATGTTCGTCTTGCCGAGCACGATGGCGCCGGCCCGGATCAGCTTCTCGGCCACCGGGGCGTTGCGGGTCGGGACGAAGTCGCGGAGCGCGGGGGTACCCGCGGAGTTGGGCAGGCCGGCCACGTGGATATTGTCCTTCACCACGATCGGCACGCCGTGCAGCGGCCCCGCGAAGGTCTTGCGGGCGGCGAGGGTGTCCGCCTTGCGCGCGGAGGCGATCGCCCGATCGCGATCGAAGGTGATGAAGGCGTTGAGGTCGCGCTTCCGCTCGATCACGTCGACGAGGGCCCGGACCAGGTCCTCACTCTTGAGCGTGCCGGCCCGGATGCGCGCCGCCGCTTCGGTGGCCGACAGCTCGGTCAGGTCCTGGGCTCCCGCCCCCGTCGGCATCGCCAGCAGCATCATCCCCATGACCCATCGCCATCCCCATCGCGATCGAATGGTGCGCATGGCGCGATTCTGGCATACTCGGGCGCGATGACACGAGCCAGACTGAACGGCATCGAGATCGACTATCAGGCGACTGGCGCCGGGCCGGCTGTGCTGCTGAGCCACGGCTACTCGGCGACCCGCCACATGTGGGACGCCCAGCACGCGGCCCTGGGCGGGCAGTACCGGGTCATCTCCTGGAGCATGCGCGGACACGGCGAGACCGAGAGCCCGCCGGATCCGGCGCAGTACTCCGCGGACCTCACGGTGGTCGACATGCGCGCACTGCTCGGCCACCTGGGGGTCGAGCGCGCGGTGATCGGCGGCCTCTCCCTTGGCGGCTACGTCTCGCTCGCCTTCTACCTGGCGCATCCCGAGATGGTCCGCGCGCTGGTCATCTGCGACTCGGGCCCGGGCTACCGCAGCGCGGACGCGCGCGCGGCGTGGAACCAGCGCGCCCAGGAGCGCGCCGCCTCGCTCGAGGCTCGCGGGCTCGAGGCGCTCGGCAAGAGCCGCGAGGTGCGCGAGTCGGCAGGCCTGCACCGCTCGCCCCAGGGCCTGGCCCACGCCGCGCGCGGCATGCTGGCCCAGGAGGGCTCGCGCGTGATCGACGGGCTCTCCGGAATCGCGGTGCCGACGCTCATCATCGTGGGCGATCAAGACCAACCCTTCCTGGCTCCCTGCGAGTACATGGCCAAGAAGATCCCCGCGGCGAGGCTCGAGGTCATCCGGGGCGCCGGACACTCCTCGAACCTCGACCAGCCGGAGGCCTTCAACGGCGTCCTGCTCGATTTCCTCGGCAGCCTACCGCCCGCCTAGCCGGCTGCTGAAAAAGGCCCATCTGCTTCGTTGGCGCCCTCGGCTGCACGCTCAACGTACAGAGAGTACGCCTCGCGTGCAGCCGTCGGGCGCCGCCTCGCAGCTGGACCTTTTTGAGCAGCCCGCTACTGCACCGGCGAGAAGGCGGACGGGAGCATGATCTTGTTGGCCATGGTGAGCAGGGTATCGCCCCCGCCCGGGGGCGGCCACACCCCCATCTCGCGCGCCTTGCTCCGGACCGCGGCTCGCTCGTCGAGGCTCTTGTAGGCCCAGATGTGGATGAACCGATTGGCCTCGCCGTGCTCGACATGGCCGGCAAGCGCGATCGGCGACATCTTGACTCGCTCCTCGATCTTGGACTCCCAGCGCTTGATCAGATCCGGGAGCGTGCCCGCCTTCAGCGCGTAGTAACGCATCTCGAAGTACGGCCCCATCTTGCCGGGCTTGAGGTCGGGCAGGAACGCGAACGGCACGACGATCTCCGATTGCATGGTCTCGATGAACTCGGCGATCTTGGGCGGCCAGTTGCCCATCTTGACCGCCTCGGCCCGGAGGCGGTTGCGCTCGCTGATGTTCTCGTACGGCCACACGTGGATGATCTCGTTCAGCGGTCCGATCTCGGTGTGCCAGAAGGCGGCCAGCGGCGAGATCTTCTTGCGGTGCTCGTAGGCCTCGCCGAAGCGCTTCTCGACCTCGGCCAGGCTGCCGACCTTCACGCGGTACGTCCGGATCTCGTAGATCATGCGCGACTCCTTTCGGTTGGTGCTACTGGGCCGTCCATCCTCCGTCGATGACCAGCTCGCTACCCGTCACGAACGCGGCCTCGTCGGAGGCGAGATAGAGGACGCCGTAGGCGACCTCGTCGGGCTCGCCGTACCGGCCGAGCGGGATGCGCGACACCATGTACTCGTAATGGCCGGGATCGCCCCGCCGCGCCTCGGTCATGGGCGTCGCCACCGGGCCGGGATGCACCGAGTTGGCCCGGATGCGCTCGCGCGCGTACTGCACCGCGGTGAGCTTGGTGAGGGTGCGCACCGCGCCCTTCGAGGCCTGGTACTGCGGGCTGCTGCGCTCCATCCCGACCATGCCGAGCTGGGAGGAGATGTTGACGATGGAGCCGCCCCCGGCCCGCCGCATCGCGGGGATCGCGGCCCTGGTCCCGAGGAACACCCCCTTGGCGTTGACGTCCATGCCGTGATCCCAAGCCTCCGCGGTGGTGTCCTCGAGCCGGCTGCCGCCGCCCACGCCCGCGTTGTTCACCAGGATGTTGAGCTGCCCGAAGCGGGAGACCGCGGTGGCCACCGCGCGCTCCCAGTCGGCCTCGCTCGTCACGTCGAGGTGCACGTACAGCACGTGCCCGCCCGCGCTGGCGATCGCGGCCTCCACCTGCTGGCCCTCCGCGTCGAGGATGTCGCCGATGACCACCCGCGCTCCTTCGCGGGCGAAAAGGCGGGCCTCGGCCGCGCCCATGCCGCGGGCGCCGCCGCTGATCAGCGCGACCTTGCCGGCGAGCCTCATCTCGTGCCGAAGAGGCGGTCGCCCGCGTCGCCCAGCCCGGGGACGATGTAGCCGTGCTCGTTCAGGTGGCTGTCGATGGCCGCGGTGTAGACCGGCACGTCCGGGTGCGCGCGGTGGAAGGCCGCGAGACCCTCCGGGCAGGTGAGCAGGCAGACGAAGCGGATCGAGCGCGGCCGGGTGGCCCGGATCCGGCTCACCGCCGCCACCGCGGAGTTCCCGGTGGCGAGCATGGGGTCGAGCACGACCACGTCGCGCTCCGCCATCTCCTGGGGCACCTTGAAGTAGTACTCGACCGCCTGCAGGGTGGCCGGGTCACGGTAGAGGCCCACGTGGCCCACCCGCGCGCTCGGCAGGATGCGGAGCATGCCGTCGAGCAGGCCGTTGCCCGCGCGTAGGATCGACACGAGCACGATCTTCTTGCCGTCGAGGAGACGGATCGTGGTGGGGGCCACCGGGGTCTCCGCCGCCACCTCGTGGGTGGGCAGGTCGCGGGTGACCTCGTAGGCGAGCAGCATGCTGATCTCGGCGAGCAGGTTGCGGAACTCGGAGGTGCTCGTGTCCTTCTTCCGCATGAGACCGAGCTTGTGCTGCACGAGGGGATGGCGGATCTCGACCACCTGGCCCGCCATCGGCGTGAAGGCTAGACCAGCTCGAGCTGCGCGCGACCCCAGGCCACGTCTTCCGCCCGCGCGGGGCTGATGGCGGTCGGCGCCTCGTCGGCCGCGGTCGGCCCGTCCCCCGCCACCGTGGTCCGGTGCATGACACGGCGGTAACGGGACTCGTCCCACGGGCGCCCGCGGTGGAGCATGCAGCGGTTGTCCCACATCACGAGGTCGCCGACCTGCCAGCGGTGCGTGTAGACCAGCTCGGGACGGGTGGCCGCCTCGCGCAGCTCGCGCAGGAGCGCGCGGGCCTCCGCGGTCGGCATGCCCACGATCTCGCAGGCGTGCGAGCCCACGTAGAACGCCCGGCGCCCGTTGACCGGGTTGATCCGCACCAGCGCCTGCCGCACCGGCGGCACCTGGGCCGCGTGGTCGGTGGGCATCAAGCCGTCGTCCACCAGCCCGCGCGAGTAGACGAAGCTATGCACCGCGATCTTGTCCTCGAGGAAGCGCTTCACGTCGGCGGCCAGGCGCCCGTGGGCCACCCGCATGCTGGCGAACTGGGTCTCCCCACCCTCGGGCGGGATCTCGCGGGCGGAGAGCAGCGACGCGAGCGCGGGCACCTTCTTGAACGAGCTGTCGCTGTGCCACATCTGGTTGCCCGCGTTGTAGACGTTGCGCTTGTCCCCGCTCAGGATCAGCCGGCCTTCCGCGTCCACGTTGGAGAGGTTGG
>Ga0326726_10006457_pt1 | contig 10557 bp, 7 predicted proteins | sample MHFenrmetagenome_2_FD_207603 | JGI IMG/M metagenome (GOLD analysis project Ga0326726, IMG submission 207603) | Lab enriched peat soil microbial communities from Michigan Hollow, Ithaca, NY, United States - MHF15MN | ecosystem: Environmental > Terrestrial > Soil > Wetlands > Peat | place: USA... | reverse complement strand
ATGGAGGTACTCGACGAGGAGCTTGAAGCCCACCCACGCGATGATCACGAACGCGCCGTCGACGAGCGGCGGGTACCGTTCCACGAGTTCAAGCAGCTGCCCGATCACCAGCCGCATCATAATGATCCCGAGAATGCCCCCGGTGAGAATCACCCAGAGCTTCGGCGACATCGCCACGGCGACGAGGATCGAGTCGATCGCGAAGACGATGTCCGTCAGCTCCACTTTCGCGACCGTCGCCCAGAACGCGCTGAGACCCAGCCAGGGCCTCGCCGGCGGCGGCGTGCGGCGTTCTTCGGCGCCTCCGCTGCCGCTGAAGTGCCGGTAGACGAGATAGAGCAGGTAGCCCGCGCCGACGAGTTTCACCCAGCCGAGGCGGATCATGAAGGCCGCCGCCAGCGTCGCGATCGCGCGGAAGGCGAACGCTCCCACGATGCCGTAGCGGAGCGCCTTGCGCTGCTGCGCTTTGGGGAGGCCCAGAACGAGGACGGCGAGCACCATGGCGTTGTCGGCGCTCAACAGTCCTTCGAGGGCGACGAGGAGCGCGATGGTGAGAAGGTCGGACCCGTGAATCACGCGTGTCCAGTATGACGCAGTCGCGCGCGGACCATGTTGACACGACTCGTATCAATGCCTACACTTGGATCAGTGCAAGGCTGCCGCACATCCTGAACGGGGACTTATGCGTCTCGAACACGAGATCCACTTCATCAGCGTCGCCGCGCGGATGCTCGGCATGCACCCGCAGACGTTGCGGAAATACGAGCGGCTCGGTCTTGTTCAGCCGACGCGCACGATCGGCAGCATGCGCGTGTATTCACGGGAGGAGCTCGACCGTTTGAAGGTGATCAAGCGGCTGGTCGACGGCGCGGGCATCAATCTCGCCGGCGTGCAGCGGCTGTTGTCCATCGCGGAGGTGGTCCAGCGTTTGCGTCCGATGATGCGGGACGACGCGCTTTCGGCGCGCGACACGCGCCGGCGCGTGGCCCAGGAGTTGGACGAGCTGAGCCGGATGCTGGGGCTCGATTAGTCATGGACTTCAAGGACTACTACTCCACGCTCGGCGTTGCGAAAACTGCGACGCAGAAGGAAGTGAAGGCCGCCTTCAGGAAGCTGGCGCGCAAGCACCACCCTGACGTGAACCCTGGCGACAAGTCTGCCGAGGCGAAGTTCAAGGAGATCAACGAGGCGTACGAAGTGCTCGGCGATCCCGAAAAGCGGAAGAAGTACGACGAGCTCGGCAGCAATTGGCGGATGTACGAGCACGCTGGCGCAGGCCCGGCGCCGGGTCAGACCGGCGCCGCATGGAACGTCCCGAACAGCCCTTTCGGGGGCGGCGCCGGCGGCGGCTTCCGCTCGATGACCGAAGACGAGATGCAGGAGATGTTCGGCGACGAGAACCCGTTCTCCGACTTCTTCCAGACATTCTTCGGCGGGGCTGCGGGCGCGCCTGGAGGTGCTGGCGGGAGCGACGCGCGGCCCGGGCGGCCGGGCCGCGGCGGACGCGGGCCGCGGGCGGGCCGCGACGTCGAGCAGGAGATCGTCCTCGGGCTCGAGGACGCGTATCACGGCGCGATGCGGCGGCTGTCGATCAAGCACGACGGTCACGCGCGCACGGTGGACGTCCGCATTCCCTCCGGCGTTGGCGACGGATCGCGCGTCCGCGTCTCGGGCGAAGGCGAACAGGGGTCAGGCGGCGCGCACGCCGGCGACCTGTACTTGCGGATCCGGCTCGCACCGCACGCGAAGTTCGAGCGCCGCGGCCGCGATCTCTACACGCACGTGCCGGTGGCGCTGACGACGGCCGTCCTCGGCGGCGAGGCGGAGGTCGTGACGCTGGCCGGCAAGCCGTTGCGCTTGAAGATTCCGCCGTCGACGCAGCCGGCGCAGGTCTTCCGGCTGAAGGGGCACGGGATGCCGGCGACCGGAAAGCCCGACGAACACGGCGATCTCTACGCCACCGTTGACGTCGAGCTCCCGCGCGCGTTGACGCCGGAACAGAAGTCGCATTTCGAAGCGTTACAGAAGCTGGAAGCGAAGAACACAAAGCACTCGGCAGCATGAGCGATTCCCCGATTACCCAACTGCTCAATTACCCAATTCGTCGAGCCACATCATGAACATCAATAAGTACACACAAAAAGCTCAGGAAGCCGTCCTCGAGGCGCAGCGGCTCGCCGAGCAATTGAGTCACGCGCAAATCGAACCGGAACACCTCCTCGTCGCCCTCGTCGAGCAGCGTGACGGCGTCGTGCCCGAGCTGCTGCGGAAGATGTCTGCCGACCCGGTGAAGCTCGCCCAGGCGGCGCGGGCGCTCGTCGAGAAGATGCCGCAGGCGTACGGCGGATCGCAGCCGGGCCTCTCTCCCCGCTTCAAGCTGGTCACCGACGCGGCCCAGGCCGAGGCCGACAGGCTCAAGGACGACTACGTCAGCACCGAGCATCTCTTCATCGCGATCGCGGACGAGAAAGGCCGGTCCGCCGGCGCGCAGCTGCTGAAGCAGAGCGGTGTCACGCACGATCGGATCAACGAGGCGCTGAAGGGCGTCCGCGGGTCGCAGAAGGTGACGTCGCAGAATCCCGAGGGCACGTACCAGGCGCTCGAACGATACGGCCGCGATCTGACCGAGCTCGCCCGCAACAACAAGCTCGACCCGGTGATCGGCCGGGACGAGGAAATCCGCCGCGTGATCCAGGTGCTGTCGCGGCGCACGAAGAACAATCCCGTCCTCATCGGCGAACCAGGCGTCGGCAAGACGGCCATCGTCGAAGGACTCGCAGGCCGCATCGTGCGCGGCGATGTGCCCGAAGGCCTCAAGAACAAGCGCATCGTCGGACTCGATCTGGGCGCGCTCGTCGCCGGCGCGAAGTACCGCGGCGAGTTCGAAGAGCGGCTCAAGGCGGTGCTCAAGGAAATCACCGACTCTCAAGGCCAGGTGGTCCTCTTCATCGACGAACTGCACACCGTCGTCGGTGCCGGCGCGGCGGAAGGGTCGATGGACGCGTCGAACATGCTGAAGCCGATGCTGGCGCGCGGCGAGCTCCATACGATCGGCGCGACGACCCTCGACGAGTACCGGAAGTACATCGAAAAGGACGCCGCGCTCGAGCGCCGCTTCCAGCCCGTGACGGTCGGCGAGCCGACCGTCGAGGACACGATCAGCATCCTGCGCGGCCTGCGCGAGCGGTATCAGATTCATCACAAGGTGAACCTGAAGGACTCGGCGCTCGTCGCCGCCGCCGTCCTCTCGAACCGGTACATCTCCGATCGCTTCCTGCCCGACAAAGCGATCGACCTCGTCGATGAGGCCGCGTCGAAGCTGCGCATGGAAATAGACTCGATGCCGGTCGAGCTCGACGAAATCCGCCGCCGCGTCATGCAGCTGGAAATCGAGCGCGAGGCGCTTCGCAAGGAGAAGGACAAGGCGTCGCGCGAGCGCCTCGGGAAGCTCGAGAAGGAGCTGGCCGATCTGAAGGAAGAACAGGGACGGCTGACCGCGCACTGGCAGCAGGAGAAGGACGCGATTCAGCATTCGGCGAAGCTGCAGGAGGCGCTCGACGGTGTCAAAGGCGAGATCGAGCGCGCGCAGCGGTCCGGCGACTATACCAAGGCGTCCGAGCTCCAGTACGGGCGCGTCCCGCAACTCGAGAAGCAGATCAAGGACATCGACGCGAAGCTCACCGAAATGCACAAGAGCGGCCAGATGCTGAAGCAGGAGGTCGACGAAGAGGACATTGCGGAAGTCGTCAGCAAGTGGACGCACATTCCGGTCAGCCGGCTGATGGAAGGCGAAGTCCAGAAGCTCATCCACATGGAAGAGCGGCTGCACAAGCGCGTCATCGGTCAGGACGATGCGATTAACGCGGTCTCGAACGCGATTCGCCGCGCGCGCGCCGGATTGCAGGATCCGAACCGCCCGCTCGGCAGCTTCATGTTCCTCGGGCCCACCGGCGTCGGCAAGACCGAGCTGGCGCGGGCGCTGGCCGAATTCCTGTTCGACGACGAGCAGGCCATCGTCCGCATCGACATGTCCGAGTATCAGGAGAAGCACACGGTGTCGCGCATGATCGGCGCGCCGCCCGGGTACGTCGGCTACGAGGAGTCCGGCCAGCTCACGGAAGCCGTCCGGCGCAAGCCGTACGCCGTCGTGCTGTTCGACGAAATCGAGAAGGCGCATCCGGAAGTGCTGAACGTCCTGCTGCAGCTGCTCGACGACGGCCGCCTGACCGACGGCAAGGGCCGCACGGTGGACTTCAAGAACGTCGTCGTGATCATGACGTCGAACTTCGCCGGCGATCCGCGCGAGCATTTCCGTCCGGAGTTCCTGAACCGCATCGACGAGATGGTCACGTTCCATCCGCTCGATCGCGAGCACATGAAGCGGATCATCGACATTCAGCTGGCCGGACTCATGAAGCGGCTCGCGGATCGCAAGATCCATGTCGAGTTGACCGATGCCGCCAAGGAGCAGCTCGTCCGCGAAGGCTACGATCCCGCGTACGGCGCGCGGCCGCTCAAGCGGACGATTCAGCGGCGGGTGCTCGATCCGCTCGCGCTTCGCGTCCTCGAAGGCGACTTCCTCGAGGGCGACGCGATCACCGTCGACGCCGGCTCGGACGGCCTCGTCTTCGTGAAACGGGAAATGGTCAAGACCTAAGCCGATGCCGACGCCTCAACGACCACCTCGTCTTCAACCGCGCGGGCCGGCCGGCCGCGGTCCGCTCGGGGGCCGGCCCTCGTCGTCGATCTGGTACGGCCTCGCGCTGCTCGTCCTGCTGGGCGCGGCGCAGTTGTACTTCGCCGCCCCGGCGGGCAGGTCGATTCCGTACTCGGAGTTCAAGTCCCTGGTCCGGGAGGGCCAGGTGGCGGACATCTCCATCTCGGATCAGAGCATTCACGGCACGCTGAAGAACGCCGAGAAGGACAAGGCGCAGTTCACGACGACGCGCGTCGAGGATCCGAAGCTCGCCGAAGAACTCGACGCGAAGGGCGTGAAGTACACGGGCGAGGCGCCGAATCGCTGGCTGCCGGACCTGCTCGGCTGGGTGCTGCCGCTGCTCTTCTTCATCGGGATCTGGGGCTTCTTCTTCCGGCGGATGAGCGGCGCCGAGGGCGGCGTGATGTCCTTCGCGCGCAGCAAGGGCAAGGTCTACGCCGACGATGAAGTCAAGGTGAAGTTCACCGACGTCGCGGGCGTCGACGAGGCGGAGAACGAGCTCAAGGAGATCGTCGAGTTCCTCAAGACGCCCTCGAAGTACACCAACCTCGGCGGCAAGATTCCGAAGGGCGTGCTGCTGGTCGGGCCGCCGGGAACGGGCAAGACGCTCCTCGCGCGCGCGGTCGCGGGCGAGGCGCACGTGCCGTTCTTCAGCATGACCGGCTCGGAGTTCGTCGAGATGTTCGTCGGCGTCGGCGCCGCGCGCATCCGCGATCTCTTCCAGCAGGCCGAGGCCAAGGCGCCGTGCATCGTCTTCATCGACGAGCTCGACGCGCTCGGCAAGGCGCGCACGCAGAGCCCGTTCGGCAGCCACGAAGAGCGCGAACAGACGCTCAATCAGCTGCTCGCCGAGATGGACGGCTTCGACTCGCGCAAGGGCGTCATCATCATGGCCGCGACCAACCGGCCTGAAGTGCTCGACGCGGCGCTCCTCCGCCCTGGCCGGTTCGACCGCCAGGTACTGGTCGACAAGCCGGACATCAAGGGGCGCGAAGACATCCTGCGCATCCATATCAAGAACGTGAAGATCGCGGCGGACGCCGACCTGAAAGTTGTGGCCGCGCGGACGGCCGGCTTTGCCGGCGCAGACCTCGCGAATCTCGTGAACGAAGCGGCGCTGCTGGCGGCGCGGAACGACAAGACATCGGTCGGGATGGCGGAGTTCGAGTCCGCGATGGATCGCCTGATCGCCGGGCTCGAGAAGAAGCGCGTCATGAGCGTCAAGGAACGGAAGATCGTGGCGTACCACGAATGCGGTCACGCGATCGTGGCCACGACGCTGCCCGGTCTCGATCCCGTGCACAAGATCTCGATCGTTCAACGCGGGTTCGGCGCGCTCGGCTACACGATGCAGCTGCCGCTCGAAGATCGCTATCTGATGACACGGAGCGAACTGCTGGCGCAGCTGGCCGTACTGCTCGGAGGCCGGACCGCCGAGGAAATCGCACTGGGCGAGATTTCGACCGGCGCGTCGAACGATTTGCAGCGCGCGACCGACATCGCGCGCGCGATGGTCACCGAGTACGGCATGAGCGATACGCTGGGAGCGATCAACTTCGACGGCAGCAAGCGTCCGCGCTTTCTCGACGTGCAAATCGGCACCGAACGCGGTCTTCACGGCGAGGACACGGCGAAACAGATCGACGCCGAGATCAAGCGCATCCTCACCGACGCGCACGACACCGCGCGGACCATTCTCACGACCAAGCGCGACAAGCTCGAAAGCGTCACCGAACGCCTGCTCGAAGTCGAAGTCATGGAAGGCGAGGAACTGCGCAGACTGCTCGCGCCTGCCGTCATGTAGCGCGAGGCTTCAGCCGAGCGTCAATCGCTCGGCGCTTTCCATTGCGTGAACGCGACCGCCGCTCCCGCTGACTGCACCGCGACAATCAGGGCGACGCAACCGGGCCAGCCCGCGAGGCTCCACACCGCGGACGGCGCCGCCGATCCCACGCTGCCGCCCGCGTAGTAGAACGTCGAATACAGTCCCACGGCCAGGCCGCGATCCTGCGTCGTCACGGCGCCAATATAGCTGCTCGCAGTGGCCTGCGCGATGAAGACGCCGGTCGCGGCCAGCGCGAGTCCCAGAACGATCGCCGGCAGCCACGGGATCAGCGTCAACAGCGCGCCTGCCCCGCCGATCGCCATCGCCGATCCGATGCCGGTCCGGTGACCGTAGCGATCGATCCAGTGACCCGAGATCGGCGTCACCACCGCGCCAAGTAAATAGACGACGAAGAGCCAGCCGAGCGCGACCGTGCTCAGGCTGAACGGTGGCGCCGCGAGATAGAACGTGACGTACGTGAACATCGCCACCTGCGTGAACAGCACGCTGAAGCCGACGATGTACGTCGTCGCGAGCCGTTTGTTGCGGAAGTGCGCGGCGACCGATCCGCGCGCCGCGCCATCCCCGGAAACAACGTGCCGGGTCGCGTGCCTGTCTTCGGGCGGCAGCCAGATTGCCAGCGCAATCGCGACGGCACCGTTCAGGACCGCCAGCGCGATGAACGCCGCCTGCCAGCTGACGTCCGCCGCCATGAGCCCGGCGACGACGCGGCCGGTGAATCCACCCAGGATCGTGCCGCTCAAGTACGCCGCCGTCGCTCTGCCGGCGTGCGACGCGGGCCACACTTCGTGGATGTACGCGACGGCGCTCGCGAACACGCCGGGCGTCACGACGCCCTGGACGAATCGCCAGAAGATGATCTGCGACAGCGTCGTCGACGTCGCCGCGAGCGCCGTTGCGATCGCGAGCGCGAACGCGGATCCAACGATGACGTGACGCAGGCCGAGGCGGTCGGCGAGGCGGCCGACGAACGGCGCGGCGATGGCGACGGCCACGGTCGGCGCGGTGACGGTCAGGCTGACGTCGAAGTTCGAAGCGTGGAAGGTGCGCGCCAGAAACGGCAGCAGCGGCTGGGTCGCGTAGAGATCGAGGAAGGCGGCGAAGCCCGCGAGCATGACGGGGACGGTGGGCAGCCGTGACATTCCAGTCTGGTCTATATTGTGGCCCATGATTCGCAAACATGCCGTCTGGCGACCGCGGCACCGCGTGCTGGCCGTCGCGGCGGCGGCGTGCCTCTGCACGGCCGTCGTGACACGCACGCAGGACTACGGCGTCATCCCGGACATCAGCCGCACGAAGGCGTTCATCGGCGCGCGCGTCGTCGACGGGACGAATCGGCCGCCGGTTCCCAATGCGGTCATCATCGTTCGCGACGGCCGAGTCGAGACGATCGGGCCGCTGGGACGCGTCACGATCCCCTCGGACGCGTCACGCGTCATGCTGACCGGCAAGACCGTCATTCCAGGGCTGGTCAACGCGCACGGTCATGTCGGTGGCACGGTAGGACTCGAGGGCAATCACTATTCTGCGGCGAACGTCGAGCGCGACCTGCGCCTCTACGCCGACTACGGCGTGACCACGGTCTTCAGTCTTGGAGACGACGAGGCCGCCGGATTCGCCGCGCGCGACGCGCAACGGACGCCGGCGCTGAATCGGGCGCGGCTGTTCGTCGCTGGTCCCGTGCTCGCGCCGACGTCCCCAGAGGACGCGCGCAAGCTCGTCGCTGAGGATCAGGCGCTAAAGGTCGACATCGTCAAGATTCGCGTCGACGACAACCTCGGGACGACGCCCAAGATGCCGCCGGAGATCTATCAAGCGGTGATCGACGAGGCCCACAAGCGTAAGCTTCACGTGGCCGTCCACCTGTTCTATCTATCGGACGCGAAGGCCCTCCTCGATGCCGGCGCGGATTTCATCGCGCACAGCATCCGCGACACCGACGTCGACGATTCGTTCATCGGCATGATCAAGCGGCGCAATGTCTGCTACTGCCCCACTCTCACTCGGGAGGTGTCGACGTTCGTCTACGGCACGACGCCGGACTTCTTCTCCGATCCGCTGTTCCTCAAGTACGCCGACAACGCCACCGTGACGGCGTTGCAGGATCCGAAGCGTCAGGAAACGATGCGCAACAGCCGGAGCGCGCAGCGCTACAAGGCAGGGCTCGAGATCGCGAGCCGGAATCTCAAGAAGCTTGCCGACGCGGGCGTGCCGATCGCGATGGGCACAGACAGTGGCGCGCCGAGCGGCCGCTTCCAGGGCTACTTCGAGTTAATGGAAATGGAAATGATGGCCAAGGCCGGCCTGACGCCGAAGCGGGTCCTCGCGGCCTCGACGCGCGACGCGGCGCGGTGCCAGAGGATCGACGGCGAGGTCGGCACGCTCGAGCGCAACAAGTGGGCGGATTTCGTGGCGCTGGACGGCGATCCGCTGGCTGACATCGCGAATATCAGGAAGATCGATTCCGTCTGGATCGCCGGAAACAGGGCGCCACGGTGAATGCTGAATTGAGTAGTTGAGTGATTGGGTAGTATTCACGCCGCCGGCTTGTCCTCAGGAGCGGGGGCAGCTTCTGTGCCCTGAAACCCGGACGTCTTGTGCGACGCGTCGCAGAACGGCTTCTTCTTGGAATGCCCGCAGCGGCACAGCGCGATCGGCCGCCGCTCAATGACGTACGGATTTCCGTTCCAATCGATCAGCTGCACATCGTCGCCCTCGACGAGGATCGACGCGTTCTGCCGCACTTTGAGCGTGACCATTACTCGCCTCGTTAGATCCTGTTCACTTTTCTCTTTTCACTGTCACGTTTCTCACTATCCGCCTTTTTGCATCGACGCCAGGAACTCCGCGTTGGTCTTGGTCTTCGACATCTTGTCGAGCAACAGCTCCATCGCTTCGACCGTCGACAACGGCTGGAGCACTTTGCGCAGCACCCAGATCCGGTTGAGATCTTCTTTCGGAATCAGCAGTTCTTCCTTCCGCGTGCCGCTCTTCTGCAACTCGATCGACGGGAACACGCGCTTGTCGGTCAGCTTCCGGTCCAGATGGATTTCCATGTTCCCGGTGCCCTTGAACTCCTCGAAGATGATGTCGTCCATGCGCGAGCCGGTATCGACGAGCGCCGTCGCCATGATCGTCAGCGAGCCCCCTTCCTCGATGTTGCGCGCCGCGCCGAAGAAGCGCTTCGGTTTCTGCAGCGCGTTCGAATCGAGACCGCCGGACAGGATCTTCCCCGACGCCGGGATCACCGTGTTATAGGCGCGCGCGAGCCTCGTGATCGAATCGAGCAGAATCAGGACGTCCTTCCGGTGCTCGACCAGGCGCTTCGCTTTCTCGATCACCATTTCCGCGACCTGCACGTGACGCTGCGCCGGCTCGTCGAACGTCGACGAAATCACTTCTCCGTCGACTGAGCGCTGCATGTCGGTGACTTCCTCCGGCCGCTCGTCGATCAGCAGCACCATCAGGTAGATCTCGGGATGGTTCTTCGCCACCGACTGCGCGATCGCCTGCAGCAGCATCGTCTTGCCGGTGCGCGGCGGCGCGACGATGAGCCCGCGCTGACCCTTGCCGATTGGCGTCCAGAGATCCATCACGCGGGCCGACAGACTGTCGGGCGTCTCGAGAACGATACGCTCCTGCGGATACAGCGGCGTGAGGTTCTCGAAGAACAACTTCTCGCGCGCCTGATCCGGCGCTTCGAAGTTCACCGCCTCGACTTTGATCAGGGCGAAGTAGCGCTCGCCTTCCTTCGGCGGACGAATCTGGCCGGACACCGTATCGCCCGTCTGCAGATCGAACTTGCGAATCTGCGACGGCGAGACGTAGATGTCGTCCGGGCCGGGCAGGTAGTTGTAGTCCGGCGCGCGCAGGAAGCCGAAGCCGTCGGGCAGGACTTCGAGCACGCCCTCCGAGAAGATGAACCCACTCTGCTCGGTCTGCGCTTTCAGGATCTGGAAGATCAGATCCTGCTTGCGCATGCCAGTCGCGCCGG
>Ga0326726_10006456_pt1 | contig 10558 bp, 9 predicted proteins | sample MHFenrmetagenome_2_FD_207603 | JGI IMG/M metagenome (GOLD analysis project Ga0326726, IMG submission 207603) | Lab enriched peat soil microbial communities from Michigan Hollow, Ithaca, NY, United States - MHF15MN | ecosystem: Environmental > Terrestrial > Soil > Wetlands > Peat | place: USA... | reverse complement strand
TTCCCGGAGGCGAGGGCCTGCTCAGGCTGCGGACGGAAGGGAACTCCGTGAAGTTCTCCCAGGGTAGGAACTTCCTCGTTCGCACCCGCGGGATGTTCCGCGACGCCGAAGTTGCCGTGGCCATCGTGGATTCGCCCTCCGACCAGCAGCGCGCCGGGATGGACGACGGATTCCGGACCGGCCGGGCGCACGCGGAAGACATCGGCGCCGTCGTCAAGGACCTGAGGACCCGTTTCCCGGGGGCGAAGATCTTCCTCATCGGCACGAGCAAGGGCACCTTGTCCGCGGCCTACGTGGGCCGCTCGCTCAGCGCCGGGGTGGACGGCGTGGTCCTTACCTCCTCGGTCTTCTACGGGGGTAGGAGCGGAATCGGCTTGTCGGGTTTCGATTTCGGCGCGATCAAGGCGCCACTCCTGTTCGTTCATCACGTGCACGACGCATGCCGATCTTGCCCTTACCGCGACGCCGAGGGCTTGAGCCGCAGCTTTCCGCTCATCAGCGTGAGCGGGGGCAAGCCGGCGGAGTCGGACCCCTGCGAACCGTTGGCCGCGCACGGTTACTTCGGTAAGGAGCCGGAAACCGTGAAGGCGATGAAGGACTGGATGCTGGGCCGGCCGTTCCCAAAAACGGTCGACTGAGTTGCGCGCCAAACCTCTGTCCGGCATCCGCGTCCTCGACCTGACGCGGCTCCTTCCCGGCGCGATGGCAACGCTGCACCTCGCCGACATGGGCGCTGATGTGATCAAGATCGAGGACACCGCCGCCGGCGACTACTCGCGCACGATGGGCCGCGTGCGCGAGGGCATGTCGGATTCTTTCCGGCTGCTCAATCGCAACAAGCGCGCGATGCGCCTCGACCTGAAGCAGCGCCGGGGCCGCGAAGCGTTCCTGAAGCTGGCCGAGCGTGCCGATGTCGTCGTCGAAGGGTTTCGCCCCGGGGTGGTCGCGAAGCTCGGAGTGGGCTACGACGCGGTCTCGGCGGTCAACGCCCGCATCGTGTATTGCTCGATCTCCGGCTACGGCCAGGACGGGCCCTACGCGCAGCGCGCCGGCCACGACATCAACTACGTCGGCTACGCCGGAGTCGGCGATCAGATCGGGACCCGAGACGAGCCGGTCGTGCCGAATTTCCAGATCGCCGACCTCCTGGGAGGGGCTCTGGTTCCCGCGATGGGGATTCTTGCGGCGCTGGTCGACGCCAGGTCCTCCGGGCGCGGTCGCTACGTCGATGTCTCCATGACTGACGCGGCACTCGCGCACGCGATCTTTCCCCTCCTTGGATTTCTCGAGAGCGGAAAGGCGCCTTCGCGCGGAAGCGGCATGCTCGACGGGGGCCTCGCGTGCTATAACGTCTACCGCACGAAGGACGGCCGCTTCATGGCGGTGGGCGCGCTCGAGAGGAAATTCTGGGCGACGCTGTGCGATATACTCGGCTGCCCCGAGCTCAAGGAAAAGCACATCGTGTACGGCGCGGACGCCGAGCCGGTGAAGGCCCGCCTCGAGAAGATTTTCGCCTCGCGAACCCAGCGCGAGTGGACGGAAACGTTCGACACAGCCGATTGCTGCGTCAGCCCGGTCCTCCACGTCGACGAGGCGCTCGCGAACGAACAGCTGCGTGCCCGCAGGATGGTGCTCGACGCGGACGGGGTCATGCAGCTCGCGCTTCCGCTGAAGATGAGCGAGTTCGAGTTCGGGATCGAACGCAGGGCGCCAGTGGCGGGCGAACATGCCGATGAGATCCTGCGCGAAGCCGGATACGGCGACGCCGAGATCGCAGCGCTGCGCAAGGAAGGAGTGATTTGAAAGTGACGATCGTCAAGAAACTGGCGTGGGCCGCATTGGCCCTTCTTCCCCTCGACGCCTCCGCCCAGGACGCGATGAAGGAGCTCGACACGCCTTACGTGCCCACCCCGCAGGTGGTGGTCGACCGGATGCTCGACATGGCGAGGCTGAAGGCAGGGGAGACCGTGATCGACCTCGGCTCGGGGGACGGCCGCATCATGATCGAGGCGGCGAGCAAGTACGGCGCTCGCGGGTTCGGCGTCGAGATCGATCCGCTGCTGGTGAAGCGCTCGAACGAGGCGGCCGTGAAGGCGGGCGTCGCCGACCGGGTGAAGTTCCTGCAGCAGGATTTGTTCAAGACGGATTTCCACGAAGCGAACGTCCTGACGCTCTATCTGCTGCCCGACGTGAACCTCGCTCTGCGCCCCAAGATCCTCGCGGAGCTCAAGCCCGGAGCGCGCGTCGTCTCCCACGACTACGGCATGGGCGAGTGGCGTCCGGACGCCGAGGAGACGATCCCGGCGCCGGACAAGAAGGTCGGCGCGCGCAAGGAAAGCCAGGTGTTTCTCTGGACCGTCCCTGCGAAGGTCGATGGCGAATGGATTTTCGAGCTCTCCTCGGGGGTTAAATCGCGGCGCACCCGAATGGTCCTCAAGCAGAAATTCCAGGTCGTGTCCGGCTCGGTCGAACTGACAGGGCAGGGTATCGTTCGTTTGTCGGAAGGCAGGCTGAGCGGCGACGAATTGCGCCTGACCCTGCCCCGCGGGGCCGTCGACCACGGTCCGGTCGAGATGGTCGGTCGCGTGACCGGCGATACGCTGGCCGGCACTCTTCGCAAGAACGGCCGCGAGCTGGCGACCTGGAGCGCACGCCGCTGATTTCTGACGTCAGACACGCGGAGCAAGGAACTCGCGCGTCACAGAGCGGACACATGTACACGAAGACGCTTTATGCAGGTTGGGCCGATATGGACTTCAACTCCCACATGAAGAACACGGCATACCTCGACAAGGCTGCCGACGTACGCCAGATGTTCTTGATCGAAAATGGCTTTCCTGTTGAAGAGTTCTTGCGGCTCAGAATCGGTCCGGTGGTCATGAAGGACGAGGTCGAGTACTTCAAGGAAATCGGGCTCCAACAGCAGATCACGGTGACTTATGCACTCGCGGGTCACGCATCGGACGGCAGTCGCTTCCTCCTTCGGCACGAGATCTTCCGACCGGATGGAAAACTCAGCGCCCGAGTCACGAGCGCCGGAGGATGGCTGGATTTGGCTGAGCGCAAGCTCATCGCGCCACCGCCGGCACTCCTTTCCGCCATGAATTCGCTCGAGAAGACGGATGACTTCACAGTCCTGCCCTCAAGCATAAAGGCGCGTGTTTAACCACTTCATCGAGCTTTTATGACCCTTGGCACATGGGCATTCGTGGTCCTGCTAGCCTCTGCATGCCTCGGGGCGGCCATGCTGGTCGCTAGCCTCGGGCTGACTCTCACTGAGAGGTGGCGCCGCCTCGGTGTTCTAATTCTTTATGGCGGGATCTTTGGTGCACTACTTGGTGTTCTTGTGCTTCTGGTTCTCGAAGCATTGTCATCTGCACCTCCTAGTTCCTCGTTGGAAGTGTGGCTGACCTTCGGCACAGCCGGGTTTGGCTGGGGTGGGTTCCTTTCGGGTAGCGTGTTTGTTGCCATTCACATCTTGCGCCATTCCACACGCTGAGGTGTCCTTCTCCAGCAGCTTACCGCCCCTTCGCTAGCAGCGATCCATCCTGACGGTACGCCGCCCCCGCACGTTCGAGATCGCTGACGAGCCACTCCGCCATCGCCGCCGGGGTCATATGGAGATAGCGGGAGTTCAGCTCCGCGAGGATGGGCACGCGACCGACGTAGACCGGCAGCTCGGCGAGCGGCATGGAGCGCTTCTCGAGCAGGGAGAAGGTGAACAGCACCTTGACGACGTGCCGGGCAAGCCGCGTGACGTCCTCTTCGTATCCCTTCAGGCGGGAAAACGCGCGCTCGAGCGCGGCACCGACGTTCCCGAACGCCCGGCCGTGGCCGGGGATCACGATTTCGCAGTCGAGAGCGGCGACGCGCTCCAGGGTCTCGCGTGTCTCGGCGAGCGCGGTGTCACGACCGAAGAGCTGGGCGAACACGGCGCCGAAGCCGTTCTCCCACAGTGCGTCGCCCGAGATGAGGACGTGTGTCTCGGGCGAGTAGAACATCACCGCGTGGGTATCGTGGCCGGGGGCGGCAAGGACCTGCCATTCGTATTCGCCCATCGCGAGCGTGTCTCCGCCGCCGAAGGTATCGTCGTAGGCGAAGCGCTCGGCACGCTGGTCGGCGGCCGAAAGGATCAGCTCGCGCTCGTCCCAGCGATCGATGAGCGGCGCTTCGCCTTCCGGAATGCTCGTCCTGCAGTGGAATTTCTTCTGGATGGCGGCGTTGCCGCCCATGTGATCGGAGTGGCAGTGGGTGTTGACGAGACGCGCGAGCTTTTTCCCCGCGAGCGTGTGCTCGAGCAGGTCGAGGGTCTGGGGCGCGTGCGCGACGTAGCCTGAATCGACCACGACCGCCTCGTCCTGTGCGTGCAGCACGATGTTGTTCGCGGAAAGCCAGCCGCGCTCGATGACCTGGATGCTCTGCGGCAGCCTCACCGTTGTACTCGTCTTGCCGGAAGACGCGCCAGCACGGCGCGTTTCTCGTCGGGGCTCAGCCCGGACCAGGCGGCGATCTCGTCGAGCGTGCGAAGGCAGCCCTCGCACAATGCGGTGTCGGGATTCATCCTGCACACGTTGATGCAGGGCGAGGCGACGTCGTCCTCTGTCACGAGTTGAGTTTGGCGGCGAGGGCGCGCGCGACGCGCGAGGCCGGCTCGCGCCCGAGCGCCCGGCAGATGAACTCGCCGGCGCGAAAGAGCTTCTCCAGGTCGACGCCGGTGTCGATGCCCAGGCCGTCCAGCATGTAGATCACGTCCTCGGTCGCCACGTTGCCGGTTGCTCCCTTGGCGTAGGGGCAGCCGCCCAGTCCCGCGACCGAGCTGTCGAAGGTCTTCACGCCTAGCTCGAGCGAGGCATAGATGTTCGCAAGCGCCTGGCCGTAGGTATCGTGGTAGTGGCCGGCGAGCTTGCCGATCGGAACTTTCTTCCCAACCGCTTCGATCACCGCGCGGATCTTCTTCGGCGTGCCGACGCCGATGGTGTCGCCGAGCGATACCTCGTAGCAGCCCATGCGGTAGAGCTTGCCCGCCAGGTCGGCGACCGCGCGAGGGCTTACCTCGCCCTCATAGGGGCAGCCCGCCGCGCAGGAGATGTAGCCCCGAACGCGCATGCCCTGAGCCTTCGCCGCCTCGACGACAGGAGCGAAACGCTCCAGGCTCTCGGCGATGCTGCAGTTGATGTTCTTCATGCTGAATGTCTCGGAGGCCGCGCCGAAGACCGCGATCTCCTCGGCGCCCGCGGCGCGCGCGGCTTCGAAGCCCTTCATGTTGGGAACGAGCACCGGATAGGCGACGCCGGGCCGCTTGCGTATGCCGGCCATCACCTCGGCGTGATCGGCCATCTGTGGCACCCATTTGGGCGACACGAAGGCCGTCGCCTCGACCGCCGGAAGACCCGCGTCCTGGAGCCTTTCGATCAGCTCGATCTTCACCGGCGTGGGAACGGTCTTGGGTTCATTCTGCAGGCCGTCGCGCGGCGCGACGTCGACGATGCGTACTTTGCGCGGCAAGCTCATGAGGCCTCCACTTCGATCTCGATCAACTCTGCGCCTTCGACGACCTGGTCGCCGGCCTTGCAGCGGATCGCCGCCACGGTTCCGCGGGCCGGGGCCGCGATGGTGTGCTCCATCTTCATGGCCTCGAGGACGAGCAGCGGCGCGCCCTTCTCGACCTTCGCGCCCGATTGGACCAGCACCGCGGCGATCCTGCCTGGGAGCGGCGCGGCGAGGCTGCCGCCGCGCGAGCCGTCCTCGAAATCCTGCTCGAGCGGGTCGTGCAGCTGGAAACTGCGGTGCTCGCCGAGGAGAAACACTTCGATTCGGCTGCCCGAGCGGATGACGCGCCCCTCCAGGTGCGCCCCGTCGAGCTTGGCGCTTACCTTGCCGTTGTCCTCGCGTCTACCCTCGAGCGGCCGGTACTTGCCGTCGATCTCCATTTCGTAGGCCGTGCCGAGACGACGGAGGGTCACTGCATAGCTGCCGTCGGAGTCGTGGAAAACAAACGCGCTCGGCTCGCGCCGATTCAGGCGCCAGCCATCGGCGAGGCCCCACGGCGAGGGCCGGTCGCCCGCGCGCGCGAGCTGCACCGACAGCGCTGCGAGGGCGAGCACCGCTTCGCTCGGCGGCTCAGGATGCGTGAGCAACTCGTTTCTGTGGCGTTCGATCAGCCCGGTGTCGAGTTGGCCTTCGGCAAACGCGCGACAGCGAGCGAGCCGCCTGAGGAAATCGATGTTGGTGACCGGCCCCGCCACCTCGAACTCACCGAGCGCTGCGGCGAGGCGCTCGAGCGCCCGTGCCCGATCGCGGTCGTGGACAATGAGCTTTGCAATCATCGAATCGTAGTGAGGCGTCACCACGTCGCCAGCGCGCACGCCGGTGTCGACGCGCACTTGCAACGATTCGGCCGGCGCTTCGAGGTGAAGGATCCTGCCGGTGCCGGGGAGAAAATCCCGGGCCGGGTCCTCGGCGTAGATACGCGCCTCGACCGCATGGCCGTCGATGCGCAGCTCCTCCTGCTTCGCAGGCAGGCGCTCGCCTGAGGCGACACGCAGCTGCCATTCGACGAGATCGAGCCCGGTGATCATCTCCGTCACGGGGTGCTCGACCTGAAGCCGGGTGTTCATCTCCATGAAATAGAACTTGCCGGCGCGGTCGACGATGAACTCCACCGTCCCTGCGCTGACGTAGTCTACGGCCCTCGCCGCCGCTACCGCCGCTTTACCCATTTCGCTCCGGCGCTCGTCCGTCATGCCGGGTGCGGGTGCTTCCTCGATCACCTTCTGATGGCGCCGCTGCACCGAGCAGTCGCGCTCGAAGAGGTGGATGCACTCGCCGTACCGGTCGGCGAAGACCTGGATCTCGATGTGGCGCGGCCGCTCGAGCAATTTCTCGAGGAGCACGCGGTCGTCCCCGAATGCCGATCTCGCCTCGCGTTGGCAGGCGGCGAGGGCGGCGTCGAAATCCCCGGGCGACGCGACCGCGCGCATGCCCTTGCCGCCGCCGCCGCTCGAAGCCTTGATCAGAACCGGGTAACCGATGCGTCCTGCCTTTGCGCGCAGCAAATCGGCACCCTGATCGTCGCCGTGATAGCCCGGCACGGTGGTGACGCCGGCCTTCTCCATGACGGTCTTCGCTGCGGATTTATCGCCCATGGCGCGGATGGCGGTTGCGGGCGGACCGATGAAGGTCACGCGGGCCCGCTCGCAGGCCTCGGCGAACTCCGCATTCTCGGACAGGAACCCGTAGCCGGGGTGAATCGCCTTCGCGCCCGAGCGCCTGGCCGCGTCGATGATGCGATCGGCGCGGAGATAGCTGTCCGAGGCGGCCGACGTTCCGATGCGGAACGCCTCGTCCGCGAGCGCCACGTGACGCGAATGCAGATCGGCGTCCGAGAATACGGCGACTGTCGCTATCCCCATGCGCTTCGCAGTGCGCGCGACGCGGCAGGCGATCTCGCCGCGGTTGGCGATGAGGATCTTGTCGAACAAGACGCGTCCTATTTTTTCTTCTTCGACCGGGCGGCCTGCTTGGCCGCTTTGACCCAGGCCGGCTGGCGCTTCTCCAGGAAAGAGCGTACGCCCTCCTTGCCCTCACCAGATGCCCGGGCAGTGGCGATGCGCACCGCCATGTCGGCCATCAGCTCGGGCGTGAGCGGGCGCCCCGTGACCGCGCGGATCAATTCCTTGGTCACGGCGTGCGCGCCGGGCGCGCCCTGCACGAGCTCGCCCAGGATCGTGTTCACGGTCGCGTCGAGCTCATGGGGGGGTGCAATCTCCTGGATGAAGCCGATGCGATAGGCTTCCGCCGCGCTGAAGCGCTCGGCGGTGAGGAAGTACCGGCTCGCTGCGCGCTCACCCATCGCCGCGAGGACGTAAGGGCTGATAGTTGCCGGCGTGAGGCCCAGCCTGACCTCGGACACCGCGAACTCGGTGTCCGTCGACGCCGCAGCCATGTCGCAGGCAGCGATGAGCCCCATGCCGCCGGCGAAAGCGGCGCCGTGCACGCGCGCGATCGTCGGCTTCCTGAGCGCATGGAGCCGGTTGAGCATGGCGCCGAAAGCCACGGCGTCCTTGCGGTTCTCCTCGAAATCCATCTCGCCCATTCGCTTCATCCAGTTGAGGTCGGCTCCGGCGCAGAACACCTTGCCGCGGCCCGCGAGCACGACCGCGCGAACACCGGGATCGGCGTCGAGCTCGCCGAATGCCGCGGTCAGCTCGGCGATCATGGTTTCGTTGAAAGCGTTGCGAACCTCGGGCCGGTTGAGCCAGAGCACGGCGACGCCGTGTTCCGCGTGAATCTCGATGGTTCCGTAAGCCATGCCGGTCTTTCTCCCTGAATTGCGTGCTTACATCCGGAATACGCCGAACCGGGTTTCCTCGATCGGCGCGTTGAGCGAGGCGGAGATCGCCAGGGCCAACGTGCGTCGCGTTTCCTCCGGCGCGATGACGCCGTCGTCCCACAGCCGCGCGGTGGCGTAGTAGGGATGCCCCTGGCGCTCGTACTGCTCGAGGATGGGGCGCCTGAATTCCTGCTCCTCATCCTTGCTCCAGCTGCCGTTCTTAGCCTCGATGCCGTCACGCTTCACCGTGGCGAGGACGGAAGCCGCCTGTTCTCCGCCCATCACCGATATGCGTGCGTTCGGCCACATCCACAGGAAGCGCGGCGAGAACGCGCGCCCGCACATGCCGTAGTTGCCGGCGCCGAAGGACCCGCCGATGACGACGGTGAATTTCGGCACGCGGCTGCAGGACACCGCGGTGACCATCTTCGCGCCGTCCTTGGCGATGCCGCCCGCCTCGTACTTTTTCCCGACCATGAAACCGGTGATGTTCTGCAGGAACACGAGCGGGATGCGCCGCTGGCTGCACAGTTCGATGAAGTGCGCGCCCTTCAGCGCCGATTCGGAGAAGAGGATTCCGTTGTTCGCGACGATGCCTACCGGGTAGCCCCAGATGCGCGCGAACCCCGTGACCAGCGTGGCGCCGTAGTCGGCCTTGAACTCGTCGAGTTCGCTCGCGTCGACGATGCGCGCGATCGCTTCGCGCACATCGTAGGGCTTGCGCTTGTCCCCGGGAATGACTCCGTGCAGTTCCTCGGCGGGATAGAGCGGCTCGGTTGGCTCGCGCACGTCTATCTCTGCGGGCTTTGCGCCGCCGAGGTGGGCGACGATCGCGCGGACGATCGCGAGCGCGTGAGCGTCGTTTTGCGCGGCATAATCGGCGACGCCCGATTGCCGGGTATGCACTTCGGCCCCGCCGAGCTCCTCCGGCGAAACGATCTCGCCGGTCGCGGCCTTGACCAGCGGAGGACCGCCGAGAAAGATCGTGCCGTGTCCCCTGACGATAATGCACTCGTCGGACATCGCCGGGACATAGGCGCCGCCTGCGGTGCACGAGCCCATCACCGCTGCGATCTGCGGGATGCCCGCGGCCGACATCGTTGCCTGATTGTAGAAGATGCGGCCGAAGTGCTCGCGGTCCGGAAAGACGTTGTCCTGTTCGGGAAGGAAGGCACCGCCCGAGTCGACCAGATAGATGCACGGAAGGCGATTCTGCAGTGCGATCTCTTGCGCGCGCAGGTGCTTCTTCACCGTGATCGGAAGATAGGTTCCGCCCTTGACGGTGGCGTCGTTCACCACGATCACGCACTCCCGGCCCGAGACCCGGCCGACGCCGGTGATGATCCCCGCCCCCGGCGCCTCGTCGCCGTACATGCCGAAGGCGGCGAGCTGGGAGAGTTCGAGGAACGGCGAGCCCGGGTCGAGCAGGAGCCGCAGCCGCTCGCGCGGGAGGAGCTTGCCGCGGGCGACGTGCCTTGCGCGAGCCTCTTCCTCGCCGCCCAGGGCGGCGCGCTCCAGCTTCTCGCGCAGATCGGCCACCAGCCTGGCCATCGCCCTGGCATTCGCCTGAAACTCGTCCGACCGCGGGTTGAGTTTGCTCTTGATCGCGCTCATCGTGCGGCCTGCTCGCGATCCGGGATCGGATGGCCCGGGAGCAGCTCGTACGGGTGTTTCCAGCGAGGCTCGGTCCGGATGCGTGCGAGCCAGTCCTGTATGCCCGGGTAGCGGTTCCAGTCGACCCCCAGCTCGTCTTCGAAGAAAAGGTAGGCGCACGCCGAGAGGTCGGCGATGGTGAGGCGCTCGCCGACGAGGTACTTGCGCGTGCTCAGCTGCGCGTCGAGGACCTGCCACGCGGCCTGGGCGCGCTTGCCGAATTCCTCGGTCACCGCCTTGTCGGGGGCAGTGCCCACCCGGGGCGCGAGCGCACGCAGGAACCGGTAGGTTGCCGTGTAGCCAGTGAGCTTGTGATTGTCCCAGAGCAGCCAGCGCAGGGTCTCGCGCCGCTCGGCGTTGTCCCTCCAGCCGTAGCGGCCGAAGCGCTCCAGCAGGTAGTCGAGGATCACGCCGGACTGCGACAGGCGCAGATCGCCGTGCTCGAGCACGGGCGCTTCCCCCATCACGTTGATCTTCCGGTACTCGGGCGTCCTCGTCTCGCCGTTGAAATAGTCGACGAACCTCGCCTTCCAGTCCGCGCCGGCGAGCTCGAGATAGAGCGCCGGCTTGTAG
>Ga0326726_10006455_pt1 | contig 10560 bp, 10 predicted proteins | sample MHFenrmetagenome_2_FD_207603 | JGI IMG/M metagenome (GOLD analysis project Ga0326726, IMG submission 207603) | Lab enriched peat soil microbial communities from Michigan Hollow, Ithaca, NY, United States - MHF15MN | ecosystem: Environmental > Terrestrial > Soil > Wetlands > Peat | place: USA... | reverse complement strand
GAGCGCAAGATGTTCGGCCAGCGCCTCGCCGACCTGCAGATGACGCAGGCGAAGCTCGCCGACATGGCGACCGCCATCGACGCCGGCGCGCTCCTCACCTACCGCGCGGCGTGGCTGCGCGACGTGAAGAAGGCGCGCGTCACGCGCGAAGTGGCGATGGCCAAGATGCAGGCCACGGAAGCCGCGCAGCAGGTGATCGACGACGCGGTGCAGATCCTCGGCGGCCTGGGAGTGATGCGTGGCCACCCGGTGGAGCTCCTCTATCGAGAGGTGCGCGCGCTGCGCATTTACGAGGGCGCAACCGAGGTGCAGAAGGTGATCATCGCGCGGGAGCTGCTGAAGTGAGGTGGCTTGCGCTTGCGCTCGCTCTCGCCATGGGCGCGGCACAGGCCGCGGAGGTGGCGCGCATCGACGACGTGCCGGTGCAGGGGCGCGACATCGGCCTGGACGAGCCGGCGACGCTGCCCGCCGCGGCGAACGCGCTGCGCCAGCGCGCGATGAAGTCGGCGCTGCAATGGTTCGTCGCCGACCGGAAAATCGCGGCGACCGACGCCGACCTCGAGGCCTACGCAAGATGGGACGCGGAATTCCAGCGGCGCAAGGTGGCGCAGCGCGCGCAGCGCCTGCAGCAGATCGAGGCGGCGCTCGAGAAGCCGGGCATCACCGGCGAGCAGCGCGAGCAGCTGCTGCGCGAGCGCGATACCTACCGCCAGGCGGCGCGCTACGACGCCGAGCGCGCCGCGGCGGCGCGCGATCCGGGCTCGCGCCGGCGCGTGTGGGGCCAGTGGATCACCGGCTTCAAGGCCAACCAGGCGCTCTACGAGAAGTACGGCGGCCGCGTGGGCCTGACCAAGTTCGGGCCGGAGCCGATCGGCGCGCTCGAGACGCTGCTGCGCGAGCGCGAGAAGGCGGGCGCGCTGCGCATCTTCGACCAGGCGCTGGCGCAGGAGTTCTGGTCCTGGTACGCGGTGCAGCCGCGCCGCCTCGCCAAGCCCGAGGAAATCGATTTCACCTACTACTGGCTTCGCCCCTTCGATGACCCCAACAGCCCACGTCGATAGCTTCGCCCGCGACAACCTGCCGCCGCGCAGCCAGTGGCCGGAGCTGCTCCTGGATCGCCCGGAATTCCGCTACCCGGTGCGCCTGAACTGCGCCACCGAGTTGCTCGACAAGATGGTGAGCAAGGGCTTCGGCCACCGGCCGGTGATCCGCGCTCCGGAAGGCGGCTGCACCTACACCGAGCTCTACGCGCAGGCGAACCGCATCGCCAACGTGCTCACGCGCGAGATGGGTCTCAAGCCCGGCAACCGCGTGCTGCTGCGCGGGCCGAACAACCCGATGATGGCGGCCTGCTGGTTCGCCGTGATGAAGGCGGGCGGCGTCTGCGTGGCCACTATGCCGCTCCTGCGCGCGAAGGAGCTCACCGACATCGTCACCAAGGCCGAAGTCAGCCATGCGCTGTGCGACAAGCGCCTGGCGGGCGAGCTCGAAGCTGCGCTGCCGGCCTGCCCTACGCTGCAGGCCATCAAGTACTGGTACGACGACGCGCCGGACTCGCTGGATGCGCTCTGCCTGCGCCAGCCGCAGACCTTCCGCAACGTGGACACGGCTGCCGAGGACGTGGCGCTCATTGCGTTTACCTCCGGCACCACGGGCAAGCCCAAGGGTACGATGCACTTCCACCGCGACGTCATCGCGATGTGCGACGCCTTCCCGCGCTCCTGCCTGCTTTCGGCGAAGGACGACGTCTTCTGCGGCACGCCGCCGATCGCCTTCACCTTCGGCTTGGGCGGCATGATCGCTTTTCCGATGCGCGTGGGGGCGTCCACCGTGCTGGTGGAGAAGCTCTCCCCCGAGGCGCTGCTCGAGACCATCCAGCGCTTCAAGGCGACCGTGTGCTTTTCCGCGCCCACCATGTACCGCGCGATGGCGGGCCTGGCGAAGAACTTCGACCTGGGCTCGCTCAGGAAATGCGTCTCGGCGGGCGAGGCGCTGCCGGATGCGACGCGCCAGCTCTTCAAGCAGGCGACCGGCATCGAGATCATCGACGGCATCGGCTCGACCGAGATGATCCACATGTTCATCTCGCACACACCCGAGCGCGTGCGCCGGGGCGCCACCGGCTACGCGATTCCCGGCTACCGCGCGACGGTGCTGGACGAGGAGGGCGGGCCCTGCAAGCCGGGCGTGATCGGGCGGCTCGCGGTGAAGGGGCCCACCGGCTGCCGCTACCTCGCCGACGAGCGCCAGCAGGTCTACGTGCAGAACGGCTGGAACATCACCGGCGACGCCTACCTGATGGACGCGGACGGGTACTTCTTCTACCAGGCGCGCACCGACGACATGATCATCTCGGCCGGCTACAACATCGCCGGGCCGGAAGTGGAAGGCGCGCTGCTCGCGCATCCTGCGGTCGCCGAATGCGGCGTGATCGGCGCGCCCGACGAGGAACGCGGCACCATCGTCAAGGCCTACGTCGTACTCAAGCCCGGCTTCGAGCGCGGCGCCGGAATGGTGGCGCAGCTGCAGGAGCACGTGAAGAAGGGGATTGCGCCCTACAAGTACCCGCGCGCCATCGAGTTCCGCGACGCGCTGCCGCGCACCGAGACCGGGAAGCTGCAGCGCTTCAAGCTGCGCACTTTATGAGAGGGGGCGTTCCGCCGCCCCCCCTCAGACCCCCTCACAAAGCCAGAGGAAAGTCATGATGAACGTCTTGCAGCCTCCGTCGTGGGCGAAGCCCAAGGGTTTTGCCAACGGCATCGCCGTGAAGGGCGGCACCACCGTCTACATCGCGGGCCAGGTCGGCTACACGGGGCAGGGCGAATGGCAGGCGAAGGACTTCGCCGGCCAATTCCGCCAGGCGCTCGCCAACATCCTCGCGGTGCTCGCCGAGGCGGGCGGCAAGCCCGAGCACCTCGTGCGCCTCACCTGGTACGTGCTCGACAAGCAGGAGTACCAGCGCGCGCTGAGGGAAGTCGGCGCGGCGTACCGCGAGCTGATGGGGCGGCACTACCCGGTCATGGCGGTGGTGCAGGTGAGCGGCCTTGTCGAAGACCAGGCGCGCCTCGAGATCGAAGCCACGGCTGTGATCCCGGAGTAGGGCCGGCCGGCGGCCCGCCCCAAGGAGACGAAGATGAAGGTCACGATCATCGGTGGAGGGCCCGGCGGCCTGTACTTCGCGCTGCTGGCGAAGAAGGCCTGGCCGCGCTGGGAGATCACCGCCTATGAGCGCAATCGCCCCGACGACACTTTCGGCTTCGGCGTGGTGTTCTCCGACCAGACGCTCGACACCTTCAAGGCCTACGACCTCGCCAGCTACGAGCGCATCCGGCGCCGCTTCGCCTACTGGGGCGACGTCGACGTGGTCTACAAGGGCAGGACGCTGCGCTCGGGCGGCAACGGCTTTTGCGGCTGCTCGAGGAACGCACTGCTCGCCATCCTGCAGGACCGCTGCCGCGAGCTCGGGGTGGAGATCCGCTTCCAGCACGAGGTGGAGAGCCTGGAGCACTTCGGCGATTCCGACCTTGTCGTGGTCGCCGACGGCATCAACTCCAAGATCCGCGAGCAGCACAAGGCGCATTTCCAGCCGAGCATGGACCTGCGCCCGAACAAGTTCACTTGGCTCGGCTCGACGCGGCCGCTCGATGCCTTCAAGTACTTCTTCCGCGAGACGCCGCAAGGCATCATCCTCGCGCACTGCTACCAGTACGAGGAGGGCCGCTCCACCTGGGTGATCGAGACCGACGAGGCGACGTGGCGCAATTTCGGCTTCGACAAGATGAGCGAGGCGCAGATGCTGCCGGTCCTGGAAGGCGTGTTCGCCGAGGAGCTCGACGGCCATCCGCTGATCGCCAACCGCTCGATCTGGCGCAACTTCCCGACCATCGTCAACAAGACCTGGGTGAAGGGCAACGCCGTGCTGGTGGGCGATGCCAAGGCGACGGCGCATTTCTCCATCGGTTCGGGCACCAAGCTCGCGATGGAGGACGCCATCGCGCTCTACGAGGCGCTGAAGAAGGAGGGCGGGGTGAAGCAGGCGCTCGCCCGCTACGACACCGCGCGGCGCGAAGAGGTGGAGAAGACCCAGCACGCGGCCAACGTGTCGCTCGCCTGGTTCGAGCACATGAAGCGCTACTGGGGCATGGCGCCCGAGCAGTTCGCCTTCGGCGTGATGTCGCGCTCCAAGCAGATCACCTGGGAGAACCTCGAGCTGCGCGACCCCGCCTTCGTGCAGAAGACGCACCGCTGGTTCGCCGCGCAGGCGCGGGCCCAAGGCTACGTCGTCGACGAGAAGAATCCGCCGGTGCCGATGTTCACGCCGTTCGCCTTGCGCGGCATGCGCCTGGCGAACCGGGTGGTGGTGTCGCCGATGGACCAGTATTCGGCGGTTGACGGCGTGCCGACCGACTGGCACCTCGTGCACCTCGGCAGCCGCGCGATCGGCGGCGCGGGCCTCGTCTACGTCGAGATGACCTGCATATCACCCGAAGGGCGCATTACGCCCGGCTGCACCGGTCTGTGGAACGAAAAGCAGCGCGACGCGTTCAAGCGCATCGCCGATTTCTGCCACGCGAACTCGAGGGCCAAGCTCTGCATGCAGATCGGCCACTCCGGTCGCAAGGGCTCCACGCAGCTAGGCTGGCAGCGCATGGACCATCCGCTCGAATCCGGCAACTGGCCGCTCCTGTCGGCATCGCCGCTCGCGTACTACGAGGGCGAGTCGCAGGTGCCGCGCGAGATGACGCGCGCCGACATGGACCTGGTGCAGGGCCAGTTCGTGCGCTCCGCGCAGCTCGCGCACGAGGCCGGCTACGACATGCTCGAGCTGCACATGGCGCACGGGTATCTGCTCGCGAGCTTCATCTCGCCGCTCACCAACCGCAGGACCGACGCATACGGCGGCGCCATCGCCAACCGCATGCGCTATCCGCTCGAAATCTTCCGCGCCTGCCGCGCCGCCTGGCCGAAAGAAAAGCCGATGTCGGTGCGCATCTCGGCCACCGACTGGGCGCCGGGCGGGCTCGACGGCGAGGACCTCGTCGCGGCGACGAAGATGCTCAAGGAGGCGGGTTGCGACCTGATCGACGTCTCCACCGGTCAGACGGTGCCGCAGCAGAGACCGGTCTACGGCCGCATGTACCAGGCGAGCTACGCCGACTGGGTGCGCAACGAGGTCGGCATCGCCACCATGACGGTGGGCGCGATCACCACGCCCGACCAGGTGAACACGCTGCTCGCCGCCGGCAAGGCGGACCTGGTGGCGCTCGCGCGCCCGCACCTCGCGAACCCCTACTTCACGCTGCAGGCTTCGGCCTGGTACCAGGACGCGACCCAGTACTGGCCGCCGCAATACCTCTCGGGCCGCGACCAGGCTTACCGCAACGCGGCGCGCGAGCGCGCCGAGCTCACCGACGTGAAGTTGCGCGCGCGGCCTGCGAGCCACGAGGTGAAGGACGATCCCAAGGCCGGCGTGAAGCGCGCCGCATGAAGCGCTGTGCCTGGGCGAGGAACCCGCGCGCCATCACCTACCACGACCGGGAGTGGGGCGTGCCGGTGCGCAACGAGCGCAAGCTCTTCGAGTTCCTGATCCTCGAGGGCGCGCAGGCCGGGCTTTCCTGGGACACGATCCTGCGAAAGCGCGCCGCCTACCGCAAGGCCTACCTGGGATTCGACCCGCGGCAAGTCGCGCGCTTCGATGCGAAGAAGAAGCGCGCGCTGCTGGCGGATGCCGGCATCGTGCGCAACCGCGCGAAGATCGAGGCGTCGGTCACCAATGCGCGCTGCTTCCTCGCCGTGCAACAGGAGCAGGGCAGCTTCGCGCGCTACGTGTGGGGATTTGTCGGCGGCAAGCCCGTCGTCAATCGGCGACGCAGCCTGCACGACATTCCGTCCCGCAACGAAGTTTCCGATGCCTTGTCAAAAGATTTGAAGAAGCGGGGGTTCAAGTTCGTCGGCACCACCATCCTGTATGCTTTCATGCAGGCGGTGGGCATGGTGAACGACCACGAGATGGGGTGCTTTCGGTGGAAGCAGCTAGGCGTAGAACGGAGGCGTCGATCGGGGCCGGGCCCCGGGACCTCGTAGGCCGGGGGCGGACCCGGCTCGTCCGTTTGGCCCCGATTCTTGCCCTGCCATTGCTTTTCGCCGCTGCATCCGCGCGGGCGTTTGACGCCAACGGCGTGGTGCTCGGCGCGTCGGAAGCCGACGTGCACAAGGTATTCCCCAGCGCGCACTGCAAGCCGCTCGAATGGAAATCGGCCGCGGCCGAGCGGCGCTGCGACGACGCGCAGGTCGTGCTGGCCGGGGCGCCCGCGCGCATCACGCTCTACCTCAAGTCCGACCGCGTGCAGGCGTTCGACGCGCGTTTCGACGAGCGCGACCTCGCGCGCATCATCGAGTCGCTGAAGGCCCGCTATGGCGCGCCGCTGGCCGAGACGCACGAGCGCATCGAGCGGCGCGGCGGCGAGGCGCGCGTGATCACCAAGGTGCGCTGGGAGAAGGGGGCGGATCGCGCGGTGCTCACCTCGCAGGAAAAGAAAAAGCGCGTGGACCTCAACGTCTGGCGCGGCAAGTTCGACGAGGAAATCTACCGGTAGGCGACGCGATGATGCTCTCGCGCGTTTACTGGGCGGTGGCGCACTGGCGGCGCGGGTTGATGCGCCGCTGGCACACTGCGAACAAGTCGGCTTGGGCGGCGGTGGGGCTCGTCGCCCTGGTGCTCGGCGCGCTGGGCGCGGGCATGCAGGCGCACGTGGAGCGCGGCGAGGCGCGGCGCGAGGCGGTGCGCGACGCCGAGCGCGAGGACCTCGAGTGCCTGGCGCGCAACATCTACTTCGAGGCGCGCGGCGAGCCGGTGGCCGGCATGCGCGCGGTGGCCGAAGTCACCATGAACCGCGCCGCGTCGCGGCTCTACCCGAAGACGGTGTGCGCGGTGGTGTACCAGCAGAACTGGGACGGCATCCGCCGGCGCTACGTCGGCGCGTTTTCCTGGACAGAGTTCATTTCGCTGCCCGAGCCGGAAGGCGAGGCATGGCAGCGCGCGCAGGAGGTGGCCGAGGCGGCCTACTACCGGCGCGCGCCGGTGGCGCTGCCGGGCGTGCTGCACTTTCACGCGACGTACATCAAGCCCGAGTGGGCAAAAGAGAAGACGCTGGTCGCCCGCATCGGGCGGCATGCCTTCTACCGCTAGCCCGCGCCGCGCGCGGCGCAAGCGCGCTGCGGCGACCTAGGGCTTCACGAACTTCAGCGTGAAGCGGTCGCTCTCGCCGATGGCGCGGTACTTCTCGCGGTCCTGGTCCTTCAGCCGGTAGGTAGGTGGCAGCGTCCACACGCCGGCCGGATAGTCCTTGGTGTCCTTCGGGTTGGCGTTGGCCTCCGAAGCCGCGGCGAGCCGAAAGCCGGCCTTCTCGATCAGCGCGATGGCGTAGTCCTGGCGCAGGTAGCCGGTCTTCATCTGTGCTTCCTGCGAGAGGTCGGTGCGCCCGCGATGGTCCACGACGCCGAGGACGCCGCCGGGCTTCAGCGCCCGGTAGAAGGCGCGCAGCGCGCCCTCGACCTCGCTGCGCTCGACCCAGTTGTGCAGGTTGCGGAAGGTGAGCACGAAATCGGCGCTCCCCGGCGGCGCGATCTCGTGCAGCCCGGCGTTGAACTGCGTCACGACGACCTTGCCGTAGAGCCGCGGCTCGGCCTCGAGGCGTGCGAGGAGCTTCGCGTGATCGGCGAGGTATTGCGGCGCGGCGGCGGCATCGCGGCTCGCGGCGATGTAGCGGCCCTTCTCCTTCAGGATCGGGGCGAGGATCTCCATGTAGTAGCCCGCGCTGCCGGGCAGGATTTCGACAACGATGCTGTCGGCGCGGATGCCGAAGAACTCGACCACCTCGCGCGGGTGGCGGTAGGGGTCGCGCGCGACGTTGGCCGGGCTGCGATGCGGCGCGGCGAGCGCCCGCGCGAGGGCGTCCGCGTCGCGCATGGACGCGGGCGCGCAGGCGGCCAGCGCAAGGCCGCAGGCGAGGGCTGCGAAGCCGCCGGCGCGTGCCGGACGCGGCCGGCGGCTCATCGTCTGCGCTTCAACCGACATTGAGCGCGCCACCGCCGTCCACGAGCAGCGCCACGCCGGTGATGAAGCCCGCCTCGTCGGAGGCGAGGAATAGCGCCGCATTCGCGACGTCCCAGGCGGTGCCCATCTTGTGCCGCAGCGGCACGCGCCGGTCGCGCTCGGCCGCCACCTGCGCCCGCGGCCTGCCGCTGGCGCGGGCGCGCGTGTCCACGGCCATCGGCGTGTCCATCAGGCCCGGGAGGATCGCGTTGGCGCGGATGCCGAATTCGGCGTTCTGAATCGCGACTTGCTGCGTGAAGGCGATCAGCGCCGCCTTGGTCGCCTTGTAGGTGACGAAGGGATATTTCTCCAGCGCGGCGAGCGAGGAGATCATGAGGATCGCGCCGGAGCGCTGCTCGCGCATGACGGGCACGACGTGCTTGCAGGCCATGACCGCGCCGCGCAGGTTGATTGCGCTGATGCGGTCGAACGCTTCCTCGGTGATATCGAGGAGCGGCGCGTCACCGCCGGCGATGCTGACGCCCACGTTGTAGTGCAGGATGTCGATGCGGCCCCAGCGCTCGCGCGCCGACGCGATCGCCGCGGCGAGCGTCTCCTCGCGCGTGACGTCGGCCTCGAAGGCGATGCATTCGCCGCCTTCCCTTTCGGCCATCTGTGCCGTTTCCCGCGCCGAAGCGAGGTCGCGGTCCACCGCCATCACCTTGGCGCCTTCCTGGACGAATCGCAGCACCGTTGCGCGCCCGTTGCCGATGCCCTCGCCCGGGCTCTGCCCGGCGCCGATGACGATCGCGACCTTGTCGCGCAGACGCGGATTCCTGTCCATAGGCTGGTATTGGCGGACGCGCTAGTCCAATGCGGGCCGCTTATCCCTGAGGAACACGGTCAGGTCCGTCGCCGGCGGGCGCGCGGGCACCTGGTAGAAGAAGTCGGCGACGAAGCCGCGGTGGTAGGTCGTGTGATTGACGACGTGCAGGAGCATCTCGCCCCTGGTCATCGAGCCCTCGCCGCCCCCGATGAAGGCGAAGCGGGTGCTTTCCTGCAGCGTAGCGGGGCTCTGCGCGTCGCTCCAGTCGATGAACCAACGATCGAGAGCCAGCTGCGCCTGCCGCAGCTCGGCAAGCGGCGGGTGCGTCTCGGTGTTGCGCGCGGTGTAGCCGTGCGCCCGCCCTTCGAGGTGCGCCTGGAACACGCGATCGATGACGTAGATGTGGTTGAGCGTGTGCAGCATGTTCTTGAAGACGCTCTGCCGCGGCTTGGTGGCTTCGCCCTCCGGCAGCGCAGCAACGGCGCCGAAGATCAGCTCGCTCGCCCAGGCGTTGTAGCGGGCGAGCATGCGGGCGTGGCGCAACGGGTTCATGGCGCTTCGCATCCTAACGCGACTCGCGCTGCGGCGACGAGCTGGCGCTCAGCGCGCGTTCGAAAGGCGCTTTCAGCTCCGACGCATCATGCGTGCAACGAGATCGGCCGCCAGCGCGCACTCGACACCGAACGGCAGGTACCCCGAGTAGCCGAGCAGCGGCATCGCGAACACGTGAAAGCGCTGCACGTACGGCACGCTGTAGTGCCATTGCGCCGCGGCGCCCCAGTTCCACATTTCCCAGAACAGCCCGCACACGAGCGCCGCTAGCGCCGGCAGCAGGACCGGCCGCCAGTCGCCGCGTACGAGCGGCGCGAACAGCGAATCGCCGACAACCAGCTTCTGCAGGCCGGCGAGCACGAGCAGCGGCGCCAGCCACAGCATCGCGAAAAGCGCCTCGGGCCAGATGCCGATACCCCCGAGCGCGAGCGTAGCGAGGGCGAGCGCGCCCCACGCGAGCGCCGGATGCCCGCGCAGTCGCGGAAGCGCGACCGCGTCGAGGCGCGCGAAGGTGGCGAGCCACGCACGCGTGCTGACGACCGCGGGCAGGACGGTCGAGAAGGGAAGCGTGCCCTGGAGGAAGTAATCCCAGTCACCCGATGCCGCGATGCCGCTGTAGTACCAGTTGCCGGCGTAGCGGTTGAGGTATTCGAACAGCCACCAGAACGCGGCGCTCGCCGGAAACAGCGCGAGCAGCCAGCCCGTCTGATGGGTGAGCGGCGAGCGCCCGCTGCGGCGCCAGGCGAGGGCGTTCATGGTCACGACGTAGCCGAGCCAGAGCGGCGTGAAGGTGTGCCGCCGCCACGCGGGCGGCGCGAGCTGCTCGCTCCAGGCGAGCGCCCAGCCGAGCGCGAGGAGGCCGAGGCCGATCCACCCCCACCACGGCAGGCGCTGCACACGCGCGCCGGGTTGCGGCTTCGCGCGCACAAGCGCGATCGCGAACAGCGCAGCAGCCGTGAACGCGGGCAGCGCGTAGGCGGCAAACGCGAGCCAGGAGAACGGCGCGTGCTCGATGCGCTGCGGGCGCGGGGGGAATTCGAGGAAGGGTCCGAGCGGCTGGCCTGCGAGCGCGAGTCCGACGAGCGGCGCGCCCCAGACGAGCAGGGCCGCGGCGAGGACCGCAAGAAGCGCGCGCAGCCGCATGTCC
>Ga0326726_10006454_pt1 | contig 10560 bp, 11 predicted proteins | sample MHFenrmetagenome_2_FD_207603 | JGI IMG/M metagenome (GOLD analysis project Ga0326726, IMG submission 207603) | Lab enriched peat soil microbial communities from Michigan Hollow, Ithaca, NY, United States - MHF15MN | ecosystem: Environmental > Terrestrial > Soil > Wetlands > Peat | place: USA... | reverse complement strand
ACCCGCCTGAGCGACGGCCGTCCTCTCACCGAGCTTCTGAGCCTTCGCCAGCTCCGGAAGAATCGAGCCGTCGACTGCGGCGATCGGGCCGTCGGCGAGCTCTCGCTCGATACCGTCGACGCCGACATCAACGGACACAAGACGCGCACGCTGGAGCTCGAGATCGAGCTCGGCCCCTCGGGCACCACGAACGATCTTGATGCCCTCGACGCGGACCTTCGGCCGTACAACCTGATGGCCCAGTCGACCTCCAAGTTCGAGCGCGCGCTCGCCATGCTGGATCAGAGCGCGGAAAGGCCGGCATCCGGGAAGAAGAAGAAGAAGAAGGAGAAGAAGAAGGCCCCGGGAGTGCGCGCCGACGAGCCCATGGCCGAAGCCGGACGGAAGATCCTTCGCTTTCACTTCAAGCGCATGCTGGCGAACGAGTCGGGAACCCGCAAGGGCGACGACATCGAGGCCCTCCATCACATGCGCGTCGCCACCCGCCGCCAGCGAGGCGCCTTCCGCATCGTCAGGCCCTACTTCAAGCGCAAGGCGGTGCGGGCCTTTCGCGACCAATTGCGAACGCTGGCGGAGCTCCTGGGCGGCGTGCGTGACCTCGACGTCCTCATCGAAGCGGCGGTGGGCTACCAGGCGTCGCTCAAGCGCGACGCGGGCGCAGCTCTCGAACCCCTGCTCGACGAATGGCGCGCGCAACGGGACGGCGCGCGCGCCAAGCTGCTGAGCCATCTCGACAGCGAGGACTATCGGGACTTCACGACACGCTACGACGAGTTCCTTTCATCGGACGGCGCCGGCGTCAAGGCCACCTCGGATGACTCGCCCCATCCCCATCTGGTCCGGCACGTTCTGCCCGCCGAGATCTGGAACCACTACGGCAAGCTGCGGGCCTACGAGACGGTGCTGAAGTGGGCGCCCATCGAAACCGTCCACGCTCTGCGCATCGAAGGCAAGCGCCTGCGCTACCTGCTGGAGTTTTTCGCGGAGGCGCTGGGGGCCGATCTCTCCGACACCATCGAGGCGCTGGTCGCCCTTCAGGACCATATCGGCGAGCTCCATGACGTGGACGTGACCATCGGCCTGCTCCGCGATTTTCTGATGCGCGCCTCCCAGGCCTCCACCGATCCGGCGGCCACCGAGATCGTAGGCCGGTATCTCAAGCTCCAGGAAGCCCGGCTGCGCACCCTGAGGCGCACGCTCGGGCGGCCCTGGAAGCGGGTGGCCGGCAAGCGGCTTCGGTCGACGCTCGCCCGGGCGGTGGCGAAACTCTAGCGTTCGCTTGCATAGAGACGCCGCGCTGACTATGCTGCTCGCGGCCTTCTGACCATCCCATGCCGAACTTCTGGTCGCAGGACACGCGCCGTCGCACGATAGCCTGGATCGTGGGCATCGTGCTCACCATCGCGCTCATTGCCGTGAGCGCCTTCCTCATGGGCGGCTCTCCGCCGAGCAAGATCGTGCTGGCGACGGGCCAGCCCGGCGGCGTCTACGACAGCTTCGGCCACGAGTACCAGAAGCGGCTCGGGGCGCAGGGACTCAAGGTCGAGCTGGTCAACACCGCGGGCTCGGTGGACAACTTCCGCCGCATCATCGAAGGCAAGGTCGACATCGCCTTCGCGCAGTCGGGCACCTACCAGATGGTGAGCGACCCGGAGCACAAGGTCTCCGGGCTCGCCGCCATCTACTACGAGCCGCTCTGGATCTTCACCAAGCGGGGCGTCCGGATCGAGGACAAGATGGGCTACCGACCTGACAGCGTGGCGGTCGGGCCCAAGGGCAGCGGCACCGAGGCCATCGCCAAGGCCATCATCGCCGAGCAGGGCTACGACGTCACCGCCCCCGCCATCGTCAATCTCACCTCCGCTGAGGCGCGCCGCCAGCTCATGGAGGGCCGGCTCGACGTCGCGTTCTTCGTCACCTCCTACCGCGATCCCGGCATCATGGAGCTCTTGCGCCGCAAGGACCTGTCGCTGACGAGCTTCCGCCGCGAGGCCGCCTACACGCGGAAATTCCGCGGGCTCACGCCGCTCCGGCTCCCCGAAGGCCTCCTCGATCTCAAGGAGAATATCCCTGCGGAGAACATCACCCTGCTCTCGCCCTCGGCCATGCTGGTCGCGCGGGACGGCATCAATCCACGGGTGGTCGAGCTCGTGCTCAAGGTTGCCCAGACCGTGAACGGCCCCGGTGATCTCCTCGATCCGCCCCTCAAATTTCCCACTCTCGAAGGCATGGACGTGCCGGTCAACGAGGCCGCCGAGACCTACCTGATCCAGGGCGAGTCCTTCCTGTCGCGCACTCTTCCGTATCGGGCCCTGCGCTGGGTCCTGCTCCTCAAGCTCCTGCTCCTGCCGCTCCTCGCGGTCTGGCTACCGCTTCTCCGCCTCGCGCCGCTGATCGCCGCGTGGCGAAGGGGCCGTTGGCTCAAGCGCTACTACGCGCGGCTGCGCGACGTCGAGGGCAAGCTCGCCACCGCGCGGTGGCCGAATGAGCTCCGGGATGGGATCAACGAGCTCGAGGCCCTACGCGGGGAAGTGCAGATGGTGTCCCGCAAGCTGCCGCCCCAGCAGCAGCAGGACGTCTATCACTGGCGCCTGCATGTCCAGCTCCTCCTGAGCGAGGCGATGGAGCGCCTCGGCAGGATGGAAGCGGCGGCGGCGGCGCGCTAAGTCACCTCGTCGCGGCGGCTGATCTTCTCACGGTAGAGCCGCACGGAGTCCCGAATGGTGGCCTCCGCGTGGGGGCGGCCGCGGAGATCCTCGACGTTGACCACCTTGTTCTCGAGAACCTTGTAGTCGAGGAAGAAGCGCTCCAACTCCTTGAGCCGGTGGGGCGGCAGCTCGCTGATATCCCGGTAGTGCTCGTACTCGGGATCGTCGACGTGGACGGCGATGATCTTGTCGTCACGCCCCTTGTCATCGCTCATCGTGAGCACTCCGATGGCGCGGGCACGCAGGACGCACAGAGGCACCACCGGCTCCTGGCCCAGTACCAGCACGTCGAGCGGATCGCCGTCCTCGCAATAGGTCTGCGGCAGGAAGCCATAGTTGGCGGGGTAGTGCACCGCGCTGTGCAGGATGCGATCGACGCGGAGGAGCCCGGTGTCTTTGTCGAGCTCGTACTTCACTTTCGAGCCCTTGGGGATCTCGATGACGGCGGCGAAGCACTCTTCGATCCGTGCGCCCAGCGGCACATCGTGCCACGCATGGACGGTCACGAGGCGTCCGCGTACCCGGGGCGGCTTAGCCTGCCGCGGGCTCGGAGGCGGCGAAGCGCTCCAGGTGGTGCTCGGCGTCGCCGAAGGTCTGACCGATCATGGTGAGCCGGCGGAACGTGTGGCTGACCTTCAGCTCCTCGGTCATGCCCATGCCGCCGTGGAGCTGCACGGCCTCCTGGCTCACGTGCCGGCAGGCATCGGCGATTTTGATCTTGGCCGCGGAGACGGCGTGGCGCCGCTCGGCCGCCCCCGCGCTCTCCACCTTCACGCAGGCGAGGTACGCCATGGAGCGCGCCTGCTCGTAGCTGATCACCATGTCGACCATGCGATGCTGGAGCGCCTGAAAGCTGCCGATGGGCACGCCGAACTGACGCCGGTTCTTGATGTACTCGAGCGTAGCCTCATTGGCATAGCGGATGGCGCCCACGGCCTCCGCGCAGAGGAGCGCGGTGGCATAGTCGGCGGCGTCCTCGATGAGCGGGAGCGCCCGGCCTTCGGCGCCGAGCATTGCTTCCGCCGGCACCGTCACTCCCGACAGCCAGACGTCGGCCGCGCGCAGCTCGTCGATCGTCCGATAGTCCTTCACCGTGAGGCCGGAAGCTCCGCGGTCCACGAGGAAGAGGCTGATGCCGCTCGGGTCGGTGTCGGTGCCCGAAGTACGGGCCGAGACGATCAAGGTGTCCGCGGCCGCACCGTGCAGCACCGCGCGCTTCTCGCCCTCGAGCGTGTAGCCGTCGCCCGCCCGCTTGGCCCGGGCGCCCACATGGCGCAGATCGTAGCGGGCACTGCGCTCGGTGTGAGCGAAAGCGAGGCGGCGCTTGCCCTGGATCAGCGATGGGAGGATCCGCTTCTGCTGCTCGGCGGAAGCTCCCCGCGACACGAGCCGCCCGGCCAGGCCCACGTTGACCCAGTACGGCTCGACGACGAGGCCTTCGCCGATGGCCTCCATGACCAGCATGACGTCCACCGCCGTCCCGCCGAAGCCGCCGTGCTCCTCCGGAAAGGGCACACCGAGCAGCCCCATCTCGGCGAAGGCCGCCCACACCGTCTCGCTCCATCCGGTGGGCGAGGCCACGATCTTGGTGCGGGCGTCGATCGAGTATTCGTTGGTCAGATACTTCTTGAGACTGTCGGCCAGGAGCTGCTGCTCGTCGCTCAGATCGAAGTTCATGGCGCTACAGTCCGAGCGTGGCCTTGGCGATGATGTTTCGCTGGATCTCGTTGGAGCCGGCGTAGATCGTCGCCTTGCGCATGTTGCAGTAGCGCGGGGCCAGTCGCGCCGTGAAGTGATCGAAGTCCATGGCGTCCACCGGCCGGAAGGCCTGAGCCAGCGGCCCCGCCGCCTGCATCATCAGCTCCGTGATCGCCTGCTGGACCTCGGTGCCCTTGATCTTGAGCATCGAGACGTCGGCGCCGGGAGGGCGCCCGGTGCGCCGCATCTGATCGAGGAAACGCAGGTTGGTGATCTCGAGCGCCATCAGCTCCACTTCGACGCGGGTGAGCCGATCGCGGAAGCGCGGATCCTCGAGGAGCGGCCGGCCGTCCTTCATATAGTCACCGGCCAGCTCCTTCAGCCGGGCCAGCTCGCGCTTGGAGGCGCCCACGCGGCCCGTGCCCATGCGCTCGTAGCCCAGCAGGTACTTGGCCACCGTCCAGCCCTTGCCTTCTTCGTGCACCAGGTTCTCGACGGGCACTTTCACCTCGTCGAAGAAGACCTCGTTCACCTCCTGGCTGCCGTCCATGAGGACGATGGGGCGCACCGTGATGCCGGGCGTCTTCATGTCGATGAGGAGGAAGGAGATGCCGTCCTGACGCTTGCCCGTGTTCGGATCGGTGCGGACGAGGCAGAAGATCCAGTCGGCGTAATGCGCCAGCGTGGTCCAGATCTTCTGGCCCGTGACGACGTAGTGCCCGTCCTCGCGCGCCGCGCGGGTCTTCAGAGAGGCCAGATCCGAGCCCGAGCCCGGCTCCGAGTAGCCCTGGCACCAGAAATCGGTGCCGTCGTAGATGCGCGGCAGGAAGCGCTTCTTCTGCGCCTCGGTACCGAACTGGAGCAGGACGGGCGCGCACATGCGGAGCCCGAACGGAATCAGCGGCGGGGTGGCCGCAAAGCCGCACTCTTCCTCGAAGATGTACTTCTCCACGGCGTTCCAGCTCGTCCCGCCCCACTCCTCGGGCCAGTCGGGGGCGACCCAGCCCTTCTTGGCGAGGATCTTGTGCCAGCGCAGGAGATCGTCCTTGGACAGCTCCTGATAGCTCTCCATTTTCTGACGCAGCTCGTCGGGCAGGTTGCCCCGCAGCCACGAGCGCACCTCGTCACGAAACGCCAGCTCCTCGGTCGAGTAGTTCAGATCCATGGCTGCGCTCCTCTTTGTCGATTCGGACAACACCAGCAGAAGTGGGCGAGAGGATAACATACTCGAGACGCTCCGGTGGGGCGGGGGGTGGCGGTAGGACTTACCGGGTAGATCTGTCCGATGTCGCCGCCCCGTCTCGACCATCGCGGCCGCGTGACATTGCTCGCGGGAAGTTGGAGAGTTGGCACAAAGGGTGCCTCGTAGAATCACGGTTGGGCGCCACGGCCAGACACACGTCCGGATCCCGAGAAGGGGGAACGAGCCATGAAAATCCGGGTCCAGCGCGACGACGGCGTGTTCGAGACCATCGAGCTATCCCAAGATGCCTGGCAGGTACTACGCCTCGGCACCATCAACACGCTGGTCAGCTCGGAACGGACACATTCCTTCGACGAAGACGGCTACTACCTTCACACGCAGCCGGTAGCGGCCGATGTCGACGAGGATGCGCCGCCGGAGCCCGGTATCGGCGGGCTGGAACCGACATTCGCCTGAGGCGCGAGCCATGGCCGATCGCACCACGCGCAGGCACTTCTCGATGGTTCGCGGCTTCCACCTCGCAGATCTATTCACCATCGCCAATGGCGTCTGCGGCGCCACCGCGATCTTTCAGGCGATGAAGTATCTCAGCACACACGACCCGCGCCATATGCTCGTGGCCGGCGCGTTGATCCTGGTCGCGCTCGTGTGCGACGTCTTCGATGGATGGATCGCGAGATGGCGGCATTCGGCCTCGGCGATGGGCCGCGAGCTCGACTCGCTGGCCGACGTGATCTCTTTCGGCGTCGCCCCCGCCGCGATCGCGTTCGCCGCCGGGGTGAATACCCGGCTGGATCAGGCGATCCTGCTCTTCTTCACTGCCTGCGGTCTGAGCCGATTGGCCAGATTCAATGTGACCGCAGAGAGCCTGGCGGGCGCGAAGGGTAAGGTGGAGTACTTCGAAGGGACGCCCATTCCGACGAGTGTCGTACCGCTCGGCATCCTGATGCTGACGTTCCATGCGGGGAATCTGTACCGGATGCACATCCTCGGCGTCACGGTGCACGCCGTCGCCCTGCCTTTCCTCGTGTCCGGCGCGCTCATGATCAGCAAGACCCTGCGAATCCCCAAACCATAGGTTCGGCAGTAAACTTGGAAGCTCCCATGGTTGGAGATCACAAGGAGAGATCAACATGAAGATCCTGGCAATCTTTGGTGCGGTGCTGCTCGCGGTGGGCTCGGTTGGTGCCGGCTCGGCCGCCGCGGCCGACGACTCAAAAGTGAAGGAGGGCGCCAAGGAGGTCGAGAGCGGCGGCAAGCAGGTCGGTCATGGTGTGGCGGATACGGCCAAAGGCGTCGGCAAGACCGTGGTTGGGGGCGCCGAAGTCGCGGGCGAGAAGGTCAAGGAGGAAGGTGAAGCTGCCAAACCCAAGGCCAAGAGCGCGTGGGAAAGCGTAAAAACGTTCTTCACGCGGCCCTTCAGCAAGTAGCCACCCTCTGCCCGCCCGTTCGCCGCGGGCCTCGGCCGTGGCGCGGGCGGGCACGACGCCACATGTAAATCCTCCCTCATTCGGGCGGCTCACCACTCCGCAGCCGTTGTGGCCCGCGTAAGTCATCGATTTATCATCACAGTATTGTTTGGCACGGCTCCTGCGGGTGGTTGAGCGCCGATTCGGAATCGCGTGAGTTGAAGCGCATGAGCATCGTGGGCGCGAAGACGAGGAGGGAGCCGGATATGGAACTGAGAACCATGGTCGGGTATCTGGTGGCGCTCGCCGTTCCGCTGTGGCTCGTCGGGGAGCTCATGGTGCACTCCTGGAAGCGCTCCAATCAGCGCCAAAGCCATCGGGCGTCGCACCGGCTGCACGCCGGGCCGGCTCGGAGACCCTCGCGTGCTCCGGCCGGAAGGCTGGCGGGCTCACGGAAACCGGCCTGATCGACGCGTTCAGTTAGTCGATCCTTCCTAGAGTTGACTGAACGCTCGAAGTAGCTGCTTGTCAGGATACCTGGAGGGCCAGGGGCGTCTCGAGACCCCAGGCGAGATGCTCTCGGAGCGCGACGACCTCGCCGATCACCGCGACCACGGGAGGCTCGAGGCCTCGGGCGCGTCCGACGATATCGCCCAGCGTGCCCACGCAGACTTCCTGCGCCTCGGTGGTCCCCCAGCGGATCAGCGCCACGGGCGTCTCCGGCCCGCGTCCATGGCCCAGGAGAGCGCCGACTATCCTCGGGAACGACCCCACGGCCATCAGCACGACAAGCGTGTCGACGGCCGTGGCGAGCCTCCCCCAGTCCACCGTGTCATCGTCCTTTGACGGATCCTCATGTCCGGTCAGCACCGCGAAGGAGGCCGCGAGACCTCGGTGCGTGACCGGGATGCCCGCGTAGGCGGGCACGGCAATGGCCGAGCTGATCCCCGGCACGATCTCGAACGCGATGCCGACCTTCGATAGCGCCAGCGCTTCCTCCCCGCCCCGACCGAAGACGAACGGATCACCGCCCTTGAGCCTCACGACGAAGCGCCCCGCCTCGGCATGGTGGATCAGCAGCGCGTTGATCGCCGACTGCGACAGGCAGTGGGCGCCCACACGCTTCCCCGCGAAGATGCGAAGCGCGTCGGGCGGAGCCAGATCGAGCAGCGCGGGATTGACGAGACGGTCGTAGACGATGACTTCCGCTTCCTTCAGTCGCTCGAGTGCGCGCACGGTCAGGAGTCCCGGATCGCCCGGTCCCGCGCCCACGAGGGCGACACGGCCGCGCCTCATGCCGTCACTCCAAGCCGATCGAGCAGGCGCGCCTTGGCTTCGTCGCGCCGCCCCTCGGCGAGGAGCCCGACCAGGTCGCGATCGAGGGCCTCCCGCCAGACAGCCGCGCCGGGCCGCTGCGCACGAGAGCGGAGCTCGGCGCGCACTTCCGCGGCCAGCTCCACGAGCTCTCCGTACTCGGGCGTGAAATAGGCTTCGAGGTCGCGCCGCACGCGTGCCGCCAGGGCCGGGCTCGCGCCTCCGGTCGACACGGCGACGACGAGCCGTCCCCGGCGGAGCACCGACGGCAGCAGGAAGTCACAGAAGGCGGGATCGTCCGCCGCGTTCACCCAGAGCCCGCGGCGCCTGGCGTCCGCCGCCACCGCTTCGGTTACCTCGCGACGGTCCGTAGCGGAGAAGACGAGCTGCTGTCCGTCGAGATCGTCCTCCCGGTATTCGTGGGGCCGATGAATGATCTGGCCGTCGATCGCCCACGCGGCCAGCCGCTCCGTCAGCTCGGGGCTCACGACCGTCACGCGGGCGCCGGCCGCGAGCAGGCCTTCGACCTTGGCCCCGGCCACGGGACCGCCCCCCACCACCAGGCAGAGGCGGTCCCGCAGGTCGAGCGCGACGGGATAGTACTGGATCACTTGGGCTGAGGCGTGAGGCGCAGATACGGCTTGAGCGCCTTCCAGCCGCCGGGGAACTTGGCCTTGGCCTCCTCGTCGGTGACCGCCGGCACGATGATCACGTCCTCGCCCTGCTTCCAGTTCACGGGCGTGGCCACGCGGTGGGCGTCGGTGAGCTGGAGCGAGTCGATGACGCGCAGGATCTCGTCGAAGTTCCGTCCCGTGGTCTGCGGATACGTGATCAGCAGGCGGATCTTCTTCCTGGGATCGATGACGAAGACCGTTCGCACCGTATACACCTCGTCATGCGACGGGTGGATCATGCCGTAGAGGTTGGCCACCTTCCGGTCGGGGTCCGCGACGATCGGGAAGTTGACGGCGTGGCCCTGCGTCTCCTGGATGTCCTTGAGCCAGCCCTTGTGCGAGTCCACCGGATCGATGGAGAGCCCGATGGCCTTGACCCCGCGCTTCTCGAGCTCCGGCTTGAGGCGCGCGACATAGCCCAGCTCGGTCGTGCACACGGGCGTGAAGTCGCGCGGGTGGGAGAAGAGCACTCCCCACTTGTCCCCCAGCCACTCGTGGAAGCTGACCGGTCCCTCGGACGTCTCGGCGGTGAAGTCGGGTGCGGTGTCGCCCAGTCTCAGTGACATGGTGTCGTCTCCTCTGTGGTTGTGGTGTTCATCCGTCGATGCCGTGAGGAGGCCGCGCCAGCGCGACATCGCGCTCGACCGCTTCCACCGCCTCGCCGGCCAGGATGTTCCGAATCTCGCCGTCCGTGTGCGCGGAGCAGAACTGGCGGAAGTTCTCCCCGGGCCGCCGCTCGGCGAGGTAGGTGCGCAGGAGCCGCTCGATGGCCTCGGGCACTTCGGTCGCCGCCACGCGATAGCCGACGGGGCGCGCCACCGCCTCGTGCGCCCCCACGGCTCCGCCGACGCAGAAGTAGTACGCGTCCACCAGCCGGCCGTCGACCTTGACCTTCTTGCCCTCGAGCCCGAGGTCGGCGATCCAGTGCTGGCCGCAGCTATTGGGGCAGCCCGTCACGTGGATCTTCAGGTGCTGCTCGAAGCCCGGCAGCCTCGACTCGAGGTCGGTTACCAGCCTCCGGGCGAAGCCCTTGGTCTCGGTGAGCGCGATCTTGCAGAACTCGCTGCCCGTGCAGGCGATGGTGCCGCGCCAGAAGGGCGAGGCGTCGATGCGAAGCCCCTGCACCTCGATCTCCTGCCCAAGCTCGTCGGCGAGGCTCTGCGGCACATTGAGGACCAGGAGATTCTGCATGCCCGTGGCCCGCAGGTCGCCCGAGCCGTACCGCTCGGCGAGGTGGGCGACGGCGCGGAGCTGGCCCGACGAGAGCCGGCCCCGCAGCACGGCGATGCCGACATAGGCGAGCCCGTCCTGCTTCTGCGGATGTATGCCGACGTGGTCGCGATACACGTCGTCGGGCGCAATCTCGGGCACGGCCGGCTCGAGCGTGTCGCCGAGGCGCCGCTCGAGCTCGGCCTGGAAGCGTGCCACCGTCCAGCCGTGATGCAGGAACAGGAACTTGAGCCGGGCCTTCTCGCGGTTCTGGCGAAGGGCATCGCTGTCGCGGAAGATCTCTCCGATGCCCTTGACCACCGCCGGGGCCAGCCGCCACGGCA
>Ga0326726_10006453_pt1 | contig 10561 bp, 11 predicted proteins | sample MHFenrmetagenome_2_FD_207603 | JGI IMG/M metagenome (GOLD analysis project Ga0326726, IMG submission 207603) | Lab enriched peat soil microbial communities from Michigan Hollow, Ithaca, NY, United States - MHF15MN | ecosystem: Environmental > Terrestrial > Soil > Wetlands > Peat | place: USA... | reverse complement strand
CTTCGGCGTCATGCAACTCGTCGTCCGTGTTTTTGCAGTCCTGATGCACCGGGTGATGAAGGCGAGCGGCGCCGAGTCGCTGAATGTCGCGGCGAGCATTTTCATGGGGCAGACCGAAGCGCCACTGACCATCCGCCCGTATCTGCCGGAAATGACGTACTCCGAGCTGATGACGGTGATGACTTCCGGCATGGCTCACATTTCCGGTGGAATCATGGCTGCTTACATTCTGTTCGGCATCGAAGCCAAGCATCTGCTGACCGCGGTCATCATGACCGCGCCGGGAACGCTGATGATGGCGAAGATGTTCGTGCCGGAAACCGAGACGCCGAAGACGATGGGCTCGGTGCGGCTGGTGGTGGAGCAGACGGACGTCAACGTGATTGACGCTGCGGGCCGTGGCACGGGCGAAGGCCTGCATCTGGCGCTGAATGTGGGCGCCATGCTCATCTCCTTCCTCGCGCTCGTGGCACTCGTCAACGCGCTCCTTGGCGTTGCCGGGCGGGAAGCCGCCGATCACCTGCATTTCGAGAGCCTGCGCCATTTCAGCCTTCAGCAGATCTTCGGCTGGGCGTTTGCGCCGGTGGCCTGGAGCATGGGCGTGCCGTGGCGCGACGCGCCTACGATCGGCAACCTGCTCGGGACGCGAATGGTGCTCAACGAATTCGTCGCGTACTCGCAGCTCGGCCCGCTGAAGGCGACGCTCGATCCGAAGTCGTTCACGATTGCCACGTTCGCACTGTGCGGCTTCGCGAACTTCAGTTCAATCGGGATTCAGATCGGCGGCATCGGCGCGCTCGCGCCCAACCGCCGCCATGACCTCGCACGCCTCGGCCTGCGGGCGATGTTCGCGGGCACGCTCGCGAACTTCATGACCGCGACGATTGCGGGCTTCCTCCTCTAGATGGCGCGATACGACGAGATCAAGGCCGCCGCCGACGCCGTCCGCGCGCGGGTTCGCGACGTGCCGACGGTGGCGATTGTGCTGGGGTCGGGACTCGGCGATTTTGCCGGCTCGCTCGGTGATGCCGTGTCGCTGCCGTACGGCGATCTGCCGCACTGGCCGCAATCCACCGTGGCGGGCCACGCCGGCCGACTGGTCGTCGGGACGAGCCGCGGATGCCGGATCGCCGCCCTTGCCGGCCGCAGCCACCTGTACGAAGGACACGATCCAGGTACCGCGACGTTCGCCGTCCGGGTGCTGGGCGTCCTGGGCATCAAGACGCTGATTCTGACGAACGCCGCCGGAGGCGTGAACACCGGGTTCTCGCAGGGCGCGTTGATGCTCATCGACGACCACATCAACCTGATGGGGCAGAATCCGCTCGCCGGCGCCAACGACGATCGCCTTGGTCCTCGATTTCCTGATATGTCGTCGGTCTACTCGCCGCGGTTGCGCACGATTGCCGCGGACGCCGCCGAGGCGTGCGGTGTCGGGCTGGCCCACGGCGTCTACGCGGCGATGCTCGGCCCCAGTTATGAGACGCCCGCGGAGATCCGATATCTACGGACGATCGGCGCGGATGCCGTCGGTATGTCGACCGTCCCGGAAGCGATTGTGGCGCGACACATGGGTATCGAGGTGCTCGGCATCTCGTGCATCACGAACATGGCGGCAGGCGTGCTGCCGCAGCCGCTCGATCATGCGGAAGTGATGGAGACCGCGCGGCGGGTCCGCGGTCAGTTCATCGCGCTGCTGGAGGGCATCATTGTCAGGCTTTCCTGAGAGTCGTCTATCCGTGACCATGGTCGACGTGGCAGAGAGCCAGGAAGACGGGTTCGTTGCGCTCGCTCGCGAGCTGTCGGCGCTCATGGCCCGGAAGGAGTACGGCCGGATTGACGTCGTCCGCGACGAGTCCGCGACCTTGCGCTTCTACCTTGTCCGCCAATGGGCAAGCACGGCCATGGCGCAGCTGTGCCACGCGGATCCCGAGATGCAGACGCTGACCACGCGACTCGCGCAGATCGCCCGCGTGACGCACCTGGTCAACGGCGTCACAGGCCGAGAAGCGTTCCAGTTCGACGAACGTCGCGCGTACACCAAGGCCGACCGCCGGATCGGGCTCGATCGACGCATGAAGGACGCCGGCCGGGAAGAAGGCGAGCGCCGGACCCGCGGGGATCGCAGGGTGGGCCACCGCCGATCCCGTGAGCAGTCCGGTCAGATCGATCTCGTCGCCGCGGCGCGGCGCGCCCGGGAAAATGCGGATGCGAGGTTTTCGAACTTCAAGGTGGGCGCGGCGCTTCAGGCGGCGGATGGGTCGGTGATCTCCGGGTGCAACATCGAAAACGCGACGTACGGCCTGACCCTCTGCGCCGAGCGGGTCGCGATGTTCAAGGCACTCTCGGATGGCCACCGCGCGTTCACGCGAATCGCCATCGTGGCCGACACCGAGACGTTGACGCCGCCGTGCGGCGCATGCCGTCAGATCCTGTGGGAGTTCGGCGGCAATCTGGAGATCGTCCTCGCCAACCTCAAATCGGAAGAGAGCAAGCACATGCTCAAGAACCTGCTTCCGCTGCCCTTCGACGCGCGCCTGCTCAGCTAACGGTTCAAGGTTCCACGACGAGAGCGTTGGTCGCCTTCGATGGAAGGACAACCGCGCGCTGACAGGCGTGCAATCGCGCTGACGATTCTGACGCTTCGTGCGAGCGGCGGTCGCGTCTTCCTGCGTCTTCGCGCACGATGCGTAGTGGCATCGACGTTGAAGTCGGCCACAGGGTGCGATCTGTCTTCGCGGCAATTCTGCTGGCGGGGATGTGCGCGTGCACCGGTGCCCCACTGGCCCTCGAGGCGCCAACGCCGTCGACGGCTGCGACGCCGACTCTCCCGCTGGTTGTCGCGGGACAGTCGAACGCCGTCAACGTCGCTCCGTTTCTCCGCGAGGTTTATCCGCAGGCCGTGCTCAGCGATTCGACCCAGGGCGCCCGTCCGATCGCTTCGTGGCGCCCGGACGAGCAGCCCCCTGTGCTGTGGCCGATCCTCGCGGACACGCTACACCAGCCCGTGCACGCCGTGGTCTGGTGGCAGGGCGAAAGCGATCGCGAGAACCCCCGCTACCTCGACGACCTGCGCGAGCTGGTCGTACGCATCCGGCGGGAGAACAACAACCCGGCGCTCCCGATCGTTGTCATTCGTGTGCTCGACCTGCCGTCGAACGCCGCCGTGCGGTCGGCCCAGCTCGCCTTCGTCGCCGGCGACCCGAGCGCCGTGCTCGTCTCGAGCGACGGTCCTGCCTTTCAGGACGGGACGACCGATCACCTGACCGACGCCGGGTACCGAGAAGTCGCGCTGCGCATCGTCAGCTCGCTGCGATAGGCCCGACTTCGAGCGGCGGGAGCATCCGATCCAACAAGTTTGTCGAGCAGGAGTTTCGGGAAACCGGGGCAGGCCGATCGCAATCTCCGGTGACTCGTCTGGAACCTGGAACCTGGAACTCTGGAACCGCTACAATCCCAGTAATGCTCCCGACTATCGCTCGCGAAGACGGTGCTGTCGTGATGATCGACCAGCGCAAGCTTCCTGCAGAGGAGGTTTATGTTCGCTGTGAAACCGCGGCAGAAGTCGCGCGCGCCATCAAGACGATGGTGATTCGCGGCGCTCCCGCGATTGGTGTCGCCGCGGCCATGGGCATTGCTCTTGGCATGCGCTCGAGCAAGGCCAGCGGCACGCAGAAGTTTGCGGCTGAGTTCTACAAGACCTGCGAGCTGATGGCTGGTACCCGGCCGACAGCGGTCAACCTGTTCTGGGCGATCGATCGAATGAAACGCACCTTCGCGGCGGCAGCGGGAGCCGGCGAATCGGTCGACCAGATCAAGGACAGGCTCGACCACGAAGCACAGCTGATACACGACGAGGACGTCGCGAGTTGTCGCGCGATGGGTGCATATGGCGCCGCGGTCGTTCCAGCCGACGCCCGCATCCTCACGCATTGCAATGCCGGGGCGCTGGCAACCGCCGGCTACGGCACCGCTCTTGGCGTCATCAGAGGAGCGGTGGAGCAGGGCAAGCAGGTGACCGTCTATGCAGATGAGACGCGGCCGTTTCTTCAGGGCGCCCGGCTCACGGCGTGGGAACTCGTACGGGACGGCATTCCGACCACCGTCATTACCGACAACATGGCCGGCGCTCTGATGCATCAGGGCAAGGTGAATTTCGTGGTTGTGGGCGCCGACCGCATTGCGGCCAACGGCGACACGGCAAACAAGATCGGCACGTACAGCGTCGCGATTCTCGCCCGCGAACACCAGATCCCGTTTTATGTCGCGGCGCCGCTCTCGACCATCGACCTGAATACCCCCGACGGCCAGCACATTCCCATCGAAGAACGGCAGGCCAGAGAAGTGACGCACCTTCGTGGCGCACAGCTCACGCCCGCGGGCGCCGCTGTCTGGAATCCCGCCTTCGACGTGACTCCGAATGCTCTGATCACCGGCATCATTACCGAGCGTGGAATCTTCCGGGCGCCGTATTTCGAGTCGCTCGCGGCGGCGTTCGACCGGGAATCGCTGCACGCCTGAACCCATGCGGATCCTGGGCATCGAGACGTCGTGCGACGAGACTGCCGCGTCCGTTGTCGAAGAGACCGGCGACCTCGCGCGTCCTTGGGCCGTCCGCTCGAGCGTGATCGCCTCGCAGGTGCCCATTCACCGCGCCTGGGGAGGGGTGGTACCGGAACTGGCATCGCGACAGCATCTTCGCGACATCTGCGGCGTCGTCGATCGCGCGCTCGACGACGCTGACTCGACGTGGAAGGATCTCGGCGCGATCGCGGTCACTCAGGGTCCAGGCCTTGTCGGCTCGCTGCTCGTCGGCGTGTCGTTTGCGAAGGCCGCGGCGGCGGCCGCGCGGCTTCCACTGGTCGGCGTGCACCACCTGGCCGGCCACATCGAATCGCTGGTGCTGCAGAACGGCGAGCTTCCGATGCCGGCGATGGTACTTGTGGTGTCCGGCGGACACACCAGCCTCTACTTCGTCGAACGGCCCGGCCAGTACGATCTCGTCAGCCGCACGCGCGACGACGCCGCGGGCGAGGCCTACGACAAGGTCGCCAAGCTGCTGGGGCTCGGGTACCCGGGCGGTCCGGTCATCGATCGTCTTGCCCGTGGTGGCGACGACAGAGCCGTTCGCCTGCCGGGTACGCGGCTGACGCACGCGGATCGCAACGCGCCGCACCTCAAAGGCGATCTCGACTTCAGCTTCAGCGGTCTCAAGACCGCGGTGCTGCGCATCGTTCGCGAGCGCGAACAATCGGGTGCCGGACCCATGACCGACCAGCAGATCGCAGATATCTGCGCCAGCTTTCAGCGCGTGGTGTCGACGACGCTGGTCGATCGCGCGTTCGAGGCCGCGCGCCGGTACGGCGCCCGAAGTATCGGCGTCGCAGGCGGTGTGTCGGCAAACAGCCGTCTTCGATCTGACCTGACGTTCCACGGGGAGCAGCGTGAGATGCCGACGTTTCTTCCAGGCATCGCGCTGTCGACCGACAACGCGGCGATGATCGCCGCCGCCGGATTGCGGCGCTTCCGTGCCGGTATCCTGGCGCCGCCCGACCTGAACGCCGACGCAGCACTCGCGATATGAAGGTTCACACAGACTACCTGTGGTTCAACACGAAGAAGCGACAGGAATTCGTCCGCATCACCGATGACATCGCCGGGATCGTGAGCGCGAGCGGCGTCCAGGACGGCACCGCTCTGGTGTCCGCGATGCACATCACCGCCGGCGTGTTCGTGAACGACTGGGAGGACGGGCTTATTCACGATTTCCAGGAGTGGCTGGAAAAGCTCGCACCGGCCGGGTTGCAGTACCGACATCATCAGACCGGAGAGGACAACGCGGATGCCCATCTGAAGCGCACGATCATGGGCCATCAGGTCGTGCTGCCGATCACCGCCGGCAAACTCGATCTTGGCCCCTGGGAGCAGGTGTTCTATGCCGAGTTCGACGGCCGTCGCCGCAAGCGGGTCGTGGTGAAGGTCATGGGACTCTAGCCATGCGCAGCCTGCTCGCGCTGATCCTCTCGGTGAGCAGCGCCCTGGCGGCGGTTGTCATCGTCCGGGCCGCGCAGTCCGCCGATACCCCGTATCTGGTTGAGCTCGATGCGGTCGTGATCGACGAGTCCGGTCGCGCGGTTACGGGACTTCGTCAGGAGGACTTCCAGGTCAAAGAAGACGGGCGACCGGTTGAACTGAAGACGTTCGATGCAGTCGCGGACACGGCCGCTGGCGAACGCGGCGTCGCGCGATCGATCGTTCTTCTTCTCGATGACAGCGGAATCGGTGCGGGCAACACGCTGTCCATTCAATCGATCGCGAGGATGTTCGTCTCGAGGATGGCGGCTCCCGACGAGTTCAGCGTGGTCCGGCTGAACAACAGACGCGATGAGGCGTTCGGGGATCGTCTTGAAGCGCTGATGCGGATCTCCGAGTACAAGTCGGATGCGTTGCCCTTCTTCGGTCGCGAGACAATCGAGAACGCACTCAAGGTGTTTGCGCGGGTGTCGAGGACGCTGGAGGCAATCGAGCAGCGGCGCAAGGCGATGGTGTGCATTGGCGTTCCGGCCGTCTGCAGCATGATGGAGCCGAGCAGCCGATCCAGTGTCCTCTGGCGCTACTGGGTGGACGCGATGGGCGCGATGGCCCGCGCCAATACCAGCCTGTATTCGCTCGAGCCGAATGGCGTGTCGGGATCAGCGAGGCCGATGAGCGGCTCGATCGCCGACGCCACCGGCGGAGACGTCTTCCGCAACACCTCCGACATCACCCGCCTCATCGACATCGTCAGACGGGACACAGGCAACTATTACCTGCTCGGCTACTGGCCGTCCGCCTCGAAAAGTGATCTGCACTCGATCGAGGTCAAGGTCAACAAGCGTGGACTGCGGGTCCGGGTTCGCCGCTTTCGCGGCGGAAGTTCGTGAAGCCCTATCCTGAACGTCCGGTCGTTGGCGTCGGCGCCGTTGTAGTGGACGGCGATCACGTGCTGTTGATCAAACGCGGGCACGAACCCCTCAAAGGCCAGTGGAGCCTGCCGGGCGGCAGCGTCGAAATCGGCGAGACGCTCGAGGCGGCAATCGCTCGCGAAGTCCGCGAGGAAACCGGTCTTGATATCGAAGTCGGACCCATTGTCGAGGTCCTCGACCGGATCACCCGTGACGCCGGCGGCAACGTCGAACACCACTTCGTCCTGGTCGACTTCGTGTGCCGGCCAACCGGTGGCATCCTTCACGGCGCGTCGGATGCAGATGCCGCCGAATGGGTGTTGCTGGAGCGGTTGACGGCGTATGGCGTCGCCGGCGTCACCGTTCAGGTAATTCGCAAGGCCGTTGCTCGCGGTTTTCGTGAGGGCGATCGGCCGCTGGCGTGGTGAGGCACCTCCTGCATTAAGATGCACCAGCCAAACATGAATCGAGACGATGCCTGGCGGCTGCTGAACGAATACACCAGAAGCGACAGTCTGCTGAAGCACGCGATGGGCGTTGAAGCGGCCGTCCGCGGCTACGCGAGGACCTTTGGCGAGGACGAGAGCGAGTGGGGCATCGTCGGACTGCTCCACGACTTCGACTACGAACGTTGGCCGACGCCGGAGGATCATCCGTTTCGCGGTTGCGAGATTCTGCGCGAGCGCGGTTATCCGGGTTGGGTCACGCGCGCCATTCTTTCGCATGCCGACTACAGCGGAGTGCCTCGCGAAAGCCGTCTCGAGAAGACGTTATGGGGCTGCGACGAGATGGCGGGCTTTGTCACGGCGGCCTCGCTCGTCCGGCCGAGCAAGAGCATCCTGGATCTCGAGCCGTCGTCGGTGATGAAGCGGATGAAGGACAAGGCATTCGCCCGCGCTGTCAAGCGGGACGATCTCAGGAAGGGAGCGGAGGATCTCGGTCTGCCGCTCGAAGAACACATCGGCAACGTGATTACGTTCATGCGTGAGCACGCCGACGCGCTTGGTCTACGAGGCTCGCTCTAGCGTGGACCCTTTCGGCCTGCCTGTCCGTATATCAGGACGCCATGTCTGAAGCCGAGGCGGTTGTCTCGCTCGAGAACGTGACCGTGCTGTACGGCCGATCCAATCGGGCGCTGAGCGACGTGACGACCACGTTCGTCCGCGGGGCGGTGGGGCTGCTCGGGCCGAACGGCGCAGGTAAGAGCACGATGATCAAGTCGCTGCTGGGCTTTGTCGTGCCGACGCAAGGCCGGATGCGCGTGCTTGGACTCGACGTGGCGACGTCGCCGGTAGAGATTCGCGCGCGGATCGGCTACATGCCGGAGAATGACGCGCATATACCCGGTCTGAATGCTGTTTCGTTCGTCGGCTATTGCGGCGAGCTGGCCGGCCTGCCCCGCGCCGACGCGATCCAGCGCGCCCACGAGGTGTTGTTTTACGTGGGCCTGGGCGAAGCGCGCTACCGCAACGTCGACACCTACTCGACCGGCATGAAGCAGCGGATCAAGCTGGCGCAGGCGCTGGTCCACGATCCCGATCTCCTGTTTCTCGACGAGCCGACGAACGGTATGGATCCCAAGGGCCGCGACGAGATGCTGGAGCTCGTCCGTGATCTGGCGCACAACAAAGGCGTCAGTCTCATTCTGTCGTCACACCTTCTTCCCGACGTCGAGTACACCTGCGACCACGTCGTCGTCATGGACAAGGGTCGAATCGCCACGGCGGGTTCCATTGAAGCATTGAAGCAGCCCAGGGGTCGTGTCTACGAACTGCGCGTCAAGACGCCTGGTGATCTCGAGACGTTCTTCGATCGGTTGCGTGCGGCCGGCCTCGATTGCCACTCGACCGACGACGACGTCGTCCGGGTGTTCGTGCCTGGAGATGGGGGCGCGCGGCGACTGTTCGAGCTCGCGGCGGCCGAGCGCGTGCAGGTGCGTCATCTTCGTCCGAGCGTGCCCACGCTCGAGGACGTGTTCGCTCACGCGGTCGGAGAGCCGTAAGGGCCGTCGCGCACCGCCATATCCCATGCCTATTCACGATCAGGGTTACCGGCGCTACGGTGGCGACAAAGCACGGGGACGTGCGTGGCTTGTGATCGTCACCACGGGCGTGCGGGCGATGCTCGGCAATCGCAAATGGATTGTGCTGATGGTCGCGTCGTGGATTCAGTTTCTGGTCCGGGCCATCCTGTTCTATATCGCCGCCAACTTCCCGCAGGCGGCGAGCATCGCGCCGACCGCGGCGACCTTTCGCGATTTCTTCGAGTGGCAGAACATCCCCGTATTTATCATGACGGTCTGGCTCGGGTCAGCACTCATCGCGGACGACCGACGCGCGAACGCGCTCCAGATCTATCTGTCCAAACCGCTCACGCGCGCCGAGTACATCTTCGGAAAACTGGCGATCCTGGTGACATTTCTGCTGCTCATCACGTGGCTGCCGGCGGTTCTGCTGCTGGTGGTCGAAGTGGTGTTCGCGGGCAACTTCGCCTTTCTCCGGGCGAATGCCTATCTGTTTCCCGCCATCACGTTGTTCTCCCTGGTCCAAGTCGTGACCGTGTCGACGTCGATGCTCGCGTTGTCGTCGCTCTCGACCAATAGCCGCTTCGTCGGCATTCTCTATACGGCGCTCATCTTCTTCAGCAACGCGCTCTATGGCGTCATGCGCGCGGTCACGGGCAGCTCGATGGTGTCGTGGATCTCGTTCGGCAACAACCTCGCGCAGATCGGCGATTTGATTTTTCGACTGCCGCTCCGCTATCAAACGCCCTGGCCGATCGCGCTGGTCATGATCATCGCGCTCGTGGGCGTGTCGGCGCTTGTTCTCGAGCGGCGGGTTCGCGGTGTGGAGATCGTCGCCTGACCGCCCCCGCCGCGGACCGATCGGGCGGAAGTGGCAGCGTGATCGCGGCCGAGCACTTGTCGAAATGGTACGGGCAGGTGATCGGCCTGAATGACGTCACACTGGCCGTGCCGCCTGGGATTACCGGATTGCTGGGCCCGAACGGGGCAGGCAAGTCGACGTTCATGAAGCTCGTCACCGGGCAGCTCAAGCCCAGTAAGGGCGCTATCACGGTGCTTGGGCAGCCAGTCTGGAACAATCCTGCCCTCTTCGCGCGGCTTGGATTCTGTCCAGAGCAGGACGCATTCTACGACCGGATGACCGGGCTCGAGTGGGTGACGGCGCTTGTCAGCTTGAACGGGGTGGGCGAGGCGGCCGCCCGCGAGATGTCGGCGCGCGCGATGGAAACCGTCGGTCTGACGGACGCGGCGGACAAGAAGATCGGCGCGTACAGCAAGGGCATGCGCCAACGCGTCAAGCTGGCGCAGGCGCTCGCGCACGATCCGGAGGTGCTGATCCTGGACGAGCCGCTCTCCGGCATGGATCCGCTGGTCCGGCGACGGACGATTCGCCTGATCAAAGACTGGGGCCGATCGGGAAAGAGCGTTCTCGTGTCGAGCCACATCCTGCACGAGATCGAATCGATGACGTCGAACATCCTGTTGATCAACCAGGGCCGCATTCTGGCGGAGGGCAACGTTCACCAGATCCGTGACTTGATCGACGAGCATCCTCACACTGTCTTCATCAAAGCCGAGAATACGCGTCGGCTGG
>Ga0326726_10006452_pt1 | contig 10562 bp, 10 predicted proteins | sample MHFenrmetagenome_2_FD_207603 | JGI IMG/M metagenome (GOLD analysis project Ga0326726, IMG submission 207603) | Lab enriched peat soil microbial communities from Michigan Hollow, Ithaca, NY, United States - MHF15MN | ecosystem: Environmental > Terrestrial > Soil > Wetlands > Peat | place: USA... | reverse complement strand
TCGACGTGGAGGGCTACGGGCGCTCGGACAAGAAGCGCGACATCTACTGCGACATCGCCAACGGCGCCGACGATCTCGCTGCCGCGACCGACTATATCGCCGGGGCGCGCGGCGCGGCCGCGTTCCTGACCTACGGCATCTCGTCGGGGGCGCTTCGGGCGGCGCTCTTCGCGCAGCGCCATCCAGAGCGCGTCGCGCGGCTCGCCCTCGACGCATTCGTGTGGACCGGGGCGGGCGCGCCGACCCTCGAGCAGCGGCGCAAGAAGCTGCCGGAATTCCTGGCGCACAAGCGCCGCCCGATCGACCGCGCATTCGTCTATTCGATCTTCGAGCGCGACCACCCCGATACCGCGGAGAAGCGGGTCGTCGACGCTTTCGCCGATGCGATCCTCGCGCTCGACGACTCGATGCCCAACGGCACCTACATCGACATGTGCTCGAAGCTGCCGATCGTCGATCCGGCGAAGATCACGATGCCGACGCTGATCCTGCGCGGGCAATATGACGGCATCGCCGCTCTCGACGATCTGATCGAGTTCTACAAGCGGCTGCCCCATCCGGACAAGCAGTTCTCGATCATGGCCGGCATCTCGCACGCCAGCTTCCAGCAGAAGAACTACCTCATGGTCTATCACATCCTGCACGCGTACTTCACGCAGCCGGCGCCGGTGTACGCCGGGCCGGCGCACTGAATCCGCGTCGACCCGGGGTTCGCTGCGCTCACCCGCGGGCTACGGAGCCTTGGGCGCCGGTGGTGTGCCGATCTGGCGCAGATCGGGTGGCAGGAGCGCATCGGCGCGCTCGCCGAACGCAACCCGGAACGCGGCGAGCTCCTTCGCGGAGTCGTCGAACCGGCCTTCGTTCTTCAGGTCCCGGATCCGCTTGATCCAGTCCTCGACGCTGCGCGCGCCGGCGTCCTTGGCTTTCGCTTCGTCGGTGTTCGCGAGCTTCGTTGCCGCGACCCGACTCTCGACGGCCGGCGCCGCAGGCGCACGACGCGCCGCCTGCATCTCGCCAGCGCCCGCGGGCGCGTTCGCCGCTGCACTCGGCGCTTGGGCGTAGGCGTCGCGTCGCGCCTCGGGCGGAGCAGTCTTGGCGGGGAACGGCTCGCTGCGCGGGAGCGACGGCGCGGTGATGCCGCCGAAAGTTGCAGCAGGCGCTGCGTCCGGCTTCTCGGGCGGTGGCGGCGCGAGCTTTGCGCGCGCCGGTGCCTCCTCCTTGGCCTCCGCCAACTGCTTTTTCGCCAGAGCCTCGGGAGCCTGCACGGGTGAGGCCGCACGCTCGCGCTCGATTGCGCCCCCCGCGACGCCCTGGTCGCGTTTCGGAGCCGATGGCGTCTTGACCGGTGGGGCTGGCGTTGCAGCGGGTGCCGCGGGTGGTGGCGCAACGAGGCGTGCATCGGCGCCCGCCGATGGGTGCGCGACTTCGTTGTGCGCTTGGCGCGGCGCCGCAGATTGGTCGGCGACCACGGTCGGCGCCACCTGCTCCGGCGGCATCAATTGGACGATGCTGATTGCAAGCACCGCGACCGTCGCCGCGGCCGCGAGCGGATACCACCAATGCTTGCTGCGCTTGCCACCAGGCGCCGCGCCGACCGCGCGCCGCGCTTCGGCGCGAATCGCGGCGTCGAGCGCCGGCGGCGGCCCTTCGCGGCTCGCCGCGCGCCACGCCGTCTCGACTTCGCGGTCGCGCTCGATCTCGCTCATCCCAGCCCTTCCCGCAATTCGTCGTCCAGATCGCGCAGTTGCCCACTCAACTCGTCACGCAGTTTTCCGAGGGCGTAGCGCAGCCGGCTCTTGACGGTCTCGGCGCCCACGCCGGTCAGCTCGGCGATCTCGGCGAGCGACAGCCCGCCTTCCTGTTGCAGCAGGAATGCTTCGCGCTGCGCGGGCGGGAGCGTGGCCAGGGCCGCGCGCAAGCGCTCGCCCAACTCGCGATTCTCGGCGCGCGGCTGCGGCTCATCGCTGCGCGCGGCCGGAACCGATGCGATCACGTCCTCGTGCGCTTCATCGTCCATCGATACCAGCGTGAGGTGCCCGCTCGCGCGGTAATGGTCGATCAAGCGATTATGCGCGAGACGGTAGAGCCACGTCGTGAACTTGGCCGTCGGCGCGTAGCTCGCGCGGGCGCGGATCAGATTCGTCCACACGTCCTGGAACAGCTCATCGGCCACGCTGCTCTGCCGGCACTGCCGCAGCAGATAGCGGTACACGCCGCCCTTGTGTCGGGTGTAAAGCGCATCGAACGCGGCGGCGTCGCCAGCGGCGTACGCCAGCATCAAGTCTTCGTCGCTCTGCGCTGCGGGAGCGGGCATGGCCCGCCCAGTATGCGAGGCGGGCCATGCGGTGGCAAGGTACGCCGCGCGTAGCTTCCAGACGTCGATTAGTGTCTGCGGGGCTCGCTCGCGCTTACCCCGGGCTACTGCGCCTTCGGATCCGGGACGAAACGCCCGCGGTCGGGGAAAGGATCGGGCTGGAATCGCGCCAGCGGCGGAGACGCGACCGGCACGCCCTGCGCGAGGAGGTTGTCGTAAGAATCGTAGTAGATCGCGATCGTTTCCGCCGGCAGCTCGCTCGCCCGCTCGAACGACGTGTAGCTCGCATAGGAGGCTTCGCTGCGGCCGTAACCGGTTCCCAGCCGCGAAGATTGCTCGCGCGCGACCGAGCCGGCGGCGACTTCGTTCCGGGCCGCTGCCGAGGGCGACGCGGGCGCTTGCGCGGTCCTCGCCTCGTCCCGCGCGGCGTCCTTGCGGCGAAGATCGCCGAGCGCGATCGGCGGCGCGCGCTCGGCGAACACCGCCACGCCGATCACGCCGACATTGTCGGGGCGGCCGGTGCGCGCGGCGTAGGAATCGGGAAGCGACGTAAAGTAGAACGCAGCGGTGCGCGACAGGCTGGTGCGCCAGCCGGCGATTTCGGCGCTCTCGTAGGGTGAGAGCACGTATCCCGACTGCCGAGGCGAGGCCGTATCGCCGGTGATCACGTTGACCCCGTCGACGCTCATCACCGCGAGGATGCGTCCCGCACCGCCGTTGCGCATCCGCACCGCGTACTCGTTGCCCGGTTTGCCGACGACGTAACGCCGGCCGTCGTGCCAGTAGACCGGCAGCACGCGGCCCTCGGTACGATCGAAGATTTCCAAGTTGGTCTGAGTCCGCGGCGGGCTGTGCGCGCAAGCGACGCTGGCGGAAGCCGTGACGAGCGCGAGCATCGCGGCGGCGTACAGGGACGAGTTCGAAAGGCTCATGGTGTCTCCTTGTTTGCGCCGTTGGCGCGGCTCCCGGGGTTCGCTGCGCTCGCCCCGGGCTACGGTTCAGGTGATGCTGTCCTCTATGAACGGCCGGCGGCGCGCTTCAGGGTTAACCGGTCCTCGCGTGCGATAATCCGCGGCCGCTCGCCCGTGGCGCGCGGAACGCACGATGCAGGACATCCAACATCTCTCCGCGCTCGTCGCCTGGAGCGCGTTCGGGCTCGCCGCAGTGTTCGGCGCAGTCGCGAACCGGGTCGAATTCTGCACGATGGGTGCGGTAACCGACGTCGTGGTGAGCGGCGACTGGCGGCGGATGCGCATGTGGCTGCTCGCGATCGCGGTGGCGATCGCGGGTGCGACCTGGCTCGAGGCGAGTGGCCTCGTCGATCTCGGCAAGTCGATCTACGCCGCCCCGCGGGTGGCCTGGGCATCGCACCTGGTTGGCGGCGCTCTGTTCGGATTCGGCATGACGCTCTCATCGGGCTGCGGCAGCAAGATGCTGATCCGCGTCGGAGCCGGAAATCTCAAGTCGCTGGTCGTGCTGATCGTGCTGGCCATCTCGGCGTACATGACGTTGAAGGGACTCTTCGCGATATGGCGCGTGAATACGCTGGACATCTTGCGACTGGACACGAGCGCATTTGGCGCGACGCATTCGGATCTGCCGAGCGTGGTGAGCGCGCTCGCCGGCGGCGGCTCGGTGAAGGTGGCGCTCTCGCTCGCCATCGCCTTGGGCGTCGCGACCTTCGCACTCTCGGCCCGCGACTTCCGGGAGACCCGGGGCATGATCGCGGGCGGGCTCATCATCGGCGCGGTCATTGTCGCCGGCTGGTACGTCACGGGCCATCTGGGCCACCTCGCCGAGGATCCGCGGACCTTGGAAGAGGCGTTTATCGCCACGAACTCGGGAAGACCCGAGTCGTACAGCTTCGTGGCGCCTGTGGCCTACACGTTGGAGCTCTTGCTGCTGTGGAGCGATCAGTCGCGTATCGTCACCTTCGGCATTGCCGGAGTACTGGGCATGGTGGCGGGTTCGGCCGCGATGGCGCTCGCGACGAGTCGCTTTCGCTGGGAAGGCTTTGCGTCCATCGAGGATCTGGTCAACCATATCGTCGGGGGCGTGTTAATGGGATTTGGCGGCGTGACCGCGCTGGGCTGCACGATTGGCCAGGGTTTGAGCGGTATCTCGACCCTGGCCATCGGCTCGTTCATCGCCTTGGCGGCGATCGTCGGGGGTTGCATTGCCGCGCTGAAGTACCAATACTGGCGTGCGGGATGAGAGTGTCAGAGTACCCATGATCGTTTACGACCTTGTTTGCGCACAGGAACACCGATTCGAGGGCTGGTTCGGCTCCGCGGAGGATTTCACGCGGCAGCGAGGCGATGCGCTCATCCGCTGCCCGATGTGCGACGATGCGGAGATCGAGCGTCGACCCTCGGCGAACATTCAGGTCGGCCGCGCGCCGGTTCCCGCGCCGGAAGCGCCATCACTCGTCGCCGAGCGCAAGGACGCGGTCGCAAACAGCGACGCGCAGGCGCTCAAGCTCATTCGCCGGCTGATTGCCGAAACCGAGAACGTCGGTCGCGCGTTCCCGGAGGAAGTGCGCAAGATCCATTACGAGGAAGCCCCCAAGCGCGGAATCCGCGGCCAGGCCACCCACGAGGAAGCCGACTCGCTGCGCGAGGAAGGCATCGAGTTCATGTCGCTTCCCGGTTTCCTCACGCGCGATCTGAACTAGCGACGCGAGCCCGCAGCGAAGCGCCCTGCGCGCATCGCGTGAGGCGGGTCGATTGCCTTATAATTTCCAGCTTTCGGCGGGCCGTTAGCTCAGATGGTAGAGCAGCGGACTTTTAATCCGTTGGTCACTGGTTCAAGTCCAGTACGGCCTACCAGTCCATCAGCGGGTTCCCCGCTGGGCTACGCGGCAGGTGGTTGCCGCAGAGGTGCAGAAAGGCATCGACGACGTGCGCTTCGCGGTGATTCGCGTCGTGCGCTGATCGCGGCGGCTGCCCGATGATAGCGAGAGCCGGACTGATCCAATCGCCGGAGCCCGAGCGGCAGATGCCGCCGCAGCCTCGCGCCGAGGGCGCGGCGCTGTGGCGACTCGGCTTCCGGCCGTTCTATCTCCTCGCCAGCATTTTCGCCGCGCTGTCGGTCCCGCTATGGGCCCTCCAGTACGCGGGCTGGCTTCCCCGGCCCTATCTCGCAGATCCGCTGTGGCATGCGCACGAGATGCTTTTCGGCTTTGCCATCGCCGTGGTGACGGGTTTTCTCTTCACGGCCGTGCGCAACTGGACCGGTCGGGCGACGCCGGCCGGCGCGTCGCTGATGGCGATCGCCGCGTTGTGGCTCGCCGGCCGCGTCCTGGTGCTGACGCCATTCGGGGCGCTGTCTGCAGCGGTCAATACGGCTTTTCCGGTTGCGGTCGCGATCGGCATCGGAATTCCGCTGGTGCGAAGCGGCAATCGGAGAAACTACTTCTTCATCGTGCTGCTGCTCGTCCTTGCGCTCGCCATCCTCGCTACGCACCTGGCGCAGCTTGGCGCGATCACGTTGCCTCCGCGGCTCGGCATCGGCGTCGCGCTCGATGTGGTCTTGTTCATCATGGCGGTGATGGCGGGCCGCGTCATTCCCATGTTCACCAACAACGGCGTTCCGGGGGCACGCGCCCGGCGGCAGCCGCTCCTCGAGAAGCTCGCGCTCGGCGGGATCATTGCGCTCTTCGCGGCCGATCTGCTGCAAGCGACCGGGCCGGCGGTTGCGGGCTTGCTGGCATTTCTCGCGGTCGTCCACGCCGCCCGACTCGCGCTATGGGAACCGTGGAAGACCCTGCGCACCCCCTTGGTCTGGATACTGCATGCCGCGTATTTCTGGATCCCCGTGCATCTCGCGCTGCGCGCGCTCGTCGAGCTGGACCTCGTCGCTTCGCCGCTCGCCACGCATGCGCTCACCATCGGCGCGATCGGCGGACTCATTCTGGGCATGATGACGCGAACGGCGCGCGGCCACACCGGCCGCATCCTCGCCGCTGACGGCTTCGACGTCACGAGCTACGTTCTCGTGCTGGCCGCTGCGCTGGTGCGCCTCGGCGGACCGCTGGTTGCGCCACGCGCCTACATCGAAACCTTGCTCTGCTCGGCGCTGTTGTGGTCAGCGGCGTTTGCGATTTACGCGGTTCGCTATTGGCGGCCGCTCACCCGGCCGCGCGCCGACGGCAAACCTCTCTGAACGCGACGTGGCGCGCTTGGGCGTGAGTTCCGGCTTAGCCATTTACTGACGGGACGACTGACGAAAGCGTGCGCTCACCTTGGGGCAGACGCCGGACCCTCCTTGCGCTAAGATAGACAATGTCATCGGTCCCCCATGGAGCCTCCGCATGAAAGCCATACTCAGTCCGGAACTCCTGCAAGTGCTGCAGGATGCGTCCAACAAGGACAAGGTCCGGCGGGTCCTGACGGTAAGCTCAGGGGCGCATGCGACGGACTCGGTCGACATCACCGTCGACGGCAAGAAGAAACGCCTGACTCTGTCTCCAGTAGCGCTGGTGCGACCGAAGTGGGCGGCATAGGGCTAGCGAAGAGCCCGTCGTAAGGCGCCGTGAACGTCGCATTCTCGGCGCTCCTCGTATTCCTGCTCCTTCTGCCGGGCTTCCTGTTCCGCACCTATTTCAAGCGTGCGGAAAAGGTCGTCCTCGACATCAAGCCGTTCGGTCAGGCCGCGATCGACGCGTTCCTGGCTGCGCTGGTCCTCGACCTGGCGTGGTATTGGGCAGCAGCCCTCCTCACCGGCGATCGCGTCGATTTCAAGGCCCTGTTGACTCTCGTCGCCGGGGACAAGTCAGCCAACCTCGACAGCGCAATTGCCGCGGTCGCGGCCGACCCCTGGCACCCGGGGATTTTCTTCGCCTCGCTTTATGTGTTCGCGATACTCGCGGGCTTTGGATTGAGGTACGCGGTTACCCGTTGGCGCCTCGATCGGCGAGGCGCTCCGCTCGCGAACTTCCTTCGCTTCGATACCCCGTGGTATTACCTGTTCACGGGTTACGACCGCGCCACGCCGCCGGACGGCGTGGCGATCGGCGCGGTGGTGTGCCTGAGCAACGCCGCGTACCTGTACACGGGGGTCCTGGTCGAGTATTTCCTCGACGATCAGGGCCAGCTGAACCGACTTGTTCTCGCCTCCGCGGCTCGTCGTCCGCTCTCGGACGACCAGGCATCCGGCGCCGATCACGACCGATCCCTGGACGACGAAGAGAGCTTCTACCCGATCGAGGGGGACTACTTCGTTCTTCGCTACTCCGAGGTCCTGACCCTGAACGTTCGCTACCTGGACCTCTCCGGCTAGCGCGTTGCTGTCCAGCGATTGTGCTGCGCGACCGGATGGAGTCCGGCGGTGGTCCCAACGGGGCAAAGCCGCAGCTACCGGCGTCGCCGCGCGCCGGCACGGATCGCACGGCGCCCGCGCCGGTCCAAGTCCTGATTCGAGCGAGGCTTGCATGCCCGCGGCGTCGGGGCCGACTGGCGGTAACCCGGGCTTCACATGGAAGATGCATAATACTTGCGGCGTAGCCCAGGCTGGCGTGCTTGGCAAAGTTCTGGAGGCAGGTACCGTGCGTATCAATATCGAGTCCGTATTCGAGCAGTTCGACAGTCAGCTCTCCGCCGCATTGGCGAAGGCCGCGCTCCAGACGGTTCCGGGAATGACGACGAAGACGGCGCTCAGGCTCTATCGCACGTTCCGCCGCAATGCGATCGTCGCCTTGTCGCCGTGGGAGAAAGTGCCCTTGGCTGCGCTGAGCGGCGACACCATCCCCGGAGCCCGCCCGCCTCGCGACGGCGGCATCGTGCTGCCCGAGGAACCCAAGTCGCGTCGCTGATCGGCGAGACAGCAACGCCCGCGCTCGCCCGTCGTCGGCGACATTCCTACAGGTAAATCGGACCCGGGCCGCTAGCGGTCCGGGCGTTTTTCATGCGCCTCCCCAAGAAGTCGAGTCTGACCCTCATTTTCCTGGGGGTTCTCGTCGGGGGCTTCGCCTCGAGCGTGGCCGCGGACACGCCTGCGTCGGAGCAACCGCGCGAGATCCTCCGCCAGGCAGATGCTGCGCCGAAGCGCGGGCTGCTCTACGAGATCAAGGGCGGCGGCGCGACCGTCTACTTGTTCGGGACGCTGCACGTCGGCAAGCCGGAGTTCTATCCCCTCGGCGCGCAGGCGAACCGTGCCGTGGCCGGGGCAAGAAAACTATATCTCGAGGTGAACTTCGCCGACGCTGCCGCGCTCGCCACCACGGTCGGGGAGATGGCAACCTACGCCGATGGACGAAGTCTCGACCGGACGCTTCCCCCTGAGCTGATGACCAAGGTGGACGTCGCGCTCCGCCGCTACGGCCTGCCCCGAGGGTCCGCCGTCAGGATGAAGCCGTGGATGCTGGGACAGACGCTCCTGCTCCTTGAAGCGGCGCAGCAAGGCTACGATACCGCATACGCATCCGAGATCTACTTTCTCGGACTCGCCGCCGAGCAGCACAAGGAAGTGCTCGGGCTCGAGACGCTGGCCGAACAATTTTCGCTCTTCGATCGCATGCCGGAGGTCGAGCAGCAGCGGTTCCTGGACGAGATTCTGACCGCCCTCGACGATCCGCGCACCGCCGTACACCTGGAGAGGTTGGTCGACGCCTGGGCGCGCGCCGATGCGCGCGGCCTCGAGGTCGCGCTCCAGCAGGAGAAATCCGAGCCAACGGCCTTCGCTCGTGACGTGTTGCCGCATCTGATCGACGAGCGCAACCGGACGATGACCGAGAAGATCGCGGCGATCGCGCAGTCCGGAACGACGAGCTTTGTCGCGGTTGGCGCGCTGCACCTGGTCGGTCCGGACGGGATCGTGGAGCGCTTGCGCAGGCGCGGGCTCGCGGTGCATCAACTCTGACGGGGCAGTCCCGACAATTGCCCGCGTCGAAGCGCGACGGGTATAATTCGCCGCTCACAGGAAAAGAGGGCCAGACTCGACTTTTCCTGACCTCGCTTCTCCTGCCGAAACAATTCGAAAGAATCTGCAACAGCACGGACATACTGTTACCGCGTTCATCCGTTTGAATGTCGACCGACCGTCGGCAAACGTCCCCTTTGGAGATTCCGATCATTCCGCGCCGCCTGCTGACCGTTCTGGTCTGCCTTCTGGGATTGGCGCTCACGAGTTGCAATACCGGTAACGGCGTCGGCGCGACGCCGAATCTCACGCGGGTGCGCATCATCAACCTCATTCCGAACGCTGCCGCGATCGACGTTCATCTCGACAGCACGTCGATCGTCACCGGCCTTCAGTTCGAGCAGGTTACGCAGTACACGACGGTCGATGCCGGGACGCACGAGTTCAAGGTGAGCGCCGACGGCGGCGCCACGACGATCATCGACGTCAGCAACCTGTTCACGGTAGCCGTTGACTATACGTTCGTCGTTTTCGGGCCGGTCGAAGCCGTCAGCTCGCTGGTCCTCATCGACACCACGCTGCTCATCCCCAACGGCGGCACGTTCGATGTGCGAGTGACCAACGTTTCGACCATTCCCGCGGTCGATCTGTACCTGACCTCGCCGGGCATCGACCTCACGGTGACCGCGCCGGCCGTCTCCGGCGTGCCACCCGGAGCGACGAGCGTCTTCACCGCGGTAAACGTCGGGGATTACGAGCTGCGCGTGACGGCGACCGGGAGCAAGGAGGTGATCTACGATGCGAGCCTCCCGGCCTCGGCTGACAAATCGCTGGCCCAGGCGATCGTCTTCGGGAAAGGCAGCGCGAAGCTCGTCAACGTCGCCTACCTCAACCTCGATACCGCCGGCACCGGACAGGTGATCGACAGCAATCTCGCCGAGTTCAAGGTGCTGAACGGCTCTTCGGTCGGCGCGCCGCTCAACGTTTTCGTCGACGGCAGTCTCGCGCTCGCGAACGTGTCCTTCGGAGGCGTATCCGATTATCAGAAGGTTGCCACCGGATCGCGGACGATTACCGTGCAATCTGCGACGACTCCGGGCGCGGATCTGCTCACGGTGGTGACCAATCTCGGCCCGGCGACCGACACATCGATCGCGGTGAGCGGACCGGCCGGCGCACTGCGTTCCCTCGTTCTGTCCGACAACAACCTGCCATCGGCCGCGGGGCGTGCCCGCGTGCGATTCGTCAACGCCTCGCCCGATCTGGCCGCGCTCGACGTCTACGTCAACTTCGTCAGGCAGTTCTCGAGCGTCGCCACGAACTCCGCCAGTGCGTATTCGGAGCTCATCGCCGATTCGACGGGCACGCCGTACGAATTCGACTTCAACGT
>Ga0326726_10006451_pt1 | contig 10562 bp, 8 predicted proteins | sample MHFenrmetagenome_2_FD_207603 | JGI IMG/M metagenome (GOLD analysis project Ga0326726, IMG submission 207603) | Lab enriched peat soil microbial communities from Michigan Hollow, Ithaca, NY, United States - MHF15MN | ecosystem: Environmental > Terrestrial > Soil > Wetlands > Peat | place: USA... | reverse complement strand
GACCTCGAAGCGTTGGGTGCCCTCGTGCACGCCGTTCGAAAACAGCTCGAAGACCGTGGGGCTCCGATACCCTCGGCCGACGTTCGCCACGAGCGCCGTGATGCTGGAGAGTCGATACAGGGCCCCGAAGCTTCCGGCCACCGAGTTGTACGTGCGGGTCTGGGATACAACCCCGAGTGCGGAGTCGGCGTCGACCGAGAGCTGGCGGTAGTCGTAGCGAAGGCCGAAGCTGAAGCTCCAGGGGCCCGATTGCGCCTGCTCATAGACGAAGAGGCCGGCCGCGCCCGTCCGGCTGTCGGGGACGAGTGGTTCGTCGCCAGACTTGTCGACGGAGCTTTCGAGGCCGGCGACGCCGATGATGCCGGCAAACGGCCCCACCGCCGGATGATGCAGCTTGGCATCCCCGCTCCAGGTGGTCGCCGCCAATTGCAGGCCTGGGATCGTCGCGTCGGCATCCTCGAATTCCTGCCGGAGGTTTTTCTCGTAGTACCCGGCCAGGTCGAGGTGTGCCCCTCCGACCGGGAGCTGACTGGTGAGTCGGGCACGATCCTCGTTCACCTGCTGCCAGCCAGTAGCACCAGGAGCCTCCGCCGGATCCTCATAGATCTCGATCCGTTCCGAGCGGTGGACGTAGCCCCCCTGCAGACTGCCCCAACTATCGCGGACTCCGATGTTGCCGCCGGCGTTCCAGGTCTTGTCGCCGCTGTTGTCCAGCGTCCCGCCCGGAGTCTCGATATTGCCGAAATTGCGTCCGGTGAAGGTGGCATTGGCGCCCACGTGACCGCTGGCGCCCTCGAGGTTCAGGCTGCCATCGGGGCCGGGACCGTTTCCCGTGTATCCCAAGGTGACATTGCCGCGTGCGAAGGGGTCGCGCCCGATGGCGTCGGGGAGATCGGGCTGGATCACATTGACCACCCCGCCCACGGCGTCCGAGCCGTAGAGCACGCTCGCGGGGCCCTTGATGATTTCGACCCGCTCCGCGCTGGTCGCTTCGATGTTGGGGCCATGCTCGTCGCCCCACTGCTGGGTTTCCATCCGCTGCCCGTTGTCCATGACGAGCACATTGGTCGACGTCAGGCCACGGATCACCGGCTTGCCGATGCCCTGGCCGGTGCTGAGGTCCCGCACCCCGGGCACGGTAGCGACCATCTCGCCGAGAGTCGGCGAGCGGGCGACCTCCAGGTCAGAACGGTCCATCACGTTGATGGGCTGCGGTGATTCCAGCGACGTCGTGGCAATCGCCGAGGCACTGACCTGGATCGACGGCAATTCGACCAGGGACGCCTGCAACACCACGTTCAGTTCGACGATCGAGTCGCCGAGGACCACTTTGCGGACCACCGGCGCATAGCCGATGGCGGAGAAGCCGACGCGCGCCGTCACGGCCGGGAGGCTGCTGAAGTGGTACCGCCCATCGAGATCCGTCTTGGTAGAGCGTCCGATTTCGAGAATATGAACCAAGGCCATGGGGATCGGGGTGCCGGTCGAATCGGTGACCCGCCCCCGGAGGACGCGGTCGATAGGCGCAGGACTAGCGCCCGCCGGCGGGAACGCCAGCAGGGCCAGAAGCAAAAAGGAATTCACAGGAATACTCTCCGTTCACACGGGTGCACAGGCCCACCTCCGGTGGGGAGGTTGGCGAGGGTTGGCCATCAGTGAGTCGTGGTGCTCAGGCCGTGTGCGGAGGGGCGCGGGACCGTGGGAGGTGTGTGACGTCCGTCGAACGGGGAGCCTCGACGGGTTCGAGGACGGCGGCGGCATCGGGCGCAAGGAGGGCGAAGACGGCGCCGTCGACACGAGAGGGGCTCTGGCTCGGCGCCTGTGGAGGCGCGAGGGCGCAGCGATCGGCGTGGTGGGTGGCGCCCGGGGGCTCGAAGTGCGTGACGCCGGCAAAGGGGTCGCGCCCCGCGAGGTGGAACATCGCCCCGTCGGCAAGCGGGATGCCGAGGGCGCCGGTGAAGAAGAGCGCAACGAGAAGCCCGGCGCGAAGCCGGGGGGCGAAGGGAGTCACGCAGTCCAATGTGGCATTGCTGCACTACCAGGACAAGGCGGGGGCAAGCAGGGGCGCACAGTCGGGGCGCACTGCTGTGCGCCCCGACTGGCGGTCCTCTGGGGTCACTAATTGTGGTCGTGGACCATGTTCGGCGGCATGCCGGAGTACGAGTAGCCCGTCTTCGGGCATGAGACCGCGGGATTTGTCGACTTGAAGACGCCCGTCGGATTCGTCAGCCAGAGCCAGACGTGCAGGTCGTAGTGGTGGAACTCAGGCGGCATGATCGGCGCATGCCCCTCCATCGGGCCCACAAGCGGCTGGCCAAAGATCGTCGGCGCGGGCGCCCCGTCCTTCACCAGGTTGGCCGGCATGAACCACTCCGCCGCCGCGAGCTTGAGCTTGTCGCCGTCCCGCTCGTAAATCAGCACCTGGGGCTTGGCCGGATCGAGCGTCGGGCCGACGTTCCCCATATTGAGGAAGTGCACGCCCATCCCCCCGGGACCGTACTGCATCGTGCCCTCGGCGGCGCCTTTGGGGAAATCGACGCAAACGACCGTCGAGAGGTAGCCGTCCCGCACGGCGGCAATGGGATCCTGGTACTTGTCGAGCAGCGCACGCACGCTGTCGAGCTGCGGCGAGAGCTTCGGCATCGTTGCCGGCTGCGCGGCCTGCGCGTGTGCAAGCCCGGGCAGCGCCAGGGTGGCGAACAGGACGAGGAGACGCAGGGTGGCTCGGAGGGACATGGGCATCCTCGCTTCGAGTGTGGAACGGGAGGTTTCGCAGCACCACCTTACGCTTCTGGCCGAAAATAGCAAATCGGTCCTGACAGCCTGCTGACGCTGGCTGCTTGCTGAGCTGGGCAAGTGGGTGTATCTTCATTGTATCTACTGAAAGGCTATCCAAGGTGCGAAGTCGTATCTCGAAATGGGGCAATAGCTTAGCTGTTCGGCTCCCCAAGCCGTTTGTCGATGAACTCGGCCTGGCCGACGGGGCCGAGGTGGACATCGTGCTGCGCGACGGGCAGATCATCCTGACTGCGGCTGGCCGCGAGTACGAACTCGAAGAACTGGTGGACGGCATCACGCCGGACAATCGTCCGACCGAAACGGATTGGGGCCGGCCCCAGGGACGCGAGGCATGGTAGCGCCCGACCGCGGAGATCTCGTCTGGCTCACCATCGAGCCCACTGACGGCGGTGCGCCCGAGCGACGACCGGCGCTGGTCGTCTCGCCGGCGCTCTACAACGCACGATCGGGGCTGGCGCTGATGTGCGCTGTGAGCCGGCGCGCAACCGGCTATCCGTTCGAGGTGCCACTGCCGGGCGGGCTGGCGGTGAGCGGGGTGGTGCTGGCCGACCACCTGCGCAGCGCCGACTGGAAGGCGCGCCATGCCGAGGTGGCGGGACGAGTGCCGCGGGCGGTGGTGGAGGATGTGCTGGCAAAGCTCAAGCCGCTCTAAATGAACGCAGGGAACTCAGGACCGAGACGAAGCGGAGGTCGAGTGGCGCAGGCGGACGATTTGATCCAGCTGACCAATTCCTCGAAGCGGGTGCGCGGGACCTTCCGCGTGAACGGCGAGTCGCGCGAGGCACTGTACAAGCCGCACACGACGTTGCTCGAGCTGCTGCGCGAGGACTTGCAGCTGACCGGTACCAAGCACGGCTGCGAGCTCGGTGAATGCGGTGCGTGCACGGTGCTCGTCGAGGGGGTGCCGGTCCTCAGCTGCCTCGTCCTGGCGCAGGCGGTGGAGGGGCAGGAGGTGTCCACCGTCGAGGGGATGTCCGACGGGCCGACGCTCCACCCACTTCAGCAGGCCTTCGTGGAACTCGGCGCGGCCCAGTGTGGCTACTGCACACCCGGCGTGTTGCTGGCCGCCGAGGCGCTGCTGGAGCAGAGCCCCGCGCCCACACGGGAGGAGATCAAGCTCGCCCTCTCCGGCAACCTCTGTCGCTGCACCGGCTACGTGAAGATCTACGAGGCGATCGAACTGGCCGCCGCGAGAATGCGTGGAGAGAACGGCCAGCCGCAGCGAGAGGCAATGTATGGCTACTAGGGAGAAGGCGGGGAAGCGGGGAAGCGGGGAAGGAACCGCCGCGTACTCCGTCATCGGGACTCCGCGTGCCAAGACTGACGCTCCCGGCAAAGTGGTCGGCCAGACGCTCTTCGCCGACGACATCATCCTGCCGCGGATGCTCTGGGCCAAGCTGCTCCGGAGTCCGCACCCGCACGCGCGGATCGTGTCGATCGACACCTCGCGCGCCCGCGCCCTGCCAGGAGTGGAAGCGGTGCTCACCGGCGCCGACTTCCCGATTCCCTTCGGCATTCTGCCCGTGAGCCAGGACGAGCACGCGCTCTGTCCCGACGTGGTGCGCTTCGTGGGCGACCCGGTGGCCGCAGTGGCCGCCATCGACGAGGAGACGGCACTGGCCGCCTGCGACCTCGTCGAGGTGACCTACGAGCCGCTGCCGGTGATCGGCTCGGTGGACGACGCGGCCGCCACCCCGGCGCCGCAGCTCCACGGCTACGCCGACGAAGGCAACTGGCACAAGCTGGTGCACCTGCAGTTCGGAGAACTGGAGGAGGGATTCCAGCGCGCCGACCTGGTGCGGGAGGACCTCTTCCTGTACGAGGGGAACACCCATCTCCCGATGGAGCAGCACGCGAGCATCGCGCACGCCACGCCGGACGGGCGCATCACGGTATGGTCGAGCACGCAGACGCCGCACTACCTGCACCGCGCGCTCTCCAAGGTGCTCGAACTGCCGCCGCCACGGCTCCGCGTCATCGCCATGCCCAACGGCGGAGGCTTCGGCGGCAAGAGCGACCCGTTCAACCACGAGATTGTCGTGGCCAAGCTGAGCCTCGTCACCGGGCGCCCGGTCAAGATCGGGCTCACCCGCGAAGAGGTGTTCTACTGCCACCGTGGCCGGCACCAGGCGCTGATGAAGATTCGCACCGGTGTCACCAAGGACGGTGCCATTACCGCCATGGACTTCGAGTCCTATCTCGACGGCGGGGCGTACGGTTCCTACGGCGTGGCGTCGCTCTACTACACCGGGGCGCTGCAGACCGTCACCTACGACGTGCCCACTTACCGGTTCCGCGGCGCGCGCGCCTTCACCAACAAGCCCCCCGGCGGCCCCAAGCGAGGGCATGGCACCACGCAACCGCGCTTTGCCGTCGAGGTGCACCTCGACAAGATCGCCGAGCAGCTGAAGCTCGACCCGGCCGAGCTCCGGCTCCGCCACCTGGTCCAGCCCAACGCCGTGACCGCCAACTGGCTCCAGCTCGGCACCGTCGGTCTGGCCGCCTGCATCGACAAGGTGGTGGAAGGCTCGCGCTGGAAGGAGCGGTTCCGGAAGCTGCCGTACGGCCGCGGGCTCGGGCTGGCCTGTTCCTCCTACATCACCGGCGCCGGCCTTCCCATCTACTGGAACGACATGCCGCACTCGGGCGCCCAGATCAAGTGCGACCGGGGCGGCGGCGTCACCATCTTCTGCGGCTCCATCGACATCGGGCAGGGCTCCGAGTCCGTCCTGGCCTACGTGACCGCCGAGGTGCTCGGCATCGAGCCGGCGGACGTGAAAGTCGTGACCGCCGATACCGACCTCACGCCGGTGGACCTCGGCAGCTACTCCTCGCGCGTGACGCTCATGACCGGCCAGGCAGCGATGCAGGCGGCGACCCGGGTGCGGGACCAGATCGCGTCGGCCGCGGCCGCGAAGCTCGACGTGCCGGTGGACCGGCTGGTCTTCGGCGGGCGTCGGGTGTTCGACGCACAGGACCCCGATCGCGGGCTCAGCTTCCAGGAGGCGGTCGGCGTCGCCGAGGCGAAACACGGGACCCTCGGCGCGGTGGGGAGCTACACACCGCCCCGCTCGCCGGGCCGGTATCGCGGCGCGGGCGTCGGTCCGTCGGCGGCGTACAGCTATTCCGCGGCCATCGCGGAGGTGGAGGTGGACCCCGACACTGGGATAGTCCGGGTGCCCACCATCTGGATCGGGCATGACATCGGGCAGGCCATCAACCCGGCGCTGGTGATGGGCCAGGTTGAAGGCGGCGTCTACATGGGCCTCGGCGAGGCGCTGATGGAGGAGATGGCCTACCGCGAGGACCGGAAGGTGGTGCACAAGTTCCCGTCGATGCTGGAGTACAAGAGCCCGACCACGATGGAAATGTGCGACGTCATCACCTATCTCATCTCGGACCCCGATCCCAACGGCCCCTTCGGCGCCAAGGAGGCGGGGCAGGGGCCGCTCAATCCGGTCATGCCGGCCATCGCGAACGCCATCTACGATGCGGTGGGGGTGCGGATCGACGAGGTGCCGATGAGCCCGCCCAAGATCCTCAAGGCGATCCAGGCCAAAGCGAAGGGCAAGGACCCGCGCTTCGGGCCCAGCGGCACGCCGGGGGTGCCGTGGCCGGAGCGGACGTATGTCAGGACGCCGGCGCAGGGTGGCGACGGCAGGGCAGTGGGGCAGGGGGGCAGCGGGGCCGGATCGAAGTGAGTTCGTGGAACTGGAAGAGGATGCCATGCTGAGACTGCCGCCGCACGAAACCTCATTTCCGACGTCGATCGCCGCCGCCGTCGCCGAGCGTGTGGCCGCCGGGACGAACGGCGCCTACGTGGCGGGCGGGACCGACCTCTATCCCAACATGAAGCGCCGCCAGCAGGAGCCGCGGCGCGTGATCGACGTGCGCCGGATTCCGGAGCTCGGTCTGCTCGACCTTTCGCCCGACGGCACGCTCCGGATCGGCGCGGGGGTCACGCTCACGCGCCTTATCGCCGACGCACACGTCCGCGCAGGGTGGCCCGTCCTGGCCCACGCGGCGTCGGAAATTTCCACGCCGCTCCTGCAGAACATGGGTACCGTGGGCGGCAACCTCCTGCTGGACACCCGATGCAACTACTACGACCAGGGCTACGAGTGGCGGAAGGCCATCGACTTCTGCATGAAGAAGGACGGCGCAATTTGCTGGGTGGCTCCGTCGAGCCCGCGCTGCTGGGCGGTGCAGTCGAGCGACCTGGTTCCCGTCATGGTGGCGCTGGAGGCGCGCGTGGTACTGGCGGGGCCCGACGGAGAGCGCACCATCCCGGCATCCGCGCTCTACCATGACGACGGCATGGCGTTCCTCACCAAGCAGCCCGAGGAACTCCTGGTGCGGGTCGAGGTGCCGGCCCTCGCCGGCGCGCGGGCGAGCTACCGCAAGGTGCGGCGCCGGGGGGCGTTCGACTTTCCGGTGCTGGGGGTGGCGGCGTGGGCGTCGTTTGACGGGGCGGGGCGGGTGCGTGCCGCGCGCATCGTGCTCGGTGCAGTCGGTTCGTATCCCAAGCAGGTGCCCGAGGCGGCCGCCGCGCTCATCGGCGGCTCGCTCAACGATGACCAGCTGGACGAGGCGGCGCGAATTGCCGGCAAGCTGGCCAAGCCGCTCGACAACACCGACTTCACCATCGGCTGGCGAAAGGACATGGCCCCGGTGTTCGTTCGCCGGGCGCTGGAGGCGCTCAGGACAGCCTAAAAGACGAAATCAGTGCCGAGCCAGATCGAGGTTCCTTGCGCACTGTGGACCATCGTGATGACGCCGCCCAGGGATCGATCCGGCATGGCGACCCAGACGCCACCGCCGAGCGAGCTGTGCCAGATGTGGTCGTCCCCCCCGGACTGGAAGACCCGCCCGACATCGACGATCCCCAGCATGCCGAAGTGCCACGGCATCACGAACGGCAGTGTGCCGGCCTGCACCCGCACCTCGTTGTTGAAATACAGCGCCGCGTCGCCGGCGTACCGGTTTGATTCGTAGCCGCGGAGAGTCGTGGAGCCGCCGGCGTACGCGGCCTCGTGGACTGGCACATCGCCCAGTCCGAGGCGCGCCGTGCCGCGGATGGCGAGCGTGACCGCCGGCATCCCTTGCGGTGTCAGGAAGCCGGCCGCGCGCGCCGCCATTCCGCCGAAGGGTTTCCCCGCTCCGAACACCACGGGGTAGAACGTCCCGCCGATCGAGATCAACGCGCCACGCCGCGTGAAGGACGGTGCGTCGCGACTGTCGAAAATGGCGCTCGCCTGGACCCCCAGCTGCGCGAACTCAGGGACGCCGTAGGGCCGGGTCGTGTTGAGCAGGTTGATGCCGGTCGTATCGGTGACGACCCGCTTGAAGACCGGTCCGATCGTAAAACGTGTGTCGCGCCCCGACTGGAAGTTCCATGCGGGATACAAATAGAGCTGCGTTTGTCTGGCCTTGTAGAAGCTCTTCGGCTGGTCGAACGGGGTGTCGTTGCCGTAGCCGAAGAAGTGGAGGACGGCGATTTGCGAGAGCCCGGCGTCGAGGGTGATCGCTTCCCGTGAACGCCAGCGGTTGAACTTGCCGTGAATCTCGACAGCGAAATCGCCCGGGGTCGTGGCGTATCCGCCCTTGATCTGGAGCCAGCGGTAGTACGGTTGATGGCCGGCGCGGTAGGTCGTGAGGTTGATGCCGCCACCGACCAGCACCCCGACATCCGAGTTGACACCGAGCCAGATGGCCGGGCTGACGTCGGTGCCGTGAAGCGGCACCGGCTTCGGCCGGAGCAGGCTCACATCGGCAATTTCTGGCGCGGCCAGGGTGTCCCGTACGACGTCGGCGCGGACGCCCGCCGGAACTTGACCGCCCCCGTAGAGCGTCGTTCCGACACCGGTCCCCCGCTCACCCGTTACCGCCAATCCCTGCCGCCACGCGATGTCCAGCCACGGCCCTCCCTGTTCCTTCCCGCGCAGCTCCACCAGGTCGGGCCCGCCGCCGAGGTAGAGCGCGATCGCGTCGGCATCGCCGGAGGCGAAGTGCCGGGTGCGGCCGTCCCGAAAGGCCACATCGACCTGATCCCCCGGCAGCTGGGTGACGGTGACGGTGTCGGCGCCGCTCGTCCCGAAGAAGGCGGCCTCCTGGTTGACGAGGCGGTAAAGCTGCCGCGCCGCTTGGGGGAGGGCGTCCCGGCGCGCGCGCAGGATCGCGGCGAGCCCCGCACTGTCGAGAGCGGCATATTCTGGTGGCTCCATGGCGACCGCGGCGGCAATGACGGAATCGGTCAGCGCGCGCTGCATGGCCGCCGCCGTCGAATCCCAGGCGCTCCAGTCGAGCAGCGTGAGCAGCTGCCGATCGATCGCCCGCTGCAGCGGCATCACTCCCAACTGCTTGTCGTACGTGCCTCCGAACGAGACGAACGCCGGCACCGTCCTGCGGGCGATCCCGGCGAGGAGGCCGTCGTAGAGAGCAAAGGCCTGGTCGCGGGTCCGCGGGCGCGGGGTCCATCGGGCCGGCGCGCCGGTCTTTTCCCATCGCCAGAGGTCGGGGGCGTCGTCCCAACTGCCGAGGTAGGTATCGAAGAGCCGCTCCCGCAGGTAGGCGGGCGCGTCGAAATCGCGCGCGTCGCTGCGTCGGAGGCGCTCGAGCACCTGCGTCGTGGTGAGCCCGGTCGTGTCGTCGCGCCGCAGGTAGCCGAGCCGACCGTCGCCGTTCGGGACGGGAAGGCTGTCGTCCAGCCGGACCAGCCGGGCCGGCGGCACCCTGGCACCGGTGGCGGTAGCAAGGGCGATGACGATCGGCGCCGCCCCGGGATGCCGGCCGGCGTTGAGGCCCTGGATGACGGAGGGGAGGAGGTTCTCGCGAAGGGGCTCAGGAGCAATGACGAGGAGGTCGCGGTCCAGCGAGCGATAGACCCAATGGGTGCCGTCGGGCGTGGCAAAACGCAGGAACCCGGCGCGGCGGCCCTGGGTGGCATCCTCGATCTGCTGTTCGGTGATGGGGCCGGGGAGGCCGAGCGAAGGTGCCGAAACCGGCGTCGCCCAGAGCGTGCGGTACCGCTGCCCGTACAGCCACCGGTCGAAGCCGCTATGAAGCCGGTACTCGGCGCCAGCGGGGAGGGCGGTGTCGGCGGGAGTCTGCGCGGCGAGCGATCGCGTCACGCAGAGAGCCAGCACTGCGAGCAGGTGCGACGCGGCGAACCGTCCGGACGGTTTCCCTCGATGCGCTATTCGCGTGCGGTGCCCAGCTCGGACCATGGTCCGCCCAGCGCCTTGTAGAGCTGAACGCCGCTGGCCAATTCCAGCGCCTGGACCTGCGCGAGGCTGAGTTCGGCGGCGAAGAGGGTGCGCTGCGCGTCGAGGACCTCGAGATAACTGGCCAGGCCGTTCTCATACCGGTGTTGCACGAGCGTGAGGGTCTCGGTCAGTGTGGCCACCTGGGCGGCCTGCGCCACCACCTGGTCGCGCGTGGTGCGCACCGCCACGAGAGCGTTCTCGACGTCCTGCAACGCCCGGAGCACCACCTGCTCGTAGTTGGCCTGCGCCTGCTCCACCTGCGCCTGGGCCACGTTCAGCTCCCCCTCGAGCCGACCGCCGGTGAAGAGCGGGACCCGGATGCCGACGAAGAGGGCGTTCTGATTGTTCTGGCTCTGGAACACCTCGTTCAGATTGTCGCTGACATACCCGTACTGGCCGGTGAGCGCGACCGTCGGCAGGCGATTCCCCCATGCCACCCCGACCCGCGCCGTGGCGGCGTGCAGGTCCTCCTCGGCGGCGCGCACGTCGGGCCGGCGC
>Ga0326726_10006450_pt1 | contig 10562 bp, 6 predicted proteins | sample MHFenrmetagenome_2_FD_207603 | JGI IMG/M metagenome (GOLD analysis project Ga0326726, IMG submission 207603) | Lab enriched peat soil microbial communities from Michigan Hollow, Ithaca, NY, United States - MHF15MN | ecosystem: Environmental > Terrestrial > Soil > Wetlands > Peat | place: USA... | reverse complement strand
GCCCGGTCAATCGCGATGCCGTCCCACTCCATGTCCACCAGGACCTGGACCAGCGGCAATTCGATCTCGTGGAGCAGCCGCTCCAGCCCCATTTCCCGGAGTGATGGAGCGAAGAACCGCTCGAGCGCGAGCGCGGTGGCGCTGTCAGTCCCGCAGTACGTGGCCGCGTCGGCGACCGGCACTTCGGCGAACGGGATTTCGCTCTTCCCCCGGCCGGCTACATCGGCGTAGAGTTGCATCGGCCGGCCGAGATGTTCCAGGCTCAGCGTATCGATGCCATGCGACCGCCGGCCCGGATCGAGAACGAAGCTCGCCAGCATCGAGTCATACGCCACTCCGGCCAGCTCGATGCCCGCCTGGCGCAGCACCTGCCAGTCGTACTTGATGTTGTGGCCGCCCTTGGGAACGCCCGAATCGCGGAGGAGCTCCGCGATCGGCGCGAGGGTCGGGTCAGTGAGCGGAGGCAGGTTCCGCACCGGAGCGGGGGCGGCGAGCTCCCCGGCCGGCGGCCGGTGGCCGAAGGGCAGATACCAGGCCTCCTCCGGACCGGCCGCGAGCGAGAGTCCGATCAACTCGGCGTCATGCGGCTCGATGGAGGAAGTCTCGGCATCAAGCCCGACCAGTGGCACCATGCGCAGCCGGGCGGCCAGGTCGGGCAACTCGGCGGGATCGTCGATGACCCGGATGGTAATGGGAGGAGCAGCGGGAAGGGCGGGAGGGGCAGAGGAGGTGGGAGGTTCCTGCACCGTGACAGCAGCGGTCTCGGACCCCGAGCCCTCATTCTCCCCTTTCGCGCCTCTCCCGCCCTCCAGGCGGCGGACCAGCGAGTAGAACTCCAGCTCCGCGCACAGCTTGAGCAGGGCGGTACGGTCGGGCTCGGTCTCCACGAGCCGGTCCAGATCCAGCTTCGCCGGCACGTCCCGTCGGATGGTCACCAACTCGCGGGACAGGCGGGCGTTCGCTGCATATTGCTCCAGTGCTTCCCGAGCGCGCTTGGCCTTGACCTCCCCGGTGCGCTCCAGCATTGCCTCCACGCTGCCGAACTGCGCCAGCAACTCGGCGGCGCCCTTGCTCCCGATACCCTTCACCCCGGGCACGTTGTCGGAGCTGTCGCCAACCAGAGCGAGATAGTCCACCACCTGCTCCGGCGGCACACCCAGGCGTTCCGCGGCGTTGGACTGATCGACCCACTGTTCGTCGACCGCACCCGGCCCGCCCCGGCCAGGATTCAGCAGCGCCACCCGCGGACCGATCAGCTGGTAGAAATCCTTGTCGCCCGAGACGATCACGACCTGCAGGCCGGCGTCTGCGCCCTGCTCTGCCAGGGTGCCGATCACGTCGTCCGCCTCGTAACCGGGAACGCTTACCACGGGCACGCGGAAGGCAGCGAGCAGCTGCTCGATCCGTTCCACCGAGCGATCGAACTCGGCCTGGAGCTCGTCGTCCAGCTTCTCGCGGGTCGACTTGTACTCGGCGTAGAGCGTGGTCCGGAAGGAATCGCCCGCGTCATGTACCCAGCCGAGATAGTCCGGGTGGTATTTCTCCCGCAGCCTGAGGAGGAAGTTCACCACGCCCCATGCGGCTGAAGTGTTCTCCCCCCGCGTGGTGCGGAGCGGGCGGGTGATCAACGCGAAGAAGGCGCGATAGATGAGGGCATAGCCGTCGATCAGAAACAGCTGCGGCGGACTGTGATGGGGCATGGCCCGGAAGATAGTTCCAGCAGGTGCTGAAACGCAGCAGAGCCGGGCGAATTCTCCCGGCTCCGTGGGCAGCGGCCGAGCTCGCGACTACTGATCGCGACGGCTCAGGAGCGCGGAGACCCGCTCCAGCTCGGAGCGGGAGGACGGGGTCAGGCGGAACCGTCCGAACCCGGTCTCGTCCAGGAAGTAGAGCGCCAGCTGGTACTGGGTGTAGCCCCAGCGGATGAGCCGGCCCTCGCTCTGGGGGCTCGCATCGAATACCTCGTCCGGTTCACCCAGCCGGATCAGGACTTCGCCCCGGTCAGTCCGCCACCCGGGGATGCCTTCGTCCCGGAAGCGCAGGTTGGCCAGCGCGATCCGGCCGAAGTAGCCGTCGAGCGCCTCGTTGTTGCCGCTGGCGGGGTTGGGGTCGGAGCTGCGCCAGAACTCCTTCCAAAGCCTCCCCCGCTCCGACGGTGCTGCTTTGCGCAGGGAATCGAGCGCGGGCGAAGGTGGGAAGTACCGGAGCAGGTTCAGCATGTCGTCGAAGTTGGTCACCACCCAATTCGAGGAGAAGGAGATCAGCGCGGTGGTGACCACCGTGTCCGGGCGGCCACCGAGCACGAGGTGCAATTCTCCCAGCGGGAGGCTGTCGGGTGCAAAGCGGAGGATGGCGGTCTCGACCTCGCGCCCACCCGCGAAGTGGAGCGAGTCCTCCAGCACGGTGCTGTCGTGGCCGACAGCGAGCCGGATGGGAACCGCCCGCGGTCCCTGCAGACCGTACGCCTCCACGAAGACGATCGCGCTGTCACCGCCATAGGCGATGGTGCCCCGGGGATTGAGAATGAGCGAGATCGGCGCGTTGCGGGCGGAGCGCGCGCGAACCTGGTACGCCAGGTAGGGAGCGGTGAAGCTGCCGGCGCCGAAGCGGGCTACGGTGTACTGCGCCTCGGCACGACTGTTCCGACCAGGCGCAGGGTCGCCGATTTGCACGGCGATCTTCCAGCTTCCCGGCGGGAGTGTGAGCCCCTCCTGGAACAGCACGCTCTCTTCGGTGCGCTGGGTCTCCTGGAAGGTAGCAACCCGAACCGACTGGTCGCGGTCCAGAACGACGGGGGAACCGCCGTCGGCCGGCTGAGCCGAGAGGTGCACGTGGTAGCGGGCGACGAAGACGTCTCCGTCCCGCTGGAAGCTCAGGTTCTGGTTCTCCAGCGACACCCCTATCACCGCGACGGTGGAATCGCCGGGGCCGGCGAGCAAGGCAACATCCGCGACAAACGGCGTGGGCGGGCCTCCCGTCAGGCGGCCGATGCGCCGAAAGGCTGCATTGAGATCGAGGATCTGGGTGAGGGCATCGCCGGGTTGTGGGCCCGGTCCGCCGCCGGCCCGACCCCATGAGCCGCACCCGAGGAGGGCGAGAACGAGCCCGAGAATGAGCGACCGCACGATGCCGCGAGTATGTATGTACGAGGGTGTCATGACCTAGCTTAGCGCGGCATCACGCAGACCTCAAGCACGCGCTTGCTCGGGGTACGAGGGAGAAGTAGCTTGCAGCCATCCCATGAGCCAAGACAGCCTCATCGGCAGGACCGTGGCCGGGTACCGCCTGCTGCAGCACGTGGGCGAAGGGGGAACCGCCACGGTGTACCGGGCCGAGCACCCTGAGCGCGGCGCCGTCGCTCTCAAAGTACTGCGTACCCGCCTGGCCCAGGACCCGGTGGCTGTCAAGCGTTTCCTCCGTGAAGCCGAATTCGGCACCCGGGTGAGTCATCCCAACATCGTGAAGACCTACGACTACGGCCAGACGGACGGTCTGTATTACCTGGCGATGGAATGGGTCGATGGCGAGGCCCTGGAGAAGTTCGCCGCCCGCTCCGGCCGTCTCGCCCCGACGCTGGTAGCCACGATCATCGAGCAGATCGGCGCTGCGCTCACCGCGGCGCACGCTGAGGGCATCATCCATCGGGACCTCAAGCCTGCGAACATCATGTACACCCCCGAGACCCAGCGGGCGGTGCTGCTCGACTTCGGAATCGCACGGGACGCGGACCTCAAGCCCGAGGAACGGCTCACCCGTACCGGCTTCTTCGTCGGGACCCTGCAGTACGTCGCTCCGGAAGCGCTCTCGGGTGAGCTGGTGACCGCCCAGGCGGACGTGTACAGCCTCGGCACGATCGCCTACTACCTGCTCACCGGCACGCTGCCCTACAGCGGCCGTTCTCCGCGCGAGCTGTTCCAGCAGTTGCTCACCCAGCCGCCGATTCCGCTCAACCAGGCAGTGAAGGGCCTCAAGTTCTCCGACAGCGTGGAGGAGGCCCTCATGGCTGGCCTGGAGCGAGACCTCTCGAAGCGCAGCCCTACTGTGGACGAGTTCACCACCCGCCTTTGCACCGCGCTGCGCCAGACCGGCGAACGCAAGAGCTTCCTCAAGAGCCTCTTCGGCAAATGACCCCGCCGGACCCTGCCGTGCTCGACCGCCTGCTGCTGGAGCGGTCCGTCAAGCGCGGCCATTTCGTGCTCGCCTCCGGACGCACCTCCAGCTTCTACGTCGATGCCCGGTTGACCACCATGTCCGCCGAAGGACTGGTCCTGATCGGGCGACTGGGACTCGCCGCCATTCGGGAGCGGAGCTGGGCGCCGCGCGCGATCGGCGGACTCACCATGGGCGCCGATCCGGTGGCGTACGCCATCGCGGCCCAAAGCGTCGGCGCGCCCCCCATCCTGGACGCGTTCAGCGTCCGAAAGGAACCAAAGGCGCACGGCACCGGCCGTCGGGTAGAAGGGAACTTCGCGTCAGGGGATCCGGTCGTGGTGGTGGAGGACGTCATCACCACCGGTGGGTCGGCACTCAAGGCGATCGAGGCGATCCGGGAGGAGGGCGGGACCATCCTCGGAATCCTGGCGGTGGTCGACCGGGAGGAGGGCGGCCGCGCCACGCTCGAGGCGGCTGGATGGCCAGTCGTAGCACTGACTACTGCCACACGCCTGGGGCTGAAACACTAGTCCCAGGCCTTGATGGGGCCGCACAGCTGTGCGGTCCTCTGCTATTGATCTCTCTGGGCTAACGGTCTGAACCCCCGCCAGACGTCGAGATATGGCTCCACCATCAGCGCCACAAACCGCCCTACCGCCTGCTCGAAGGGGAACCGCCGTCGCAGCTCGGAGCTGGTGATCCCGAGCAGGGTGCGCACGTGCCGACCGAAGCTCTGGGGCGAGGAGTAGTCCAGCCGGTAGGCCACATCGGCCACAGTGTATCCGGGCCGTTCAAAGTAGAGCGACGCGTGCACCAGCCGCATGGCTGCCAGATAGCTCTTGGGCGAGGGCAGTCCGGCACGAACGAAGCGGGACATCAGGGTCGTGGTGCGCACTCCCAGACGCCCGGCTAGTTGCCTCGCCGTCGGCACGTCTGGGGCAAGCCGGATCAGCGCTTCGAAAAACAGTCGAGTATCCGGAGGAACTTCTCCCAGCGCCAGCAGCACCGGCTGCTGGATCCGGGCCACGTCGAGGGTGACCGGTTGGCCAAGAATCTGGCGCAACCGGTGCCATCCCTCCGGACCGGTGACATCCACGACCTGGCGAACCCCGCTGGCGCCGAGATGCAGCAACGCTTCGGAGCCCTCAGCATCGTGCCGGCTCACCAGCGCAACGGTTGGAATGCCGGGGAAGCCCCGGACCAGCCGGCCCAGGGCATCGAGCTGGCCCTCCCGACAGCGATGCACCGAGACCAGGACCGCATCCACCGGCCGTTCCCGGACGGTGCGGATGGCGTCGGGGATGCTCTCCCCGTGCAGCAGGGAAAACCACCCGGTTCCGGCGGCTTCGACCCGGCTGCGCTCCTCGGGGCGAAGCACGGCCGCCACCACGGGCGGGCGGGCAGCAACTGCGGCTGGTGGGGCGGACAGGGGACCCTCCGGCAAGAGGTCGCCCTATTCTAGGACAGCAGGCTCAACGCCCGGTCAAGCAACCCCCGGCTCACCCTGCAACCATCACGGTGCGGAAAGCGTCATACCAAGGGTCACGTTGCCAGCTTGGAGTGCCCGGTTGCAGGGACGCGATTCACCAGCAGGCAGGGTCCCCGCCCGTCGGAGCCGTCCATGGGGACCCAGGCCGGACGTCCCCTAGGCCGGAGGCCCTATCTTTATCAGGGCTGTCCATCCCCCCGGCCGGCTCGGACCTGGAAACCTGGAACACGGACTGAGTGTGACGGCGCCCTCGGAGCTCTTCAGCCGGCTGCAGGCTGCGCTCGGGTCCCACTACCGGCTCGAGCGGGAGCTCGGGCACGGCGGTATGGGCGTCGTGTTCCTCGCCCGCGACACCACGCTCGATCGCCCGGTCGCGGTCAAGGTGGTGCACCCCGACCTCGCTGTTCACACCACCATCACCCAGCGGTTCCTGGCCGAGGCGCGGATGATCGCGCGTCTGCGGCACCCCAGCATCGTGGCGATTCACACCGCCGGCGAGACCACCGGGGTGTTCTACTACGTGATGGACTTTGTCCCGGGAGAGAGTCTCCGGCAGCGGCTCACCCGGGAAGGGAGACTGCCGGTCGGCGAGGTGATACGGATCGTCGCCGACCTGGCTGATGGGCTGAACGCCGCTGGCGAGGCGGGGCTGGTGCACCGCGACGTAAAGCCCGAGAACATCCTGCTTGACCAGGCCACCGGCCGCGCCATGCTCGCGGACTTCGGGATCGCGCGAGCGATGGCCGCGGATCCCGACGGCGTGCGCACGGGCCAGGGCGTCGCGGTGGGGACTCCCACCTACATGAGTCCGGAGCAGGCGGCCGGGGACCAGGTCGACTCCCGCAGCGATCTCTACGCGCTCGCCGTGGTGGCGTTCGAGATGATCGCCGGCCGGCCGCCGTTCCGGGCCCAGACCGCCGCCGCCGTGGCCACCATGCACCTCGCCGAGCGGCCAGTGGCGGTGGAGACTCTCCGCAGCGGGGTGCCGCCCTCCCTCAGCGCCGCGATCATGCGCGCCCTTGCCAAGGATCCCGCCCAGCGGTGGCAGACCGGGGCCGAGTTCCGGCAGGCGATCGTGGGCGAGGGCGGGGCTCCGGCGGCCCCCTCTCGGACCCGCCGACGGCGCTGGGTGGCCGCCGCGGCGGCTGGACTCGCGGTCGTGGCTCTTGGCATCGCGCTCGCATTTCGGCCAGCCGGCCCTCCCGCCGGGGTGAATCCCCGACACTCGATCCTGGTCCTGCCATTCGACAACCTGCGGCAGGACCCTTCGGTCGACTGGCTGCGCGACGGCAGTGTCAACATGCTTGCGCTGAACCTGTCGCAGTGGAACGACCTGGCGGTGGTAGACCACGAGCGGCTGCACGATCTGCTCGAGCGCCGCAAGCTCGACAGCCGCCAGCCGTTGGGGCTGGAGATGGCCCGGCGCCTGGCCCGCGACGCGGGGGTGTGGACTGTCGCGCTGGGCGATTTCACCAAGGTGGGCGATTCGCTGCAGCTGGTGGCGCGGCTATACGACGTGGCCAGCGGCGGACGGATCGATGTGGCGAGGGTAGAAGGCCTGACCGGCGATGACGTGCGGCCACTGTTCGACCAGCTGGCCGCGCAGCTGCTCAACCTCTCTGGTGCCCCGGCGGGCGTGCGGGCCGACCTCGCCCGCACAACCACTCAGTCGCTGGAGGCATTCCGCGCCTACCTGCAGGGCCTCGAGGACCTCAACGGCTGGAATCTCGGATCTGCCGAGCAGCGCTTCCGCCGCGCGGTGGAACTGGATTCCTCGTTCGGGCTGGCCTACTACAAGCTCTCGCTCACCCGTGGCTGGCTGGCGGGGCCGGTGGATTCGATCGGAATGGACGCGATCCGCCGGGCGACCCTGCTGACCGACCGGTTGCCAGAGCATGATCGCATGATGGTCACGGCCTATCGGTTCTTCCTGGAAGGCAATTACGACAAGGGCGCGGCCGCCTATCGCGCTCTCCTGGCCCGCGACTCGACCGACGCGGACGCCTGGTACGGGCTGGGAGACGTGACCTTCCACGGCTCGGATCAGAGTCGCATCGCAGAGCGCTTTACCCAGTCGCTCCGGGCCTTTCGCCGGGCGATCGCGCTGGATCCGGACTATTACCTGGCCTATGAGCATCTGACCGCGATCTACCGGATGACGGCGCAGGACAAGCCGTATCTGGCGCTGCTCCCCGGCGATTCGATCGTGGTGGCGGACGCGGGTGGCAAGGCGCCGAAGCTCGATTCGCTGCGGCTCAGACAGGCGATCCAGCACGCCCGCACCGATGGAATCGCCAGTGCGCGGGAATGGCTGGCGCACCAGCCGGGAAACGCTCACGCGCAGAACGCACTGATTTTCGGCTTCGCTGCGGCCAAGCAGCTCGAGGCTGCCATGGCGGAAGTGGACCGGCTGACCCGCTCCCCCGAGGGCGCAGGCCGGGCCGATCTGGATTTCATCCGGACCCAGCTGTTGACCCAGCAGGGTGACTTCAAGGAAGCAGCGCGGGTTGCGGTAAAGGCGCTCGACAGTGCCAAGGTCGAGCAGTTCGACGCCGGCCGGCTCCCCGCCTTCGAGGCACTGAATGAGGTGAGCAACGGCGCCAACGTGCTGGCCTACTCGGGGAAGGTCTCCCTGGCCAGCCGGACGCTGGACCTGGCCGCCCGGATCCACGATCGGTGGTATCCCGACGTTCCGGGGTCCGGGCAGCTGGGCGACCGGTCGCTGTATGGCCACATGCTGCAGAGCCATCTGTACACCGCACTCGGGGCCCCGGCCGCCAAGCTGCGGCCGATCTGGGAGCGGATCGCGGACAGCGCGCGCCGGGCTCCGCGGGCCAACCGCGGAAGCATCGCGGAATTCGGCTGGGCGGCGGCGGTGGGTCTCTACCTGCAGGATACCACCGACCCCGCACCCCTCAATGAGCTCTCCGCGCTGGGCGGCGGCACGCCCCCGCCCGAGCTGAAGGCGCTGGTGGCACTGGAGCAGGGCGACTCGACCGAGGCTCGGCGCCTGCTGCAGCAACCGGACTCCGCCGCCGGCAAGCAGTTCATGGCCCGTCCCCAGTGGTGGGGCTACCGGCAGATGATCGCGGCGCACGCCTGGGCGGAACTGGGCGACGACCAGCGGGCGCTCAAGGCACTCGATGTGTTCGAGCCCTCCAAGCTGAGCACCAACGGCCTGGATATCCGCTGGCTGCTGCTGGGCCAGGCGCGGGTCCTCAGAGGTGAGATCTTCGAGCGGCAGGGGAAGAACGCGGAGGCTCGTGACCAGTATCGCCAGGCCCTGGCGCAGTGGGCCGATGCCGATCCGGTGCTGGAGGAGCTGGTGAATCGGGTGCGGGCCAGGCTGGACCGCCTCGGGGGCGAGGGGTAAGGAGGCGGGAAGTGCGGGTGCCAGATATTCGCCTTTTCCGCGCTTCCGCTGTTTCCCGAACCTGTGCCTTCCAACTATCTTTGTAACGCAGGCAGGACGCGATGGTCGCGGGCCGGGCAACCGGCTCGAGGAAAGTCCGAGCTCCAACGGGTAGACTGCCAGGTAACGCCTGGGCGCCGAAAGGCGACGGACAGGGCCACAGAGAACAGACCGCCCACCGCGAGGTGGGTAAGGGTGAAACGGTGGGGTAAGAGCCCACCGCGCAGCTGGCAACAGCAGCGGCACGGTAACCCCCAGTCGGAGCAAGGCCAAATAAGCGGCGAGGTGTGACCCACACCGAAAATGGGTGCGGCCAACGCATGCGTTGGCCCAACCAAGCCGCGGGTAGGCTGCTCGAGGCGGCCGGCAACGGCCGTCCCAGACAGATGACCATCTCCCAAGCGGAACCCGGCTCTGCCGGCCCGTGGAGGGAAACAGAACTCGGCTTACGGTCCGGCCTGTGGCGGGAGGGTGGGAAGAGCGAGACGGCGGGAATTTGATTCCGCCCTTCCGCCTTCCCGCCCTCCCGCCGTATTGTGAGGTTTGCCCTCCCGCCCGCCGGGATTCGACGGTAGCTTTGAAATTCGGCACTTGTCTCACAGGAAGTGTGAATGTCGCGCCCGACCGCACCGCAGGACCGCAACAAGCCGTACCCGGAATCATGGGAGCAGGTGGCCGACCTGCGCGTGTTCCGGACCAGCGCCACGGACTGGGACCGGCTGATCAGCTGGCGCCAGGACATGCGCAAGCGCGGCTGGAAGCTTCTGCGGGTGACGAGCGACGAGACCGAGCTGGTTGCCGTCTTCGGCAAGACCAAGGCGGATCTCAACCAGGCCGGCCCATGACCAGCCTGCGGCCCCCCCTTCTCTTGAGGATGTCATGACGTTTCGTCCCTGGATGGTCGCGGCGCTGAGCCTCGGCACCCTGGCCGCCTGGACCTTGGCCCCCGCAGCCCGGCACTACAAGCTCGACGTCAAGACGACCCAGGTGGTCAACCTGGCGGCGCTCGGGCAGGGCGAGCAGCGGGTGGAGATCACCAGCACCGGATTCGTGAGCGTGACCAGCACCGACAGCGCCGGTGGCCAGGCGGTCACCGTGGTGCTCGACTCGCTGCAGGTCGGGGAGGGATCGCCGATTCCGCCCGATCAGGCCAAGGCCGCAGCCGGCGCTACCTGGACCGGCTTTCGCGAGCCGAGCGGCCGGGTCAAGGACCTCAAGCTGACCCAGGACAATGCCGTGGCCTCGGCGATCGAGGGAGTGTTGCAGCAGCTGTTCCCCCCGATCAAGACCGGCACGGGCGCAGGCAAGAGCTGGACCGACACCACCGAGACTCAGCGGAACGGAGGTATCGCGATCCGCACGGTGACCAACTTCCAGACCTCACCGGACTCGTACAACGGGCAGAAGGTCCTCAAGCTGGCCGGCGCGTCCAGCAGCTCGATTTCCGGCAGCCAGGAGAGTCCGCAGGGCACCGTGCAGTTCGAAGGCACCGGATCGGCCACCAGCGCC
>Ga0326726_10006449_pt1 | contig 10564 bp, 9 predicted proteins | sample MHFenrmetagenome_2_FD_207603 | JGI IMG/M metagenome (GOLD analysis project Ga0326726, IMG submission 207603) | Lab enriched peat soil microbial communities from Michigan Hollow, Ithaca, NY, United States - MHF15MN | ecosystem: Environmental > Terrestrial > Soil > Wetlands > Peat | place: USA... | reverse complement strand
GTCCCCGTCCTAAGAAAGACAGTTCCGTTAAGCAACCGTCCGGGATTGGTCCCCTGACAGGGACTGCCCTTCCCGATCCTATTCCAGCCAGACCTTGATGATCGCGCCGTCGTCCTCGATCTCGACAAGGGCCAGCGGTCCCGCCTTCTTCAGAGCGGCCCAAACGGCCTTGAGATCGATGTCGCATTCGCCGTCGTCGACCTTGAAGTGCTTGCCGTCCGTGCAGGCCAGGACGGCCTCGATGAGGGCGACGGGCAGGGTGATCTTGACCTTGGCCGCGCTCGACTTGCTGTCGGTGATCAGGACCTTGAACCACTTGACCTCTCTCCCCGACTCGGCGGCGGGGGCTTGCTTGACCGCGTTCTGGATGACCTTGAAATCTTGGCGGTTGGAGGCGACGGCCGGCGCCGCGAGGGCTCCCAAGCAGAACAGGGCCAGGATGATGAGCGTCGTTCTTTTCATGCGAGTTCTCCTTCTTCCGTCTTTCAATCGATCCAGATCTCGATGACCGAGCCGTCGTCGCCGGCGATGCGGAGGATGCTCTCCTTGGACTTGGCCAGCTCGTTCATGATCTTGTTGATGTCGTACCCTTTTTTGCGGATGGCCGCCTTGTCGTCCTCGTCCATGGCGCTCAGGGCCAGGTCGGCCAGCGCGAACGGGATGTTGAGCGAGAACGCGGGTTCCTTCGAGCCCGCCTTCATGACGCGGATCCGGAGCATCCGGACCGTCGATTCGACCCGGGGCTTCCTTTCCTCGGCCGACTTCAGGCTTTCGGGCGAGACGCGGAGCAGGGCGATGCGGGCCCGGTCGAGGAGCTCGGGATCCTTCTCGGTCTCGACGATCCGCGACAGGACGGGCGCGGCCTTGACCGCTTCTTTCTTGTCCGCGACGAGGCTCAGCTTGTAGGCCGCGTAGTAGCGGACGACCTTGTTCGCGTGGTCCAGACGGCTCTCGATCTCCCTGAGGGCGGAGGCATCCCCGCGGGCGCACAGGTCAAAGGCCAGGTCGACGATCGAGCCTTCGGATTCCTCGACGAGACTGGGCTTGGCGTCCTCGAGCCGGATATAGCTCTTGTAGGCCCGCAGGGCGTCCTTCTCCCGGCCGCCGAGGCCGCTCAGACACTCCCCTTTATAAAAGAGGGCCTGGCCGGCCAGAGGGCTCGAGGGGAACTTGTCGATGAGCTCGTCAAGCTTGTCGAGCGCCGCCGTCCAGCTCTTGTCGAAGACGAGGAGCTTGGCCTCGCGGAAAAGGGATTCGTCCGTCGCCGCCTGGACGCCGGCCCGAAGAGCGGCCGCCGGTCCCAGCCCGAGGACGAGGGCGAGACAGATGATCAGGGTGGTTTTTCTCATGTCAAACCCCGCTTTGCAGTTCTTTCTTGACCAGATTGATCTTGAGGAGCAGCTGGCGCTCCTCGACCAGGCCGCGGATCTTCCCGATCTCGGCGGCCGTCAGCTCGCTGTCGATCTGGGAGAGCTCGAGAAAGAGCATCTCGATCTGGTCGCAGATGGCCTTGGCCTTGGCCATCTGGAACCTCTCGAGCTGGCCGTTGAGATATTGTTTCCTCTGGAGGAGGTCCCGGGCCCGCTCCGAGCGGACCGCCGCGGGCACGACCGGGCCCTCATCGGCCGATTCAAAAACGTCGAGGAGGACATACTGGCTTTTCTCCAGGTAGTCCAGGGTGTTGCGTCGGGCCATTTCGAGCTCGGCCCGGTCCAGGAATTCCCCCGAGGCGTAGTAGCCGGCGTTTCCCTTCGCCCCGGGACCCGGCGCCTTCAGCGCGAAGTACATGGCCGCGGCGCCGACGACGAGGCCGGCGACGAGCCCGACGAGGACGGGTTTCATCCGGAGCGCGGCGAGCCATCCCCGCGAGCGCTCGGCCGGAGCGACGCGCCGGGCCTTGCCGTCCGCGGACATGACCCGGTCGGCGATCTGGCCCGGGAGCGCGTCCCAATCCACGGACGCCGCCGCCGCCCGGATCTCGGACCTGACCGCTTCAGTCTGCGCGAGAAGCCGCTCGATCGCGCCGGACTCGGCCCGGCACTCCGGACACTTCTCGATGTGTTCGGCCATCGTCGTTCTCCTTCGTCCTTCCGGATCGTCCGAGAGGAAGCCCGCCCAATCGGCTTTGGTCATCTTGCATCGGCTCATGATCCGATCCCCAACACCGGCGCCAGCCGTTTTCTGAGATTCTGGACGGCCTTGAAATGGAGCGATTTGGCCGTCCCGATCGAGATCTTCATGGCTTCGGAGATCTCATTGAACTGGAGCTCGTTGTAGTGTCTCATGATGAAGACCATCTTCTGCCGGTTGGCCAATGTCTCGACGGACCGGGCAAAGGCGCTGCGGAGGTCCGCGGCGGCCGAGTCGCCGGTCCGGGCCGGCTCGGCGGCGACGGGGATCTCGTCGATAGGCTTTGTCGTCTCCCATTCCCGCCGCTTCATCTGGTGCTTCCTGTAGCTGTCGATACTGATGTTCTTGGCCATCTGCAGGAGCCAGCCCTGGAACGAGTTCCCCGGCTTATAGAGGCCGGCTTTCTGATAGAGCCGCAGAAAGGTCTCCTGAACGGCGTCGAGGGCGTCCTCCCGGTCGCGGAGGATGGAATAGGCCATGACGAACACCTTTTGCTGGTAAAGCCTGATGATCGTCATGAACGCCTCTCGGTCCCCTGCCTGGACCCTCTCGAGGAGAGAGGCGATCTCGGCCGCCTCAAGCTCTCGATTCCTGGGGACATCAGTCATGGGACCTCATAAGCATCAACGAACGCACCACTCCTAAAGTTTACTCCCTTTTCCGGGAATATCTCGAGTTTTCCTCCCTTGTGAAGCCAACCAAATGGAGTGTCGAAGTGAGCTCATGAGGACGGAGCGCGGGGGCGATGCCCGGAGGAGGGCGCACAGAGGCTCCGAGGGGCATCATCGGAGAGAGCATAAGCGGTGATTTAGACGGTCAGGAGCCGGGCGAGGGGAGTTTCAGGGGAAACCGCCAAAACGTGTTTGAGGGAGGCGTAGCGCACGCCGACCGAGTTGTTCTAGCGCCGAGTCCGGCGAAGGGACCGGCGTGAAGAATCACCGCAGCGAACGGAGATGATCGCCGAGGAGCCTCCGCGACCCGACGGAGCGGCACGCCGCGAGCTGAAAAGTCCTTGGAGCGAACGAAGACACCCCATGCCTCCGTCGCCTGGGAGGGAATCTCAGAGAATAAGAGGATTCAGGAGGCGATCAGAAGCGCGAGAATCCTCTGGGGTCGCCGCCGCCCCCGCCCCCCTCGAACCGCCGGTCCGATCCGGGTCTCTCGGCCCGCGGCCGGGCGTCGTTGACGATGAGCTTGCGGCCGTCGAACTCCGTGCCGTTGAGCTTGCCCTTGGCACCCTGGGCCGCTTCCGGCGTCGCCATCTCGACGAAGCCGAAACCGCGTCCCTGCAGGATGTTGACCGAGGTAACCTCGCCGTGCTGCCCGAACAGCTGCTTCAGCGCGTCTTCCGTAGTCCTGTAATTGAGGTTACCGACATAGAGCTTTGAAAAGGACATTCCCGATACCTCCTGTCTCTCCCGCCCGCGCCGGCCCCGCAGCGGGGAGGCGCGGCGGTCTGAGAGCCCATTGTCCCTATTTCAAAGATTGAAATCAAGCGGGTTTCTGCTATAGTTTGAGGGCCCGAAGACCGAGGAGCCGCGATGAAAAAATCCACGTACGTCATCCTGATCGTCGTGTTCTTTATGCTGCTGGCCGCCGCGGGCACGTTCTTCGTCGTCATCGAGGATCTCGGAGGCCGGGCCGTCGAGATCCCGCTCCGCGGCTATCTCGAGGTCCCTCTCGCCGGCGCCGTGGCCGAGGTCGCCCCTCCCGACGCCCTGGTCTCCTTCCTGATGGGGACGAAGCCTCTCGCCGTCCACGACTTCTGGGCGAACCTCCGCAAGGCCAAGGTCGACGGCCGGATCCAGGCGGTCGTCCTGCGTTTCGGCCTCCTCGAATGCGACTGGGCCAAAGCGAACGAGATGCGCGAGGCCGTCCTCGACTTCCGCCGCTCCGGCAAGAAGGTTTATGCCTTGATCGATGAAGCCCCCGACTTCGACATGGAATATTACATCGCCACGGCTTGCGACAAGATCATCCTCCAGCCCCTCGGCTGGCTGGGCGTCAACGGCATCGGCGGATACGTCCCGTTCCTGAAAGGGACGCTCGACAAGCTCGGCATCCGGGCCGAGTTCGAGCACGTCGAGCAATACAAAACCGCGACGAACATGTTCACCGAAAAGGGCTTCACGCCCGCCCATCGCGAGGAGATGGAATCCCTTTACTCGGACATCTTCGCCCAGTATGTCGCGACCGCGGCCAAAGCCCGGGGCAAGACCGAAGCCGAGTTCCGCGCCCTCCTCGATCACGGCTTCTTCCAGGGCGAAAAGGCCAAGGCGGCCGGCCTCGTCGACGACTGCCTCTATGAGGACGAGGTCCAGGAGCTCTTGCGCCGGGACGGCTGGACCGTCGCGCCGGTCCGGTTCGACGATTACACCCGGGTCAAGCCCGCGTCGGTCGGCCTCGAGACGGGCACCCACAAGGTCGCGCTGATCTACGCGGTCGGCACGATCATGACCGGCGAGAGCTTTTCACAGATCATGGGCGGCTCGACGGTCGCCCGCTGGATCCGGACGGCCCGCACCGATCCGTCCGTCAAGGCCGTCGTCCTGCGCATTGACAGCCCCGGCGGGTCTTCGGTCGGCTCGGACGTCATCTGGCGCGAAGTCGCGCTGACCAAGAAAGTGAAACCCATCGTCGTCTCGATGTCCGATGTCGCCGGCTCGGGCGGCTACTGGATCGCCATGCCCGCGACCAAGATCGTCGCCGAGCCGCAGACCCTGACCGGGTCCATCGGCGTCCTGGCCGGCAAGTTCAGCATCGACGGCCTCTTGGCCAAGCTCGGCGTCACCTCGGAGAAGCTCATCTTCGGCGAAAAGGCCGATGTCTTCTCGCCGTTCCGTCCGTTCACGCCCGACGAGCGCAAGATCCTCAAGGGAGAGATCCTCTGGACCTACGAGCAGTTCCTGACCCGCGCCGCGGAAGGCCGGGGGCTGACCCGGGAAGAGGTCGACGCGGTCGGCAAGGGACGCGTTTGGACCGGGCGCCAGGCCAAGGACATCAAGCTCGTCGACGAGCTCGGCGGCCTGACCATGGCCCTCGGCATCGCCAAGAAAGAGGCCGGCATCGACGCCGACGAGGACGTTCCCCTCGACGTCTGGCCGAGAAAGCAGACCCTCTGGCAATCTCTCTTCGGCCGGACCGGGATCGGGCTGGAATTGAAGAGCGCGGCCGGGCGGCAGAAGATCCTCGAGACGGCCCGCATGATGAACCAGACAAAGATCTGGGCGGTCATGCCCTTCTGGGTCAAGCCGCAATAGAAGGCGCTTCTCCCACAGCCGCATGAAATCCCCTATTCGGATTTGCTCAGGATATCGTCCCTAACCCCCGCGCCCCGGAAACCTGCGAATCCGGTTTCTCCTGCCTGCGGCGGGCCGCCCTTCCATCACGGGGGCCTTAGGACGACATCCATCGCGGCCTCATTGTGGATTTCACGGCGAACGGGAGATGATCGCTTTAATACTCGAAGGCCGGCGAGCAGCCCTCGCTCGAATAGGGATGCTGGCGCAGAGTGAGGACCACCCTTCATGCCAGGCCGGCTAATAAGCGAAAGATGAAGGGCAGATCGTCTTGAACTCGCAGATCGAGCAGTTGTGCCAGTCCGGACGAGCCTTGAAATCGCCGGCTTTGATGCCGTCGGCGGCCTCGCGGATCTTCGCCGCCGCGCGGGCCAGCTCCTTTTGACCCTTCGCCGCCCGGCCGACGATGTCGGATTCGAGGAAGTGGAGCCGCGTCTCGACGGGAAGCTGGCCTTCCGTCTTGAGGAACGACAGGGCGTAGACGTCCATCTGCAGGCTCTCGGCGGCGGCCCGGTCGGCCTCTTTCCGCGAGGACGCCTCGGTCGTCTTGAAATCGATGATGACCGGCCCGGCCTCCTCGAAGTCGATCCGGTCGAAGCGGCCCGAGAAGCGGAGGCCGCGCTCCTGCCAGCGAAAGGGCCTTTCCAGGAAGGCCGGTCGGCGCCCTGATTCTTCTTCGCGCCTATAAAAGAGCCGCAGGGCCCTCTCCCCCGCCGCCTTGCGCAGCTCTTCATGCTCCCGGCTGAGGAACCCTTCGTTGACCCAGGCTTTCCTATAATCGTCAATGATGTCCTGTTCGCTCACGGCCCGTCCCTGCATGCGGCTCTTGAGGTAAGTATGGATGACCCCGTGGAGGACGCGGCCGAAGACGATCGAGTGGTGGGGCAGGACGGGCACGCGCATGTCGTGGCGGAACTTGTACTTGAGGGGGCAGACGAGGTAATCCTCGACCCGGACGAAGCTCAGCCTGAGCGCTCCCGGCGGCCGGACCGCCGCCGGCGTCGCCGTGCGCGCGGTCGCCAGGGCGTAGCGGCGGATGTCTTCGAGGACGGAGGCCTTGAGGACATCCTCGGGCATCTTGGGGATATCGAGGGCCTCGAGGACGAAGGGGCTGATCTTCTTGAACCGCCTGGTCCCGTAATCCCTCGCCCAGGTCATGGTCAGGGCCTGGCGGGCCCGGGTCATGGCCACATAGAAAAGACGCCTCTCCTCCTGGAGGTAATTCTCCCTGCCCGGCAGGCTTTCCTTGAGAACGCCGTCCGGAACGGGGATGCGCTCGCGCCGCTCCCGGCCGGGAAAGCGGTCCTCGATGAGCCCGACGAGGAAGACCGTCCCGAATTCGAGCCCCTTGGCCTTATGGACGGTCAGGACGTTGACCGCGTCCTCGTCGAGCTCCGCTTCCGACGTCGCCGGGTTGTCGCCGACCTCGGCCAGGAGATCGAGGTAGCGGGCGAAGGACCGGATGGAGTCGTTCTCGACGAGTTCCGAGAAGCCTTTGATCTTGTCGAAGAAGAGGCGGACGTTCTTGACCCGGACCTCGGATTCCAGGGTCATGGGGCAGACCAGGGACTTGAGGTAGCCGCTCCCTTCGAGGAAGGCATAGACAACGGCGCCGGCGTTCTTGGTCCCGGCGAGATCGACGAAGGCCAGGATGTCGGCGAAGATGCGCTTGACCGTCGCGTCCGTCTCCGGCTTGATCTCCACGGGGCTCGGGCCCTCGGCGATCGTCTTGAAGACGGCGTGGAGGGCGAGGTTCTTCTTTTCGGCATAGCCGGCGATCCGGCTCATGTCGTAGGGATCGGCCTTATAGACATCGGAGAGGGCAAGATAGAAGAGGTCGCGGCTGTTCTCGAAATCCGTCAGCGCCCGGATGAAGGCGACGATGACCTTGATCTCTTCCTGCTGGTAGAGCCCGCGGCTCCCGGAGAAACGGAAGGGGATCTGCTTCATGTTGAAGGAGCGCAGGTAGGGGTCGGCGTCGGCGTTGCGGCGGACGAGGACGGCCATGTCCCGCCACGCGGCACCGCCGGCGCGGATCTCGAGGACGCGGTCGGCCACGGCGTCGGCCTCGTGGGGCAGGGCGTCGAACGACAGCATGTGGATGCTCTTGCCCCGGCCGCGGCCGGCAGCGCGGAGCCGCTTGTCGACCTTGTCCTTGAATTCGAGCCGGTTCGGGTTATTGTGCTGGATCAGGCGGTAGGAAGCGTCGAGGATGGGCTGGGTCGAGCGGTAGTTCCGCGTCAGGACGATCCGTTTCGCCTCCGGAAAGACCTCCTCGAACTCGAGGATGTTGCTGAGCGACGCGCCCCGGAAGCGGAAGATGCTCTGGTCGTCGTCCCCGACCACGGTCAGGTTGCGGTGCCCGGCGGCCAGCATCTTGACGAGCTCGAACTGGACGAAGTTGGTGTCCTGGAACTCGTCGACGAGGATATAGCGGTAGCGGCGGCGGAGCTCGTCGAGGACGGAGGGCCGCTTGCGGAAGAGGTCGACGACGAGCGTCACCTGGTCCTCGAAGTCGATGAGACCCTGCGTCCGCAGGAGCGATTGGTAGGCGGCGAAGACGCGGGCGATCTCGGCGTGCTTGCGCGCCGTCTCCTTCTCCGCCTCCCCCGCGGCCTTCCGTTCGAGCTCGCCGGCGTAGCGGACGTAATCCTCGGGCCGGACGTCTTCCTGCTTCAGCCGCCGGATGGCCTCGAGGACCTCCTGGATGTGGCGCGTCGGCTGGCCGAGCGGCCGGTAGTAATCGAGGGGCAGGCGGAACAGGTTCTCGCGGACGAAGATGGCCTGGTCGACATCGGCCAGGAGCCGGAAGTCCGGCGGATAGCCGACGTCGAGGGCGTAGTCGCGCAGGACCCTCTCCCCGAACGAGTTGAAGGTGCTGATCTCGGCGAAGGACGAGGTGTAGGGAACGAGGACGTCGACCCGGGCCTCCATCTCGTTGGCCGCCTTTTCGGTGAAGGTGACGGCCAGGATCTCGTCGGGCCGGGCGGCCTTGGCGGCGATGAGCCGGGCGATCCGATGGGTGATGACCTTGGTTTTCCCCGTCCCGGCGCCGGCCACGATGAGAAGGGGACCCGAGCCATGCAGGACGGCCCGGCGCTGGGCCGGATTGAGGCCTTCGAGCAAGGCCTTCTCCTCCGGCTGTCGTCGAGTCTGGGCGGGCCGGGGCATCTACTTCTTGTTCTTGACGGGCGGAGCGGGATCGACGATGACCTTTTCCCCCGGGGCGACGAGCCCGAGCTTCTCCCTGGCCGGCTTCTCGACGGCGCGCGGATCGTTCTCGAGCCGGCCGATCTCGGCTTCGAGCCGCGCCTTCTCCGCTTCGAGGTCCCGGATCCTCTCCGTGCGCTCGGCGAGGACCCGGCGGTTCCGGCGAAGATCCATGACCCCCTTCTTGCCGAACAGGGCGGTGACGATCATGATCAGGAGGAGGCAGGCCACGCCGATGATGAAGATCTTCTTCTTCACCGCACCGCCTCCAATCCTTTCTTCAGGATCGCCTCGACCTCGGCGGCGGACTCGGCTTCGGCATAGCAGCGGATGAGCGGCTCGGTCCCGGACAGGCGGAGGACGACCCAGCGGTCCTCCTCGAAATCGAGCTTGAGGCCGTCGAGCGTTTCCACGTCCACGACCTTGCGGCGGCCGAGCTTCGAAGGCGGATCCTGGATGAGGGTCTTGAGCTTTTTCGCGCGCTCCGGGGTCAAGGGCAGGGTCCTTTGGCCGCTGGTCATGGTCCCGTACTCGCGGGACAGGTCCTCGCGCAGGGTGCCCAGGCTTCGGCCCAGCGCGGCGATCATCTCCGCGACGAGGAGGCCGGCGAAGATTCCGTCCTTTTCGGGCAGGTGGTCCTTGACGGCGATGCAGGCGCTCTCCTCGCCGCCGAACATGATCTGGCCTTTCAGATAGAGATCGGCCATGTACTTGAAGCCGACCTTCGTCTTCGTCAGCGGCAGGTCGTGCTTGCGGGCGATGCGGTCGAGAAGATGGGTCGTCGTGATCGAACGGGCGACCCCGCCGCGCCAGCCCTTGACCTCGACGAGGTAATTGAGCAGAAGAGCCAGGATGATGTTCGGGTGGACGAACCCCCCGGTCTCGTCAATGATCCCGAAGCGGTCGCCGTCGGCGTCGGTGGCCAAGCCGAGGTGGCAGCCGGTGGCGACAACGTGGGCCTTGAGCTCGGCCAGATTCTCCTCGGTGCAGGACGGGCTGACGCCGCCGAAGTAGGGATCGACGTAGCCGTGGAGGCCTTCGACCTCGATGCCGTTCTCCTCGAGGATCTCGTCGAGATACTCGCGGCTGGTCCCATAGAGAGGGTCGGCGGCGACCTTGAGGCCGGCTTTGCGGATGATCTCGAAATCGATCTTCCCCTGGAGGTGGGCCAGGTAATCGCCCTGGAGGTCGATACGGGAGACCGAGTCGTCAAGCGCCGGGGACGTCAGAGAGGAGAAGCCGGGCATCAGCCGCCGCACTTCGGCCTCGATGGCGTCGGTCACGTCGGGCAGGGCGGGGGCGCCCGTCGCGGCATTGAACTTGAGGCCGTTGTAGCGCGGCGGATTGAAGGAGGCGGTGAAGTTGATCCCGCCCTGGCATTTCCGCTTGATGATCTGGCAGGCCAGGGCCTGGGAAGGCGCGTCGCGGTCGGATAAGAGGACCTGGATCCTGTTGCGGGACAGGAGCTTGGCCGCCTCCAGAGCGTAGCGATCCGACAGGAACCGGGTATCGTAGCCGACGACGACGGTGATCGGCGCGTCCCCGTACTTCTCGCGCAGGTAATTGGCGGCGGCCTGGACGACGACGCGGACGTTGTGAAAGGTGAATTCCTCGCCCATCACCCCGCGCCAGCCGGAGGTCCCGAATCGGATCATCATCGCCCAAAAAGTAGCACAGTCCCCTCTCAAAAGCAACGCAGGAGGCCTCGGCCCGGCCGCCGAGCCGGCCCTTTCTGGCCTCCTCAAAGAGCAGTTGTCCGTTATTTCTTTTTCTTCAGGATCTCGCCGGTCATGGGGACAAAGCGGACATCGAGGACCTGCTCGGTCCGGGGCTGGCCGTCCCGCTTCGTGATCACGGTCAGCCGCTGGGTGGTCTGGGCATCTCCAAGCGGGATGGCCAGGCGGCCGCCCTCAGCGAGCTGGGCG
>Ga0326726_10006448_pt1 | contig 10565 bp, 6 predicted proteins | sample MHFenrmetagenome_2_FD_207603 | JGI IMG/M metagenome (GOLD analysis project Ga0326726, IMG submission 207603) | Lab enriched peat soil microbial communities from Michigan Hollow, Ithaca, NY, United States - MHF15MN | ecosystem: Environmental > Terrestrial > Soil > Wetlands > Peat | place: USA... | reverse complement strand
GACATCGCGAAGTCGCTGGAGAATCAAGTGGGGCGCTCGGCGGGCGCGGCGGCCGCGGCCGCGCGGGTTTACATCGGGCTCGGCGATCGCGGGCGAGCGCTCACACTGCTCGAGCGCGCGGCGACCGATCGGGACTCGTTTTACTCGAGCGAGTCGCTGGCGGAAAGCTTCTTCGATCCGATACGGGGAGATCCGCGGTTTGCTGGAATCGTGAGCCGGGTCGGAGTAGGGGCGAGGCTCGCCAAGTAGCGCCTGACGGCGAGAGCTGGATCGCGGCCAGTCTGCGGTCTGTCTTGCGAGGATGGTACGGCTGCGCGCTCGAAGTCAGGGACCGACCACAGACCACTGACATCAGTTTAGGCGTCACGCGGTCAGGGCTTGCCGCGACATCCCGCCTCCTTCTACCAACGCAGGGTCTGATGTCCGATGTCGATCGTCCGTTCCTGACTTCGAGCGCGCAGCCGATACATCCAACGGCCAATCGACCCCAGAGTGGCCGAGCACCAATCGCCGTAAGCTGTTGTTTACCTCACAACATCCGCCGCGTCACCATCTCGATCTTCCGCTCTTCGCCGTTTCGCCGCACGACGAACACCACGTGCTCGCCCGGCCGACGCAGCCGCTGTCGCAGATCCCCAAGCAGCTTCTGACTCCCCGGCACCCCGTCGACCGTCATGACCACATCGCCGCGCAGCAATCCCGCGTCTGACGCCGGGCTAGCCTTCGCGACGTTCTCGACGATGATCGTCGTCAACGAGTCGTCCAGGCGAAACAGCACGCCGCTCATGTCGGTCTCGAATTCCTCGTGCAGCGTCGCGTTCGGCTCGAAGATCAATCGCTTGCCGTGGTAGTCCAGGAACAGAGTGAAGTGTCGGAGGATCGCGCCGCCGATATTTCCCTCCCACGAGCTCGACACCGACAGCGCGCCGGCCGAGTCGCCGAAGAGGTTGACGATCGGGTGAGACAGCTCGATGCCACCGATCGTGAGTGACGCGACGCGCCCGAGGTCCGACGTCGTCGAGCCACCGACTCCGCCGCCGCCCGTCCGCCGAATCGTCGGCCCGACGCGCTCTCGCAGCCTGTGCTCGTTCACGAACTCCTTCGTCAGCGAGAGCGAGCCGTTCGACCCCACGTCGATGACCATCCGTCCGCGGATCGTCTCGCCGTCGGCGAGCCTCACATCGGCGTCGATGTGCGGGAAACGGTTGATCATCGTCACCGGGACCGACGCACCCGGACCATCATACGTGAACGCGTCGCGATCGTAGATGCGCAACTCGTGTTTCGCGTAGTCGATCGCCAGGACGAACCGCGAGATGAAGTCGTAGCCGAGGATGCCGTCGATGCGATGACCCTCGAGGGGGGGCAGCCGCGCGAGGTCGATCACGCTCACGACAGGCTGTGAAATCGACGACCCGTCGATCGTGACCGACGCATCCTCCACGCTGGCTCCGGTGACTCTCGACGGCCCGGCGCCGCCGACGGTGAACGTCCGACCGAGCTTGATGCCGAGCTGCTTCGCCGTGTTGAGATCGAGCGAGGTGTTGCCGGCTCCGGTGTCGAGAATGAAGTCCAGCTCGCGTCCCTGAACGCAGGTCTTCAGGTAGATGTGGTTCCCCCACAGGTCGACGGGGATCGTCGCCGGCAGCGCCGTGGACTGGACCGCGGACGCGCAAGCCGCTCGGGGGGGCCGAGCAACCGAGCTCGGCGCAAGTGTGGGCGCGAAGCTCAGCGCGGCGGCTGCAAGCAGGGTCAGCATGGTCGTTCGACACCTCGGTCCGCCAGCAGGGTTGACGATCGAATGGTGAGGGCTCCGGCATGCCCGTTGCCCCTAAGGCCAATTGGCGCCGTCCCCACACACCCTCTCATGGCCGCTTCACAACTAAACGGCCCAGGCCGGGAGAACCAAATGCGACGGTTTCATATCGTTCACATAGTCACCGCAACACTCGTGGCGACGACTGCGGTCGCGGGAATCGCGCAAGCGCAGGGCGACCAGGGCCGTGGACGCGGGCGCGGGCACGACAAGCAGCCACAACAGTCGGCCGAGGAACAGCAGAAGCGAATCGCGGACGAACAACGCCGCATGGACGACTATCGCCGCCACCTCGACGATCAGGCGCGTGTGGCTCAGCAGCAGGCGATCCAACTACAACAGGCGCGACGCGTGGCGCAGTACCGCGCCCAACAGGAATACGCAGAGCAGCTCGAGAAACAACGCGAGCAGCTGCGCGCCGAACGCCGCTACGACAACGAGCCGTACGTGGTCGCGGCACCGACGTATCGCTATCAGTTCAACGGCACATATCACGAGACGAACCAGTACGGCGTCGATCTGCTGCGACAGGCCGTGAACTACGGATATCGACGCGGCTATCGGGCCGGCGCGGCCGACCGTGAGGACCACTGGCGGTTCGACTACATGAATTCGCCCGAATACCGCGAGGCGACGTACGGTTACGCCGGCAGCTACGTCGATCTCGACGACTACAGCTACTACTTCCGCCAAGGATTCCGGCGCGGATACCAGGACGGCTACTACAGCCGGTTTCAGTACGGCAGCTCGTCGAACGGGACGTTCTCGATACTGGCGAACGTATTGGCGGGGATACTCAACCTTCGACCGATTCGGTGAGAATCTGAGCGCCGAGATCTGAGCGGCTTCACGTTCACGGCCATTCTGCGGTCTGTCTTCCGAGGATGGTACGGCTGAGCGCTCCAAAACGGACCACAGACTTCCGATATCTGACATCAGACCAGGCGTGACGCGGTGTTGCCCACTCCCGAAACCATGACCCCGCCGCCCAATGCAGGGCCTGATGTCAGATGTCGGAGCGGCGCCTTTACTCCTCCGCTCTCACCCACGTCTGTGACCGCCCGAACATCGGCAACCCGATGTAACCCCGCACGACGAGCTTCTTCCCGTCCTCGATGAGCTTGATCGTCGCGCGGTAGGTCTTTCCGTCTTCCGGATCGAGGATCTCACCGCCGATCCACTCGTCGCCGTGGCGATGGAGGTGCCGGAGCACTTCCATTCCGATCAGCGGCTGACCGTGGCGCTCGTCCGAGCACTTGTCGCAGACGCTGTCCACCGCGTCGACGAGAACGCGTCGCACGACGCCGACCAGTTCACCGTCGACCTCGCGGATCTCGACGATGCCGGTCGGCTTTCCGTCGCGGTCGCTGACGGTGCTCCAGAGACCCGTCGGGCTGTCCGGGCCGAGCGACGTGCGGCGTAAGGGAAGGGAGACGGGGGTGACGGTCGAGCTATCCTGGGCGAGCGCGGGGGGGTGTTTGACCGCGACTACGCACGCGGCCGCGAGAAAGAGCATTCGATTTTTCATACGATCACGCTGCTCGCTCGTCGCGAAGGAACTTTGGGTGCTTCTACAGCGGTTACTATCAAGTAGCTTGCCGACGTGGCGGGCTCGTCGGACCACCACCTGCGGGCTCGGCTATGAGAGTCTTCGTGACAGGCGGCAACGGATTCATCGGATCGGCGGTCGTCCGCGAGCTGGTCGCGCGCGGACACGCGCCCGTCTGCCTGTTGCGCGCGACGAGCAAGACCGACCGCATCGATGGGCTGCCGTTCGAGCGCGCGAGCGGTGACGTGCGCGACGTCGCCTCACTGCGCTCGGGGATGAGCGGCTGCGACGGCACCGTCCACCTCGCCGCTCCGGGGAGCTGGCACGCCGCCGACCCGGCGGAGCTCGAGCATGTGATCGTGAGGGGAGCTGAGAACGTGCTCGACGCCGCGTCCGGTCGGCCGGCGCATCGCATCGTGTTGGTCTCCAGCTCGGCGGCGATCAACGCGTCCGAGGCACCAACCGTCTTCGACGAGCGCGCCGAATTCCGCGTGCGAGATCCGCAACTACACTATGCGCACGCCAAGCACCGGGCCGAGCTGGCGGCGCGGAGCGCCATCGAGCGCGGCGCGCAGGTCGTCATCGTGAACCCGGCGGAGGTGTACGGGCCAGGCGACACGGCGCTCGGCACCGCGTCCAACCTGATCGACTTCGCGAAGTACACGCCCGTCCTCATCTGTGACGGCGGGACCGGCGTCGTGCACGTGGACGACGTGGCGCGCGGCATCGTCGCCGCACTCGAGCGCGGCCGCGCGGGCGAGCGGTACATCCTGAACGGCGAGAATCTCACCGTGCGGCAGCTTGCCGAGCTCACGCTCGAGCTCATCGGCCGGCGCGTGCCGATCATCCGCGTTCCGAACGGCCCGTCGCGCGTGATCGCCGCGCTTGCCGTCCGGTTCCACCTGCCCGTGCCGTTCAACCCGCACGTCGTGCCCTACGCTACGCTTTACTGGTTCGTGGACAGCCGCAAGGCGCAGCGCGAGCTCGGCGTCACCTTCCGCAGCGGCCGCGACACCATCTCATCGACTGTCGATTGGCTTCGTGCGAAGAATTTGATCTAGCAGGCCGGAGCTGCGACTGCGGCGCGTGGGCCGGCCACTCTGGGTTCGAACCGCCCGTTGGATGTATCGGCCTTGCCCTCGAAGTCAGTGGCCGACATCAGACCTCTGACATCAGACCCTGCGTTGGGCGGGGTCATGGTGTTGGGATGGACAACACCGCGTCACGCCTGGTCTGATGTCAGAGGTGCGGAAGTCTGTCGTCTGTTTTCGAGCACTCAGCCGTACCATCCTCGGAAGACAGACCGCAGAATGGCCGTGAAGCAGCGCAGTCAGTTTCGCGGTCCACCTGTCCACCTGTCCACCTAGTGTTTTATCGCGAACAGCCACGCGCCAACCATCGGTCCGCGCGGGCCACGGCCGCGTCCCGTCGGCGGCGGTGAGCCGGGTGCGGGCGCCGGCGCCGGACCGTACTCCGGCGTGAACACGTACGCCGTGTGCGTCTTCGGGTCGACCGTGATCGTCCGTGCGCCCTTCATCGTCGTCACCGTGGCGACCGTGGTGTACTTGTCCGGTGAATCCTCGTGCACGACGGTCACGTTGCCGTCCGTGCCGCTCGGGATGTAGAGCAGCTTCTCCGACTGGTCCCACGCGATGCCGTCCACGCCGTCGCCGTTCGTGATCTGGGCGACGATCTTGCCGCTCGCGCCATCGACGACGAGCGACGTCTTGCCGCAGCCGACGAAGATGCGGTCGGCCGTCCGATCCATGGCGATTCCCGTGGGCCCTTCACACGGGGCGAGCGGCCACGTTGCGACGACCTTCCAAGTCTTCGCGTCGATCACGTCCATCGCGTTCTTGTCTTCGAGATTGATGAAGACGCGCCCCTTGCCGTTGCTCACGCCACCTTCGGGGGCGGATCCAGTCGTCGTCCCCGTGCCGACGACGTCGCCGCTCGCGGGATCGATGACGACGATCGTGCCCGGCGTGGGCGGATTCTCCGGACTGTGGTTGATCGTCACCACCTTTTTCGTCGCGTCCTCGTACATGAAGCCGTCGAGGCCGCTCTTCCCGGCGTGGATCTGCTTGAGGACGCCAAGCGTCGTGACGTCGAACATGGTGGAGGTCGAGTCAGCGCGGTTGGTCGTGAAGCCGTGATTCACCGAATTCACGAGGAGCGCGCCGTGGGTGCCCGGCGTGTTCGGGATCTCGCCGAGGTTCTTGCCGGTGGCCCCCTCCACGACCTGGATGCGGTTGCCGCGCGACACGAAAACGCGGCCAGTCGCGCTGTCGGCGGTCAGATAGTCGAAGCCGCCCTGGCCGCCGATGTCGAACTTGGTGGCGGTGAACTTCTGGGCGCTCGAGATGGCTGGGACGGCGAGCAGTGCAGCGGCCGCGAATGCGGCACGCGAGAGGGAGCGATGCATGACGGTCTCGAGGTGAGTGGGAATCGTCGCGATGAAGGAGTGGGCAGGTTTTGGGACTCGGCCATATCTATTGTAGGTGCGGTAGCTGACGCCAGGATGACAACGGCGCGGAGGGGCGAGCGTCAGCTGCGGGTGAGCCCCGGCCACACGGGACGCGCGAGTCCGCCGGCATCTTCGTAAAACTGAATCGCACCGGGCGAGTGCATCTTGGCGACGAGCACGATCTGGCCGAGGTGACCGGCGAAGTGCTCGACGACGTGATAGACCGCCTCGAGCACATTCACGTCGCGCCCTTGAATCGTGCGCGACGATGCGAGGTCCGCCGCCGTCAGTTTCGCGAGCACGGCGTCGCTTTGGTCCAACACCTCGTCCAGCGCCGCGAGCAGGGTAGGGACGTCGGCACCGTCGCGCGCCTGGAACTCGCTCGACCGCTGACGCACGTCCGTTGCGCCGCCCACGCCGCTCACGATCCACTGTCGAACGTTGCCGGTGAGGTGGAGCAGCAGGTTGCCGACGCTGTTCGACTCGGCGTTCGGCCGGCTCCACAGCGCGCTCTCCGGCAGCGACTCGACCGCCGCGCGCAGCTTGATGCGGTATTCGTTGCAGAGGTAGTAGCGCGAGCGCTCGAGGAACGTCGAGGCGAGGTCCATCAGTGTGCGGGTGCGGGTTCGTCGGCTGACGCGTCGGACAGGAAGAGGAAGTTCGCATGCGAGCACCCGAGCGCAAGCCAGACCGTAGACCTCGTGTGAGAATTGGGCGCCGCCGGTCATGTACAGAGGTATTCGCGTACTCGAACGCGAATGTGTGCGTCGCCGACGCGACAGCTGCGACGCGCTAGGCGCCATCGAATCGCGTAAGTCGTTGCCGCAGTAGACGGTCACCGAGTCAGCAAGCTCGGCGCGCGCGTTGCCTTTGCTCGGCGGGTCACTCACCCGCTCGATCAAGGAGCCCCGCGTGTCTCTCCGCTCGATCCTCCCGCGCTGCGCCGGACTGCTGGTCACATCCCCGCTGCTGCTTTTGCCGCACCCCGCCATCGAGGCGACGCCGCCGGTGCGCCTCCCCGTTGCGGCTCAGAGAATCATCGTCACTCCGGTAGATGGAACGGTGCTGACGACAACCTCCATCAGCTCACTCCAGGTTTCGTGGTGCGACCCGATGGGAACAATGGTCAGCCACACGATCACCTGGCAGGGACAGGTGCTCACAGGCGAGACGCAGAGCTGGGCGAATGTTCCGGGGTGCGGCAACCAGCTCACGTCGTCGTTCAGTAACGTCGCCGTCGACTATAACAAGCCGTTGACCCTCGTCGCCTCGGCCACCGACCGCTCCAGGCAGGTCACGACGACCACGGCGACGTACACGCGCGGCGACCTGAATCCGCCCACGATGACCGTGACGCCGTCGGATGGCGCCGTGCTCACGACGCGCGTGGTGAACGCCGTCGTCAGCGTGTGCGACAGCGACGGCATCGTCGGTCCGCCCAGCCTCACAGCGAATGGCTCGCCGGTGAGCGGAAGCTTTGTTTCAGCGGCGCAGTCAGGATGCGCGACTGCCGGAAGCACGACGTTCGGTGTGACGGCGCAGCCCGGGACCAACACGCTCGTCGCGACGGTGAGCGACGGGGTTCACACGACGAACTCGACGCGCACGTTCGTCTACGACGAGGCGGTCGAGCTGACGCCGTCCGTCGTCGCGGTGACGCCGACGCGCACGCGCGCCGCGCAGGCGGCGAGCGCCGACACGTTCACGGTGCGAAACCCGGGCTCGTTGACCGCGACGTACACACTTGCCGCGGGTTGTACGACGGCCCTCTCCGGTTGTTCGCCGTCCTCGAGCTCAGTCGTGCTTGCCGCGGGCCAAGCGACCACGGTTGTGGTGTCGTTCACGGCGGGAGCAACGAGCGGCAACGCGGCGGTTTCTTTGTCGGCCACGATCACCGGCGTCACGGGGCATGTCATCACCTCGAGTGCGTCGGCGTCGGTCGTGGTCGACGCCACGCCGCCGTCGATCGCGATCTCGCCCACGGGTGTCGTGACCGCGAGCTCTCCGCCGACGGTCACCATCCAGTGGTGCGACGCCGAAGGAGCACTCGTCACCCACAGCGTCACGCTCGACGGCGTCACGCTTCCTGACGCTTTCGCGGCATCGACCGCGCCGGGATGCGCCTCCGCGGGGACGTCGACGTACTCGAATCTCTCGATGGCAGTCGGCTCTCATTCCGTCGGCGCGTCGGCAACGGACGCGGTGGGTCACCTCACCACCACGAGCGCCAACATCACGGTCACGCTGTCCGCGCTCAGCGACTTCAGGCCCGAGGTGACACCGAAGAACGCGGCGATCGACGTACTTGCGGGCGTGACGGTGCAGCGAACGTTCACGATCCGGAACGCCGGTGTCGTGAGCGTGCCGTACCAACTCGCCGCATTCTGCCCGTCGGTCACGTGTCAGATCAGCAAGACGTCGACGACGCTCGCACCTGGCGCGACCGACTCCGCGACCGTGACGTTCACGCCGACCGCGTCGATGGGTCCGTCGACGACCGTCGGCTTGCGCGCCACGTACACCAACGCGGCGAGCCAGTCGATCGCCGACACCGGAACGGTGGTCGCCGCACTTGCACAGATGGCGTCGCACGCCACTCCGACGGTCACCCCGTTCGTGCAAACGATGACCGTCGAGCCGGACATGCTCACGAACTACTTCTTCGTCCTCCGAAACACGGGCACCATCCCGGCGACCTACGATTTCACCTCGATCACCGCGGGCGGCTTCACGTGGCCGCAAGGGTGGGCGGTCCGCGACTACGACAATCCTGCGCTCGGGCCGTTGAACGCGCTCGATCTCGCGCCGGGCCAGTCGGCGCAGGTCTATGTGACGCCGAAGAGTCCGACCACCGCCGGCATCAACGGACAGATCACGCTGACCGCCACGTTCCAGGCATCCGACGGTTCGGTCTCGAGCGCGAGCGGATCGATCCAGGTCTTCACGAAATCGCCGGACCGCGGCATCGGTATCACACCGAACGTCAACGTCCCACTCACCCTGTCGGTTGACCGAACGATCTCGTACCACGAGGTCACGTTCGCCGTGATCAACACCGGTGTGATGAGTGGCTCGTTTCAGTACTCGCCCGCCTGTCACGGGTTCGCGCAAAACTGCCGGCTGGCCAACGGCCCGGCGAGCCCGTTCGTCCTCGCCGCCGGCGCGACGGCCAACGTCACCATCGGGTACGACGCGACGGACGTCGACAACGGCTTGAACTTCATCGAGCTGTTCGGCACGCAGGTCGAGACCGGGCGGCAAGCGGTCGGCACGATCCTCCTCTCGGCGAGCGCGAGCCCGACCCTCGGCGCGAGCGTCACACCGGCGAACGATCAGGTCTCGCCCGCCGCGCGCACCGCGCAATCGGTGACCTTCACCGTCACAAACACGGGCGGCGTCGCGGCCTCGTTCACGTACAGCGTGGGGTGCTCGGGCGCCGTCACGTCCTGCGCGAGCAGCGCCGGTCTCACCGGTTCGACGAGCGTGCTCCCTCCGGGCGCGCAATCACAGGTCGTCGTCACCTATCAATCGGGCGACGCGGGATCCGTCGGCACGGTGTCGCTGAACGTTCGTAGCGCCGACGGCTCGGTCAACGTCACTGGTACACGCACCGTATCCGTGCCCGCGGCGACGACGCTCGCCGTTCGCGCGCGCGGCGTGAACCCGGACGGCAACGTGTCGCGCGGCCAGTGTCTTACGATCGCCGTTGGCACGGGCGCGGCGTACGAATGCGGCGACCTGCGCCTCGTGCACGCGCTGCCGACGACGACCAGCATGAACAAGCCGCGCACGCCGACGCTGATCTTCAGCAGCGATCAGGCGCGTCCCGGCGGCGTGGTCGCCGCCGAGGTGACCGTGCCTGTTTCGATCACGGCAAACGTGGTCCGGGCGACCCTGAGCTTCCCGGCGAAATCCGCAGTGACGGTGCAGCGCGACTTCGCCTGGAACGCGGCACTGTCCGACAGCCGTCCGCGACGCATCGCCCTCCGATTCGAAGCCACCGATTGGGAGACGGGCGCGTACACGTACGTCTTCCAGGTTCAGGCGATGAGCGGTTCGACCGTGCTGGCCGTTGCGAGCGACACCGGAATCGTCGCGATCGTGAATCGCGTGAACAGCCCATTCGGCCGGGGATGGTGGCTGGACGGGCTCGAGCAAATCAGCATCACGACGCCCGATTCGTCGCAACGCCTGTGGGTCGGTGGCGACGGCAGCACGCGTCTCTACTCGAAGGTGGCGAACAGCGGCGATGCCAAGTGGGTGGTGACGCCGTCGCTCGACCGGCCGGATACCCTCTATCACACGGCCGCTGGCTACAAGCGGCGACTCCGCGACAGCGCCTACGTCACCTATGACGCCGCCGGCCAGCAGGACACGACGGTGAACGCGCTGCGGCATCGCACGGCGTTCTCGTACGTCGGCGGGCGGCTAGGCACCGGCGGCAAGCTGACGACGATCACCGTACCGACGCCCGCCGGCGCGCCGGCCGTGACGTATCAGTTCCAGTACGTCACCGCGGGGACCCTCCCCGTGCTGGCCACGGTGACGGCGCCGCAGGGGCCCAACGGCCCGCGGTCGGCGAACATCGCACGCGACAACGTCGAGCCGAATCGGGTCTCGTCGATCACCGATCCGGATCGCAGTGTTGTCAGGCTCGCCTACGACGCGAACGAGCAGGTCGTCGCGCGGATCGACCCGATGGGCCACGCCGTGCACTTCGGCTTCGATCCATC
>Ga0326726_10006447_pt1 | contig 10565 bp, 9 predicted proteins | sample MHFenrmetagenome_2_FD_207603 | JGI IMG/M metagenome (GOLD analysis project Ga0326726, IMG submission 207603) | Lab enriched peat soil microbial communities from Michigan Hollow, Ithaca, NY, United States - MHF15MN | ecosystem: Environmental > Terrestrial > Soil > Wetlands > Peat | place: USA... | reverse complement strand
TGCCTGGGATGCAACGCGCTTCGTCCTTGGCGAACGTCGGCCTTACTACGTGTGGTGACGATTGGGAACGCAACAAACGATTCGCGGGCGCTCTGACCACCGAACTCCGAAGGCCGCATGGACACCCGCGAGAAGCTCGTCCGCGTCGCTGAACGGCTAATGCTGCGCGACGGGTATTCCGCGACGCGCGTGGACGATGTGATACGCAAAGCGGGGCTCAGCAAAGGCAGCTTCTACCACTTCTTTGACAGCAAAGAGTCCCTCGGCCTCGCTGCGCTGGACCACTACTTTGCAGATCGAGTGGGTCGGTTGGCTGCCGGCACGTACGCCGCTGAAGCTGATCCGCTGCGGCGAGCCCACGGCTTCTTGGACCATGCCTCCAACGTTGCCGCAGATTTGTGGAAGACGGGGTGCCTGCTGGGCAGCCTTGCAGCCGACGCCACTGGATCAAGTCGGGTCATTTCAAACGCACTCAAAAAGCGAACCGGTGAGTTGCGGGCGTTGCTTCTGGACTTGCTCAGTCCGTATGCGACGCCGGAGACTACCGCGGCCGACTTGGCGGACCAGTTCCTCGTTTGCGTTGAGGGGTCCATCGTGCTGGCACGCATCTATGACGATCCGGCTTATCTTCGACGCGGTCTCGAGCAATTTCGACGCTGCCTCACCCGGGCCGAAGGCCGCCCAGCGTAAGGTACGGCACCTGGGCCGTCAGGGCGAGACTTCAGAATGAGCGTCGGCTGCTGCGCGAGTTGCCCATGCTGAACTTGGGTTTGGACAGCAAGCTTCGAGCTGCGACCTGGTCGCGCCTCGGGTGTGCGATGTCATGCACTGCGGGCAAATCGCCCCTCTGGCGAAAGTGACAGCAATGGGTAAGGAGATCGTCGCCATGCATGACTTCGATCAGATCGAAGCGGCGATGCGGTATCACGAGCGGACCAAGCACCAGTTCAATCGCTATGCCGACGGCCCCGGGCAGCTCGATTGGGTGAACCAGCCGAATCCCTTTCGCCGCTTCGAAGGAGCGTCTCTGGTTCACTTGCCCCTGCTTAGCGCCGACAAGGAACCGCAGTTGCCACGGTACAGCGACCTTTTTCGTCGCGGTTCGGTGCCAAGCGCGCCGCTCACGATCCACTCGCTCTCTCGGCTTTTCCAGCACGCGCTGGCGATTTCCGCATGGAAGCAGGCCGGTACCACGCGCTGGGCGCTGCGCTGCAATCCTTCAAGCGGCAACCTGCATCCGACCGAGGGCTACCTGCTGATCCAGGCGCTGCCCGGGCTTGGCGATGCCCCGGGCCTGTACCACTACGCGCCGCGCGAGCACGGGCTCGAAAGGCGCAAGGTCTGCGGCGAACTGCTGTTCGCGGCGCTGATGCATGAGTTTCCAGTGCACACGTTGCTCGTCGGCCTCTCGTCTATCCACTGGCGCGAGGCGTGGAAGTACGGCGAGCGCGCATTCCGCTATTGCCAGCATGATGTGGGGCACGCGATCGGCACCCTAAGGATCGCCGCCGCGGCCTTGGGCTGGAGCGCGACGTTGCTGCACGGCCTGGCTGACCAGACGATCGAAGATTTGCTCGGATTGAACCGGGAGGAGGACTTCACGGGCGCCGAGCGCGAGCACCCGGATGCCGTGCTGGCGGTCTGGCCGACCGACCCCGCCGAGGCCGGGCCGACGCGCACGCAGCGCGTGATTCCGCGGCACCTCGATCCGGCCCTCGCACACCAACTGACTCGGGAGTGTTGGCACGGTGTCGCGAACCGGCTCAGCCGCGACGAACCGGTGCGCTGGAAAGTCATCGACGAAGTCGCCGTCGCAACGCGAAAGCCGCCCGCCGAGGCGCAAGGGTGCGATGCGCTTGAAGCTCCGGCGGTCGGGAGCAGCGGCCACACAGGCGCCGACGGGCCTACGGCTGGACAGATCATTCTGCAACGGCGAAGCCTGCAGGCCTGCGATGGCCGGACGTCGATCACGGCCGAGCGCTTCTATCGCATGCTCGCGCGGTTGATGCCGCGCGCCGAGTTACCAGCAAGCCAGCGCCCAATTCCTTGGGACACGTTAGCCTGGGATCCGGCGATCCATCTCGGCCTTTTCGTGCATCGGGTGGATGGGCTCGAGCCCGGGCTGTACCTGCTCGTTCGTGACCCGGGCAAGACAGACAAGCTGCAGCGCGCGATGCGCCCGCAGCTTGCCTGGACGTCGCCACCTGACTGCCCGGCGGACTTGCCTCTGCGTCTGCTCGAGGCCGGCGACGCGCGGCGGCTTGCGACGCAACTCAGCTGTCACCAGACCATCGCGGGCGACGGCGCATTCTCGGTGGCCATGATCGCCGAGTATCAGGAGGCACTGCTCAGCCACGGGGCCTGGTTCTATCGGCGGTTGTTCTGGGAGACGGGGCTGATCGGGCAGGTCCTGTATCTCGAAGCAGAAGCGGCTGGCGTGCGCGCCACAGGCATCGGTTGCTTCTTCGACGATCCGGTGCATCGGGTGTTCGGGCTCGAAGACCTCGCATTCCAGTCGCTCTATCACTTCACCGTCGGCGGGCCGGTCGACGACCATCGCCTGACCACACTGGCGCCGTACGAGACCCGCAGCGACGCGCTGGAGCGCGGCGTCGACTTGCCGTGAACAATGGGGTCAAGACAGGGTGTTCAAGAGCGACTCAAGGTCGGTGATCGGCGGCAAGCACACTGTTCCACTGCAGACCCATGCCTGCGGATGAGTGCCACCTGTCCGGGCCAGCATCGCGGGCAGCCCGGCAGTGTCATCGGCCAGTTGCAGCGATATCACGGCAGGCAGGTAACGCTTGGCGATCTCGGCGCGCCACTCAGCGGATGGCCCAGTCAGTATCGTCAGCGTCGGTGGCGAGCGGTACTCGGCCATCGCAGTGACCAGGCTTGCGAAGCCCTGCGGCACGCGATCTGTCTCTGCGGCAAAGAGCTCCATCGTGCGCCTTGCGGCCGCCAGATAACGTGGCTCACCGATCAGGTGGCCCAGCCGCTGCAGCTGCAAAGCGGCGACGCCGTTGCCCGACGCGACCGCACCGTCGTAGCCCGATTTCGGACGCAATACCAGCGCCTCGTGGTCATGACTGGTGAAGAAGAAGCCACCATCTCGCGCGTCCTCGAACTGCTCGAGCATCACGTCGGCCAATGCGCAGGCGAAGCGCAGGTCGGCGGCACGCAGCACATCAGCTTGCATCACTTCGAGCACTGCGCCCAGCAGAAACGCGTGGTCGTCGAGGTAGGCATTGAGGTGCGAGCGGCCAGCCCGGTGGGTGGCCAGCAGCCGGGCGTCGCGCCACAGCGTCGCGCCAACGAAATCGAGTGCGCGCCGCGCCGACCCGGCCCAACGCGGTTCGCCGAACACCCGCGCAGCGAAGGCCATGCCGTCGATCGCCAGCGCGTTCCAGGCGGTCAACACCTTGTCGTCGCAGCCGGGCTGTGTGCGCGCGTTGCGCAGCGCGAACAAACGCGCACGGGCGCCGGAGATCAGCGCGCCGCACTCAGCTGGTGTGCGGCCGAGCCGCTCGGCCACATCGGCCAACGGCACTGCGGCGCGCAAGTGCCATGCGTGGCCCTCGAAGTTCGGCGCCGCGTCGAGCCCGTAGCGCGCTGCGAATGCGGCGAATTCGTCCGCGCCAAGATGCTGCGCGACCTCGTCGCGCCGCCAGACATAGAACCGACCCTCGACACCCTCGGAGTCGGCATCGAGGCTGGAATAGTAGCCGCCCTCACTCGATTGCATCTCGCGCATCAGCCACGCCGCGGTCCCCTCGCAGACCTGGCGAAACAGCGTGTCGCCGCTTAGCTGCCAGCCTTGCGCATACAGGCGCAGCAGCGGCCCGTTGTCGTACAGCATCTTCTCGAAGTGGGGAATGGTCCACTCAGCGTCAGTGCTGTATCGATAGAAGCCGCCCCCTAGGTGGTCGTATAGGCCGCCCTCGGCCATCTTGCGCAGGGTCAGCAGGACCGCGTCGCGCGCAGCCGCATCGCCCGAGGCCAGCGCGTGGCGCAGCAGCGCGTCGAGTCTGGGTGGTTGCGGGAACTTGGGCGCGCCGCCGAAGCCGCCGTTGACTGTGTCGAACGACTGCATCGAGGCATCGCGCAACCCGGTTGCGGCCTGTGCAGCGCTCAAGGCGAGCGCATTGCAGGGGTCGCCGCCACCGGCAGCGGTGCCGTCGCCCGAATGCGCTGCGGGCAGCGTCTCGGCGAGGTGTTGGACGAGCGTGTCACCCTGCGTGATCAACGACGCGCGTTGCCGACCCCAGGCCGCGGCCACACTCTGCAGCAGATCGTCGAAGCCCGGTAGGTTGAACCGCGAGCGCTTCGGGAAATAGGTGCCGCCGAAGAAGGGTTTGCCCTCCGGGGTGAGGAACATCGTCAGCGGCCAGCCGCCCGGGCGCCGGGTCAGCAACTGATGCGCGGTCTGGTAGATCTGGTCGATGTCGGGCCGCTCCTCCCGGTCGACCTTGATGTTGACGAAGTGTTGGTTCATCAGCGCGGCGGTCTCGCCGTCTTCGAAGCACTCATGCGCCATCACATGGCACCAGTGGCAGGCCGAGTACCCGACCGAAAGCAGGATCGGCCGATCCATGCGGTGCGCCAAAACCAGGGCCTCAGCTCCCCAGGGCAACCAGTCCACCGGGTTGCCGGCGTGCTGCCGCAGGTAGGGGCTGGTCTCGGCGGCGAGTCGGTTCGGCATGCGGCCTCAGAGAGGATTGGACTCTTCGAGCACAGTCAAATGCAGCGAGTAGGTCGTCTGCACGGCGGTCTGCGCGAGCCTGTACTGGCGCGACTCCGCGAGATGCGCATCGCTTGTGCTGAACTTCATCGTACGCCAAGCCGGTTAGCGCAATGCGTCATGCCGCCAGGCGCAGCAGTGTCTGGCGCTGCGGCCCGTCCGGATGCAAACTGCAGACTGCCAATAGTGAAGCCGTAAAGCCGACGGTCGCGGCGGGCTGCTTGTGGCCGGGTCCAGCCCCAGAGCGGCGCAGGCTCAACGTCAGCTGTGCTCCAAACTGCGGACGGTCGGCCTGCCTGACCTCAACGCGTGCTGTGGGGTCGGAACCGGCTGGTTGCGAAGGTCCGCTTTGTCAGGTGTACAGCCAGACAGCCAGACAGCCTGAAAATCAAAACGCCCGGCGCCGCGCTCGCGGCGGCACGCTCCGCGCCTAGTCGCAAACGTCCCGGGCCTAAGCGGCTCAGGACGCGCTGTTCACTGAACTGGGGGTAACTCTTGGGGTAACTGGCTGAGCCCGAACTCGACAAAGTGAGCGTTGGTGCGGCTTAGCGCGAGACTTTCAATTGACCCCGGCCCAACATAGGCCCCGCAAGGGGCCGGAATAGACGCAGGCGCTGGGTGCATCAGGCACTCAGCGCCTCTGTTCTTGTACACGCCCGTCGACGTTGTGTCGATACGAGGGTCGCCCAGGACCGTTCATGGTGCGGTGCGTGCATACAGGAGGTTTGTTGGCAACAAACGGGATGGTCATCGACATGACGACACAAGCAATTCGCTCGGAGATCACCGGCACGGTGTGGAAGGTGGTGGCTCTGGCCGGTGCCGCGCTGCAGGCCGACGACCCGATCCTGATTCTGGAGTCCATGAAGATGGAGATACCCGTCGTCGCCCCCGAGAACGGCCGGCTGCTCGAACTGCTGGTGGAGGAGGGCGCCGCGGTGCGCGAGGGCCAGGAGGTGGCGCTGTTCGAGTCGGAATGACGTCGCACTCGTGCTTGATGCAGCCAGGCCATCAGTCAACCGGGCAATTCTCCGATGGTTGCTCCGGGCCACGTTGGTCGACTCCAGTCCATCAAGAAAAATGGCCCTCGCAGAGGGCCATTCAAGAACGGGGCGTTGCGTGCAGGGCGACCAGCGCCGCCTTTGTCGGCTAGGGCAGGCAAAGGGCTTTCGCCTCGTTCATCGTCTTCTCGGGGAAGGTCAGCGTGTTGGCGTCGATGCTGGCCAGGAACTTGGCGACCTTGGCGCGGTCGGCCGGGTTGGTCAGGAGGTCGATCCCCGAGTTGCCCAGGCTGCGGTGCTGCACGTTGGCCAGCACGTCGTCGAGTGTCGGGGCGCCACCGCTGTGCAAGTACGGAGCGCCAGCGGACACGCTCAGCAGGGACGGGATGTTGATGCCGAGTCCGCCATTGGCGCCGTCGGTGTTCAGTTGCCCCGCCACCGCGCCGCCCTTGAGCTCATTGGCCAGCGTCGCGTCGAAGGTGCCGGCCTTGCAAAGGAACCGGTTCAGCTGGGCGGCGGTCACCTCGGTGGCTGCTGGGGGCGGCCCGAAGTCCAGCGTGCTGGCGGTCCAGTTGATGCCGCCATGGCAGCCCTGGCAGTTCGCGGCCGCGAAGAGCAGGCGACCGGCGGCGACGTCGGGCTCGGAGATCCGGTGCGGCGCCACCGGCGCGCGGATGCCGAAGGCGATGTAGGCGGCGATGGCGTCGAGGTCGGCGTCGCGTCCGGTGGTGGTGGCCGCTTCGGCTTCGCGTGTGGCGTCGGTGCAGGTGGCGTTCACCGCAAAGCGCAGGTTGAACACGCACGGGTCCACACCCGCACGCTTGCCCGCAGCATCCTTCAACGCGATCAGGCCCTGGCCACCGGATACGTTGCGGATGTTCAGCTCGAAATCCTGGATCTCGTCGCGTACCGACGACCAGTTCAACGCACGCTGGTGGAAGGCCGGCAGCAGCGGAGCGAAGTTGGCGTTGACGTTGACGCCGACCTGTGGCGTGACCTGAAGGTGTGCAGCGGTGCTTTCCATCGACACGGTCTGGCGCGGCCCGTCGCCGAACATCCAGGTCACGCCGTCGGTCAGGCCGCGCGGGTGGCAGCTGTAGCAGCTGCCCCAGCCCGAGTCGGACATGCGGCCGGCCGGCTTGCGCGCGTTGTCGTTGGTGCCCTCCGGGCCGATCGAGGTGTTGAACAACTCCTTGCCGCGCAGCACCTGCAGCGCGAAGGCATCGCTGGGCAGATCCGTCGATGCGATGCGCGCGATCTCCTTGTAGGTCGTTGGGTCGCTGCCTGACACATCGATCACCGAGACGTCACGCGACACCAGGTTCATCACGTAGGCGCGCGTGTCGGTGCCGTTGATCACCACGCCCTCGGGGCTCGAGTTGCGTGTGTCGCCGGCTTCGACGCCGACTTCGATGCGCACCACGTTGCCGGGGTCGCCCGCAGCCAGCGGCGCGTTGATGGTGGGCTTGTTGGCGGCATCGAGCACCATGCGCACCAGCCGGTCGCTGGCACGCGACAGCACGAAGCCTTCGAATGCACCGCCGTGCTTGAACGCCAGCGCGGCTGGATTGGTGGGGAACAGCTTCTTGCCGACTGGCTCGAATTGCACGCCCTTGTTCATGTTGAAGGTTTCGCCGACCACTTCCTGGTCGGCATCGAGATCGATCACCGACACGAAGGCTTGAACATTGACGTTGAACTTGACCGGCCCGTTCGGCGACGACGCGGTGTTCGGCAAGTACGCGCGGTTGCCGCGCACGACGATGCTCTCGAGCTGGTTCGGGAACGCCAGCGTGTCGACCTTGGTGGCCGCCGGATTGGCGGCGTCGACCACGATCTTGTCGAGCGTGGAGCCGTCGGACTGAAAGCCCGTGGCCTTGGCCGCCAGCTTGATGGTCTTGGTGAGCGTGTCGCTCGAGGCGTCGATCACGCTGACCCGGCCCTCACGGCCGTCGTCGCGGCCTTCCTTCTGCTCGACGCTGCGCGCATCGTCCACCAGTTGCGCGAGGAACTGGGTGACATAGACCTTGGTCTTGCCGCCGACTTCGGCCACTGCGATGGCGCGCGGCTTGGCGCCGACCGTGGCAAGGGTCTTGACCACCGAGTCGCTGGCGGTGTCGATGACGCTCACGCTGTCGGACGCCAGATTGGCCACGTAGAGTTTGGCGCCGTCGAGCGTGAGGGCGCAGCCGGTGGGCTCGGTGCCCACCGCGATGGTCTTGACGACGCTGCGCTGGTTGGCATCGACCACCGAGACGGTGCCGCTGACGGCGTTGGTCACGTAGACCTTCTTGTCGTCGGGCGTGATCGCCACGCAGCGCGGCTCATGGCCGACGCCGATTTCAGCGAGCTTGCGATTCTTGTCTGCGGCGACTTCCAGCAGCGTCACCGAATCGCTGTCGGGGTTGACCGACCAGACGAAGGCGTTGTCGCTGGTCAGCGCCAGCGGCGTCGAATGGCTCTGCGCGAGGCGCGGTGCAATGGCAACGCCATTGCCGCCGCCATTGCCACCACCTCCGTAGCCGCCGCCGCAGCTGGCCAATGCCGTTGCGACTGCGAGGCACGTGGCCGCGAGCCAACCTTTGTATCGATGATCCATGATCCACCCCGTTGCAAGCCAGATTGAAGTTTCCGCGCGCAGGCCTCGGGCGGCACGTGGGTGCAGCCGGATGATTCCTGCGTCGCGGCGACTTACGGAGCGATCCGGCGGGCGGACGCATCGGCGTGCTTGCGCCGATCACGTTCAGAACGGATCGAGTCGTTGCGCGCGGCCGGGCGGCGCGCGACCATCAAGGCAGCGTGATGCTCGCCGGATTGGATCGACTGCCCGCCGCGCCGGCCGCGTTGAGCGACTCGATGGCCACGTAGTAGGTGGCGGGCGCCAGGCCGTTGATCTGCGCGCTGTTGGCGCCAGCGCCGGAAACGTCGAACGACTGCGTGAGCTGTGCCGCGTCAACGCCATAGCGCACGCGGTAGCCGGAGACATCGGCCGGCGACGTGCCGTCGGTGTTGAGCGTCGGGGCAGTCCAGCTGACTTGGATGGTGCCCGTGCTGCCACTTGCGCTGGTGTCGCCGCCTGCGCCACCGCACGAGGCAGCCGCGCAAAGCACGGAGACGGCCAACGGCCAGTGCAATGCACGCATCGGCTTCAGCGTGCTCGGAATCGCGGCGTCGCGACGAAGGCCATCGTCGATGGGGCCGCCGGCTGCGCGGGTTCGGCGGCCGCCGCGGGCGGTGCGACCCAGCGCCCGTCGATCAGCACCTCATGGGGGCGAAACTGCGCCTTGTAGGCCATCTTCGGGCTCTGCCCGATCCAGTAGCCCAAATAGACATGGGGCAACTTCAACAGCTTGGTCTGCTCGATCTGCCACAGCACGCTGTAGGTGCCGTAGCTCGCCTCGGAGTCGGGTTCGAAGAAGGTGTAGACCGCCGACAAGCCATCGTTGAGCACATCGAGGATCGACACCATGCGCAAGGCGCCGGTGCCATCGGGCGACGGCTCGCGAAACTCCACCAACCGCGAGTTGACACGGCTTTGCAGCAGGAACTGCGTGTACTGGTCGACGCTGTCGTGGTCCATGCCGCCGCCGGAGTGGCGACCCGACTGGTAGCGCAGATAAAGCTGATAGTGCTCGGGCAGGAAACACAACCGCAGCACCCGCGCTTGCAGGCCTTGGTGCGCCTTCCACGCGCGGCGCTGGCTGCGTGTGGGCTTGAAGCGCTGCACCGGCACGCGCAGTGGCACGCAGGCGCGGCAGCTGTCGCAATATGGCCGGTAGGTGAACATACCGCTGCGCCGAAAGCCGTTGGCCACCAGGCCCGAATAGGCGTCGGCGTGGATCAGGTGGCTCGGCGTGGCCACCTGCGATCGCGCCAGGCGGTCGGGCAGGTAGCTGCAGGGGTAGGGTGCAGTTGCGTAGAACTGCAGCGACGACAGCGGAAGCTCTTTGGGATGGGTCACGGCGCGGTGGCTTCTTTGGGCGTGGTGCTGCGGGGTTCCAGCCCGAGTTGCGCCCACATGGCGAGATCATAGGTCCAGCGCCGCGGCGGTGCTTCGGCCAGCGCAACCGCCAGGTGGCGCTCGAACGCGGCGCGCGGGATCTCGCGCGCGCCGAACGAGGCCAGGTGGCCGGTGTGCTGCTGGCAATCGATCAGCTCGATGCCATGCGCGCGACAAAACGCCACCAGCGCCGCCAGCGCGATCTTCGAGGCGTCGGTGCGCCAGCTGAACATCGACTCGCCGAAGAACATGCGGCCGATGCCCACGCCGTACAGGCCGCCGGCCAGCCTGCCGTCGATCCAGGTTTCGAAGCTGTGCACGCGCCCCTCGTCGTGCCACTCGCTGTAGGCGCGCACCATCGCCGGCACGATCCAGGTGCCGTTCTGGCCCTCGCGCGGTGCCTGGGCGCAGGCACCGATCACGCGGTAGGCGTCGTGGTCGATGCGCACCTCGTGGTCCGGCGCGGCGATGAAGCGGCGCAGCGTCTTGGTCAACGAGCGCGACAACTTGAACTCGTGCACCGGCAGCACCATGCGCGGGTCGGGCGTCCACCACAGCACCGGCTGGCCGTTGCCGTACCACGGGAACACGCCGCGTCGATAGGCCTCTTCGAGCCGTTGCGTGTTCAGCCGGCCGCCGGCGCACAGCAGGCCCGGCGCATCGCTGCCCGGGCCCATGGCCCGGCGCGTGGCCGGCAACGGGGCCGTGTCGTCGATCCAGGTCAGCTCGTGCATCGTGCCCATGTGCCCACAGACCCTCTTTCCCCCGGTAATCCACCAGCAGCGGCTTGGATGCCCAGGCGCCATGATGCACAGGCCACAGC
>Ga0326726_10006446_pt1 | contig 10566 bp, 7 predicted proteins | sample MHFenrmetagenome_2_FD_207603 | JGI IMG/M metagenome (GOLD analysis project Ga0326726, IMG submission 207603) | Lab enriched peat soil microbial communities from Michigan Hollow, Ithaca, NY, United States - MHF15MN | ecosystem: Environmental > Terrestrial > Soil > Wetlands > Peat | place: USA... | reverse complement strand
GGGCATGATGCATCTGCGTGACGGGTGATCTCATGGCGGTGACTCCCTGGCCGGAAGCGAGAACGCCTCCCGGGCTCTGGGGCTGATGCCGGGAAGCGTCCTGTGGCCTGTCGGTGACTCCCTACGCCGGTCTGAACCGGGTCAGGTTCAAAGGGTATGATCTCAGCCCGCGGAAACCGGGCACCCCTGTCGTCTTTCGCAATGTAGGCCTGCCCCCCCCGGGGGGACAAGCAGCCACGCGCCTCGGCTAGGACGCCTTCTTCTCAGCCCCGGCCGGCGCCGCGGGCACCGCGGTCAGCGAGTCCCGGTCCACGATCCCCACCCGCACGGGGATCAGCGCGGGCACCTGCTGCCCCCGGAGGTGCGCCACGATCGCCTCGATCGTGCGCCTGCCGATCTCGACGGGATACTGGATCGCATCGGCCTTGAGCGCCGTGTTCTCGACGATTGCGGTGCGGGCTTCCGGGGTCGCGTCGAACCCGACGATCACGATGTTGCTCCGGCCCGCGGCGCGCACCGAGGCCAGCGCGCCCAGCGCGCAGTCGTCGTTGCTGCCGAAGATCGCGGCCAGCAGCGGCTGCGACTGGAGCAGGTTGTCGGTCTTCTGCTTCGCCACCTCGCGGATGCCCCGCTCCACCGCCGGCGCCGCCACGATGCGGATACCGGGATAGGCGGCCAGCGCCTCCCGGAAGCCGCGTACGCGGTCGATCACGCTCGTCACCGTGGGCTGATCGAGGATCGCGACCGCGCCGTGGCCGTTCAGCCGCTTCGCCAGGTACTCGCCCACGAGCCGGCCGCCCTGGGCGTTGTCCGAGGCGATGTGCGAGACCACCTGCCCGCCCGCGGCCGCGATGTCGGCCGTGAACACGGGGATGTTGGCCCGGTTGGCGTCCTCGACCGCCGAGACGATGCCGCGCGAGTCCACCGGCGCGATGACGATCGCGTTCATCCCCTGGGTGATGAAGTTCTGGACCTGCGAGGTCTGCCGCGCGAGATCCCATTCCCCCGCCACGATGTGCAGGTCCACGCCGAGGCTGTCGGCCGTCTGCTGCATGCCACGCTTCAGGTCCTGGTAGAACACGTGGCCTTCCGTCAGCAGCGTGACGCCCACCTGCGGACGGGTGGTGACGGCCTTCTTCGCGCAGCCCAGCAGGGCCAGCGCGGAGAGGGCGAACAGGATGCGCGAGGGTTTCATCGGTCGAGTTCCACGAGAAGGGTGGCGATTTCAAAGGGCCGTAGGGTCACGCGCACCTGGTTGCCGCTGGGCTGCAGCGGCTGGCCCGGATCTTCGAGCAGGTTGGCGGTACGCGCCGACCGGATGCGCGAGCGCAGCGTGACGGTGGCGCTCGCCGGGCGGCCGCCCCACTCGACGAGACGCAGCACCAGCGCCTGGGAGTCTTCGGCGCGCTTGACCCAGGTGATCTCCACGTTCGGCGCGTCCACCGAGGCGAGGCTGGTCGCGTGGCCGAGCGCGCCGGTGTGGGGCGCCTGCACGGACGCCAGCATCGGCACGTTGTACTCGGCGGCGCGGCGCTCGACCTGCGCGGCGCGGTAGTCGCCCGCGTGCGGCAGGACGGCGAAGCGGAACTCCTGGCGGCCGCGGTCCGCGGTCGAGTCGGGCCACAGCGGCGAGCGCAGCAGCGAGAGCCGCGCCACGTTCCCGTGGTAGTCCCAGCCGTACTTGCTCTCGGTCAGGAACGCGACGCCGCCCGCGCTGTCCGCGACGTCCACCCAGCGCTGGCACGGGAACTCGTACTTCGCCCGCTCGGCCTGCGTCCGCGGCCGGCCGGCGCGGCCGATCACGCCGTAGGGGATCTCGCAGCGCAGCGAGTCCGGCGCCGTGGCCAGCGTGAAGCCCACCTTGAGCAGCTTGTGTGTCTCGTGCCAGTCGAACGCGTTCTGCACTTCGAGATATGGCGTGCCGCGCGCCAGCTCCAGCGTCTGCGAGAACGTCGAGGCGCCCCAGCGCCGCGTGAAGGAGATGCGGGCGCGCTCGCCGTCGCTCTCGCGGCGGACATTGGACGTCTGCGTGACCTCCGAGCGCTCGCCCGTGTACGCGATGTCCCAGGCGTCCCAGGTACGCGGCCGGTCGCCGAAGATCTCGAGCACGTTGCCGTTCTGGCCCGGGGCCAGGACCTCGCGGTGCGTCGTCTTGTCGGTGATGCGCGTGATCCGCCCGGTTGCCGTGTCCACCTGCACGCGCAGGTACGCGTTCTCGATCCAGTCCGGCCCCGCGGCGGGATCCGCGGGCGAACCCGCGGGCGGCCGGCCGCGGCCGTCCAGCGCTACGGTCGCATGCGCGGAATCCACCCACACGACCTTCGCGCCCAGGGCGGGCACGTCACTCACCCATGCGACGCCGTGGAGGCCGCCGCCGGACAGCGTCACGTATCCGGAGCGCGTCCACGTCAGGGGGTTGAACACGACCACCGGAACCGTGCGGCGTGGCCCGCGCGTGTCGAGCCGCGCGGCCAGGCTGGCGAGGCCCCGGTCGATCAGGCCGCCCAGCGCCGTCCACGCGGTGTCGTAGTTCGCGTTGGCGTCGAGGTAGATCTGCCGGATGCCCGAGCCGGGCAGAACGTCATGGAATTGGTTGAACAGCACGCGGTGCCACGCGTCCGTCAGATCGGCGCGGGGATACGCCGCCGTGTCGAGCACGGCCAGCGCCTCGGCGCTGCGCAGCAGTTGCTCGCTGTGGCGCAGCGAGTACTTCTGCCGGGCCTGCGTGGTGAACGTGCCGCGGTGATACTCGAGATACAGCTCGTCGCGCCACACCGGGAACGATGCCTCGCTCTGCGAGCGCCGCATCGCCGCCAGCGCCGTGTCCGGGCTCGCGTACTGCATGACCGGGAAGGTCGGCACGCGGCGCAGGTCCTCGGCGCGATGCAGCATCTCCATGGTCGGGCCGCCGCCGTGGTCTCCGACGCCGTACAGCACCATCTGGTTGTGGATGCCGTTCTGGCGCCGGCGGTCGTCGAGCCGCTCCGGAACGAGCTTCTGCGGATCGAGGTCGTGGTCGTACCCGAACGGGTTGTAGGTGAAGATCCGGGTGCCGTCCAGGCCCTCCCACTGGAACGCGTCGTAGGGCAGCTGCGTGGAGTCGTTCCAGCGGATCTTCTGCGTGACGAACGCGTCGAACCCGCTCAGACGGTCGATCTGCGGCAGCGTCCACGGATACCCGAAGGAGTCGGGCGTCCAGGCGACGTGTGCGCGGCGGCCGAACCGGCGCTGGAAGTAGCGCTGGCCGTAGAGTCCCTGGCGCGCCAGCGACTCGCCGGAGGGCAGGTTCTGATCGGGTTCAACCCACCAGCCGCCCACCAGCGCGAAGGCCCCCGATGCGACGGCCTGCGTGAGCGAGTCGGCGAGCGAGGGGTAGAGCCGGTCCATCGCGTCGAAATAGGCCGCCGCGCTGGCCGCGAAGACGTAGCCGGGAAACGCGGAGGCGATGCGCAGCGAGCTGCGCCACGTGTTCGGAATGACGTCGTGCGAGGTCTCGCTCCACGGCCACAGCCACGCTGCGTCGATGTGCGAGTTGCCCACCAGCCACAGGGTGTCGCGCCGGATCTCGGCGGCCAGCGGCGCGTAGGCGTCGGAATAGCGCGCGGTGAGCTCGGTGTAGTCCCCCGGGTTGCCCAGGGCCGCGAGCCACTCCCGGGCAGCCGGACGCGAGATGGCCGGCGCGCGGCCGGCGAGTGCGCGAGCGTATCCGTAACCGTCGGCGTACTCGGGATAGCCGATCTCCCGCACCCGGGCCATCGGGAACGACCACCAGGACATCCCGCGCGGCAGCGCGATGGCGATCGCGAGCGAATCCCCCGCGTGACAGGGGCCGCAGAGCTCCACGGCGCCCGAGCGCCACTCGTGCCGCTGGCCGTTCACCGTGTAGATGCTGGTCGCGCCGAACTCCGCCGCGAGCAGGTCCACGTGCTGGTCGCCCAGGAACTCGGGCACCACCACGCGCGTGAGGAGACGCCGTGTGCCGCCCGTGGAATCCACGAGCCACGAGCCCAGGGCGATCCTCCCTCCGAGGGCTCGCAGCAGTGCGTCGGCGTCCACCCCCAGGTCGGCCGTGCGCGCTCCGCCGGTCCACGACAGCACGATCTGGAGCGGCGCGACGCCCAGTCCGGCGCGGCGCAGCTCGGCGAACGTGGGCCCGAAGGCGAGACTCGCCGTGGTGCCGGGCTGGAGTGAATCCAGCGCCTGGCCGCTCCAGCGCGAGAGTCCCTGCTCGAAGCGGGCCGACACGCCGCGCAGCACGCCGGCCCCCCAGGCCGAGATGCTCACGGAGCCGCGGGTTTCCAGCGCGTCCCCGTTCCAGGTCAGCGTGCCGCCGAGGTGGATGGGCGAGGCGATGATCGTCGCGGCGGGCCGGTTGTGGCCGGCGGCGAGCTCGGGCGGCCGGCGGACCGCCGAGCGCAGGCCGTCGAGCGTGCGCTCCCCCGGCGCGGGGGCCAGCCGCCCGGTGACATCGAAGCCGCCGGTGCGGTTCCTGACCTTGAGAACGACGGTGTTCCAGCCGGCAGCGAGACGCACGGTCGTGGTGTCGCTGCCGGTGCCGCCTCCGCGCGCCACGACGTTGACCCAGACCCGCTGTCCGTTGAGCAGCGCGACGAGGTCGTCGTCGCTGTCCATCACGAGCAGCGCGGTCATCTCCTGCGGCGCCTGGACGTAGGCGACCGCGTAGGCCACAGACCAGTCGCGCCCGTTCGTCAGCGCGCGGTTGAAGTTGATGTATCCCAGGGAGTCGGCGTTGGCGACGATGAACGCGCCGCCCGCCGCCAGGTCGCCGGAATCCGGGCGCAGCGCGCCCTCGCCGCCGATGTAGTCCCGCACGACCCCAGCGGCGCCGGTGTCGGCCGGGAGCGCGCCGCGCAGCAGCCAGCGGCGGATCGCGAAATCCTGCGCGCGCAGCGCGGACGTGGAGAGACACAGCACCAGGAGGGAGCCGAGAAGAGCGCGAGTGTATCGCATCGTCACTTTCCGCCTGTCCGCTTGACCGTCTGACCTGCCTTCTTCACCCACACGTCGAACACGACCGCCAGCAGGATGATCACGCCTTTGGCGATCTCCTGCCAGAAGGACTGCACACCGAGCAGGTCGAGGCCGTTGTTGAGTACGCCGATGAGCAGCGCGCCGACCAGCGTGCCCCACGCGCTGCCGATGCCGCCGAAGAGCGAGGTGCCCCCGATCACCGCCGCCGCGATCGCGTTCAGCTCGTAGAGCATGCCGGCATCCGGACCGCCGCTGCGCAGCTGGCCCACGAGCAGCACCGCGGCCAGGCCCGAGCACGCGCCCGAGATCACATAGACGCCCAGCTTCACCATCTGGACGGGCACACCGGAGAGCCGCGAAGCCTCTTCGTTGCCGCCCACGGCGAAGACGTAGCGGCCGTAACGCGTGCGGGTGAGCACGAAGCCGCCCGCGGCCACGAGCAGCAGCATGACCAGCGCCGGCACCGGGAAGCCGGTGGGCAGCCCGGGCAGCGGCAGCCGTCCGCCGCCGAGGTGGTTCAGGGCGTCGAGCGCGGCGACCTTGCCCCGGTAGTCGGGATCGCCGGCGTCGGGAAACCCGATCGGCAGTCCGCCGGTGAAGAGCCGCGCGAGGCCCCGGCCCACGGTCATCGTCGCCAGCGTGACGATGAACGGCGCCACGCGCAGCCACGCGATCAGCGCGCCGTTGAGGAACCCCAGCGCCGCCCCGACGGCGAGTCCCACCAGCACCGCCGCCACGGCCGCCAGGCCCGGCCCGAGCGCGCGCACCAGCGCGGCGTTCGTGAGCGTCGCCGCGGCGAGCACGCCGGCCAGGCCCACGATGGACCCCACCGACAGGTCGATGCCTGCCGTGACGATCACGTAGGTCATGCCGAGGGCGATGACGGCGTTGATCGAGACGTGGAGCAGGATCGTGGTGAGGTTGGCGCGCGTGAAGAAGCCGGGGATGAACATCGCAGCGAGCAGGACCAGCCCGAGCAGGACGAGGCTGACGCCGTAGCGCGCCCCGAGCTGGCGGGTCGTCACGCGGCGCGGCTCCCGCCGCCCGGAAGAGCCAGGGCCAGGATCCGCTCCGCGCTCGCCGTGCGCGCATCAAGCTCCCCGCGCAGCACCCCCTCGCTCATGACCAGGATGCGGTCGGCGAGGGCAAGGACCTCCGGCAGCTCGGAGGAAACGACGAGCAGGGCCTTCCCGCCGTCGGCCAGCGCGCGCAGCCGGCGATGGATCTCGCTCTTGGCGCCCACGTCCACGCCGCGCGTGGGCTCATCCACGATCAGCACCGCGGCGTCGGCCAGCAGCCACTTCGCCATGACCACCTTCTGCTGGTTCCCGCCCGAGAGCGTCTGGACTTCGCGCTCGATGTCGGGAGGGCGCAGCTCCAGCTCGTCCACCTGCCGCTGGGCGCGCTCACGCTCGAGCCCGTGACGCACGACGCCGAGGCGGCTCAGGCGCTTGAGGACCGCGAGCGTCGCGTTCTCGCGCACGCGCATGCCCAGCACGAGGCCCTGGGTCTTGCGCTCTTCGGGCAGGTAGACCACGCCGCGGGCGATGGCCTCGCGCGGTGAGCGGGGCCGCAGCGGCCGGCCGGACACGGTGACGGTGCCGGCCTCCCAGCGGTCCGCGCCGGCCAGGCATCGCGCCACCTCGGTGCGGCCGGCGCCCACCAGGCCCGCCAGCGCGACGATCTCGCCCGCGCGCACCGAGAGCGAGACGTCGCGGAAGGACGGCTCGCGGGTGAGTCCGCGCACTTCGAGGACCACGTCCCCGGGCGCCGCGCGTCCCTCCACCCGCTCCATCTCCACGTCGCGGCCGACCATGTGACGGATGATCTCCGCGTCTGACACGTCACGGATGCCGCCCGTCCAGATCCGCCGCCCGTCGCGCAGCACGGTCACCCGGTCGGCGATCTGCCGCACTTCCTCGAGCCGGTGCGTCACGAACACGATCCCCAGGCCACGCTCCTTCAGCGCACGCACCCGCTCGAACAGCCGCGCCGTCTCCCGGTGAGAGAGGGCCGCCGTCGGCTCGTCGAGCGCGATGAGCTTCGCGTCGCGCACCAGCGCGCGCGCCAGCTCCACCAGCTGCTTTTCGGCAACGGTGAGGAGCTTGAGCGGAGTCGAGGCGTCGAAGCCGGCACCCAGCTGGGCGAGCGCGTCGGTGGCCCGCGCGCGCTCGAGCGCCCGGTCGATCACCCCGCGGCGGCCCGGCTCCATCCCGAGCAGGATGTTGGCCGCGGCGGAGAGCTCCGGGACGAGCGCGAATTCCTGGTAGATGACGGTGATGCCGAGCTGGAGCGCGTCGCGCGGCCGCTCGAAGCGGACGTCCACGCCGCCGAAGCCGATCGTGCCCGCATCCGGCGCCGTCGCGCCGGCGAGCACCTTGAGGAGCGTGGACTTGCCGGCGCCGTTCTCGCCCAGCAGCGCGTGCACGCTGCCGCCCTGGACCTCGAGGTCCACGCCGTCGAGCGCGACGACGCCGGGGTATCGCTTCGTGATGGCGCGAAGGGAGAGCAAGGCGGCAGCGTCACTCACGCGGCGAAACTACGACCACCCGCCGGAGGGGCGCCAGCGCTACGCACGCGCCGTCAGACGCAGTCCGATGATGCCGGCCAGGATCAGCGCCATGGACGCCAGGCGCCAGAAATCCCGCGACTCACCGAGGTACACCAGCCCGATCACCGCCACGCCGACGACGCCGATCCCCGTCCAGACCGCGTAGGCGGTGCCCGCGGGAAGCGTCCGCATGGCGAGCGCGAGCAGCACGAACGAGAGGAGGTAGGCCGTCACCGTGACGGCGGCCACGACGGGTCGCGTGAATCCGTGCGAGGTCTTGAGACCGACGGCCCACACGACCTCGAGCACTCCCGCGACGCACAGCAGCAGCCAGGCCCGTGTCACGTGCTGCCCGGAAAAGAGGAGAAGGCACGGTAACCACCGGCCCGTAGCCCGGCAAACGCACCGCCGGGAGTTCGTGAACATTCTTGTTGAATAAGTTGCCGGCCGTCCTTACATTTCCGCTCATGACCGACACCAACGACAGCATCTCGGGCCGCAAGGGTCTGCGCGGGCAGCTCCTGCTGGAGCTCAAGAAGGCGCAACCCATTACGGCAAAAGAGCTTGGCGACAGGTTCGGGGTCTCCGCCAACGCGGTGCGCCGTCACCTGAAGGAGCTCGAGGTCGAGGGGCTCGTGGCGGTGGGCCGCGAGCAGCACGACATGGGAGCGCCGGCCTTCGCGTTTCGGCTGACCGAGCAGGGTGAAGCGCTGTTTCCCAACGGCTACCGCGACACGCTGACGGCTCTGCTCGATCACGTGGCGGAGCGCGATGGGCGTTCCGCCGTCGTGGCGATGTTTGAGGAGCGCTACGCGCAGCTGGCGCGCCGCCTCAAGACCGAGCTCGTGGTGGCGCCGGAGTCGGAGCGTCTCGCGGTCGTCTCCCGCGTGCTGACCGAGGCCGGCTACATGGCGGAGTGGAGCGAGGCGGACGGCGTGTTCCGCCTGGCCGAGCACAACTGCGCCATGCGCGCCGTGGTGGAGCGCTACCCGGAGGTCTGCGAGGTCGAGGAGCGCTTCCTGGGCGATGTGCTCGGTGCGGACGTCGCGCGCGATTCGCACATTCCACAGGGCTGCAACTCCTGCGAGTACGCCATCAGCTTCGCGGGCGGCGCCGGACGCGCGGGCACGGGACGGGTCGGGGCATGAGCACGACGATCGAAGCCCAGGTCCTGCAGCCGTACAAGTACGGCTTCTACACGGACATTGACTCCGATTCGGTGCCGCCGGGCCTGAACGAGGACGTCATCCGCCTCATTTCGGCGAAGAAGGGCGAGCCCCGATTCCTGCTCGAGTGGCGGCTCAGGGCGTACCGCCACTGGCTCACGCTCACCGAGCCCACGTGGGCGAACGTGACGCACGCGCCCATCGACTACCAGGCGATCCGCTACTTCTCCTCGCCGAAACAGGAGAAGCGACTCGACAGCCTCGAGCAGGTAGACCCGAAGCTGCTGGAGACCTTCGAGAAGCTCGGCATCCCGCTGTCGGAGCGGAAGCGGCTCAGCGGCGTGGCCGTGGACGCGGTCTTCGACAGCGTGTCGGTGGCCACGACGTTCCGCGAGGAGCTGCACCGCCACGGGATCATCTTCTGTGCCTTCTCGGAAGCGGTGCGCGAGTACCCGGCCCTGGTCGAGCAGTATCTCGGCACCGTGGTGCCGCACACCGACAACTACTTCGCGGCCCTGAACTCCGCGGTCTTCACCGACGGCTCCTTCGCCTACATCCCCAAGGGCGTGCGCTGCCCGATGGAGCTCTCGACCTACTTCCGCATCAACGCCTCGGCGACGGGGCAGTTCGAGCGCACCCTCATCATCGCCGACGAGGGCGCGCACGTGAGCTACCTCGAGGGCTGCTCGGCGCCGATGCGCGACGAGAACCAGCTGCACGCGGCCGTCGTGGAGCTGATCGCCCACGACAACGCGACGATCAAGTACTCGACCGTGCAGAACTGGTACCCCGGGGACGAGAACGGGAAGGGCGGCATCTACAATTTCGTCACCAAGCGCGGCAAGTGCGCGGGGCGGAACTCGAAGATCAGCTGGACCCAGGTCGAGACGGGATCGGCCATCACCTGGAAGTACCCGGGCTGCATCCTGCAGGGCGACAACTCGATCGGGGAGTTCTACTCGGTGGCCGTGACCAACAACCGCCAGCAGGCGGACACGGGCACCAAGATGATCCATATCGGCAAGAACACGCGGAGCACGATCGTCTCGAAGGGCATCTCGGCGGGCCACGGGCAGAACACCTACCGCGGCCAGGTGAAGATCATGAAGAGCGCCGAGGGGGCGCGGAACTACTCGCAGTGCGATTCGATGCTCATCGGCAGCGAGTGCGGCGCCCACACGTTCCCCTACATCGACGTGCGCAACAGCTCGGCGATCATGGAGCACGAGGCGTCCACGTCGAAGATCGGCGAGGACCAGATCTTCTACTGCAAGCAGCGCGGCCTCTCCGCCGAGGACGCGGTGTCGATGATCGTGAACGGCTTCTGCAAGGAGGTCTTCCGCGAGCTGCCGATGGAGTTCGCGGTGGAGGCGCAGAACCTCCTGGGCATCAGCCTCGAAGGCAGCGTCGGCTGACGTGACCCCTGACCCCAGACACCCGGAACCGGAGTCCATGCTCGAGATCACGAACCTGCACGTCAACGTGGATGGGAACGAGATCCTGCACGGCGTGGACCTCACCGTCCGCGCCGGCGAAGTCCACGCGATCATGGGCCCCAACGGCTCGGGCAAGAGCACGCTCGCGCAGGTGCTGGCCGGCCACCCCGCCTACGAGGTCACGGCGGGAACCATCCGCTACGACGGCAAGGACCTGTCCGAGCTGCAGCCCGAGCAGCGTGCCCAGGCCGGCGTGTTCCTCGCCTTCCAATACCCGGTGGAGATCCGGGGCGTCACCAACGCCTACTTCCTGCGCTCGGCCCTGAACGCGGTGCGCAAGGCGCGGGGCCAGGAAGAGCTCGATCCCGTGGACTTCCTCGAGGTGCTCGACGCGAAGCTCAAGGCGATCGGCTGGGACGAC
>Ga0326726_10006445_pt1 | contig 10567 bp, 7 predicted proteins | sample MHFenrmetagenome_2_FD_207603 | JGI IMG/M metagenome (GOLD analysis project Ga0326726, IMG submission 207603) | Lab enriched peat soil microbial communities from Michigan Hollow, Ithaca, NY, United States - MHF15MN | ecosystem: Environmental > Terrestrial > Soil > Wetlands > Peat | place: USA... | reverse complement strand
TGATGGAAGTGGTCCGGCCCGGCGGATTCGGAGAACGAGGAGAGGTGAAAGGCAAGATTCGAGTTTCAGCCTTTTTTGGAATCGATGCCTCAACGGGCAGGCTGATCCAAGGGATAAACCCCGATGTCAACGACATTTTGAAATTGGCCAAGAGTGAAGGGACCTGAGTCTCCTGCGTTGAGTCAGCCATCATCAAAACAGTCCCTTGGGAGAGGTTCTCTCCGTTGCCATGGCATCGTCCATTCCCAAGTTGAAATTGTTTTTTTTCCTACTGCCAGAAAGGAGGTTTTAATTTTATGTTTCAGATCGGTGATAAAGCGGTTTACCCAGGACACGGTGTTGGAATCATTGAAGCTATTGAATCCAAGCAGATCTCCGGTAAAGAACAGATCTTTTTCATCCTCCGAATCTTGGAAAACGGGATGACCATTATGATCCCCCGGGATAATGTGGAGTCGGCCAAACTGAGGGGGGTCATCCGGAAAATTGACGTCCGGAAGGTCATCGGAATTTTGAAGGACCGGGATGTCACCGTCGATAATCAGACCTGGAATCGGAGATACCGCGAGTATATGGAAAAAATCAACACGGGGTCGATTTACGGTATTGCCGAAGTACTCCGAGATCTCCATCTTCTCAAAGAAGAGAAAGAACTTTCCTTCGGCGAGAGGAAAATTATGGACACCGCCAAAAATCTCCTGGTCAAGGAACTGGCCATCGCCCGGGATGTGAAAGAGACGGATATTTTGAGGGAGATCACTTCGATCTTTAGATGATAACCTCTCCCAAATCCTTATCCTTCATTTTAATTGAAATGTGTTCTCATATCATCCAATCATGGAAAGGAGGTGAACGGGTTGGGCTCATGGATTCTTCGTATCTTATTGTTCCTTATCTGCGGAATCAGCGGGTATTATCTCATCCAGGCAATTTCTCCCTCTCCCCCGATCCCTCTCCTGGGGTTCATCGGCGGACTCCTCCTCGCAGCATTGACCCTTCTGGGCGAGAAGGGATTGAAAAAGATTCCTTCAAAAAACCTCCTGGGAAGTTTCATCGGTTTGATCCTCGGCATCATGGTAGCCAATCTCCTCTCCAACGTCTTTTTCTCCAATCTCTATAACCATCAAGAAACGGTTCTTCCCCTTTTAGGTATCGTCTACGGGGTTTGTGGATATATGGGTCTGCGAATCGGCTTTAAGAAGGGAGAAGAGATTCACCTGCCCAACTGGAAACTCTTCTCAAAAAATCTCCCTCAAAGTGGGAATGCGAAGATTTTGGATACCAGTGTGATCATTGACGGCCGCATCGCCGACATCACAGAAACCGGTTTCATAGAGGGGGCGTTGATCATTCCCCAGTTCGTTTTAAATGAACTCCAGCACATTGCTGACTCCTCGGACTCCATCAAACGGACGAGAGGCAAAAGGGGTTTGGAAGTTCTTCACCACATCCAAAAACAGGCCAGTGTGGATGTTCGAATTGTGGACAATGATTTTCCTGCGATCAAAGAGGTCGATTCGAAATTGATCGAATTGGCAAAAGAGGTGCGCGGGAAGATCATCACCAATGACTCCAACCTCAATAAAGTAGCGGAGCTCCAGGGGATCGAGGTGCTCAACATCAATGAGTTAGCCAATTCTATAAAACCTGTTGTCCTCCCCGGAGAGGAAATTAATGTCAAAATCCTGAAAGAAGGAAAAGAGATCGGGCAGGGGGTAGCCTATCTCGATGACGGGACGATGATTGTGGTCGATAATGGAAGGAGACAGATGGGCAAGACGATCGATGTCGTCGTCACCAGCGTTCTCCAAACCCCTGCGGGAAGAATGATCTTCGCTCGCCCCAAGGAGGAGGCAAATCGTGAGACCAAGGGGAAAGATTATTACTATCCCCTGGACAGTGAATTTTAACCCCCCCCTCACCCTTCCCCTCTCCCCTGAGGGGAGAGGGGAAGGGTGAGGGGTTTTCTGACTGTTGAACGATGAAGGCCGACGCAGTGATCGTCTCCGCTGGGAAGGGACTTCGCTTCATGGAGGGGAAGAAGAAACAATTCCACTCTCTGGGAGGGAAGCCCATCCTCGCTCATACCCTTGACAAATTCGAGACCTGCCCTCTGATCCGCTCCATCCTCCTCGTGGTGGGCCAGGAGGATATGGATTACTGCCTGAAAGAAATCATTGAAAAATACAAATTTCAAAAAGTCTCCCAGATCGTCCCGGGTGGAAAGCGAAGGCAGGAGTCCGTGAAAAACGGGATTGACGCTCTCCCGAAGGACGCGGACGTGGTGGCGATTCACGACGGGGTTCGCCCTTTCGTCACCAACGCCATGATCGAAGATACCATTCACTCTGCGGCGCGGGTTGGGGCTGTGGTATTGGCCATGCCGGTAAAGGACACGATTAAAGTGTCCAATCCGGATGGAACCGTTCTCAAGACGCTGGATCGGGAATCCCTCTGGCAAATCCAGACCCCGCAGACCTTCCGGGTCAATGTGATCAAAGAGGCCTACTACCGGGCGGCAGAAGATGGGTTCGTTGGAACGGATGACGCCTCTCTTGTCGAGCGTCTGGGAGTAAAGGTCCATATCCTTCCGGGGTCCTACACGAATATTAAGATCACCACCCCCGAAGACCTGTTTTTGGCCAACCTCTTTCTCAGGGCGGACATCCTTTCCAAAGAAGACACGACAGGAGGGATAGAAAACAGATGAGAGTTGGCTTTGGCTATGACGTTCACCCTTTCGTTTCAGGCCGGCCGTTGATCTTGGGGGGGATAAGAATCCCCTATCTCTTCGGGTTGAAGGGACATTCCGATGCGGATGTCCTCCTCCATGCCATCTGCGATGCCTTGCTCGGAGCCATTGCAGAGGGAGATATCGGAAGACATTTTCCGGACACGGACTCGCAGTACAGAGATATCAAGAGCACGATTCTCTTAAAAAAGGTGCTGACCAAAGTGAGAGAGAAGGGGTTTCGCCCTATCAATGTGGATGCCACCATTGTGGCCGAGAAACCAAAACTCTCCGATACCATCCCCAGAATGGTGAAAGAGGTTGCGGATGTCCTGGAGATCGAGACGGGGAGGGTGAATGTAAAGGCCACCACGACAGAGGGATTGGGGTTTACCGGTAGGGAAGAAGGGATTGCGGCCTATGCCGTCGTTTTGGTGGAAGAAGACCAAGCCCGTTAAACTTATTTATATTGGCAAATCAACACGTTCCATATATATTAAGGTAGCACCAAATTCCAAGCACCAAAAACCAAATAAATCCTAATCTCCAATACTCCAAACCCTAAACAGGATTGTTTTGATCATTGGAAATTGAAATTTGGAATTTATTTGGAATTTGGGATTTGAGATTTGGCAACAGGTGAAGGGTCTCAAATGAATTCGAAGGTTCGGGTTCGCTTTGCGCCTGCCCCTACCGGGCTTCTCCATATCGGAAATGCTCGGACGGCTCTATTCAATTTTCTCTTCGCAAAACGAAATCAAGGGACATTTGTTCTTCGTATCGAAGATACGGATTTAGAGAGATCGAACGATACCTCCGTTGATCGGATTTTAGAAGATCTTGAATGGCTTGGAATTTTCTGGGACGAAGGTCCTGACCGCGATGGACCCGTGGGTCCTTATCGTCAATCTCAACGTATGGCCATCTATCGTGAATGGGCTGATCGATTGTCTCAAGAAGGAAAGAGTTATAAGTGTTTTTGCTCCGAAGAGAGGCTGGAAAACCTTCGAAAAGAACAACTCTCCAAAGGGAAGATGCCCCGCTACGACGGACGGTGCCGCTCCCTCTCTGGGGAGGAGGTTGCTAAAATGGAATCGTCCGGTCTTCACCCCGTCCTCCGATTTCACGTGGGAAGAGGGCCAATTCTGTTTCAAGACCTCATCCATGGAAAGATGAATTTCGATTCTGCGGGGATTGGCGATTTTATCATCGTCCGTTCGGATGGCATGGCGGCTTACAATTTTGCCTGTGTCATTGACGACCACTCCATGAACATCACTCACGTCATCCGAGGGGAGGACCATCTCTCCAATACCCCCCGGCAGATCCTCCTTTACCAGGCCCTTTCCTGGCAACCCCCTCTCTTCGCCCATCACCCTCTGATCCTCGGACCGGACCGGTCCCCGTTGAGCAAACGCCATGGGGCTACCGCTGTCTCCCAATATCGGCAGGAAGGCTTTTTGCCGGAGGCCCTCGAGAATTATCTTATTCTCTTGGGCTGGACCCCCCCTTCCGGCCACGAAACGCTTTCTCTCCCAGAAATGGCAGAGGAATTCTCAATCCAAGACGTTTCAAAAAGTGCTCCCATTTTCAATCGTAAAAAATTAGAATGGTTGAACAGTTTCTACATCCGGGAGAAAGAGGAAGGACAGGTTTCCGAAATTCTGATTCCCTACCTTCAAAAGGCCGGAATACGGACGGATGAAATCGATCGTCAATGGTTCAGACAAATCTCGGGCGTTTTAAAAGAAAATCTCGTCGTCCTCTCACAGGTGGACGAGTATCTGGGCATCTTCTTCGATGAAAAATTCTCCTTTGAGGACGGGGCCAAAACCGTCCTCCAGGACCCAAGAAATCGCGAAACCCTGCGTTCTGTCCTCAGCGCGTTGGAGACTTCATCAGAAATCGTATTCTCCGGACAGACCTCCCTGCTCTCTCAACTGGAAAAAAAAACAGGCCAGAAAGGAAAAAGCCTCTACGCCCCTCTTCGAGCGGCGGTCACTGGAAAGACAAAGGGACCTGAGCTGGCCAAGACACTCCCTCTCCTCGGGAAGGAAAGGATCATCCGAAGGCTGAAGATGGCGTTAGAAATAACTTGAAACCTTGCTTCGCTCGGGAATCAGCGGGGCCTTGAAATTCCAAATGACAAATCACAAATTACAAATAGATTCTAAGCTCCAATCTTAAATGACCTAACCTATTTTAATTTTAGTTTGAGAAATCGGAATCCTGGTGATTCTAAACTGTTTGGGATCTGGCCTGCCTGCGCGAAACCGCTTCGGCGAAGGCAGGTATTTGTGATTGGGTGCTTATTCCAAATTCTTTCTTAAACAGGTGACCCTATGACCCTTCGCCTCCACAATACCCTGACCGGCAACAAAGAGGATTTCGTCCCCCTTCATGAAAAAAAGGTGGGGATGTATGTCTGCGGGGTGACCGTCTATGATCTCAGCCATATCGGTCATGCCCGCTCTGCGATCGTCTTCGATACGATCTATCGCTATTTTCGGTATCGCGGTTATGATGTCACCTTCGTTCGAAACTTCACGGATATCGATGACAAGATCATCAAGCGGGCGAACGAGGAAGGCGTAGACACCAAAGCCGTCGCTGAAAAATACATTGCTGAATTTAACACCGATATGGGAAGGCTGGGCCTGGAAAAGCCTTCGGTTGAACCCAAAGCCACAGAGCATATCCCGGAAATGATCCGGTTGATCTCGGCCCTCGTTGAAAAAGGGTTAGCCTATCAGAGCGGCGGGGATGTCTTTTTCTCTGTGCGAAAATTCAAAGATTATGGAAAACTCTCAAAGAGGGATCTGGAAGAGATGCAGGCGGGGGCCCGGGTTGAGATTGACGAGAAGAAAGAATACCCGCTTGACTTCGCCCTCTGGAAGGCCAGCAAACCCGGGGAACCCTTTTGGGAAAGCCCCTGGGGAAAAGGAAGACCGGGCTGGCACATCGAATGTTCTGTCATGAGCCAGAAGTATTTAGGCGAAACCCTGGATATCCACGGGGGCGGAAGGGATCTCATTTTTCCTCACCACGAAAATGAAATAGCTCAATCCGAAGCGGCCACCGGAAAAACCTTTGTCCGATACTGGGTTCACAACGGCTTCGTCAATATCAATAAGGAAAAGATGTCCAAGTCTCTCGGAAACATTCTAACCGTCAAGGGAATCCTTGAAGATTGGCATCCGGAGGTCCTTCGACTCTTCTTCCTGTCTCACCATTATCGAAGTCCTGTGGATTACTCAGAGGATAGTCTCAGTGAAGCGAAGACGGGGTTGGACCGGTTTTACAGTACCATCAACGGAATTCAGGAAGAACTGAAGAAGCCTCTCGCCTCACAAAGAAAAATGGACCCGACAGTCATCGAAAATTGCCGCAAAACCGTCGAATCCTTCCCGGTCCGATTTGAAGAAGCCATGGATGACGACTTCAACGCGGCCCAGGCTTTAGGATATTTCTATGACCTTCAAACCCATTTAAATGGCCTTCTCAGCCTTTCAAAAGGTCAGCCAACCGAAGAGGTGATCTCCATGTTGAAACAGGGTTTCGACCACTTCGCCACGAAGGGATGGGTCTTCGGCCTATTCCGGGAGGATCCTGAGAGATACTTAGCTCGGCAGAAAAAAGAAGGGCTGAAGAAGCTGAATCTTACGGAGCAAGCCATTCTCCGATTCATTGAGGAGAGAAATTTGGCGAGGAAAGAAAAAAACTGGAAAAGAGCGGACGAGATTCGAAATAATCTTCTTTCGAAAGGAGTGGTTTTTGAGGATTCTCCTTCCGGTACAACCTGGAAATTGAAATAACCTTCGTCCCGATCTTATATTTCTAATTTCGCATTCCACAATCCGAAATCCGCAATTCTGTTTTTACTCTCTTTTCAGCCAACGGATCAATACATTCAATTGGGTGGTGAGGTAGGAAACCATGATGATCAGAAGGACCAACAAAAGCGTATTCGTATTGACAATCCATAGGATATTCATTCCCCCCTCCTTTCCATCTTTGAACCCGTGTGAACCCCGTTAGAAATTCCAACAGGGCATCATTTCTAACGGGGTGAAGGTGACTTTTTTCTCTACACTCCTTGAGCCCCCTCTCTTAATAGGCTATCCAATTCCTCTTTCGTATAGCTCTCCTTTATTCCAGGCTTTGAAAGCAAATATTTCACAATGTCCTCATGCGTTACCGGGTATACTTCCTTTAATCCGGAAATGATGGATTCCAGGTATTGGGGCGAGGGGGCGACAGGGGCCTCCAAGGTGATATCCTTACAAGACGTGAAAGTGTATATGGGGAAACCGTCCTGCTCTCCCAGATAGAGGATGTTCCCGTACCATGACTCATGAAAGATCATGGAGCCCTGTTGTTTCACTTTCTGTAGATCTATGGAGATGCTTGCTCCATCATTTTCCTGACTGACCACATCGATGAATTGTTGTTCTGTAATGAGATACATCCTGCCCAGCGTTGCCTCGGTTCCTTCCTTTTTGAGTCCGATAAAGGCGACGCCCTTGTCGCCCCACCGGGGAGATTGTTTGGCAAAATACAACGGGTAAGAGATTTTGATCGGTTGATCGTCCTTTGGAGGTGTTTTGTCACGGCAGCCCGGATGAGGACTGGTTGCACCGTCGGGCTGTCCGCCTTCAATGTAGCGCATGAATCTCCGGCTGAACAGGTTCGATCCATAACTCGCATACCAGACAAGATTTGTTAAAGATAGGAAGCGCTCATCGTTTTTTAAATCTCCAAAACCATCCTCACCTTTCGCTTCCAAAGCCATATGCTTGTCGATCTGTATGGCCTTGTACAGGCTTTCTAAGGCCGCATCGGTATAACCCATCCTGGCTTCGAAACAGGCCTTGTTATACCACCCCGTCGCATTGTTTCTGTTGATCTGAACGACACTATCCCAGCATCGGATGGCTTCTTCATACCTGCTCAATTTGGAGAGTGCCAGTCCTTTAAAAATGAGGGCATCGATGTTCGTCCATTCCTTATCCAGGACAGGTTCCAAACAGCTCAACGCCTCCTCATAATGTCCTGAGCTCAATAAAATCTGCCCCTTGGCCAATAGGGCGGCGATGTCCCCCGGATTCATTCTTAAGGCTTCATCCAAACACCCTAACGCGTCATCATATCTGCCAAGGTTAAAAAGGGCGAGCCCCTTAACGCCTAATAATGGGTGATTGACAGGATTCGCCTTCAGCGATTCATCCGCAACCTCTATGGCCTCTTTGTACCTCCCCAGATTGGATAGCGCCCTGGCCCGATGATCCCGTAGGCTGGAATCCTCCGGATTTATCTCTGAGGCTTTTCCCAAATAGTCTAAGGCCTCCTCGTCCTTCCCAAGATGAATCAAAATCATGCCTTTTAGCTTTAGGGCATCTCCCCCATTGCGGTCCAGCCCCAATGCCTTATCGGCATAGTCCAAGGCTTCATCGTATTTTTGGGCATCCAAAAATATTCTGGCTTTATCGACCCAAGGCGGCTCAAAGGACGGGTTGATCTCTATCGCTTTGTCGAAACATTCCACAGCTTCCTTTGTTTTGCCTTGTTTTAAGAATTCTGTACCCTTATTGTGCCATGCGATCTCGTCTTCAAGGAAAATGGCATATCCTAACAAATTTAATTTATCCGCTAAGGCTTTCAGGTGGCTCCGGAACCTTTCCTTATCTTCCTCCTTTTTAAATTTTACCTGGGTGACAAATCCTTCTTTCATCCATTCCACATTGACTCTGTACCGGAGCGAGTGGGGGACTCCCAGATAGAATTCATTTCTTGACTCAGGAGATATTTCGAGAAGGGTGTGCGTTCCCGGAGGACCATTGGGAACTCTTGCCCCGATGATAAAATTTTCGGCTTTTTTCCTCTTCACTTTCTCTATCTGATCGAATCTCGTCTGAACGTAATATTCCGGGAAATCTTTGAGAAAAACGGCATCGGTTAGCTTGCGGTATAAATTGAAAATGGGATCTTCCGAAAAACCCATGAAGAACTGTTTGGTATCCGTAACCCCTTTTGAAGCCCACAAGTATTTTAGATAAAGCAGATCAAACGGGCCCCCTTTGAAGCGAAGCCTGGCGTCCTCTTCGGATATCACATGATCTTTCTTAAGCCGTTCAATAGACCCCCTCACCGCCGATTTCTTGCGGTGGATATCTTTGGGTTGCACGGTATCCATTTCCTCGAGCAACAGAAATTCGGCAAGCCATTTTTTTGAAGCATTCGGAAATTCAAGCAGAGATACCAAAATCTTCAAGAGGTCCACCCCATAACCTCTCACCTTGTCTGCTATCTCGTAATGCCCTGCTTTTCTGAACCCCTCCATTTCTTTCAAAACGTCACCCCACACCTCGGGGGATAGCGCGATCTTGGGGTTTTTTCCATCTTTCCATTCACGGTACATATAATGGGCGATCAGGTTTATCTCATACGGGGTGCCGTTGGTGATTGCATGGATTTCCCCGATGCAGGCTTGATCAAGAGCTCTTTTTTCCATATCGGCAAGCGGCTTGAGCAGGCATTCTTCAGTCTCTTTAACATTTTTGAAGTTCTCGACGTTGATTCTTTTAAAAAACGCGGGGACGGGTGAAATGACATCGTTGAGAGAGGACACCATGTTTTCCGCTCCGGAAAACACCAGGACATAACCTTCCACTTCCTCAAAAGCATTTCTTATTTTCTGTAAGAGAACCTCATTCTGGGCCAATAAGTCACACTCGTCAAAAAGCAAGACAATCGTTGGAATACGCCGCTTCCGGGCCTCTTTATGGATGTCCCTTAAATCATGGACCAGGACCTTTTGAGGGATGCCTCTGTTCTTTTTTTTCTTAAACCCTATATACGCGCTGCCGTGCAGAAAAGGGATCTTTGCCTCTGCCTCGACATCGAGTCTGTCGATAACTTTCCGGTATGCCCTGTAGACGGCCCCGGTCATCCCTCCGTACAGCCACTTCTCTGCGCCTTTTGTAATGATTCCGTCGAAGACCTCTTTGAAAAATGAAACATCATTCTGCACCGTTTCTCTATTGAGCGGGATCTTTACGGCAAGGTATCCTAAATCGCTCGCCGTGCATTCGATGATGTTGAGAAAGCTCGTCTTGCCCGCGGATCTTGGGCCTACAAGGGCAAGGTGATAATATTTAGGTTTTTCATCCTTGGAAAGCTTCAAATAGTATTCTATTTCTTCGAGCTCACCATGCCTTCCGGCAAAGAGCATCGGGTCTCTAACCGGACCCATAAAGTCATACGGGTTATGATATTTTTTTTGTTTTGCAGCCATACTCTTTTCTCCTGCCCTCACACGATTAAATGGTTCTTTATCGTCATGGGCTGAGCCTTTTCGGGTGCCCATTATATCAGCTTCGTTTTGCTTTGTAAACTTTTTGATTGACTTTTCGCTTGCCTGGTCCCAGCATTTCTGATATAAGTGACTTCAAACCATTTACGGATATTTCCTTCACCCCGTTAGAAATGATGCCCCGCTGCTCTGCGGCGGGGTTAGCACCCAGAATAATTCCGGCGGGTTTGATGCCCCGCTGAAATTTCTAACGGGGTTCACCCGGTCCGCCCGGCTGCGACATTGGCGAGTCGCGCGACCCAATGGTCCTCGAAATAGGTTGGGCCAAATGTTAGCCAAGGTCTTGAGCAGTACCGTTTTTGGAATCGACGCCTATGTCGTAGAGGTGGAGGTCGATATTGCCCAGGGCCTTCCCACCTTTGCAACCGTCGGGCTTCCCGAAGGCGCGGTCAAAGAATCCAAGGACAGGGTCAAGGCAGCCATTAAGAACTGCGGCTACGACTTCCCCTCCCAGAGGATTACGG
>Ga0326726_10006444_pt1 | contig 10568 bp, 6 predicted proteins | sample MHFenrmetagenome_2_FD_207603 | JGI IMG/M metagenome (GOLD analysis project Ga0326726, IMG submission 207603) | Lab enriched peat soil microbial communities from Michigan Hollow, Ithaca, NY, United States - MHF15MN | ecosystem: Environmental > Terrestrial > Soil > Wetlands > Peat | place: USA... | reverse complement strand
CTGATAATCCGTGGCCTTATTGTGCCAAAGTAATGAAGACCACCACTTCCCACGAGGAAGGCTGCGAAAGGATATGGAGCCTTTCAACACTAAGGTTTACCGGGGAAGATGGTTTCGTAAAAGGTGTTGAGGTTGAAGATGTACATTGGGAAAAGAAAAATGGCAGTTATGTAATGAAACCGGTTCCTGAGACACTCCGGATAATGGAGACTGATTTTGTTCAGCTCGCCCTTGGATTTGCCCATCCGGTAATTGATGGCCTGATATCAGAAATGGAACTGGAACTTGATAGCAGGGAGAACATTAAAGCAAATGATTCACTGGCAACAAATATTCATAAAGTTTTTGCAGCGGGAGATTCAGTCTCTGGAGCAAGTCTGGTTGTGAATGCGATCGCTTCCGGAAGGAAAGCTGCAAAGGAAATCGATAAGTTTTTAAGGGAATCGCCCTCAACCCACTAAAGGGGGCTGACCCCGCTGGCGCGGATCTGTGATCGTGCCCTTTGAAAAAAGGCACCGATTTCAAATCGGCGCCAGCTGGGGCAATTTACACTTGGGACCGCAGATATAAAATATTTTAAAATTCCTTCTCAGCTAAAGTCCTCAATTCTTTTACTATATCTACAAGCCGGATGAATTCAGACCTGTATCCTTCTTCATCCTCACCTCTGGCAGATTTGGCAAGTCTTTCTGCCTCCCCGAGAGATGAACTTCCCTTGAATTCAGAGTTTCTGAGTATCATCCCGAATTCTGTTACAGCGGCAGCAAACCTCAGGTTATCAGAGGTATCTTCCATGTCGTTAACATAGTTTTTGACCGGTTTCTCCATCAGCATACTTGTGGCCCCGTCAGGTTTCTTATAACGGATTTTTATTGTCAGGTATTCATTCTGGTACCTGTTACCGGCTGCAATATTACTTTTAGCTGCCTCTTTGTACTTAAGCGGATCTACCGAAGGGATCTTCTCATCTGATTCTGCAGGAACAAGCTCATAGAGAGCCGTAACATTATGCTCCGATCCCATTTCACCGGCATCTTTCCTGTCATCATTAAAATCCTCATCATTCAGGAGCCTGTTCTCATATCCTATAAGCCTGTATGACTGTACCTTATCTGGATTGAACTCCACCTGGAACTTGACATCCTTTGCGATTGTAAACAGAGTGCCTCCGAATTCCCTTACCAGTACTCTCCTGGCTTCCTGAAGATTATCGATATAAGAATAATTCCCGTTACCCTTATCTGCAATTATTTCCATTTTGTCATCCTTTATATTCCCCATCCCAAAGCCAAGTACTGTCATGAAAATTCCACGATCGCGGTTCTCCTCAACAAGTCTTTCCATTCCCCCATTGCTTGACTCGCCAACATTGAAGTCACCATCAGTTGCCAGGATAATCCTGTTGTTTCCACCTTTGATAAAGTTTTCAGATGCTACAGAATAAGCCAGCCTCAGACCTGCACCGCCCGCAGTCGAGCCCCCTGCTTCAAGATTATTAATTGCGTTCATTATAACCTCTTTTTTATTACCCGGGGTCGATTCAAGAACCATTCCTGCTGCACCTGCATATACCACAATTGCTACATGATCCTGCGGTCTTAATTCGTTTAACAGCAAACCGAATGCAGATTTAAGGAGCGGAAGTTTATTTGGAACATTCATTGATCCCGATGCATCGATCAGAAAAACAAGGTTGGAAGAGGGAAGAGACGATTTATCAATGCTTTTCCCCCTGAGACCAACAAGGAGCAGCTGATGCCTGCTGTTCCATGGACATCCAGCCAACTCAGAGTAGACCGAAAACGGATGCACACCTTCAGGTTCCGGATATTCATATTTGAAATAATTGATCATTTCCTCAATCCTTACTGCATCAGGAGGAGGTAAAACACCGCTGTTGATAAATCTGCGGATATTGGAATATGATGCATTGTCAACATCTATCGAGAAAGTCGATAGTGGATTATTTGCAACATTCTTAAATCCATTTTCATCTATTCCGGCATATCCTTCAGTATTAAAATTATCAATATTCCCTGGGAATGAATGCCTTCCCCCATATGCAGCAGATGCCGGAGCAACCATGGAATAGGCTTTTGAAGCCACGTCTTTTTTTGCACCGTAACCAATAACTACCATCTCATTAAGTGCAACCGTGTCCTCATGCAATATTACGCTGATTATACTTCGTTCACCAATCTTTTCATTGACAGTTAAAAATCCAGCCATTGAGAATTGAAGGATCTTATCATCAGGATATACTTCTATTTTATAGGTTCCTTCCTGGTCAGTGATCGTTCCTTTAGCGGTGCCTTTTACAGTCACACTGACGCCTGCAACCGGGAGTCCTGAATTGTTAACCACTTTTCCGGTAATGGTCCTGGTTTGGGTGAAGGCAATCATAATTGCTCCCAGAACCAGTATAGCCAAGACTAATAATTTGTTTTTCATGATTTTAAAATTTTATGTATAAATATTTCCCATAGGATGCATGGATTACCGGAATTCCACAAATCTTTGAGAAATTTTTACATTTGACTTAAAAAGGCACGAGGTACGTGGTTCGGGGTATGAGGTAAAATCAAAAGCAGATCGTAATTTCAAATGATATTTAAGATCTCAGGAAACAAAAAAATGAACAAATCAGATTGGGATCTACTGACAGAGTTTAAGTCAGTAGGTGATCTTGAGGTCCTTGGGGAGCTTTACTCGAGGTATATCCACCTGGTATATGGAGTTTGCCTTAAATATCTGAAAGACAGGGAAGAAGCAAAGGATGGTGTAATGCAGATATTTGAAAAGCTTATAATCGAAATCCCAAAACACAATATTGAAAACTTCAGAAGCTGGTTACATGTTGTAACAAAGAACTATTGCCTTATGAAGCTCCGGTCTGATAAATCAGAGAAAGAAAAACTTGGTGAATGGCTAAATGATCCTTCTGTTTTTATGGAAACAGTGACCGATCTGCATCCTTTGGATGAAGACGAAAATTCAAAGTCTATCAATAGCGCTCTGGAAGATTGTATTGAAAGATTGAAAGATGAACAGAGGATTTGCATAAGGCAGTTTTATTTTGAAAACAGGTGCTATAATGAGATCTCAGTTAATCTGGGTCTGGATGAGAAAAAGGTGAAAAGTCATCTTCAGAACGGGAAAAGAAATCTGAAAATTTGTCTTGAAGAAAAAAATGTCAGAAAAAAATAAAAACGGTAATGATCAGCTCTCTGATTTCCTCCGGTACAAGGGAAATAAAATGACGGACAAGGAGAGAAATGCTTTCGAAAGGAAGCTTCTGAAAGATCCATTTATTGAAGAGGCATCCGAAGGTTTGAAAGAAATAGACCCATTTCTTGCCGAAAAGGATGTTGCAGGGCTCAGGACCCAGTTAATGAAGAGAACCACCCGAAAGCAGAGAGTTCTCTGGTACCGTATTGCAGCATCTGTTGCTGTTCTGATGATATTATCGACTATCTTCATAATTTTGGAAAAGAGGAAACCATCCGAACAGCTATCTTATGCTCCTGTTACTCAGGAATCAAAAGATTTACAGATATTAAATGACCAGCAACTTTCAGAAACCAAAGCACCAGCAGAATTACCTGCTGAAAAAAAGCAAACAGCCACACCAGGTCATGAAAGAAGTATAAAACCTCCTGCAAAAATCAGGGAAGCTGAAAGCAAATCCGACAAAATTGTTAAAACAAAAGAGGAGGAGATTTCGGCTGAAAACAATGAACAGGTAAGGGTTGCTGTAGTAGCTGAACCAGACCAGGTCATTGCCGCAGAGAAAGCCTTACCTTCAAAATCTGCACGGACCATAAAAACTTCAGACACCATTAAAGAATTTAAGCCAGACACTTCTGAAATCAATTTAAGTGAAGTAGTGGTAGTGGGTTATGGAGCCAGGGTTGCCGGTAATGAAGCTGAAGAAGCTGTGAATCAATACAATCCGCCTTATCCGACAGTCGGCAGGGTTGACTTTGATAAATATATCATGGAGAACATCAGAAGACCTGATACTACCACAGCAGGGCAGAGAGTCGTTGTAGTCCTGAATTTCAGGGTAAATACTGATGGTAAAATTGATAGTCTAAAGATAATAAGAAGTCCTGGTAAGATCTTTTCCGATGAGGCAATCCGTCTGATCAGAGAGGGACCGGAATGGAAACCTGCCAAAGAAAATGGTAAAACCATAAGTGATGAAGTCAGGATCAGAATTGTCTTCAAATAATTAAATCATCTTTCAGTTAATCAGATAGATCTACCCTGAAACCCTTTATTAATCCACCCCCCAATTGGGGGGCTTTAAAGGACCACGGTGTCAAAGTCCCCCATATAGGGCGTTACGGAACTAAAGTCCCCCATATGGGACCTGCCTGCCCTGCCTACCGGCAGGCAGGGATTTAGGGGGTTGATAAATAAGGTCCGGGATTAAACTCTTTGATAATCTTTGTCTTCTCAGCGCAACCAGTGTAACAATGAATTCTTGAATACAAATTCTTTCGTATTGTTTATAACATCCCTTTTTTCAGTTATTAAAAGTCATTACATTTATTCGCTTTGATTTTCATTATAGAGCTCCTTTTCTATTTTTATGCCAAGAAAAACCTTTTACCTGTTTCTGTTTTTTGCTGTCTCAATAAGTCTGAATTCGTTCAGTCAGAATATTGATACCACATCGTTTCAGATGAATAGCAGACTTAGCTTTTATTCTTATGAAAAGAGCGGCGAGATGATCCTTCACATACCTCAGACACTTATATGGAATCAACTGGATATTGTTTTGAAAATCAATAATAAAGAACTTATTTCCTGGAAAGGTATCCCTGGTAATAAAATTCTGAGGCTTCCATTTGAAATGGTTATGACTACTCCCATCTGTAATGTCGAAGCAGAAATAAAATCAGCAAAAGGATCCTTGTTTAAAGCGACTGCAGATTTACGAATCCTGGATTACAAGCCAAATGAAGTAAAGACCGACAGACTGACCGGAGGATTAATAGTTAACAGAAAAATATTCGTGCCCTTCGGATTCTATTGTTATTCACCTGTTTACCCAACACTTCCTGAAGAAGAAGTTGTGAAAGGTTTTAATATGATCTCTCCATATCAGAAGATTCTGCCGGAAACATTAGAAGAGAGAAAAGCCTATATGGACAGGTGTGCCGAAATAGGGATGAAGGTGCATTACAATCTTCTCTCTGTCTCAGGAGGTGGAGGCGTATCTTCAAAGATTGATGATATTTCAGAATCAGAGAAAAGGGAAAGGCTGATATCTGAGGTAAAAACTTTTATGGATCACCCGGCTCTCCTTGCATGGTATATTTCTGATGAACCCAATGGATTTAAAATCACTCCTGCAGAACTTGAATCAGTGTACAGAACAATAAAAGAGATTGATCCGTGGCATCCTGTATCGGTGGTTTTTATGGCTCCGTTTATCTCTTCAAAAAACTATGCTGATGCCCTTGATATTGTCATGGCCGATCCTTATCCCATCCCAAATGGTTCCGTTTCACAGGTTGGTGATGTTGCCAAACAGTTAAGAACTGAATTTGAAGGAAAGAAGCCAGTGTGGCTTGTTCCCCAGGCTTTCGGCGGAGGAGAATGGTGGGAACGCGAACCAACAATCCAGGAGATGAGGAGCATGACATACCAGGCAATTGTGAATGGAGCCAGGGGAATACAATATTTTGTCAGACATGGGATGAACTCCTTCCCGAAATCGACCTCAGCGTGGAACGAATGCGGAAGGATGGCACTGGAAATAGCAGAAATAACTCCATGGCTCCTTTCGGATGAAAAGTCACTGCCAGTTTCAGTCCAACCGGGTAATGTGCTTGTTTCTTCCGCTCTTCATGAGGGACAGCTTCTTATAATTGCAGTCAATAAGGTGAATTCCCCGCAAAAGATCAATATAAATATTTCAGGATCGACATTAAACACGGCCAAAATTTTGTTTGAAAATCGCTCGGTCCAGGTTTATTCAGGTGGATTTACAGATTACCTTCCTGCCCTTGGATCGCAGGTTTACCTGATAAATACCAGGCCACTGAAACAAACCTTAAAACCTTACATGGACAATCTTATAAAGGACCCTGGATTTGAGGACGTTTCCAGTATTGGTATCCCTGCTTCATGTTATTCATGGAATGAAGGTGACAGGGGGGCAACTTATTTTCTTGACTCAAGAGAACATTTTGAAGGAAATCATTCATTAAGACTTGTCACACCGCAGGAAAACAAGGGAACCAGACTGAGGTTTTTCCCGATAAATATTGAAAAGGGAAGGTCATATATACTGACAATTTGGGCAAAAACAGAAAGTAGTTTGATTTGGAAGAAAGACGCACCTTATTTCGAACTTGGGCTGGGAGAATTTGGAAAAACCCGATTTTATCCGGGTGAGGAATGGCAGCAATTTGTAACATCTGTTACAATTCCGGGAGATACTATCCCTTCGCCAAGAGTTAATGCAACCCTCAGGATGCCTTGCAAGGGAACAGTATGGTTCGATATGATACAGGTTTTTAAAGCTGTTGATATAAAAAGAAGCATAAACCCTGATTTTTTAATGCTTAAAAGGAATGAATAAAATGACTAAGACCATAATTGCCATTTTTGGAGGAATCCTGATTTCTCTGCAGAATTGCACCAATGAAAAAGTGAATGTCAACTATCAGGGGAATCCGGCACCACTGAAACAGAATGCATATATTAGATTGCCACTTGGGTCCATTAAGCCCGAAGGCTGGTTGAAGGCACAACTTGAAGATCAGGCTGAGGGTCTTACCGGTAATATTGACGACTTCTGGCCCGATCTCGTAAATTCTTCCTGGAGGGGTGGTGATGGTGAAGCCTGGGAAAGGGGTCCCTATTACCTCGATGGACTTGTTCCGCTGGCATATCTTCTTGATGATGAAAAGCTTAAAAAGAAAGTAAATAATTGGATTGAACCAATCCTTACCAGTAGCGACGAAACAGGGTGGTATGGTCCTGTTAAAAACAAGGACCGATGGCCCCTGGCTGTGGCAAATAAAGTTCTGATGCAGTATTATGAAGCAACAAATGATACTCGAGCATTGGAAGTTCTGAAAAACTATTTCAGATTTCTGCATGAAAATCCTCCAGACTGGCCCGATAAGGAATGGCGTGGGGTAAGGGCTATGGAAAATGCTGTTACAGGCTACTGGCTCTTCAGACAAACGAAAGAGCCATGGGTACTTGATGTAATTGAGTCAATCGAGAAAAACAGCTCCGACTGGACAACATATTATGAAAAGTTTCCATGGGATTCTGCAGCATCTGCTGACAAAATAATTCCATTGAACTGGGGCCCTGATGGTCTGACAGCCCATGTGGTAAACAACGCCATGGCAATTAAATATCCCGGGCTTTGGTTCCAGCAGTCAGGTGATGAAAGATTTAAGAAGGCTGTTTTTTCCGGGATTTCAAAATACGACAGGAATCACGGGCAGGCCGGGGGCAGGTTTTCAGGTGATGAGCATCTTTCGGGAAAATCTCCCGACAGGGGTACCGAGCTTTGTTCGGTCGTTGAGTATTTGTATTCGCTTGAAGAACTCTATGCAATATTTGGAGACAACCAGCTGGCAGACAGGCTTGAACTGCTTGCTTTCAATGCATTACCCGGGACAACCACACCGGATATGTGGGCCCACCAGTACGATCAGCAGTCAAACCAGGTAGTTGTTAACGGGGAAAAACGGACATGGAGCACTAACGGTAACTATTCCAACATTTACGGACTGATGCCCAATTTTGCATGCTGCCTGGCAAATATGCACCAGGGATGGCCAAAATTTACCCAGAGTCTCTGGATGGCGACAAATGACAACGGTCTTGTTGCAGTAGCTTACGGACCTTCAACTGTTAAGGCAAAAGTCAGCAAACAGAAGGAAGTAACTATTACTGAAGAAACCGATTATCCTTTTAAAGGATCCGTTAAGTTCAGGATCCTGGCTGTAAAACCGGTCAGATTCTCATTTTATCTGAGGATCCCCGGCTGGGCTGAAAAAGCAGAAATAACTTACAAAGACAAAAAAGTCACTGGAAAAGGAGGCTCAACTGTAAAGATATATGCCAGGTGGGATCCGGATGAGGTAATCACGATGGAGATTCCAATGAATATCAGAATCGAGAAAAGATATAACAATTCGTTATCGGTGCTTAGAGGGCCTCTTTACTTTTCACTTAGGATAGACAAGGAATACAAAAATGTCAGGATCAATTATGACAATTTCAGTTATAAAGGGAGCGTCGATTGGGAAATCTATCCAAAGAGCCCATGGAACTACGGACTGATGATCGACAAGAATTATCTGGAAAGGGGTATTAAGCTTGCGGAAAATGAGGTGAGCAGATATCCGTTTGCAGACAAGGGCGATATGATCTGGTCGGCTGATTCGGCAAAATACATTCCCTGGGATAAAGATGCTGCAGTTGTGATAACAACCCGCGGAATGAAAATTCCGGAGTGGACAATGAAAGACAATTCAGCGGATATTCCTCCCCCAAGTCCTGTAAAACCGGAGGGTTCAACGGAAATAATTCAGCTTGTGCCTTATGGTAGTGCACGGTTGAGAATCACAGAATTTCCCGTTATTGATCTGACTCAGATGGTTGATGTTATCCGTTAAAGAGGTTCTGTTTTTTCTTTGAGCCAGGTTTTTTCTTCGGAAGTGAGGTGTGGGCTAAGTTTATCATAAACCTCTGAATGATAGGCATTCAGCCATTCGATCTCTTTCTGATCAAGTATTGATTTGTCGATCAGGGATTTTTCGATATAACACAATGACACAGTATCAAATCTCAGGAACTGACCAAATTCAGTCTCTTCGTCCTCATAGCATATGATGAGGTTCTCAATTCTTATTCCATACTCCCCTTCCCTATAAATTGCAGGTTCATTTGATGTGAGCATTCCTGCCTCGATTACAGTTTTATTATCGGCGGGACTTATACTCTGAGGACCTTCATGGACATTAAGGCAGTAGCCCACTCCATGACCTGTTCCATGGGCATAATTCAATCCCGATCCCCACATGGCTCTTCTTGCAATAAAATCCAGCTGGTATCCCCTGGTTCCGTTTGGGAATTTCGCCAGTGCGAGATTAATATGACCTTTAAGTATGAGCGTAAAATCTTTTTTCTGCTGAGCAGAAGGGATCCCAACCGGAATCGTCCTTGTAATATCAGTTGTTCCTCCCATATACTGGCCCCCCGAATCGACCAGAAGTAATCCTCTTTCTCCTATTTCTGCACCTGAACCCCCATCAGGAGTATAATGAGGCAGGGCACTGTTTTCATTGAAAGCTGTAATTGTTGCAAATGAAGACCCTAAAAAATCCTTCTGTTGTGATCTGAGCTCAAAAAGTTTATCAGAAAGGGAGCTTTCTGTCTTTGGCTCCTTACCGTGGTAACTGTTGAACCAATGAAAGAATTTAGTAAGCGCAACTCCGTCCCTGATCATAGTATTGGCGATGTTCCTTATTTCAGTTTTGTTCTTAATTGATTTAAGACGTGCCGGAATACTGATATCATCTACAGTTCTAGAGTTTTTTGAGATTGATTTAAACAGTCCTACGGAAGTACTTTGCGGGTTAAACAGAACAGAATGTCCTTCTGTAACAGATGATAATATTCCTGATATTTCATCATAGGGCAATATGACAATACCAAGTTTGTCGAATTCGGAGGCAAGCTTTATGGGAATTTTGGCTTCATCGATGAAAAGCAGGATCTGCTCCATACCAATAAGAGCAAATGATAGTAATAAAGGACTGTATTTCAGATCATTGCCACGAATATTAAGGAGCCACATTATATCATCATTTGAAGTGAGAAGATGAAAGTCAGCATTTTGTTTCCCCATCAGTTCCCTAACTTCATTTATTTTCACCGAACGTTCCTTACCGGAAAACTCAACAGGATGATCAAAAGCATAAGAGAAAGGCAAGGGAGGACGGTCGTCCCAAATAGAACTAATGAGATCACATTGAGTATCGATTGAAACCATTTTACCTTCAAGTCGCTTTTCCATTCTCCGGAAACCGGCTAATGAAAATATCCTGCCGTCAATGCCAATCTTACTTCCTGATTTTACATTCTCAGAAATAAAATCCATAAAGTCGTATCTCTGAAATAGTCCCGGTTTTACAAATTCGAAACCGGAACCGGAGAGTTGTTTTTCTGCCTGGATAAAATATCTTGAATCGGTCCATAATCCTGCAAAAGTATCTGATATAATTACAGTTGCGGCAGAACCGGTAAACCCTGTCAGCCATTTTATTATCTGCCAGTGATCGGGGATATATTCCCCAAGATGAGGATCGGATGAGGGAATGATATATAAATCAATGCTGTTCTGGTGCAAAGCAGACCTTAACAAAGCCAGCTTTTCAACAGATGAGTTCATAGATTCTTTATTTCATTTACCAGGTTCTGCAGCGTACTTTTCGCATCACCGAACAGCATCCTGGTCTTATTATTATAAAAGAGCATATTCTCGATTGCAGCATATCCTTTCCCCATGCCGCGTTTCATTA
>Ga0326726_10006443_pt1 | contig 10569 bp, 8 predicted proteins | sample MHFenrmetagenome_2_FD_207603 | JGI IMG/M metagenome (GOLD analysis project Ga0326726, IMG submission 207603) | Lab enriched peat soil microbial communities from Michigan Hollow, Ithaca, NY, United States - MHF15MN | ecosystem: Environmental > Terrestrial > Soil > Wetlands > Peat | place: USA... | reverse complement strand
ATCAACCTCGACTTCGCCGACGTCAAGTCGGTCATGAAAGGCATGGGCATGGCCTTCATGGGGACGGGGCTGGCCACGGGCGAGAACCGGGCCCTCGAGGCGGCCGAGAAGGCTATCTCGTCGCCGCTCCTCATCGACACCTCGATCGAGGGCGCGCACGGCGTCCTCATCAACATCACCGGCGGCAAGACGATGACCCTCCACGAGGTCTCCAAGGCCTCCCAGCTCATCCACAGCATGGCCGATCCCGACGCCAACATCATCTTCGGCACGGTCATCGACGAGAGCATGAAGGACACGGTCAAGGTCACGGTCATCGCCACCGGATTCGACCAGCCCGCCGAGAAGGCCATGGCCGCGGCGGCGATGCCGACCCCAGCCCCGGCCGCGGCCGACGGGTCTCCCCGCGGGCCGGCCCGCAAGACACCCGCCCCCTTCCCCGTCTCTCCGCAGACTCCGCCCTACCTTTTCGAGGGCCGGGGCGCGAGCGCACCGGCCTGGGAGCCGTCCTCGATGAGCGATAAGCAGTGGGAGTCCTACGAGACGCCCTCATTCATCCGCCGGACGAAGCACTCGACGTTGAGAAAAACGCCCCATGAGATCAGCTGATCTCGTCGTCGCCGGATGCGGCGAGCTCGTGACCTGTGCCGGGCCCCTGCCCAAGCGCGGTAAGGACTTGCGGGAGATCGGCCTCGTCGAGAACGGCTGGGTCGCGGCGTCCAAGGGCGTCATCGTCTTCGCCGGGACCGAGGACGAGTTTCTGGCCCAGGTAGCGCCCGAGCCGGACGCCGTGACCGTCGATGCCCGGAGCATGGTGGCCCTGCCGGGGTTCGTCGACGCCCACACCCATCTCCCCTTCGCCGGGGACCGAGCCCGGGAATTCAGCCTCAGGATCCAGGGCTGGACGTACCAGCGACTGGCCGAGCGGGGGATGGGCATCCGGACGACGGTCCAGGCGACGCGGGCGGCCAGCCTCGACGATCTCGTCGGGCTGTCGATCAAGCGGCTCGACCGCGTGCTCCTTACGGGCACGACGACGATCGAGGCCAAGAGCGGCTACGGCCTCAACCTCGAAGACGAAGTGAAACAACTCGAGGCCTTGCGTGATGCCGCCGCCCTCCACCCCGTGGACATCGTCCCGACCTTCATGGGCGCCCACGACATTCCGCCCGAGTACCACGACCGGCGAAACGGATATGTCCGTCTCCTCGTCGATTCCCTCATTCCCGCCGTGCGGGAGCGCGACCTGGCCGAGTTCTTCGATATCTTCTGCGAGCCGAGCGCCTTTACGCTCGAGGAGACGCGGACGCTCGCCGCCGCCGCCAAGGCCTCGGGCTTCAAGGTCAAGATCCACGCCGATGAGTTCGTCGCCCTGGGCGGGGCGGAGCTCGCCGCGGAGGTCGGAGCGGTCTCGGCCGAACACCTCATCGCCATCTCCGACGAGGGCATCGCCCGTCTGGCCGCGAGCGACACGGCGGCCATCCTCCTGCCAGGCGTGTCGTACTTCCTAATGATGGACAAGCGCGCTCCCGCCCGCCGCCTCATCGACGCCGGCGCGGCCGTCGCCCTGGCCTCCGATTTCAATCCGGGGAGCTCTCACATCAGTTCGATGCCCTTCATCCTCCAGCTCGGTGTTTTCACTCTGGGAATGACGGTCGAGGAAGCCCTCAACGCCTGCACAGGGAACGCCGCCTACGCCATCGGCCGGCACGGCACGGTCGGCAGTCTCGAACCGGGAAAGAAGATGGATCTTCTGCTCTGCGATGTTCCGGACCATGTGTCGCTGGCCTATGAAGCAGGGCGCAATCCGGTCCGGACGGTGATCAAGAACGGCAAAGTCGTCGTCGAGGATGGCCGCAGGGTCGGCCCACGGTGATATCGCCGCGCTATAGCCCCCGCTTCTACGTCCTCCGTCTCGCCTGGCTCGGCCGAAGGGCCGCCTGGTCGACGGTCCCGGTCAATCTTCGCCCGGCTCGAGGGCGAGCTTCAAGAAGCCGGTGGCCTCGTCCTTCGTCCTTCCGATATCGTCCCTGAACCGGGTCAGGGTGACCTCGCAGGTCACCGAGACGACCGCCTCCTTCAAGTGCCCTCCCCTGACGGCGAACGTGTTATCGCCGAGGGCGATGTGGGCATGGATGAAGGGTTTGCAGGCGACTATCGTGATGTTGCCGTAGAGGGAGACGATCTCGAGCGGGCCAGAGAGCTTGACCCAGGTGTAGTCCTTCGCGGCCGGGTCGAAGTGGCCGATCTCGGCCTCGCCGACAGCCCCGAGCCCGTTGAAATACCCGCCGCCGATCGCGTCACGTTCGCAGAGCGCCTTCAGCGTCTCGACGATCTTCTCCCCCGCGTCAAGCCGGACGACGTAGGTCGAGCCGAGGACGAAATACTTCATGCCCTAGCCCTGCCAAGCGTCCTAATTATCTGGAGGCCTCCGCTTAACCCTTCTTATCCTTGGAGGCCATCGCAAGTCCCGCGAGAATCAGGATGATGCCCATCACACCGACGCACCAGATCAGCAATCGGATGACTCCACCGGACGTCGCCAGCAAGAAATACCGGGTGAAGCTCGCCGTCAGGAGGAGGCCGATCCCAATCATCGACAGCTTGATCCCTTTGCGGCTGGTCCTCCAGAAAAAGTAAGCCGGGATCCCAATTACAATGATCATAAGTCCGCCCATGGCATTCTTGAACTGGCCGATCAAAGCACTGATGGCCACGTAAACGGCCGCCAGGACGAAGATAACCGGCGTCACGGGATATCCCCAGGTCTTATAGGGCCTCTCGAGGTCAGGCCTCTTCTTGCGCAGGACGATGACCGACGCAACGGTCATGCCGAAGAAGATCCACTCGCCGAAGATGACATATGTGAAGAGCTGGTTGAAGGTCCCGGTCAGGGTAAGCAAGATGGCCCAAATGGTGATGGCGACGATGGACACATGAGGCGTCAGGAACTTGGGATGGCACTCGGCAATCTTCTTGAAGAACATGCCGTCGCGGGCCATGGCGAAGTAGACCCGCGGCGAGGTCAGCATGTTCTGGTTGGCCGCGCCGAGGATGGAGAAGAGGATGAGGAAGGTGATGAGCGAGGCCAGGAACGGGCCGCCGATGACCTGCATGACGTCGAGGGCCACCCGGCCTTCGGATGCCGCGATCTTGCCGACGGGCATGATATAGAGGTAGGCCAGATTGGCCAAAATATAGAGGACGATGACGGAGATAGTGCCGATAAGGATGCCCAGGGGCAGGTTCTTCTTGGGATTCTTGACTTCGCCCGCGCTGTAGGTCGCCGCCTCCCATCCTTTATAAGCCCAGAGGGACGCGACCAGGCCGACCCCGAAGGCGCCGAGCAGAGGCAGGTTGAAGGGGCCCGGGCTGGGATCGACGAAGTTGCGGACGTTGCCGTGGCCCTTGGTGAAGAAGAAGACGCCGATGACGATGATGCCGATAGCGCCCGTCTTGAGGTAGGTCGTCCAGTTCTGGAGCCGGGAGCCCCAGCGAAGACCGACATAGTTCACGACGCCTAGGAAGGCGACGAAGGCGGCAGCGATGATCTTCTTCACGAGTGGGGTCATCTCGACGAAGCGGGGCAGGATGTTGTGGGAGAAGGCGACAGCGAGGGTAGCGATGGAACCCGAATCGATGACCAGGAACAGGGTCCAGCCGAAGAGGAACGAGATGAGCGGGCCGTAGGCTTCCCGGAGGAAGACATAGATACCGCCGGCCTCGGGCATGGCCGCGCCGAGCTCGGCGAAGGCCACAGCGCCGAAGAAACTGAACATGCCGCCGATGACCCAGACCGCGAGCATGAGGAGCGGGGCGGGCACGGCCGCGGCGATCTCGGACGGGGACAGGAAGATGCCCGAGCCGACGACGCCGCCGATGACGATCATGACGACGTCCCAGAGGCTGAGGATCCGCGGCAGCGCGATCTTGGTCTTGTCGACGGGAATGCAAACTTGAGCGTTTTGGTCCATGCGGTTCATCTCCTTCCGAAAGGCATGCTCATAGCGGGGGATTCTATCAAGAGTCGCCGAAAAGGGCAATCGCCAGCCCGATCCCCCTGTTCAGGTCCTTGATAAAACCACATGCATGGCGCATGATAGAGGTATAGCACGTGCCGGTCCTGCCTTTCAGGGAAAGGAGTATCGGAAGATGCCATTCCCGCCCAGCCTGCGGAACCGCATGATAACGCTTCCCGCGATCGTCGGCGCCTGCCTTATGACCGCCCAGGCCCAGGACTGGAAAGGGCGGATCGTTAAAGAAGGCGACGTAACGGTCGTCCAGAACCCAAAGGACCCGATCCACAGGGGACAGGTTCTCGGCCTCAAGGAGGATTGGACTATCGGAGGGAAGTCCGCAACGGGAGATCAGGCGCTCGCCAGACCGTGGTGCATCTCCGTCGACAAAGAGGGCCTTCTCTACATCCTCGACATCCAGGACGCCTGCGTCAAAGTCTTTGACGGGACAGGCACTTACGTTCGGACCATCGGCCGACGCGGACAAGGCCCCGGAGAGATCGGGGCCGCATTCTCGATCATGATCCCGGCGAAGTCAAAGACCCTGATCTTCAACGATGTCGGAGGGAGGCGCTTGGCGTTCTTTTCGCTAGACGGTATGTTTCAGAAGAACCTCCCCGTCAGAGGATTCTCCGATGATCCGGTCATCGACTCGCGCTTCGACATCTATGTCGATTCGACCGACATCCGAAACCATAAGGAATCTTTGAAGAAGATGAACCCGGATATGACCGCCGTCCTGGCTGAAATCTTCGATCAGCCTTTGGACGAAAGCCATAACCCGTTCAAAGCCAGGACGAGGTGGATCCTGGACCCGGAAGATCATTTCATCTTGGGTCGAGCGACCTCCTACGAGTTCGACATTTTCGACAGCCGTTGCGTCCTGAGCCGCAAGATCAGGCGCGACTATGACCCGCAGAGAGTCAGCAAGTCCGACGTCGACGAATTCTTGAAAAGAGGGGCGCCACCCGGCGTCAATCCGACATACGATTTTTCGACACACCATGCCTATTATCGAAGCTTTTTCGTCGACGACCAAGGGCATCTCTTCGTCCAGACCTGGGAAAGGACCGCCGGGAACGCTCAAGATATCCACGATGTCTTCGACTCCCAAGGGAGATTCGTCGGCCGGGTCGCCATGCCCAGGCATGAGGACCTCATCAATCCGACGACACGGGTGCTCAAGAAGAGCAAATTCTATGCGATCGAACCCGATGATGAGGGCTATAACGTCGTCAAGAGGTATTCTGTGACCTGGCTCATCCCTGGCGAAAAAGGCGGATAGCAGGGTACTGGGAGCGACGCGACGCCCAAAGAGAGAAATATTATGGGTAAGGGTCGTTGGAGGCCATGTGATGGAGCGGGCGCCTGACGATCTTTTCGATTTCATGGCCCGGCAATCACGGGGAAGGGCGATTCTGTCTGCCTTCCGGCTTCGATTGAAGCGCGGCCGGGATCGCCTGGTCCCTTACGTCGTCCTTTCTCTAGCCGTCCACGTCACGGTCGTCGGGCTTCTGGCGATCGCCCGGGGGACGAACGCGGATTTCCGGAGCGCCATGCTGACAGAGACAAGAGAGAAAGCCATCCGGCAGGCCCTGGAGACCCTGCGCCTCGATGCTCGGGAGAGCCAGGTCCTGAGCGAGGCCCTCGCGGGGCTCGACCAGGACGCTTATGATGATGTCTTCGAACACGCCCCCGAGCTCGATCCCCGCCTCGAGGAGCGGGAGCGAATAGAGATCTTCCGGTCGCTCATGAAAGAATCTCTCGGCCACCTCAAAGAAAGGCGCGTCGGCTTGTCCGCCCTGGACTTTCCGCCCTGGGGGCTGCTGCCCGGCGCGGACATTCGTGGCCCGATCCGAACGGCAGGGGGGGATCTCCTCTATCCCTTCGGCGCAGCTCCGGACGGCCGTCCCACGTTGTACAGGCTTCGGGCGGCGGCAGCCAAAAAGCTCGAGTTCTTACGGTCGACGGGCGACCAGGAAAAGGGGACGCGGGAGAGCCGCGGCGGCAAGGTCGAGGTCCGCACGGAACGCGGCTTCGCCCGGGTCCCCGACGAATATTATTTCCGGGAATGCCCGTACAGCCGGATGATCGCCCTCGGCGGAAGCGTCTTCTACGCCGTATCGAGGTTCCCCCGGCTCGAGACCGCGGCTGGATCCGAGACCTCCGGCGAGGTCCGCGATCCGCGACGAAGCCGCGCGGCCTCCGGATCCGATCCGCGGCCGACCGATCCCATCAAGATCGTTTATATGCCGGCCTCCGTAGCCCGGCAAGAGCCGGCCGCCAGGGACATCCTGCCCGAGCTTCCCGGGCTCTCCGAAGAGAACGTTCAGAAGATCCTCGACGGCCTCATGGAGCTCAGCGACGAGGATCAGGTGCGGGTATTCATGGAGCGGTTCCTCATCGGGCGGGACGCCGACGACCCCCTCCTGGCCCGGTTCACGCGGCGATTCCTTTATGAGAACCTGGGAGGGGCCTTCAACTTGGGGGACCGGCTGTCGACGGCCTTCGATTTCCTCGAAGAGCTCTTCTACAACAAGATGTCCCAAAACGACCTCATCGCCTACGGCCTTAAGAACAGAATGAGCCGGACGGGCACTGAGATCATGCTCTATCTGGCCGCCCTCTACGACTTCGAAAGGCGCGGCCTGGCGTACCTCGTGGATTCTTTGGACGAGATCGAGGCCGTGCTTGCCGGGCGGCCGGGGCGGGCCGAGGTCTTCAACAAGCCGGCCAAGGCCTTTGTCCTCGGCGAGGTCTACCGGGACTTTGTCTCCGGGATAGGGCGCGGCGGCCAGGACGACCTCGATGCCGTGCTACGAGAGTATCGGGACGAGCAGGAACGGATCTACCGGCTCCTCATCGATAACGGTGGCGAGGCCGGAAACCGGGCCCGGTACGCCTTGGGCGGACTGTACTGGGATGAAGGTGAGGAGAACCGGGCGCTTAAGGAATGGCAGGCGATCGACCCCATTTTCGAGACCTCCGCCCTGGCCCAGCTGCGCTGGATCATGTCGCTGACCTACGGCCAGGACCTCCTCTGGTCGCGGATCAACGCCGTCTTCCGGGAGGAGTCCACGAAAAACTCCACGGCCGCGCTCGAGCGGTTCGCGAAATTCCATCTGTGGGAGAACCGTTCGGCCAAACTGCGGGCTGGGTCCGCTGATTGACCAGGGCGGCCGGCGGACGTCGGCTTCATTTCAGCCGGTCCATCATTCGGTACTGGACGGCCTCGGAGACGTGGGGCGTCGTGATCCCGTCGCTCCCCTCGAGGTCGGCGATCGTTCGGGCGACTTTGAGAACCCGGTCGTAGGCCCGGGCGCTGAATCCAAGCTTGGTCACGGCCATCTCCAGGAGTTTCTCGGCTTCGGCCGGGAGGGGGCAGAACTGCTTGACGTCCTTCGGGCCCATGTGGGCGTTAGCGAAAATACGCCGGCCGGCGAAGCGCTGCGTCTGCCGTTCTCTCGCCCGAGTGACGCGGACCCGGATGGCCGCAGAGCTTTCGGCCGGCGTTCGCGAGACGATGTCGCGAAATTTGACCTCAGGGACCTCGAGCTGGATGTCGATGCGGTCGAGGAGCGGCCCGGAGATCTTCGCATAATAGCGAGCCTTTTCGCTCTCCGTGCAGTCGGCCTCCTTGCCGAGAAGGCCGCGCCGGACGTCGGCACACGGGTTCATGGCCGCGACCAGCATGAAGGAGGCTGGGAACACCACCGAGTAGCCCGACCGGGCGACGGTGACCCGGCCGTCCTCGACCGGTTGGCGCAGGTCCTCGAGGACTTTGCGCTTGAATTCGGGCAGCTCGTCGAGGAAGAGGAGACCGTGGTGGGCCAGGCTGACCTCGCCCGGCTTCGGCACGATCCCGCCGCCGATGAGGCCGGCGTCGGTCACGGTGTGGTGAGGCGCCCGGAACGGCCGCGTTCCAACCGTTCCCGTCCCGGCCAGGAGTCCGGCCGCGCTGTAGACGCGCGTCACCTCGAGCATCTCGTCGTAGGACATATCGGGCAGGATCGTCGGCAGGCGCCGGGCCAGCATGGTCTTCCCGGCCCCGGGCGGTCCGACGAGGAGAACGTTATGAGCGCCGGCCGCGGCCACCTCGAGGGCCCGCTTGACGTGCTGCTGGCCTTTGACGTCCTCGAAGTCGACCGGATAGGCGGCCGGAGCGATGAGCTCGCGCTCATCGAAGCGGCAGGGAGCGACCTCGCCCGGCTCGCGGAGCAGGCGGACGACGCGGACGATGTCCTCGAGCGCGTAGACGTCGAGCTCGCGGACGAGGGCGGCCTCGCGGGCGTTCACGCCGGGCACGACGAGCCCGCGGAAGCCGGCCTGCCGGGCCATAAGCGCGATAGGCAGGGCGCCGCGCACCGGCTTGAGCCGGCCGTCGAGGGCCAGCTCGCCGACGAAGAGATAGTCGCGCAGGCGCGCCGCCGGGACGACCTCGAGGAAGGCGAGAAACCCGAGGGCGATGGGCAGGTCGAAGGCCGAACCCTCCTTCCGCCGGTCGGCCGGGGCCAAGTTGACGGTGATGCGCTTCGACTCCATGTCGTAGCCGCAGTTCTTGAGGGCCGTCCGGACCCGCTCCTTGCTCTCCCGGACGGCGGCGTCTGGCAGGCCCACGGTGACGAAGGTCGGAAAGCCGGCGCAGATGTCGACCTCGACCTCGACGGGGTAGGCCTCGATCCCGTGGAGAGCGGCGCTCGTGGTCTTGAACAGCATAGGGCCCGATAAGTGAGACGCACGGGAGGGTCGATCTCTCTCAGGAGGGAGCGGTTATTTTCCGACGTATTCCCTGGACAGCTTCTCGAGCTCTTCCTCGATCTCCTTGCGCGACTTGACCATGACCCGGGTCGTGGGACCGGTCGTCGGACGGGGGGGCTCCGGCCCTTTCTCCTCTGTTTCGCCCGGGGCGGACGCGGCGAGCGCTGCCGTGTCGGGCTCCTGGCGGGGCCTGGCGCCGAAGAGCTTGTCCCGGACGACGGGCACGGTCAGCTTGGAGATCTCGCGCAAGGTCTCGAAGACGCCGACGCCGTTGACCGCCACGGCCTCGACCCAGGGCGAGCGGTGGGGATTGAGGAGGTTGTTGAACGTTTCGACGGGGATCAGATAGTTGAGGTCCCTCTTGTTGTACTGGAAGACGAGGGGGATCTTCAGCAGGTCGATGTCGTTCTGGAGGCAATTGCGCCGCAGGCCGTCGAAGCTCTCGAGGTTGGCATCGAGGAGCGGGATTTGCGAATCGGCGACGAAGACGATGCCGTCCGCGCCGCGCAGGACGCTCTTGCGGGAGGCCTCGTAGAACACCTGCCCCGGAGCGGACATCAGCTGGAAGTGGACCTTGAAATCGCCGATCATCCCGGCCCGGATGGGTAGGAGGTCGAAAAAATAGGTCCGGTCGGTCTCGGTCTCGAGGCAGACAAGCTCGCCGCGGGAGGCGCTGTCGAGCTTATAATAGATATAGCGGAGGTTGGTCGTTTTGCCGCTCAGACCGGGGCCGTAGTAGACGATCTTGATGGCGATCGTCTTCGTTGCGTAATTGATGAACGGCATGCGGAATTCAACCCGATTCGATTATTATTCCCTAACATACTTGGTACAACAAGTCAACGGGCACAGGCGCCGGGCTGTGGTAGAATAAGGCGGAAAATGCCCGGAAAGGACGGCCCATGAAAGACATCCGCAAGAGGATCCGCATCGCTGTCATCGGAGGCAGCCGGGCCGGACGGAAGGCCGTCGACGACGCCTTCGAAGTCGGCCGGCTCATCGCCCGCGCCGGAGCCGTGGTCGTCTGCGGCGGGCTCGGCGGGGTGATGGAAGCGGCCTGCCGCGGCGCCCGTGAAGAGGGCGGCCTCGTCGTCGGCATCCTGCCCGGCGGCTCCCCCGCCGATGCCAATCCCTGGGTCGACATCCCCATCGCGACCGGCCTCGGCTACACCCGCAACGCCCTCGTCGTCATGAACGCCGACGCCGTCATTGCCGTGGACGGCGAGTATGGCACGCTTTCGGAGATCGCCTACGGCAAGATCCACGGCAAGAAGGTCGTCGGGCTCGGCACCTGGGACGTCAAGGGACTCGTCATCGCGGCGACGCCCGAGGATGCTGTCCGAATGGCCCTCGAAGGTCTGGCCGGGTGAGATGAATAACTATAAGATCGTCCTCGGCTATGACGGAACGGATTTCCGCGGCTGGCAACGCCAGCCCGAGGGCCGGACCGTCCAAGGGGTCCTGGAGGAGGCCGTCCACAAGATCACCGGGAAGAGGACGGTCGTCCACGGCGCGGGCCGCACGGACGCCGGGGTCCACGCCGTAGGACAGGTGGCAAGCTTCCGCGGCGCGTTCAAGCTCTCCGACGAGGTCCTCTTCCGGGCTCTCAACGCCGTCCTGCCCCAAGACGTCCGTATCTTCTCCCTCGAAAAGGCACCGCCGGATTTCCACGCCCGGCGATCGGCCCGTTCGAAGGTCTACCGTTATCGGATCGTCCGCGCGCCGCAGCCGAGCCCCCTGGACCGACGCTTCGTCCTCCATTGGCCGTATCCCCTGAAGGTCGGCAAGATGCGCC
>Ga0326726_10006442_pt1 | contig 10570 bp, 6 predicted proteins | sample MHFenrmetagenome_2_FD_207603 | JGI IMG/M metagenome (GOLD analysis project Ga0326726, IMG submission 207603) | Lab enriched peat soil microbial communities from Michigan Hollow, Ithaca, NY, United States - MHF15MN | ecosystem: Environmental > Terrestrial > Soil > Wetlands > Peat | place: USA... | reverse complement strand
ACAATGCCTTTTACCATTCCGTATTCCATGTATGGATATCCGCTTAGCTTTATGTTAACCTCCTGACCTACTTTTACCTTGCCTGAGCGGTTCATTTTAAGGTTTATCCTTCCGACATAGTCCCCGGTTTTCAGAGGAACAATGCTTAAAACCGTTTCATCCTTGTTCACTATCTGATTTTCACTCCAGAACTTGGTAAATGTGACGATCCCGCTTACATTTGAGATCAACAGATAATTGTTTTCCCAGATTTTTATCTGGGCCTTCAGGTTCAGAAATGATTCATTAAGTACAGAGTAATATTTTTCCCGATCCTCAAGTTTCTTTATTCTATAATCCTCCAGTTCCTGCTTTTTCCCTGCAAGTTCAATCGATTTGTCTGAATGATCGAGACGCACCTGCTGAAGTTCCATATTAAGTCTGATAAGCGACTGACGCGATTTTTCCAGATCGCTTTCGGAATAAACACCACTTAGATAAAGAAGTGAATCTCTTTTGAATTTTCTAAGTTCAAGTAACTGGTTTTCAGCGGATAAGTTTTCCTTTACTTTTACCCTGCCTATGTATACCAGAATCGCATCTATCTCTTGAGTAAGGGATTTAATCTTACTTCCGTAATAGTCATTGAGATTGTAATTGTTGAAGTCTGACAGGCTTTTACGGAATGAGCCCCAGTAGCTCTGGATCTCGCCAAGTTCAGTAAATTCAGGCAAAGATGACAGCATGATTCTCTCCGGATTTGAAATTGTGTCAACTATTTCTTTGAGTTTATTCATATCATCAATCGAAGCGGCTGTTTCCATAACCGCAATCAGCTTCCCTGAGTTGATCGTATCTTTATCCCTGACATACAAATTCTTGATCCGCCCAGTCAGTTTTGACACCAGGGTTACTGGGGGATTGACTGTAGTTATTTCTACCGGAGCCGGAATAATATCAGGATACTTTATCAGCCAAAGCAGTAATATAAAAAGTACAAAAGCAATCAATATAATGGCGTTTCCCCACCTTAGGATTTTTCCCGGCGGATGACCCATGATCTCATTAACGGGTTCGGAATATATAATATCGTGTTGTTTATTCTCTTCCATCCTGTTAATTCAATTACCCAGCTCCAGCTGGTTTTTTACAAGATTATAATATGCTCCCTTTTTTTCTATCAGGCTGCTATGATTTCCCGTCTCAATTACCTGACCGTCGTCAAGCACAACTATCTTGTCAGCGTTCCTGACAGTGCTGAGGCGGTGTGCAACAATAATAACGGTTTTTCCCTGAAAGAAACCCGAAAGATTTTCTACTATAGCTTTTTCTGTATTGGCATCAAGGGAATTTGTGGCTTCATCAAAAATCACTATTTCAGGGTCTTTATAAATAACCCGTGCTATCAATAACCTTTGTTTCTGCCCCTCACTCAGGCCATGACCATTGGCTCCTATTTTCGTATTGTAGCCAAGCGGCAGTGATTCAATAAATCCCCTGATATTTGCCGTTTCAGCCGCCTGTATCAATCTGCTTTCATCAATTAATTCAATACCAGGAGCAATATTTCCGGCAATTGAGTCCGGAAACAAAAATCCATCCTGCATTACTGCCCCCACTTTTTCGCGCCACAGCTTTAGACTTATGTTCGAAATTTCTGTCCCCCCTATAGATATCCTGCCGCTTACGGGCTGATAAAATCCTAAAAGCATTTTAAGCAGAGTGGTCTTTCCGCTTCCGCTCACTCCAACTATTGCAGTAACTTTGTTTTCCTCAATTTGAAGATTTGCATTTTTTAAGGCAAATGGAGAACGGGGCCCTTCATACTGAAATGAAAGGTCAGATATCTGAATGATCTTATTATCAGGCAGTCTTTGAACCTTGTTCTCTGAATCAGATTCTTCATCTTCCATGTTGTGAACCTCGGCAAGTCTGTCGAGGCTCATTTTTGCATCCTGAGAAATCCGGAAAAATCCGATGATCTGGTTTACCGGTACATTCATCTGTCCGATAATGAACTGGACTGCAAGCATCATACCAAGGGTCATATCACCTTTAATCACTGCAGCAGCAGAAACGATGGTGATCAGGATGTTCATTACTTCACTTATGAGCGTTGCACCAGCCGATTGATTCTGAATCAGGCCAAGCCCTTTCACTTTTAATCCGAATAAGGATGCCTGATGATTTTCCCAATCCCAGCGCTTGCTTAGCTCACTCTGGGTTAGTTTGATCTCCTGCATACCGTTGATGATATTGATCAGCTTTGAATTCGAAGCAGACATCTCTTTGAAACGGATGTTATCGAGCTTAGCTCTTGACTTCATGAACAGTGAAACCCAAAGGATATAGAGAGCTGTTCCGGCCAGGAACAATCCAAAGATCTTAATGCTGAAAATTGCAAGTACAATACCAAATACCACCAGGTTAACGAAGGAAAACAGTATGCTTAAGCTAGCTGAAGTGAGAAATTCCTCAATCCTGTTGTTATCTTCTATGCGCTGGAAGATATCGCCTGTCAGTTTTGTATCAAAGAACGCAACAGGCAGGGCCATCAGTTTCTGCAAAAAACCCGATACAATAGCTACGTTTACCCTGGAACCGATATGAAGAAGCAGCCAACCGCGGATGAATTCAACTGACATTCTGCCCAATACAAGCGCTAATTGGGCAAACAAGATCAGGTAGATAAAACCAATATCATTGTTATTGATTCCAACGTCGATGATTGATTGAGTCAGGAACGGAATAATAAGCTGAATGCAGCTTCCTATGAACAGTCCAAGGAGAAGCTGTCCCAGGTACCTGCGATACAATTTGAAATATTTCAGAAGGAATTTAAACCCGCCTGCTTTATCCGGCTGATCTTCAGTGTCATATAGTGTGGGGGTGGGTTCAATTATTAATGCCAACCCTGTCTGTTTACCATCAGTAAGGGTGGTTACCCAGTTTTTTTCGAATTCCCCGCGTGAATATGTAATAAGACCTGTTGCAGGATCTGCGATCCAAACTTTGTCATTCTTGATCTTGTATACAACGATAAAATGCTTCTGCCGCCAGTGAACAATGCAGGGCAAGGTCACTTTTTCCTCAAGCATTTCGTAAGGTATTTTTACACCCAATGTCTTGAAACCCACTGAATCAGCAGCTTCTGAAAGTCCCAGAAATGATACTCCTTCTTTTGTTATGAAGCATTTTTTCCTCAGGTAGTCAAGCGAAAAATTCTTTTTGTAAAACCCTGCTATCATTTTCAGACAAGCAGGGCCACAATCCATCGCATCATATTGTTTTACAAATGGGAATAACATTTTTCGATACCCAACCGTTTAATTATGTGAAGTAAAGATATTTATTATTTGGTAGAAAAATGCTTACAATATTAGTTTAGTAATTACCTGCACTGACAGATCAACACTTTCGGTAGCGGGAAATCGTATATTTGTCAATTTATCAGGGCATAAAAATCAGCACTTGTTCCATAAAATTTCAGATAGTGCAATTATTGACGGTATTCGTCGCCAGGACGACCAGATACTTAACTGGCTTTACAACAATTACCACGAGACGATACGGCATCATGTACTTAAAAACAGCGGATCTGATGCTGATGTCTCAGATGTTTTCCAGGAGTCAATAATTACATTGTACAGGCAGATTTCAGAAAATAAACTTGAGCTTACATCAGATCTGAAGGGATATTTTTTTGGTATTGCACGAAATTTATGGAATGCCGAGCTCAGAAAGAAAGCCAGGAATACTGAAATTAAGTCTGACTATCCGGATGAGGATGATAATGAATCAGGGAATCCAGTGCTTGAAAGAATAATCACCAGAGCATTTAGGTTATTAAGCGATGATTCACAAACCATTCTCACTCTTTTTTCGGAAGGTTATTCATACCAGGAAATAGCTTCAAGGATGAATCTGAAGAACGAAACCTATGCCAGGAGAAAAAAATATCTAAGTAAAGAAGCGCTGATGGAATTTGTCAAAGCGGATCCTGAATACAAGGATTATCTTAATTTACGGTAACAAAGAATCAGGATAACAAAAATAAGCAAAACTACTGAACCTATGATATAGCCAAGTTTAGATGAATAGTACAAAGGATCATTGTTACCATAAATTACAAGTGAAGACCAGAAATAGGGGTGCGATCTTAGCATATCCGCGTTTTTAAGATACATGATCCTGGCTTTCCTCAGGGCATTGCTTTTTGTCGCTCCCTTTTTCAGAAATTTATAATAACTTTTAACTATCTCAGCACCTGATCTGTCTTCAATTTCCCACATCGACATTACAACCGATTGGCTCCCTGAATAAACAAATCCTCTAGCCAGGCTCAGTATGCCCTCACCTGAATGCAGAACTCCTGTTCCTGTATTGCATGAGCTGAGTATAACCATTTTTGCCTTTAAAGGCACTCCATAAACTTCATATGTATTCAGGTTTCCATCTTCAACAGAATCTTTTTCCTGATAGAACAGCATTTTCGAGTGCATAGGGTCCTGATCATTCAGAATGGTGTGCATCGCCAGATGTATAATATCATATTTGGCAGCCTCTGCTTTAAAGACAGATTCCCTGGCTGCTTTATTGATGAAGAGTTTGCCACCGGTCAGAGCTGTTACATATTCGGCTTCCATTCTGGCAAACTTGAGATCGTGAAGGGTTGAGGCACTGGCCTGCCTGCTGTTCAGGAGCGAATCAACATTGATACTACCCGTGTAAATCGGAGCAAATGCGATCAAACTGTTTGTCAGACTGTAATCCTTCTTTAAAGACTCGGCAAGCAACGTTGCAGAATAAGTGTAGGAAATTCTGAAATCCTTCATGAGATATGGAATCTCACTGAAATAGATATTCTCGCCAGATACCTGCCGGACGGGTATTGCTTCAAATGGTATATAGGAAAGGATGTTATCGGGAGAAATCAGCAGCTTATTTGATATCAGATATTTCCTGACAGGTTCAATAATGATCTTGTAGAGATTGCTCCCTACTTTCGTATATTGAATAAAATTGGATTTTGCATTATCAAAGGGCATGGATAAAAGATTCCGGAATTGCCGTATGTTATTAAAGAAGCCCGAATCAACGGGGACCGTAATAAGCTGCATATTTTTCCTGTTTGCCACGAAAATATACAGAACAGTATCAGATACAACATAATTGAGATAATTGGTATTCCTTCCTGCTAAAGCAGGTATCTCACCGGGTTTTATGACCTGGGTATTATACTTAATTAAATAATATTCAGGATACTCTTTTTCAAATAGTGTTATCAGCGAATCGCGTTTCTGAGTCGCATTGAGCACCGATCCCTTCCATTCTGAAATAAGTGATGCATCTGGAGTCATTTTAGAGTTTTCTTCAGAAATTTTTGCTTCGTAAAAGCTTATTTCCATTTTAAGCCTTCGTTCAAGTTCTGCAATGTCGGCAGGAATATGGAACTGGGTAGCTTTCAATTCTCGTGTTGAAGCCAGCAGTCCTGCCACCTTGCTTCTTTCAGAGTATTCAAATGCTTTTTCAAGGTATGATTTATTGCCTGTATTCTTATAGCACAGGTCAAAATCACGAATAGTGTAAAGGTAGGAATCTCGGTACCGGTCACCCAGCACGAGCCTGCTGTCGTCTTCGCTGATATTGATCCTGACTTTTTCTATCAATGAAATAATTAATTCTGAAGTTTCTGACGCGGCCAGCAGGTAATCAATCTTCTGACTCTTGCTATAAATGTCCCAAAGTATAGTATACTTGGCCTTCAGAACATTGATTGATCTCTGGACCGGCTCTATTAAAGCAATCCCGGGATTTTCAGTTGCGGAATAATCAGTTTTTCCGGAAATCTCTGAAAAGAGTAATTTCTGGATTATTTCAAGACCTTTCGCCGATTCCCCGTTTTCCGAAAGAGCAAGGGCGTAACCGAGAAGCACCGGTTCCTTCAACGAAAAATCCTCTTCATGGGTGTTCAGATAAGCGACACATTGCTCATACAACCGCAGAGATTTTTTAAGATCAATCTTATAGGAACTGAGGTACTCTGCATAATTTTTAAGAACCTCGAAATAATCTCTCGATTCAGTTCCGTAAAAGCTTTTAGCCTTCTCCAGAGAACTCAGTATCAGACCTTCGCCTTTGCTTACTTTTCCTGCGTTTCCAAGTACAATTGCAAAACTGTTTAAGAAGTTAAACGATAGCACAGAATTCGAAGATTCAGTCTTTTCAATGCCTTTATTGAAATACTCATCTGATTTATCATGAAGTCCCAGAAAAAAGTAATTTGCAGCAAGGCTGTTGAGAAGATTAATGTAATTTTCGTCTTCCGGAAGGGAATATTCCTTATATATTGATTCTGCCTTCTCAAGGTACAAAACAGCCTTCGAAAAGTCTGATAAACGGGCGTGACAAACCCCGATATTAGAGTAGAGAATTGCCAGATCTGATTTGTAGTTTTCAATTGATCCCCCAACGAGACTGAGAGCTTTGTTACCGTAAATGATTGCCTTATTGTATTCATTAAGGCCATAATAGGCATTGACCAGAGCAGAATATCCACTGAGCAGCAAAGGACTTGCATCACCATAAAGTTCTTTTTCAATTTCAAGTGATTTGAGAGTATACTCCTCCATCCGCCTGAAATCGCCAAGTTTACTATATGCAATACCAAGATTAAACAGGCATTTGGAATGAATTTTATCGTTTCTTCTCAATTGCTCACACATCGATGCTGAAAGCTTCAGCCAGTTGATAGCTTCAGAGTTCTTGCCGGATCGAAGGTAGTATACACCAATGTAATACTGTGAGTTTGATGTAGTTAAATTATCGTTATTATCTTCCGCGAGAGTTTTCAGGATTAAATTAAGGAATACCCTTGATTTTGCCGTATCGTTAGCAGTCATAGAAGCCTGGAATCCTGAATTAAGTTTCTCCAGATCCTGAACGGTTTTACTATTTGCATTCAGACTTAACGTCCCGGTGAAAAATAAACAAATGAAAAAGATATTCCCTTTCAGATTTTTTAGGATCATTCTGAGCTGCTGATTTATGTCTTTTCCCGTGCCAAAAACGCAAGTTTACAAAAAATGTTATGACAAAACGCATAAAAGATGAATTTTCTTTCAGTTAAGTATTTGATTTTCTTGGGCTAATAAAAATTTTGAAAAATAATTGATTTTTTGTTGTCACAAAATCAGGTATTGTGACATGATACAGTAGATTCCCGACAGAATCATGAATTACCCGAAATAAGTATCAATGATTAAAAAGTAAAAAAAATGAAAACCCTGAATTTGAAAAACCTTAACGAGATTTTTGATGACTACGCTCTTTCAGTAGAGGAGATGATTTGTGTAAAGGGAGGCGATTATGGAGAACCCATATTAAAACCATCTACCCCTCCTGTTAAGATCTGATTTCATTATAATGACTGGAATCCTGTTTTAGCGAAAGCAGGATGAATGACATTTATAACAGGTTATTATTTGGGATTTTATATTTCAGATCGGATCAATGCTATGATCCGAAACCTTGAAGTATGTTCAGAAAGTATTGAGCATTTAGCTCTTATGTATCTGAAAAATTGCTCTTTGAGTACAATTTTAAACAATATAAATTATGAAAACAATCGATTTTTCATACTTCATCGAAAGGTATAATGCCGGTGAGATGGATGAGGCTGAAAAACAATGGTTCAGGAAAGAACTAAGGGATAACGAAAAGCTTCGGAATGAAGTTGAACTGCGCAGTAAGACTGATATGGTTCTTAAAAATCAGGATCTGATGAACCTGCGCAATAAGCTCAATGCAATTGAGAAACAAAGGAAAGAACCAATTCCTGTAAGAAAACCAGCCCGAGCGGTAAATATCAAGTATGCAGCTGCAATTGCCGGTTTTATTTTAATCGGTAGTATAGCCTTGCTTTCCAACAGGAAACTCAGTAATGATAAAATACTTGAACAGTATTATAAACCATATGAAGCAACATCAACTTCACGATCCGGTGAACTGGTAAAGAACACGGATTATAACCTGGCATTGGATTATTATAGTATCCGTGATTACAGAAAGGCAGCTATATACTTCAGTAAAGTACTTGAAAATGACCCCAGTTACATGCAATCTCTATTATTGAACGGAATTTCAAATTTTGAAAATCAGAATTATCCTGCAGCCGAAGGCTCTTTCTCAAAAGTGATTGCCGACAATGACAACTATTACATAGATCATGCCCAATGGTATCTTGCATTATGTTATATAAAGACCGATGAGAAACTTAAAGCCATTGAGCAGCTTGCTATTATAGAGAAATCAAAAACGATTTACAGGAAGGATGCAAGGAAGATACTTAAGAGCATAAACTGATACTAAGACTACAATTAAACCTAAACAGGAATAATATGTTTGATCTTTCGGGACATAGCAAGGGAGAGTCAGGCGAATCCGGTCCAAAGAGCAAGGATACCGGACAAAGCAGAGAATTATTCAGCCAGAATATGATTGACTGTCCCTCGATATTGACCGGGATGTCGCGCGAAATGAGGACCCAGATGAACGCTATTGTGGCATTCTCATTTCTTTTGAATAAGAAAGAATATAATGAAGAAGAAAGAGAGGAATTCAGTAACCAGATTTACAGTTCCTGCGAACAAATAATATCGCTATTTGACAACTTTCTTGATTCTGCAATCATTGATACGGGTAATTCAAGAACAGAATCAGGAATTTGTAATCCAAATGAGGAATTTAACAATCTTTTTTCGGAATTCAGGGAAACGCTTAAAAAAGAAAAATACAAGGATGTAATTCTTGTATCTGACAACCAGACATTTCAAAATTCAGAGTATCTGATTGATACAAACAGGGTAACAAGGGTAATTCGTAATCTGTTTCAGAATGCTCTGAACAACACAAAGTCGGGATACATAAAAGTCGGGTATTTTATAAAGAATGATAAATTGACATTCTTTGTTGTGGATTCCGGACAGGGATATTTTAAATGCAAGGAGTTTCTTCAGAGTCAGGACCTGACTCAATCTCTGTCAAAATTCAATGATACCTTCACTGCTGTCAGCATGGCCCTTACAAGGAATCTGATACAGCTTATGGAGGGATCGGTATGGATTGAAAGTAACGGATTGACAGGATCGGGCATTTATTTTTCCGTTCCTGTCTCCAGTGCAGTCAATGCTGAAGATGCCATGAATAAATTTTCGAACACCATGAGTACTATCTGATACCAGATGCTTTTTATCAATGTCTGAATGCCCAAGCATGAGCAAAAACAGCTGCCACCATAGCAGCTGTTTTTTTATCTCTTATATTCAATTATCTGAACCTCGGTTCGTCTGTTCAGTTTCCGGCCTTCAGAAGTTATATTATCACCCACGGGTGATGCATTACCATAGCCTTTAAACTTAAGCCTGTCAGACTGGATCCCGCTTTCGACAAGAAAATTTACAACAGTAAGTGCTCTTTTTTCCGAAAGTGAAAAATTATGTTCATCAGTACCGGTGGCATCTGTATATCCGCCAATTTCAACTTTAAGCTCCTTGTTGTCCTTCAGAAGATCGGAAAGCTTGTTCAGCTCTGTCAAGGATTCTTTTTTCAATTGCCATGAATCAACCTCAAAGAAGACATTTGCCAGGAGCATTTTCTCCCCTACTTTGAACTGGCTAAGCATGATCTTCTTCAGGTAAGGTTCCATGGCGGTATGCTGGCCTTCCAGCATGAAATTCTCCGAGTAAAAAAGATATCCGTCTTTGCTTACATTCAGCCCGTAGTTATTTCCGGACGGAAGACAGACAAGAAAATTCCCGTTCCCGTCGGTCAGGTTGTTTATAACTGACTTCCCTGTTGACAGATTTATCAGTTCGTATTCCGCTATCAGCATCTTCCCGGTTTCCTTGTCCGTTACTTTACCCTTTAAATAAGAAACAGGATCAGGCTGAATAGCTTCATAAAGCCTGAATGAGTAAATATTCTTACCTCCCTGTTCATCTCTTTTTGTTGAAAAATATGCTTTTTGTCCCCCTGATTCAATTGTAAGGCCCATTTCATCATTGTATGTATTGATAGGGTATCCCAGATTTTTAGGCTCTGTCCAGGTACTGTCTTCCTGCATTCTTGAGAAATAGATATCCAACCCGCCCATTCCGGGTCTGCCATCTGAAGAGAAATAGAGGGTTTTACCGTCGAAATGTATGAAAGGCGACATCTCATCACCTGTCGTATTAATAATATTTCCCATGTTCTTTGGTGTGCTCCATTTTTTATTTGATTTATAAACTGAATACCAAAGATCTTTTCCACCAATTCCCCCTGGCCGGTTGCTGGAAAAAAACAACATTTTACCAGCGGCATTTATTGATGGCTGAACCTCCCAGTATTTAGTATTTACCGGACTCCCGATGTTTACAGGCAAAGACCATTTTCCATTATTCAGGGCTGAAAAGTATATATCGCAGCTGCCAAGACCTCCCGGACGTTCACAGGCCGTAAAATACATGTAGTTCCCGTCAGATGATAAGCTCTGGGCACCCTCATTCTGGCTTGTATTTAGGGGAGCGCCTGCATTTACAGCAGTTTTCCA
>Ga0326726_10006441_pt1 | contig 10571 bp, 11 predicted proteins | sample MHFenrmetagenome_2_FD_207603 | JGI IMG/M metagenome (GOLD analysis project Ga0326726, IMG submission 207603) | Lab enriched peat soil microbial communities from Michigan Hollow, Ithaca, NY, United States - MHF15MN | ecosystem: Environmental > Terrestrial > Soil > Wetlands > Peat | place: USA... | reverse complement strand
CGCCAGATGCTGCGAGCCCATGAATACTGGCGCATGAAGCAACTCGCCGTCGATCTCGTGATCCTGAACGAACGGGCATCCTCCTATATCCAGGACCTTCAGATCGCCTTGGAAACGCTGGCCCGAACGAGCCGGTCCCGACTGCAGACCGGCGTGGACGTCGCGCGTGGCTCCGTGTTCGTGCTGCGTGCAGATCTCATTTCGGCGGAGACACACGCCCTGGTGCTCTCGATGGCCCGAGCCGTGCTGCTTGGAGGACGCGGAACGCTATCGGAGCAGCTCAGCCGTCTCCAGGAAGCGGACACCACCCCCGCGCCGCCGCCGAGGCGCGTGCCGCGCGCGGCCATGTCGCAGACCGTTGCGGTGCCGCCGGACCTCGAATTCTTCAACGGGTTCGGCGGATTTGCCGCCGGCGGACAGGAGTACGTCACCGTGCTCGACGCCGGGCGCTGGCTGCCGGCCCCGTGGATCAACGTCATCGCCAATCCGTCGTTCGGCTTTCAAGTCGCGGTCGAGGGGAGCGGCTACACCTGGTCGCTCAGCAGTCGCGAGAATCAGCTCACGCCCTGGTCGAACGACCCCGTGACCGATCGGCCGGGCGAGGTCCTCTATGTACGCGACGAGGAGTCCGGCGAGCTTTGGGGACCGACGGCCCTGCCGATCCGTGACGAGGCCGCGCCCTATGTCGCCAGGCATGGCCAGGGCTACAGCCGGTTCGAGCATACCGCGCACGGTATCGCGCTCGATCTCCTCCAATACGTGCCGCTCGATGATCCGATCAAGATCTCCCGGCTGACGCTGCGGAACGCCTCGGGCCGATCCCGGCGGCTTTCGGTCACGGCCTACGTCGAGTGGGTCCTCGGCCCGTCGCGCAGCGCATCTGCACTCTCGGTCGTGACGGAACTCGATACTCAGACCGGCGCGATGCTCGCGCACAACCCCTGGAGCACGACGTTCGGTTCCCGTGTCGCCTTTGCGGATCTGGGCGGCCGACAGACCGCCTGGACCGGCGACCGGCGGGAATTCCTCGGGCGCAATGGCACGCTCGATAACCCGGCCGCGCTTGCGGGGGAAGTACTCCTCTCACAGCGGGTCGGTGCCGGCCTCGATCCCTGCGGCGCCCTTCAAACACCGGTCGAGCTCAAACCCGGCGGCGCGGTGGAAATCGTCTTCTTCCTCGGCGAAGCAGCGACAGCGGCCGATGCGCAATCCCTGATCGCTCGCTACCGAGCGGCCGATCTCGACGGGGTCCTTCGCGATGTCGTCGGCTATTGGGACGATGTGCTCGGCACAGTTCAGGTGAAGACGCCGGACCGGTCGATGGACATCATGCTGAATCGCTGGCTGCTCTATCAGACGCTCGCCTGCCGCATGTGGGCGCGATCGGCGTTCTATCAGGCGAGCGGCGCTTACGGTTTCCGCGATCAGCTCCAGGACGGAATGGCGCTCGCCCTGTCGCGACCGGCGCTGACGCGCGAGCATCTGCTGCGCGCCGCTGCCCGGCAATTCGTCCAAGGCGATGTCCAGCACTGGTGGCTGCCGCCCTCCGGCCAGGGCGTCCGCACACGCGTTGCAGACGACCGGGTATGGCTCGCCCACGCCGCCGCACACTACGTCGAGACGACCGGCGACATCGCGGTGCTGGACGAACCAGTTCAATTTCTCGAAGGCCAGGCGCTGCGGTCCGGCGAGCACGATGCCTACTTCCAGCCGCTGATCGCAGACGAGAGCGCTTCCCTGTTCGAGCACTGCGCGCGCGGGCTCGATCAGAGCCTCGCCGTCGGCGAACACGGCTTGCCGTTGTTCGGCACGGGCGACTGGAACGACGGCATGAACCGGGTCGGCGAGCTGGGCAAAGGCGAAAGCGTCTGGCTCGGCTGGTTCCTGCACGCGACGCTTGCGGCGTTCGCGCCTTTGGCCGAGACGCGCGATGAGCACGCGCGCGCCGCGCACTGGAGAGCGCATATGGCGGCGCTGAAGAACGCTCTTGAACAAAATGCCTGGGATGGAGATTGGTACCGGCGCGGCTATTTCGACGACGGGACGCCACTGGGCTCGTCCACCAGCGGCGAATGCCGGATCGACTCGATTGCGCAATCCTGGAGCGTAATCTCCAAAGCGGCCGATCCGGCACGTGCCCTGCGTGGCATGGCCGCCGTGGACGAGCAGCTCATTAATCACGACGGCCGTCTGGCCTTGCTGTTCACGCCGCCCTTCGACCGGACGCCGCTCGATCCCGGATACATCAAGGGCTATCCGCCCGGCATCCGGGAAAACGGCGGCCAATACAACCATGCGGCCACATGGTCCGTGCTTGCCTTTGCCGCGCTCGGCCAGGGAGACAAGGCCGCCGAGCTGTTCTCGCTCATGAATCCGATCAGCCGCACGAGCACGCGAGCCGACGTGCAGCGCTACAAGGTCGAGCCCTACGCCGCCGCCGCCGATGTCTATTCGGTCGCTCCGCACGCCGGGCGCGGCGGATGGACCTGGTACACCGGGACAGCCGGCTGCCTGTACCGGGCCGGCATCGAAGGGATCCTCGGCCTTCGTTTACGAGGGACGGTCCTGCTCCTCACCCCCTGCATACCCAAAGAGTGGCCTCGGTTCGAGATCGTCTTCAAATATCGCTCTGCGCGCTACGAGATCGTGGTCGAGAACCCCCACGGCGTGAGCCGTGGAGTCGCTCGCGCCGAGCTGGACGGGAGGACGTTGCCGGACGGCCCGACGCGAGTCCCGCTCGTGGATGATGGCCAGGTCCACAAGGTGCTCGTGATCCTCGGGTAAGGGCGGCCAGGGACCATCGCCTTCCGGTACGTGGCTGGCAACGGCACGGGGCCAAGTTGGGCTAGACTTTCACCCCGTACCATGTCCCGTTGATCGGAAAAAGGCCCGCCCTGCCTCATAATGTGCGCGCCGCCGCCCCGTGACGGCGCGCATCGACCTTCCGGAGGAATAACATGCTCAGAATAATTCGACTGGTGCTTGCCGGCGCGATCATCGCCGCATCGTGCGCGGCAGCCACGGCGCAGACCGTGCGCGTGCGCGGGACGATCGAGAAGGCCGACGGCAACGTGCTTTCGCTGAGAGCGAGCGACGGGGCCGAGCTGAAGCTGACGCTCACCGACAATGCCATGATCGTAGCCGTGGTGAAAGCCTCGATGACGGACATCAAGGAAGGCACCTTCCTCGGCAGCGCGGCGATGCCGCAGCCGGACGGCAGCCAGAAAGCCCTGGAGGTGCACATCTTCCCCGAGCAGATGCGCGGCACCGGCGAGGGCCACCGGCCCTATGCGCCCGTGCCCAACAGCACCATGACCAACGGCTCGGCCTCGGGCGCGACGGTCACCGGCGTGGATGGCTCGACGATGGTGGTCAAATACAAGGACGGCGAGAAGAAGATCGTCGTTCCGCCGAATGTGCCGATCGTCCGTTACGAGATCGGAAGCAAGGGCGATCTCAAGTCTGGCGCGCGCTTCACCGTGCTCGCGGCAACCAAGAAGCCGGACGGCACGCTGGAGGCAAGCCGCATCAACGTCGGCCGCGATGGCGTCGTGCCGCAATAGCGCCATCGTGGCCGAGAAAAGCACGGTGAGCCGGTCGCGCGGATGAGTCCGGAAAAGATCAAGGTCCGCGTAACGGAAACCGGCCAAACCCTGGACGTCGTCGTTTACAGCAAGCGGGCCGACCGGATCGAGATCGTGCTCGGTGAAGGCATCCACAACGTCAAGTGCGATCTGACTCCGACGCGCATGGGCCTTTCCTACGCGGGCAGCGTACGAGGGCGGGAACTCGTCTACGAACGCAGCCGTGAGCAGGTGCAGGCCGACCTCGATAAGCTCAACCCGGCACTGCGCGAGCCCAGGCGACGCTAGAACCTGCACTTCCGGGAGCGCAAGCCTCCCGCCCTACACCTACCCTCCCCTACAAGGTACGTGGGGGAAAACCTTACAGGCCCTTCCCTCTTCTCGGTGACGCCCGCCATGCTCGAGCGCGCCAAAACCAACCTCGCCAGTTTTGCCGTCGTCGGACTGACCGAGCGATTCGAGGAATCGCTGATTCTCCTGCAACACGCGTTCGGCTGGCCGCTCCACTGTTTCCCGGCGCGCAACGTCGGAGAGAATCGCCCGCGGCGGACCGAGGTGGGCGAGGAAGCCATGAAGGCGATCGAAGACTGCAACCGCTTCGATCTCGATCTGTACCGCTTCGCCTGCGGTCTCTTCGAGCGCGCGGTCGGCGGGATCGACATGACGCGCGACCTTGCCCGGCTGAGAGCCGCACCCGTCGAGGGAGACCGGGCCGGGCCGATCACCTCGCATCGATGAATTTTCCCAAGCTTCCGTGGCAGGGAGCAACGCTCGCCCGCGCCGGGCGGGGCCAGGGGGCCCGGTGCATCTGGTTCACTGGACTTCCGGGTGCGGGAAAGACCACGCTAGCCGGCGCGCTCGAACAGCACCTTCGCAAGGACGGACGGCCTACGTATGTGCTTGATGGAGACAGCCTCCGCCTCGGCCTGTGCCGCGACCTGGGATTCTCCGAGGCCGATCGAATCGAGAACATACGCCGTGTCGCCGAAGTGGCCAGGCCGATGGTCAATGCCGGCTTGATCGCGATGGTTGCGCTGGTGTCGCCTTTTCGCACTCAGCGCCAGTTGGCGAGAAAGCTGTTTTCGGACGGGGAATTCATCGAAGTGTTCGTCGACACCCCGCTCGAGGAATGCCAGCGGCGCGACCCGAAGGGAATGTACGCAAAGGCGCGGCGCGGGGAGCTGAAAGACTTCACCGGAATCGACGGCCGATACGACCGCCCGGAGCATCCCGAGGTGCGCGTGGATACCAGCGTGATGTCGGTGGAAGAGAGCGTCGAAAGGGTGCTTCGTCGCCTGGCGCGACGAGCCGAAGCCTAGCCGCCGAGCGCGGCTAACGCAGGCACAAGCAGCGCGGACTGCGGCCGTTTGTGCAAGAGATCTCTTCCCGCCGCAGCGACGGCGGCGCGCTCCGCCGCGTGCTCCAGATACCAGACGCACGCTGACTCCAGCTCCGCGTACGGAGCGAACGCCATGCCGCCGGCGAACCCGGTCTCCTCCGTATCCGGACTCGCTTCCGACAGAACGAATCGTCCGTTCGCCATCAGATAGAAGCACCGCGGGACCTCCAGCCTCGACTGCTCGTAGAAGTGGACGTTGAGCACGATGCGTGCGCGAGCGACGAGGTCATCGCGCTCCTTGCCGTAGACGCCGTTTGCGTGGACCACTTTCAGGCCCCGCTTCGCGAGGCTGCGCAGGACAGCGAGCCGCCTCTCGTTGTACACGCCATAGAAAAGAACGTCGATGTCCTCGACAGAAGGTGAGATGCGCTCAAGCGCCACCGAGTATCCCAAAGCGACATGCCTTGGCTCATGCACACTCAGGTCCCGAAGTGCAGCGCAGTTCCGCGCGCTGTAGTCCCAGACCCGGTGATGGCGTAGGAGTTCGAGATATCCGGGTGTAACCCAAACCGCACCTTCCACGATCTGCTCGAGGTTGTACACGATGGCGTCCGCCGGGAGAAGCGTCGCGGGACGCAGAAGGTGGGCGCCGAAGACGATGTTGGTTCGCCCCTCGGCCAGGCGCCCACGCAGCGTTCGCTCGGCGTCCCGAGCTCGGTGAGCCCTGCGTGGATGACTTCGGCGACTTCATCGAAGGCGCGGACGTGCAGCCACTGCGCAGGGTCGGGCGTGACCACGGCGAAGCGCATGGGAGCGTCGTGCTTTATTCCGCCTCGTCGATCCACGCCATCTGGATCGCTTCCAGGACCTTCTCTCCGCAGCGCTCCGGGTCGTCGTCGAAATCATCCAGCTCCTGCACCCATTTGAAGAGGTCGGTAAACCGCACGGTCAGCGGATCGACGCCAGGGTGCGCTTCGGAGAGCGCGATCGCAATCTCCAGGGTGTCGGTCCATTTCATTTTCCGGCCTCCTTCACCATGTTGATCGTGTATTTCGGGATCTCGATGGTGAGATCGCTGTCCTTGACGATCGCCTGGCACGACAGCCGCGAGTTGGGCTCGAGCCCCCAGGCCTTGTCGAGCAGGTCGTCCTCGTCTTCCTCCGAGGGATCGAGCGTCTCGAAGCCTTCACGCACGATCACGTGGCAGGTGGTGCAGGCGCAGGATTTTTCACAGGCATGCTCGATCTCCACGCCGTTCTGCAACAGGCTGTCGCAGATCGACACGCCAGGCTTCGCATCGATGACGGCACCCTCCGGACAGAGCTCCGCGTGGGGCAGGACGATGATCTGCGGCATGGAAGCCTAGAGGCTTTCCACTTTCCTGCCGGCGAGCGCGCGCTTCACGGCACGGTCCATGCGCCGGCCTGCGAACGATTCGGTTGCGCGATTCACGCGCTCGATCGCCGACTTGATGGTGCGATGATCGGTGCAGGAGAGCGTCTTCCTGAGCGCGTCGAGCTCGGCCCGGACGGCGCCCTGCTCTTCAGCCGAGACCAGGTCGGCGTCCTCGCTCAGCGCGTTCTCGACCGCCTCGAGCATGCGCTCGCCCTCGACCTGCTGCTCCTTCAGGACCCGTAGCTGCACGTCATCGCGGGCGTGCTCCAGGGACTCCTTGAGCATTTGCGTGATCTGGGCATCCGTAAGCCCGTAGGAAGGCTTCACCGCGATCGCTGCCTGGATCCCGGTCGTGGATTCCCGCGCCGACACGGCGAGCAGCCCGTCGGCATCGACCTGGAAGGTCACGCGTATGCGCGCAGCCCCTGCCGCCATCGGCGGAATGCCGTGCAACTCGAACTTCGCGAGCGAGCGGCAGTCGGCGACGAGCTCGCGCTCGCCCTGGATCACGTGGATACTCATCGCGGTCTGGCCGTCCCTGAAGGTGGTGAACTCCTGCGCGCGGGCGACCGGGAGCGTCGAGTTGCGCGGAATCACCTTTTCGGCGAGGCCGCCCATCGTCTCGATCCCCAGGGACAGGGGAATCACGTCGAGCAGCAGCCAGTCTTCCCCCGAGCGGCGGTTCCCGGCGAGCACGTTCGCGTGGATCGCCGCGCCGAGCGCGACCACCTTGTCGGGGTCCAGGTTGGTGAGTGGCGTCTGCCGGAAGAGCTTCGCCACCGCCTGCTGGACGTGCGGCATGCGCGTCGCCCCCCCGACCATGACCACGCCCTTGACGTCCGCGACGCCCAGGCCCGCGTCGCGCAGCGCCTTGCGCGTCGGCACCAGCGTCTTCGCGACCAGCGGGTGCGTCATCTCCTGGAATTCCTTCTGCGTCAACGTCGCGTCCACGCCTTCGCCGCTCCCCAGCGTCGCCGAGATGCGTGCCTCGTCGTGAGCGGTGAGAAACTCCTTGGCGGCGCGCGACTTGACGAGCAGCAGCCGCGTGTCTTCGGCCGAGAGCGGCGCGAGTTTGGCCCGCTCGGCTACCCAGCAGAAGAGCCTATGGTCGAAGTCGTCCCCGCCAAGGGCGGCATCGCCGTTGGTGGCCATAACCTCGAACACGCCCTTCGAGAGCTTGAGTATCGAGATGTCGAAAGTACCCCCGCCCAGGTCGTACACCGCGTAGATGCCCTCGGCGGCGTTGTCGAGCCCGTAAGCGATCGCCGCCGCGGTGGGCTCGTTCAGGAGGCGCAGCACGTTCAGGCCTGCGAGCTTCCCGGCATCCTTGGTCGCCTGCCGCTGCGCGTCGTCGAAATACGCGGGCACCGTGATCACGGCTCCCGCCAGGTCTCCGGCAAGGGATTCCTCGGCGCGCGCGCGCAGCGCCTTGAGGATTTCCGCGGACACCTCGACCGGGCTCTTCACCCCAGCCACGGTCCGGAGTTGAACCATGCCGGGCGAATCCACGAAATCGTAGGGGCTGTTCTCGGCGTGCGTCACGTCCTTCAGCCCCCGGCCCATGAAGCGCTTCACCGACACGATGGTGTTCTTGGGGTCGCGCGCCTGCTCGCGCTCGGCCTCGCGGCCGACGGCAGTGCGTCCATCGCGGAAGTAGCGCACGATCGAAGGCAGCAGGCCCTGGCCATCGCGGTCGTTGAGGACGACCGCGATGCCGTTGCGCACCGTCGCCACGAGCGAGTTCGTGGTACCGAGGTCGATGCCCACCGCGAGCCGCTGCTCGTGGGGCGCGGGCGACTGGCCGGGTTCCGAGATCTGCAGCAGCGCCATCAGGAGTCCATCCCCTCTTCGGCGGCGTCGATCTCCTCGCCGAACTTCTCGAGGAACTTGAGCTGCCGCAGGGTCCCCGCCGCTTCGGTCCAGTGCCGGCCTTCGAGCTGCCTCTCGATCCTCGCGAACAGGGCATCCTGCTCCAGCCGAAGATGGGACGAGAGTGCGATCAGCCGCTCCCAGTCGCCCGCCGCGGCCGCTTCCTCGAGCCGCTCGCGTCTTTCCATCTGGTCAGCCAGGAATTCCCCGGGCATCGACGTGTTCGTCTCGAACTCCGGATCGACTCCGTGCAATTGCAGCAAATACCCGGCCCGCCTGAGCGGCGACTTGAGCGTCTGGTAGGCCTCGTTCACCCGCGTCGCGAGCTGCATTGAGACACGCTGCTCAGCCTGCGAAGCGGCCGCGAACCGGTCTGGGTGCACTTCGCGCTGCAGCTCGTGGTAGCGCGTCTCCAAACCCTCAAGGTCGATTTCAAACCGCGCCGGCACACCGAATATCTGGAAGTGGTTTTCGTTGAGGTTCATTTCCGCAGGGATACAAAAAAGGGGCCCAAGGCCCCTTCTGTCTCCGCCGTCAGAACGACGGGATCAGACGTTGAAGCTCTCGCCGCAGCCGCATTGATCCTTCACGTTCGGATTGTTGAACTTGAATCCCTCGTTCAACCCCTCCCGCGTGAAATCCAGCTCGGTCCCCTCCAGGAACTGGAGACTCTTCGGATCGACGACGAGCTTGACGCCGTGGCTCTCGAAGGTGTGGTCGTCGGGATTGACGGCATCGGCGTACTCGAGCTTGTAGGCCATGCCCGAGCAGCCGGAGGTGCGCACGCCCAGGCGCAATCCCACCCCCTTACCGCGCTTGGCAAGGAAATTCGAGACGTGATTCGCAGCGCGTTCAGTCAAGGTAATCATGGTCCTCAGGCCGCCTTCGCTTCCTTTTCCACGGGCTGCTCCAGCCCGTGCTTCTTCCGATAGTCGGTGATCGCCGCCTTGATAGCGTCCTCGGCGAGGATCGAGCAGTGGATCTTCACCGGCGGCAGCGCGAGCTCCTCGGCGATCTGGGTGTTGCGGATCGTCTCGGCCTGGTCGAGCGTCTTGCCCTTTACCCATTCGGTAACCAGCGAAGAGGACGCGATCGCCGAGCCGCAACCGTAGGTCTTGAAGCGCGCATCCTCGATGACGCCCTGGTCGTTGACCCTGATCTGCAGCTTCATGACGTCGCCGCAGGCCGGCGCCCCGACCATGCCGGTGCCGATGTGCTCGTCCGCTTTGTCGAAGGACCCGACGTTGCGGGGGTTCTCATAGTGATCGATGACTTTGTCGCTGTATGCCATGTCCGACTCCTTAATGTGCCGCCCACTGTACTGAGTTCAGGTCCACGCCCTCTTTGTACATTTCCCACAAGGGCGAGAGCTCGCGCAGCTTGCCGATCTTGGCACGCAGGAGCTTGACGGCGTAGTCGATCTCCTCCTCGGTCGTGACGCGGCCGATCGTAAAGCGGATCGAGCTGTGCGCGAGCTCGTCCGAGCGTCCCAGGGCCCGCAGCACGTACGAGGGCTCGAGGCTCGCCGAGGTGCAGGCCGAGCCCGAGGACACCGCGATGTCCTTGATCGCCATGATCAACGACTCGCCCTCGACGAAGTTGAAGCTGATGTTGAGATTTCCCGGGATGCGCCGCTGCATGTCACCGTTGACGTACACCTCTTCCATGTCCTTGAAGCCGTTCAACAGCTTGTCGCGCAGAGCGCGGATGCGCTCATTCTCGGTAGCCATCTCGACCTTCGCCAGGCGGAAGGCCTCGCCCATGCCGACGATCTGGTGCGTGGCGAGCGTTCCCGAGCGGAACCCGCGCTCGTGCCCGCCACCGTGGATCTGCGGCTCGATGCGCACGCGCGGCTTCCTCCGAACGTACTGCGCGCCGATACCCTTCGGCCCGTAGACCTTGTGCGCGGTCACGGTCAGAAGATCCACTTTCAACTTCTGCAGGTCGATCGGAATCTTTCCGGCGGCCTGCACCGCATCGCAGTGGAAGATGATGCCCTTCGCGCGACAGATCTCGCCGATCTCGGCGATCGGCTGGATCACGCCGATCTCGTTGTTGACCATCATCACCGAGACGAGAATCGTGTCGGGACGCAGCGCCGCCTTGAATTTGTCCAGGTCGAGTAGGCCGTTCTGTTCGGGATCGAGGTAGGTCGCCTCGAACCCTTGGCGCTCGAGCTCGCGCACGGTATCGAGCACCGCCTTGTGCTCGGTCTTCATCGTGACGATGTGCTTGCCCTTGCTCTTGTAGAAATTCACCGCGCCCTTGATCGCGAGGTTATCGCCCTCGGTCGCGCCGGAAGTCCAGATGATCTCTTTCGGGTCGCAGTTCAGCAGCGCCGCCACGTGCTCGCGCGCCTCGTCGACCGCCTTCTCCGCTTCCCA
>Ga0326726_10006440_pt1 | contig 10572 bp, 8 predicted proteins | sample MHFenrmetagenome_2_FD_207603 | JGI IMG/M metagenome (GOLD analysis project Ga0326726, IMG submission 207603) | Lab enriched peat soil microbial communities from Michigan Hollow, Ithaca, NY, United States - MHF15MN | ecosystem: Environmental > Terrestrial > Soil > Wetlands > Peat | place: USA... | reverse complement strand
GCTGATCGTCACCACCGGCTCGGCCGACACCGAACCGCAAGCGGTGATGAACGCCGACGAATTGATGAAGGCGCAGCGCCTGGTGCGCCGCATCCCGGTCGGCGAGAGCGTGGTCGAGGCGATCCTGGCGCTGGTGCGCTCCGGCCGCCCGGGAGAATCGACGCTCGGCGAGGCGAAGCAGATCTCGTGGGGCCCGGGTCCGCGCGCCAGCCAGGCGCTGATGCTTGCGGTGCGCGCCCGCGCGCTGATCGACGGCCGGCTCGCACCCTCGATCGACGACGTGCTCGACCTTGCCGAGCCCGTGCTGAAGCACCGCATGGCGCTGACGTTCGCCGCGCGCGCCGAAGGCCGCACCGTCACCAACGTGATCGCGCAGCTGAAGTCACGGATCGGTTGATGGCGCAGGTCGCGGAGCACGGAACACAGGAGATCGAGGCAGTCAGGCGTGCCGACGGTGAAAGCCGAACGCTTGCGGCAAGCCTGCCGCGGCTCGTGCTCGAGGCCCGCCGTATCTCGTCGAACGTGATCCATGGCTTGCACGGCCGCCGACGCGCCGGCTCCGGCGAGAGCTTTTGGCAATACCGGCGCTTTACCTCGGGCGAGCCGGCGCACAATGTCGACTGGCGCCGCTCCGCGCGCGACGACCATCTCTACGTCCGCGAGCAGGAATGGGAGGCCGCGCACACGGTGTGGCTGTGGCCGGACCGCTCGCCGTCGATGGCGTTCGCTTCGCACCTGGCGCGCGACTCAAAACTCGAGCGCAGCATGATCGTCGCGTTTGCGCTCGCCGAGCTGCTGGTCGAGGGCGGCGAGCGGGTCGGCATTCCCGGCCTGATGGCGGCAAGCTCAAGCCGCAACATCATCGACAAGATGGCGCAAGCGATCCTGCACGACACCACTGTTCGCGCCAGCCTGCCGCCGAATTTCGTGCCGTCGGCGCTGGCCGAGATCGTCATCCTGTCCGACTTCTGGTCGCCGATATCCGAGATCCATCAGATCATCAGCGGGTTGTCATCGTCAGGCGCGCACGGCACGCTGGTACAGATCGTCGATCCCGCAGAGGAGACGCTGCCCTATCGCGGCCGCGTCGAATTCATCGAGCCGGAGGGCGGCGCAACGCTGACTGCTGGCCGCGCCGAACTGTGGGCGACCGACTATGTCGCGCGAATCGCGCGCCATCGCGACGAGATCCGCGCCGAGAGCCGCCGGCTCGACTGGCTGTTCACCACCCACACCACCGACCGGTCCGCCGCCGAGCTCTTGTTGTTCCTGCACAGCGGCATGAACATGAGCCGGCTGGCGCCGCGCGTCGCCACCGACCTTGCCGGGCGCAACGCATGATGGGCCTGCCGATTGCGTTTGCCGAACCGCTACTGTTGCTCGGCCTGCTCGCACTGCCGGCACTGTGGTGGTTGCTGCGGCTGATGCCGCCGCGGCCGCGGCGACTGTATTTCCCGCCGACGCGCCTGCTGTTCGACATCGCGCCGAAAGAGGAGACGCCGGCGCGCACGCCGTGGTGGCTGACGTTGCTGCGCCTGGCTGCGGCAGCGCTGGTGATCCTCGCCGCGGCCGGCCCGATCCTCAATCCCGGCGCCGGCGCGACGCTCGCCAACGGCCCGCTGGTGCTGTTGCTCGACGACGGCTGGAGCGCGGCCGCAAGCTGGGATGTGCGAATCAAGACCGCCGACGAGTTGATTTCAAATGCCGAAAGCGACCGCCGCGCAGTCGCTTTGGTGCCGCTGTCGGAACCGGCGCGCGACATCACCCCGATGCCCGCCGGCACCGCACGCGTTGCGTTGCGCCAGCTTGCGCCGAAGCCGTACGCTGTCGAACGTGTCGACACACTTGCGGCGCTCGCCCGCTTTCTCGAACCACACGCCGACAGCGACATCGTCTGGATTTCCGACGGCATCGATACCGGGCGTGGCGATGAGTTCGTGACGAAGCTGGGGCAAGCCATCGGCGATCGTCCGCTGACGATCTACGATTCCGGAGCGCCTGCCCCGCACGCTCTTGCTGGCGCCGAGAACGCCGCCGCCCGCATGGTCGTCAAGGTGCTGCGCGCCACGTCAGGCTCGCCGGAGACCGGCGTGGTACGCGCGCTGGACCAGCGCGGGTCACCGATCGGCGATGCGCGTTTCACGTTCGGCGCCGGCGACCGCGCGACCGATGCGGTGTTCGACTTGCCGGTCGAACTGCGCAACGACGCCTCACGTCTCGAGATCGCCAACGAGCGATCGGCCGGCGCCGTGCAACTCTTGGACAAGCGCTGGCGGCGGCGCGCGATCGGCGTGGTCGGCGGCGCTACCTCCGATACCGCCCAGCCGTTGCTAGCGTCGACGTTCTACCTGTCGCGCGCGCTGGCGCCATTCGCCGACATCAGGCTCGGCGATCGCGGCGCGCCGGCGACCGTGATCGCACAGTTTCTCGACCAGAAGCTGCCGATGATCATCCTCGCCGATGTCGGTACCTTGTCGCCGGAGCTGCGCGAGCGTCTCAACACCTGGATCGACCAGGGCGGCGTGCTGATCCGCTTCGCCGGTCCGCGCCTTGCCGCCGGCGACGACGACCTCGTACCCGTCAAGCTTCGGCGCGGCGACCGCAATCTCGGCGGCAGCCTGACCTGGGAGAAACCGCAGCGACTTGCCGGCTTTGCTGGTGACGGCCCGTTCGCGGGGCTCGAGGTTCCGCAAGATGTCACGGTGGCGCGCCAGGTGCTGGCCGAGCCGGATGCGACACTAACGGCGCGCAGCTGGGCGACGCTCGCCGATGGAACACCGCTTGTGACCGGCGAACGTCGCGGCAAGGGAATCCTCACCCTGTTCCATGTCAGCAGCGATACGCGTTGGTCAGACCTGCCGATGTCGGGTACATTCGTCGAGATGCTGAAGCGGCTCGTCGATGTGTCGGGCTACACCGCAAAGGCCGGTCCCGGCCCTGCCGCCGAGGCGACGGCTGAGACGGTCGCGCCGACGCGCACGCTCGATGGTTTTGGCGCACTTGGCCCGCCACCGTCGACCGCAAAACCGATCCGCGCCGACTACAGCGAGCGCGCAACCGCAGAGCATCCGCCCGGACTTTACGGACCGGCAGAAGGCCCGCTCGCCGTCAACGCGGTGGCGGCTTCGGAGAAGATCGCGGCGCTCAACACATCGGCACTGCGCGCCCGTCACGCGACCTACCAGAATGCCGAGCCACAGGACATCCGCGGCATGCTGCTTGCGGCCGCACTCGCCTTGTTCCTGCTTGATGCGCTTATCGTCGCCCTGCTCGGCGGTGGCCTGTCGCGGTTGTGGCAGCGCCGCCGCACGATCGCGGCCGCGAGCGTCCTCGCGTTCGCAGCGATCGCGGCGAGCACCCCAGTGATGCCGACGCGCGCTGCAGACGATGACTCGGCAATCCGTGCGGTCTCGCAAACGCATCTCGCTTATGTCGTCACCGGCAACGAAGACGTCGACAACATCGTCAAGAGCGGGCTTGCCGGACTGACGCTGTTCCTTGCCCAGCGCACCGCGCTCGAGGCCGGCGATCCGATCGGCGTTGATCCCGCACGCGACGAGCTTGCGTTCTTCCCGCTGATCTATTGGCCGGTTGTGCCGGGCGCGGCGAAGCCGCCGCAGGCCGCGCTCGACCGCCTCGACGCCTACATGAAGCAGGGCGGCACCGTCGTGTTCGATACCCGCGACGCGATCGAGGCGCCGCCGACGCCGAACGGCGCCAGCGAAACGCCCGGCATGTTGGCGCTGCGCAATATCCTCGGCTCGCTCGACATCCCCGAACTCGAGCCGCTGCCGCGCGACCATGTGCTGACCAAGACGTTCTACCTGCTGCGCGAATTCCCGGGCCGCTTCACCTCGGGCCAGACCTGGGTCGAGGCGTTGCCGCGCGACTCCGATGACGAGACACAAGCAGCGCGGCCGGCCCGGGGCGGCGACGGCGTCTCGCCGATCATCATCACGTCCAACGATCTCGCCGGCGCATGGGCGATGCGGCCGGACGGCCAGCCGATGCTGCCTTTGACGCCAGGCGAGCCGCGGCAGCGCGAATTCGCGTTCCGCGCCGGCGTCAACATCGTGATGTACACGCTGACCGGCAACTACAAGGCGGATCAGGTGCACGCGCCCGCGCTGATCGAACGGCTCGGGCAGTAGAGGCCGGCGATGTCGAACAATCTTCAATACGGCGTTGCCTTCGCACCCCTGGTGCCGGCGTTGGTGCTTTGGATCGGCCTCGGCGCCATCGTCGTCATTGCAGCCTTGCTGGCGCTCGCGAGGTCGCGCGGATGGGCGGTTCGCGTCGCCGCGCTGGCGCTGGTGCTGCTCGCGCTCGCCAATCCCTCGTTCACGCGGGAGGAGCGCGAGCCATTGTCTTCGGTCGCAGCCGTGATCGTCGACAAGAGCGCAAGCCAGGACTTCGGCAATCGGACCCGGCAGACCGAGACGGCGCGCGAGCAGCTGGTCGATCGACTGAAGCAGATCAAGGGACTCGAGGTCCGCGTCGTCGAGGCCGGGCAATCCGACGGCGAGACCGACGGCACCAAGCTGTTCTCGGCGGTGACGTCAACGCTGTCGGACGTTCCCGCCGATCGCATCGCCGGTGTATTCCTCATCACCGACGGCCGCGTCCACGATATTCCGACCAACGCAGCGACGCTCGGCTTCAATGCGCCGGTGCACGGCCTCATCACTGGCACCAAAGACGAGCGCGATCGCCGCATCGAGATCGTTGCCGCGCCGCGGTTCGGCATCGTCGGCCAGCCGCAGAAAATCACCTACAAGCTCGACGACCAGGGCGTCAGCGGCCAGCGCGCCACCGTCACGCTGCGCCGCGATGGCGAGGTGCTGAACCAGCGCCAGGTCGTAAGTGGCCAGACCGTGACTGTCGACATCGAGATCCCGCATGCGGGCCAGAATATCGTCGAGATCGAGGCCTCGCCGCTGGAGAACGAGCTGACGCCGGTGAACAACCGCGCCGTCGTGTCGATCGACGGTGTGCGCGACAAGCTGCGCGTGCTGCTGGTGTCCGGCGAGCCGCACGCTGGCGAACGCACCTGGCGCAATCTGCTGAAGTCCGACCCCTCGATCGACCTCGTGCACTTCACGATTCTGAGGCCGCCGGAGAAGCAGGATGGCACGCCGATCAACGAGCTGTCGCTGATCGCCTTCCCGACCCGCGAACTGTTCCTGCAGAAGATCAACGAGTTTCAGCTCATCATCTTCGACCGCTATGCACGGCAAGGCGTGCTGCCGGTCGGCTACTTCGAGAACATCGCGCGTTATGTGCGCAACGGCGGTGCTGTGCTGGTGGCCGCAGGCCCCGATTATGCGAGCTCGACCAGCATCTGGCGCACCCCACTCGACAGCGTGCTGCCGGCGGAACCGATCGGCGTCACCGAGAAGGGTTTTTACGCGACGCTCAGCGAAGCCGGAAAACGTCATCCGGTGACGCGCGGCCTCGAAGGCTCAGGCACCAATCCGCCGCACTGGAGCCGCTTCTTCCGCCAGGTCGATACGCAGAACGTCAACGGCGCGGAGGTGATGGACGGCGCTGACGGCAAGCCGCTCTTGATCTTGTCACGCCAGGGCGACGGCCGGGTCGCGCTGTTCCTGTCCGATCACATCTGGCTGTGGGCGCGCGGCTATGACGGCGGCGGGCCGCACCTCGACCTGCTCCGGCGCATGTCGCACTGGCTGATGAAGCAGCCGGAGCTCGACGAAGAAGCGCTGCGGTTGTCGGTGCAGGGACACGACCTCATCGTGCGGCGGCAGACCATGGCTGACGAGGTGGCGCCGGTTACGATCACCTCGCCATCGGGCAAGACGCGGGTGGTGACGCTGACGCAGAGCGAGCCCGGCCTGTGGCGCGCGGTCACGCCTGCTGACGAGCTTGGCCTCTGGCAGGCGACCGACGGTACGTTGCGGGTGCTGATCAGCGTCGGCCCGGCCAACCCGAAGGAGTTCTCCGAGGTGACGTCCTCGACCGAACCGTTGCGGCCGCTGGCGCAGGCAACCGGCGGCGAAGCCGTGCGCCTGCTCAACGGTTCGAGCCTCGAGTTGCCGCGCATCCTCCCGGTGCGCGCCTCCAGCATCTATCACGGCGACGGCTGGCTTGGCCTCAAGATGCGTGAGGCCAGCGTGGTGCGCGGCATCGGCGTCTTGCCGATCTTTGCCGGCATCATCGGCCTGTTGCTGCTGGTCGGCGCGTTCGCAATGACCTGGCTGCGCGAGGGACGCTAAGGACGCGACCTCTGCACGGTGTCCCAATCGGGCCGTATGTGACCCGACACACCCTCGAACGCGCCTTCGACGAGTTCGGCAACCAAGAGGCGCGCGTAGTCGACGGGGCCCGGCATGGTGGCGCGGCCCTTCGTGACTCGCTTGAAGCCAACGCGCGAATAATAGGCTTCGTCGCCGACCAGAACGACGAGTCGAATGCCCTTCGCTTTCGCCTCGGCAAGCGCGCGCTCCATCAGCGCACGGCCGATGCCGTGGCTGCGAAACGGTGGCTCGACTGTCAGCGGCCCAAGCATCAGGGCCGGCGTATCACCGATGCAGACCGGCAGCTGGCGAACAGAGCCGACCAGCAGGGTGCCGATGCGCGCGGTGAAGGACAGGTCGAGCCGATGGTCAACGTGCTCGCGCAAGCGTGCGGCCGTCAGCGCAAAACGACCCGGGCCGAAGGTACGCTCGTGCAGGCGTTCGATCGCCTGCGCGTCGTTCGGGGTTTCCGGGGCAATGGTCGGAGACGGATCGCTCATGAGCGCCGATTAGCACCTTGCGCGGACACGGTCCATTGCCGCGCCACGCTTCAGTCATCGATGCCGCGTTGCGCCAGATAGGCCAGCAGCTTCATCTCGCGCCGGCCACGGGTTACGGTGTCGAGCACGAGGCCGGAGCTGATCGAGAGCACGCTGAGAATCATCAGCCCGGTCGACAGCACCGCGGTCGGCAATCTCGGCACGATGCCTTGTTCGAGATAGGTGATGAAAATCGGCACCGCCAACCCGATGGACAGCAGCGCCAGCACCACGCCGATCACAGTGAAGAAGCGCAGCGGACGCTCCGAGCGATAGAGCCGTGTGATCGTCGCCATGATGCGAAAACCGTCGCGCCAGGTGTTGAGCTTGGAATGCGAACCTTCGGGCCTGGCGAAATAGGGCGTGTCCACTTCGGCCAGCGGCAGTGCAAGCTCGAGCGCATGCACCGTCAGCTCGGTTTCAATCTCGAAGCCATCGGACAGCACCGGGAAGGACTTCACGAAGCGCCGCGAGAACACGCGATAGCCTGACAGGATGTCAGCAAAGGCTCGGCCGAACACGGCCCACAGAAAGCCGGTCAGCAGCCGGTTGCCGAAGCGATGGCCGGGCCGATATGAACCGGTGGACTGCTCGATACGCCGGCCGACCACCATGTCGAGCCGCTCGGCGCGAAGCCGCTCGATCATCTTTGGCGCGCTCGGGGCATCGTAGGTGGCGTCGCCGTCGACGAGCACATAGATGTCGGCGTCGATATCGGCGAACATGCGCCGCACCACGTGGCCCTTGCCCTGCCGCGTCTCCCGACGCATCACCGCGCCGGCGTCGCGCGCGGTCGCTGCGGTGCGATCGACCGAATTGTTGTCGTAGACATAGACCGTCGCATCCGGCAACGCTTTGCGGAAATCGCCGACGACCTTCGCGATCGCGGCCTCTTCATTGAAGCACGGCACCAGCACCGCGACCCTCGGGCCTTTGCGATCGCTTGGCTTGTCATCGCTCATGACGAGGATTTCGTCGGGTTGCACTTGCGAGTTGGGTACCAAAATACTCGCGATCTGGTTACGACCAATCGGCTGACGGCGCAACGCCCTCGATCACCTCACGGATCCGAGCCCTGCTGCCGCGAGTCGTGTCGCCCGGCAGTTCGCAAAGGTGGAAGAAGCCAGACCCGACAATCTCGTGATTGGGTTCGAGAGTGCCCAGCTGACGGAATTTGCGCACCACGTAGACCGCGACGTGATCGCGGCGCGAGACGCGGCGGTTGAAGAAGATACCGTGGAGCTCTGGTGTCCCCTCGATCACGATATTGCCCTCCTCGACCAGTTCGCGCGCCAGCGACTGCACGGCGGTCTCGCCGACCTCGACGCCGCCACCGGGCAGGTGCCAGCCCGACACATAGGTGTGGTTGACCAGAAAGACGCGGTTCACCTCGTCCAGCACGACGGCACGAACACCGAACGTCATACCGCGGGCGAATCGCCAGTAGAAATGCAGCACCCTGCGAATGGCGGGCTCAAGGCTTCGCCGCATTCTGGTCAGGGCGGAATCAGTCATAAATATCGGCCATATTGATGAGGCGTTGTCCCGTCGCTGCGCGGTTATTGCTCATGGTTCTCGCTTGCGCCTGCGGCGGCAGCTTGCCAAAACAACCGCCCGACAGGAATGGACAGAGGCCGACGTGAAGCGCTTTTCCGACTTAACCGAGCAGGAGGTCCTGGCGCTGGCGATCTCCAATGAGGAGGACGACAGCCGAATCTATCATGGCTTCGCGCAGGGCCTCGAAGAACAATATCCTGACTCGGCCAGGATCTTCCGCGAGATGGCCGATCAGGAGGTGCAACATCGTACCGAACTGTACAACCTCTATCGCGACAAGTTCGGCGAATACCTGCCGCTGATCCGCAAACAGGATGTCTCCGGCTTCATCAAGCGCAAGCCGCTGTGGCTGACGCGGCCGCTCGGGCTCGACGAGGTCAGGCGCTATGCCGCCGACATGGAGCTCGAGACGGCGCGGTTCTACCGCAAGGCGGCCGAGCGAGCGCGCGACGTGTCGGTCCGCGAGCTCCTGGTCAAGCTCGCCGAGGAAGAGGACCAGCACGAGGCGCACGCCGAGCACCTCACCGAGAACATGCCGAAGGAGGCGATCGCGCGCGAGGCCGAGACCGAGCGGCGCCTGTTCGTGCTGCAATACGTGCAGCCTGGCCTCGCCGGCCTGATGGACGGTTCGGTGTCGACGCTGGCGCCGCTGTTCGCGGCCGCCTTCGCGACCCACAAGCCGTTCGAGACATTTCTGGTCGGGCTCGCCGCCTCGATCGGCGCAGGCATTTCGATGGGCTTTGCCGAGGCGCTGTCCGACGACGGCTCGCTCACCGGGCGCGGCTCGCCGATCCTGCGCGGTGGCATCTGCGGGCTGATGACGACGGTCGGCGGCCTCGGCCACACCCTGCCCTACCTGATCCCGGATTTCTGGACCGCGACGCTGTTTGCCGTGGCCGTGGTCGCAGTCGAACTTGCGGTAATCTCGTGGATCAGGCACCGCTACATGGATACGCCTTGGCTGCAGGCGGCGTTCCAGATCGTGGTGGGCGGCACGCTGGTGTTTCTCGCGGGAATTTTGATCGGTAGCGCTTGAGCCGCAACGAAAAGCGATGACGGATTTCCTGCTCGCGCACCTGTCCGATCCGCACCTTGGGCCGCTGCCCTCGCCGCGGCTCGGCGAGCTGCTCGGCAAGCGCGCGATCGGCTATTTCAACTGGACGCGCAATCGCGTCGGTCATCACGCAACTCATGTGCTGGACGCAATCGTCGCCGACATCAAAGCGCAACATCCGCAGCATGTCGCCGTCACCGGCGACCTCGTCAACATCGCGCTGCCGCAGGAATTTGCGCTGGCCCGCAACTGGCTGCACACGGTCGGTCCGCCGCAGGATGTGACGCTGGTGCCCGGCAATCACGACGCCTACGTGCCGGGCACGCGCAACATGTTCCTGCGCGCCTGGGCCGACTACCTCACTGCCGATGGTGCTTCGACGGTAACGTTTCCGTTCGTGCGGCGACGCGGGCCGCTGGCGCTGATCGGTGTCTCGACTGCGGTGCCGACCGCGCCGTTGCTCGCGACCGGCAAACTCGGCCGTCAGCAGCTCGGTGCGCTCGCAACGGTCCTGGCCGAGCTTGCGCGCGAGAATTTGTTTCGGGTGCTGCTGATCCATCATCCGCTGGAGTCGCTGCGACCGGCGGCCTACAAACGCCTGATCGACGCCGAGCAAGTGTGCGCGCTGCTCAAGCGGTACGGCGTCGACCTTATCCTGCACGGCCACGACCATCGTCACGCACTGACCTGGATCGAAGGGCCGGCGGACAAAAAGATTCCGTCGCTCGGCGTGCCGTCAGCGTCGGCCGTTGCGCATGGCCGCAGCGAACCTGCGTCCTACAACCTGATCCGGGTGTCGCGCGACGATCGAAGCTGGCGCTGCGAGGTCGCCGTGCGCGGCTTCACGGCACGGGGTCAGGGCATCAGCGAAATCGGTCGCCGACGGTTGATGTGAGCGCTACCACCGGTGCGCGCTAAGCGAATGCAAAATCGCACAAATTCGCTGCTTTTGGTGGAGTTTTGGGGCCGACCAATGATTGCATAAATTTTTCAACGCAGCCTACAGTGACAAGCCCTGGATGACGAACCGCTTCACATGCTGCTGCGCAGCGCCGAAAACAGTGCCAGCGCGAACAAGCCGGCCGCGCCGAGCAGCACGCCGAGGATGAAGCTCCACACCCCGAAGCGGCGCTTCTTTTCCGGCGCCAGGATTGGCGGCGGCGGC
>Ga0326726_10006439_pt1 | contig 10573 bp, 6 predicted proteins | sample MHFenrmetagenome_2_FD_207603 | JGI IMG/M metagenome (GOLD analysis project Ga0326726, IMG submission 207603) | Lab enriched peat soil microbial communities from Michigan Hollow, Ithaca, NY, United States - MHF15MN | ecosystem: Environmental > Terrestrial > Soil > Wetlands > Peat | place: USA... | reverse complement strand
CAATGAGGGGACGTGGGGACGGGGAAATGCCTCGTTAAGTTACTACGATCTCGAGACGTTTCAGGCCTATGCCGACGTGTTCGGCCCCGTCAACGGGCGTTCCCTTGGCGATGTAGGGAACGAGATGGTTGTCCAGAACGATAAGGGCTATATTGTCGTCAATAATTCTGACAGGATCGAGATCATCGATCTGCGCACACACCGGAGCGAAAGGACGATATCCGTGCCGGCAGGGAGCAGTCCCCGGCAAATCGCGTTCGTCGGCGATTCGATCCTGATGGTGACCGCACTGTATGACAATTCGGTGCTGCTCTTCAGGTCGGATGGAAGCAAATCCCTTGGCCGCATACAGGTGGGTGCGAACCCGGAGGGGATTGTTGTGACAAACGGAAAAGCGTATGTCGCGAATTCCGGACTGGGAAGCGGAAACACGATGTCGGTCATCAACCTCGCCACCCGCACTGTGACCTCCACATTTACTGTGGGAGACAATCCCGCCGGCGTAGCGCTTTCGGGGGACGGGATGGTCTATACTGTGTGCGGCGGATTCTATAATGATTACATGAATCCCGATGACGACACCCCGGCGACGGTTGCCGTGGTGAATCCGGCCACCGATGCCGTGGTCTCTTCGCTCGTGATCGGAGGACATGCATCCTCGATCGCCCTTTCACCCGACGGCCGCGGGTACGTGCCGACGACGGAACGTGTGGTGACCATCGACACACGGAGCCGAACGGTCGCGGGTACGTTTCTGACGGGGTACTACTACGGTGTCGGTGTGGAAGAAGTGAGCGGCGATGTCTATCTCACGGATCCGAAGAATTTTGTTCTTCCGGGAGAAGTGCTGATTTATGCCGCGACAGGGCAGTTCAGGACAAAATTCGCGGCTGGGGTGATCCCGGGCTCGATCGCCTTTAAACGATGACAAACGCTCCTCGCCGAGACCAGGAGATCTCGGAGGATGCAAAGGTTCCTGGGATGGCGCGAGTCATGAAGTTGAGACTGCTGATGAAATCACGTACTTTGCAGAACCATTGAAAGGATCATGATGAAGCAGGTACCGTTAACGCTCCTTCTCGTTCTGCTCTGTTTTCCGGCAGCCGCCCAGGTCCCATCCAGCATCAAGGATCCCGCGGTGGCGGGCCTCACGCTCCGCCCCGAACAGAAGCAATTCGCCCTTACCTATCATCAGCTTCAACCGTCCCGCACGATTACGGTGGATCCCTCGGGGTCAGGACTTCAACTTGATCTGCATGATTCAACATTGTATGGTCGAGTGTATGCCGGACAGGCGTACTTTGAGTACCGGATGGCAGACTATCCGGAGGTGAAGTTCCGGACCTCTACAGAGATCGTACAGGGGAGAGCGGTCATCCCGCTCAAACCGTATTTCGACGCCGATGCCCGCGGGAATGCAAATCAGTGGGAGAATTCCGGCATCCTGGGCTACAGGCTCGAGATCGCAAAGATGCGGGGCGCGAAGCCCGTGAACGCCGGGATTTTCGACTCCCGGGTGTATTTCCGGGTGAAAGATTCGCTCTTCGTGCCCATCGTGTCCATTCTTGAGCCGCCAATGGTGGGTCTGGTGGAAAGCGATCATCCGGAATGGATGGTTATCGCCTTTACGGCCGACCGTCCGTGCCGGGGTGCGATCGAGGTGGAGAAGGGGGGACTGTTTGCGGATGAGAGCGTGGTCGAACGACATGAGATTCAGCTGCGAGGGCTGAGGCCCATGACGGAGTACCGGTATCGCGCACTTGCGCTCGATGGAGCTGACACAGCCGCCACTCCATGGCTCCGGTTTATCACAGCGCCCCGGAAGGGAGAGGGGAATGTCGTCTTTGCCTATGCCGGAGACGGAAGGGCGTCTGCGGGGGGCGGAGAATTCGAGTACGTGGGCGTCAATCGCCACGTCGGGGCGGAGATCGCACGTCAGGTATTCCGCCGGAACGCGGCATTTCTCCTCTTTGGAGGAGACCTGGTTTCAGGGTACACGAACTCGATCGAAGAGTTCCAAATGGAGTTGATGGCTTTTCGCGAGACCTACGGGACGCTCCTCGCCACGCGACCTCTCTACTCCGCCGTCGGGAACCATGAAGCTCTTCAGAATTTCTTCCAGGACGGCTCGCGCTGGGGGCTGGGAATGGACAAGTGGCCCTACGAGACATCCAGCGCCGAGGCCGTCGCCGCCCGGGTGTTCATACAGCCTACCAACGGGCCGAGAGCGCTCGCGGGTCGCCCCCCGTACGACGAGACGGCTTTCTCCTTCCAGTACGGGCCTGTTAAGGTAGTTGTCATCAACAACGACTACTGGATTACGTCTCATAATCGCATTCAGGAATTCGGAGGGTCACCGGAAGGGTACATACTTCCTGAACAGATGGAATGGATCACCGAGGAAGTTAGGAAGGGAGAGGCGGACCCGACGGTACGCTACATCGTGATGATGATGCACGAACCGCCCTTCCCGGGTGGCGGACATGTCGCGGATGCGATGTGGCATAACGGGAACAACAATCGCCGCGCATACTCACTTGCCAGCGGGGTAGCCGCCCCGGTTGGGCCGGGGATAATCGAAATCCGGAACGAATTCTGGAGGGTTGCGAGCTCTGGCAAGAAGGTCGCGGTGGTAGTGGGGTCGGACGAGCACAACTACCAGCGTTATCTGATTACAAAAGAGACTCCGGTAGGCGTTCCTGCGAAGGACGACCTGAACGGTAACGGGATACTGGACGACGGTCAGTTTTCAGGGAACCCGGAATTTAGCAAACCTCTCTGGCATGTGATATCCGGCGGCGCAGGGGCGCCGTACTACACGCAGGAGAAGGCTCCCTGGTCCGGCAGCTCGAAATTCTTCTCAGCGCAATACAACTTCATAATATTCCGCGCTGATCAGAAGAAGATCTCCATGGAGGTGTACAGTCCCACGGGGCAGCTTCTGGATCGTGTGGAGGACCTGATGGCGGTCAAGCGCTGAAACTGAAAGTTCACGCTAGACCTGGCCCAATGGATACGCAAGCCGCTGGGCGCTTCCCAGCGGATCCAGTATTCGCGGTTTCCTGGGCTAACAGCTCTCGAGGTTGTGGTAACGATTCACTTTCTAAACCGCCCGGTCCCGCGGAGCAGGATGCCGGGTGGTGTGGCAGGGATCGTCGGGGGAATATCCGGCGCCCCTATGCCGATACTGATGCCCTCCTAAACCCGGCCTCACGCTTTGCTGTCACAACATCTCCTGGGAAATCCTACCTTGAGTGTCTCACCTGGGGCAATTGGTTCGCTACCAAACCGTTTTTTCGAAGCGCAGTGATACTCTCGAAGTGGTCTCCCTTCCACATCAAAATCTTCCCCGCGAACTCTCTGAAGTACGCTTCATCAGGCACCGAGGCAATTCTCCCTTCCTTCAGAAGCCGTTGAGCGACCTGGTCATACGCATCTTCGGGACCCAATCCCGTGAGAACGAAGTCGTACGAGAATGTGTACTTTATGGTTGCCATCAGTGGCTTGTCAGCGTTCCTGTCTGGCGCGCCGGCATCGCTGACTGTGATGGAGAATTTCCGTTCATCAGGCATTACTTCCAGGAACAACCCTGGGTTCGTAAAGGATTTTTCCATGTACTGTTCACCGACGACGGTCCTCGGGATAATTGCATACAACTCTTCACTCGCTCGCGGCATTCCTTCGGGGACATATGTACCCCGGGTAGGGGAACACCCATTCAACCGTCTGGGATCCAGAACTATGAGAGCGGCTGCATGCAAGGCATTATTGGAGCCGCATGCCAGCACTTCTTTGGCTCCGTCACCGTTGATGTCTGCCAGGACAATATCGTTGACATGGCCGATGTTCACATAACATCCCAACTCTTGACCATTGGAAGCATCCCACGCCAGAATGAGTCCTGGGAAGGAGGGTCTGCTATTCGCAATGCCGTAGACTCTGTACTTTCCGTTTCCTTCGAGATCGCCCACTTCGAGATCCGAGAAAGCCATCAGTGAGCTTTTCGTGTCAGTTCTGAATGGAAAGTCGATTTCCCGGCGGCTGGATACCGCCCAGAGGGGTCGGTCCCTGCCTACGGCGGCACAGATAATCGAATCGCTGCTTCCCTCGGTCGCATCGGACTTCTTAACATAGACAAATTCATTGATTCCGTCGCTATTCATATCGAAGAACACAACAGGCTTCATGCGCGATGACAATGCGGCCGAGCCCGCAGACGAGTTAACCGTTGCTTCACCGACCGGAATACTCTCCACAACATCGCCATGCGTATTCTTGAGGAGAAGCTCTTCGCCCTTCAACTCCGCTGAGACGGGGTTTTTGTCCATTGGTCCGTATACCATTTTCCCGAGAATGAGCAAGAGCGCTGCTATTAGCGTGAATCCCGCCACCGTGACTCGATTGCGCCAGATGTACCTGACTCCCTGAGTGATGACCGAGACGCGAATTTGCTCTATCACACGTAGATCATAGAAAAGTTCTTGAAGATGGGATACCCCCACGATATACAGAGTCCGGCCAGGAAAGCGTTCTCTCAGCTCTTCAACAGCTTTCTCGGCAATGCTCAGTTGTTCTTTTGGAACGACGAAAGTCTCAATGTGGGAATAGAAGACTGTCTCGACCTTTGCTGCCAACCCGTCCTCATCCACGGGAAGGACAGCACCATCCTCATGAACGTCACCGGTTATCGCCACGTCGGGGCGAATCCCGTACTGAATTCGCTGATTGGTGTCCCATAGAATCGCGCAGTAGAAAAGGGCCGAAACAGCGAGGTTTGCGGAACTCCCCTCGTGCAATCCGGACTTTGGTTCGAGATGCAGGTGGCATGAAAGTCCTGCGTCCTTCCTTCGGGGTGATTTGTCCTGAAACAGCGCCCGCGCCGCGGCGACGGGGGCAGACGTCATGTCGGAGATAGCGCTTTCGGCACCGAAGACGGCGACATCTGTGTGAAGGATGTCCCCCTTTTTTTCCCTCTGTCCACCCACTTCCATTGTGGCGCATCTGAGTGTCCCATACCTGGCTGTGTGCGAATCTCCTGAGAGCGATTGTTCGACCACTGGAATGTACACGGATTGGCGGGGGGGTGACAATCTTCGGTTCCAGGTATCCATTGCTCGTTGTAGCCCGGCGGAAAGAGCAGGATAGGTTGTCACGGTTGCTTGAATGAGTCCATCGATCTCTGAATGCCGGTTACTGCCAACGTGCAGTTCCAGCGCCTGCTGCAGTTTCTGCGCAGTCCCCCCAAGCAATTGGACGGCACGGGAAAGGTCGGAGGCATAGAGGGCGGATTCTACAGTACGTTCTTTGAGGATCTCAAGGGCACTATCATATCCATCAATGGCATTCACGGAGGGGGCCGAATTCTTAACGGACTTGAGCGCAGAAAGGACCGATTCCAGCGCTTCAGGAGGAATGCCCCCCGACGTCACCCCGTCGACAATCTGAGGAAGGCGCTCGGCGATCTGGAGGAGATACGATTCGTATGCCCCCGTCTCCGGGCCCAGGGATTCAATGAACCCGGCAATCAAATGCAAACGATGAAATGCCGATGCCGGGAAGGAAAGGAGGTAGTTCAGATCCTGGTACTTCTGCTCGACTTCGAGGGGGTTTAGCATTCAGGCTGCGGAAGGAGAACGCTGAAAATGACCTTCAGTGTTGAACAGGGTAAGCCGGCAAAAGCATCTTCCGAATGGAGCTGTTCAGGGATACAGGCGGATAATGAGCGCATCGGGAAGGTTCGGGATCGGGAGTGTAGCTTTTCCCTCCTTCAGCGCAACCAGTGTTCCGTTCTCAGGACCGGCTTCGATCAGGGCTGTGGAGCATTCTGGCTTACCCTCCTGGCCGGTGACGCTGACATTCAAGACTTCTGAATCGTACGACACGGTGACTTCAACCGGCGGCGAGATTCCCGGAACGCTCACCGTGGTTGACCCGTTTGGCCTCAGGCTTGAGGTCTGGATGGTTAAGATGCCCAATGCAGTTCGAACCAGAGTCCCCACCAGTGACCAATCGCGAGGGCGGTCCTTCTCAGGAAGTGTGAACTCCTTCTGTCCCTTCTCATCCAGGACCAGGTTCAGCGAAATACTTTCAAATGATACAAGCGCCCCGTTCAGCCTCGATGGGTCGTCGGCATGAAGATAAGCTCTGAACACGTCGGTTAGCGTGTCATGGACAACCCGCAACAACATTCTCTCTTCATCGCTAGCCAGTGTGGCCACTGTTTCAAATCGGCTGGAGAGCTCCTTCCCATGCGATTTTGCAGCAAGCACAACAAATTCATGGCCGTTTGCGAGGGCAGCCGTTAGCCGGGGGCGGTAGGGGAACAGTCGAATCACCCGTGCGTGTGGGATTAACGAACGGAGGACCTCCTCCTGGTGCGCCGACGGTGGCTGGTGTCGCTTTGAGGCTCTTTCAAGGTCCGCATAGTACGATTGAAGAAAGTTTGCCAGAGTACGGCAGCCGATGCATTCCTGGAGGTGCCTCTGCAGCCCCGACCGGGTTTGCTCGTCGAGGAGGAGGGGATTCAGGACAAAAAGGTCGATTGTTTTCTCGTCAAAATGGGTCATCGTACATCCAATTAGACACAAAGCGAAGCATTTGCAGAAACCTAAAGTTCGGTCTTCATCGATGCGAGGAATTCGCGCTCGGAAAGCTTGAACAGGTATTCAAGCACGGCGCGATGCTGGTCCCGATAGTCCTCGATGGTCAAACCTGGCGTTCGCTCGGCGAGGCACGAGAAGAGCGAAAGCCCCTCGCCGTTGCATTCGGCGTATCGGGCAAGCAGGAGCTGGCCGATCACCTCAAAATAGTTTGAGTACGTTTGAATATCGGTCTTTCCCCTTCCGACATATGTTCCTTCCATCTTCGCGTGAATCCGCGAGACGCTGCACCTGATCGTGGACGAGATTTCGCGCGCGAGTAGCTGGCCGTCGACGCCAGCTTCCGGCTCCGCCAGTGGCAGCGTCGATCTCGCAAAGACTGTGCGGATGGCGATCGCCATCCTGATCAGGGGGAAGTCCTTCGCATAGACATCCTGTTCCGCGAGGATCTCGGCAACGGCGTCGACAACAGCTCTCATCGAAACCCCTTCCCGGATGTATCCTGCCAGCATTGCTTCCAGATATTCCTGGGACATCTCCTCGATTTGTCTGTCAGATTGATCACGCGACTTGAGCAGGACATGTTTGTGACCCATCTGCGCAACGACCTCGAGCCTGCCCGAAGTCCGAATCGCAGCCGCGAGATTGCGGAGGAGCTTCTCCAGAGAAGGATCCATCTGTTTCCAGAGTCTCGCAAGACCCTGATTGACGCTGCTGAATACCAGGCGGCGCGTGTGGGAGAGCAATACCTCCTCCGACAGTTGCTCCCACTTCACACTATCGAAGTACACATGCAAGGCCCGAAACCGGTCGTGCCTATCTCGCTGAAACAGTGGTGCTATGCAATCCATGGCGATGTCTTCGATGGTCAGGCCGACATGACCCGTTCGAAGGGAGCCGCCGCAAACTTTATACCTCAAATGTACCGTCGCGATCTGGTGAAACAGTAAGGCCGCCCTTTTGACCTGACTCGCGCTGGGATGCTGAGAAAGCAAGCTGGTAAGGGTTTCTCGGAGTTTCAAGGATGATTTCTCGGGACGATCCAGAATTGTGCGCAGCGGGTTCGGCGGGATTTAGGGTGTTACGATGGTGAGCAAATGCTGGTTAGTTCTCGTGATCAGGAATATACAAGCCCACCCTTAGCAATGCAAGTCTGCGCTTGCAGCGTAGCAGGGACGATCGGTTCAGAAATGTGGCGTGTCACCGGTCTCAGAAACTACGGTCGAGGAAAAGTAGCCTCGGGAGATCGGGAGGCTTTGAAGTCGCACTATTTTGCGAAGATCTAGCTTCGGTAGCGTGGAACTCTCGACTTCGATGGACCATTTGACGGGGTTGCACCACATTGACCCGGAGGCTAAAGATGAATCCTCAGGCAAAGCGCGACATTCAGCGGAAGCTCAACGTCCTTGCGTATGCTGAGAAGGTGGGGAATATCCGAAAGGCGTGCCGGCGATATGGGATCTCGCGTTTCGTCAAAAAATCGTCTGTGCAAGATCCGATTTTACGCCTGTTTCTGCTCGATCTTCGCCCACGTGTCTTTCAAGGTGACAATCCGGTTGAACACCGGCGCGCCGGGCTTTGAGTCCTTGATGTCGGCACAGAAGTAGCCGACGCGCTCGAACTGAAAGCGGGATCCAGCGGTGGCGGCACCGAGCATCGGTTCCATTTTGCAGCCCGTCAGCACCTGGAGGGAATGGGGATTCAGGTTTGCGAGGAAAGTCTGCTCCCCTTCGACCTGGTTCGGGTCTTCCTTCACGAAAAGGCGGTCGTAGAGACGTACTTCTGCTTCGACGGCGTGATGTGCGGAAACCCAGTGGAGTGTCCCTTTTACCTTCCGATTGGCAGACGGTCTGCCACTCTTGGTGTCGGGGTCGTATGTGCAATGCAATTCGGTGATATTGCCCCGCCCGTCCCTGATGACCTTCTCACACCTGATGATATACGCGGCGCGAAGCCTGACTTCCACCGCCGGGGAAAGACGGTGATACCTGGGAGGAGGATTCAGGCGAAAATCTTCCTGCTCGATGTACAGCTCCCTGCAGAAGGGAACCATCCGCACTCCCGCCGATGCATCCTCCGGATTGTTCGTAGCGGGGAGGTCCTCAGTAGTTCCTTCGGGGTAGTTGAGGATGACGATCTTCAGCGGGTTCAGCACCGCCATGGCCCGCTGGGCCCGCCTGTTCAGGTCTTCCCGAAGGCTCCATTCCAGCAATGCCACATCGATGATGCTGTCCTTCTTTGAGACGCCGATCCTCTCGCAGAACACCCTGATCGATTCCGATGTGTAGCCGCGCCGCCTGTATCCCGCGATGGTAGGCATGCGCGGGTCGTCCCAACCCGACACCTTCTTCTCGTTCACGAGCTGGAGAAGTCGTCGCTTGCTCAAGACGGTGTAACTGAGATTGAGCCGGGCAAATTCGATCTGCTGCGGATGATAAACCCCAAGAGCGTCAAGGAACCAATCGTACAGAGGACGATGGTTTTCAAACTCGAGCGTGCAGATCGAGTGGGTGATCTCTTCGATGGAATCCTCGAGCCCGTGCGCCCAGTCGTAGCTTGGATAGATGCACCAGAAGCTCTTCTGGCGGTGATGGTCCTCGTGCACGATTCTGTACATGATGGGATCGCGCAGGTTCAGGTTCGGCGAGGCCATGTCGATCTTCGCCCGGAGGGTCTTTGACCCGTCGGGGAATTCCCCGTTCCTCATCCGTTCGAGGAGGTCGAGGTTTTCTTCCACGCTCCGGTTCCGGTAGGGACTGTCCGTGCCCGGCTCGGTGAGTGTGCCCCGCGTCTCGCGCACTTCGTCGGCGCTCAGGTCGCAGACATATGCCTTCCCCTTTTTGACCAGGTCGACCGCGCACTGGTACATCTGCCCAAAATAATCGGAAGCGAAGTAGATTCTCTCGCCGATGTCGCCGGCGATCCACTTCACGTCATCGATGATCGAATCGACATACTCCTGCTCTTCCTTCTCCGGATTGGTGTCGTCGAACCGGAGATTGCAGATTCCACCCGGATTTTCTTTGGCGATCCCGTAGTTGAGGTTGATCGACTTGGCATGCCCGATGTGAAGGTACCCGTTGGGTTCGGGGGGAAAACGCGTGTGGACGCGACCCTGGTACTTGTTGGAACGTAAGTCCTCTGCCACAATTGCGCGGATGAAGTCGATATTTTCGTTGGACGGCACGGGGTTCCTCAAGGTTCTTTGGAGTAACCCACAAAGTACGCAATTCACGGGCGTTTTTCAATGCGGGAGGAGAATGGCGGGGTCGGGAAATCGGGCCATGAAAATTGCGATGATACTTGACAACAGCCCCCGGGGCTCCTATATTGGTTTATCATGATAGTGTTCGCTCTCCATATCTCTTCGTCACAGAACCGCCGGTGGTGGTGGCGCACGTTGATGTCCAGACCAGGTGATGCAGTGAATGGATAACTGAACATTTCTTCAGGCGCCAGAACCCTTCCTGTAACACAGGAGGGGTTTTTTCGTTTCAGGGGGTTTCGATGATATCATTTGAAGAGTTCCAAAAACTCTCGGCCACCTACAACGTCATCCCGCTTGTCAAGACGCTGCTCGCCGACTTGCATACGCCGGTCTCGACCTACCTTGCCCTCCGCGAGCCGGGAAAGGCGTCATTCCTTTTTGAGAGCGTCGAGCAGGACGAGAAGATCGGCCGGTTTTCGTTCGTGGGGGTCGGCCCGCAGATGAGTCTGCGCCAGAGCCCGACCGGAGTTCTGGCGTATGAGGGAGGTCAATCGAGAAGGGTCGAGGGGAGCATATTCGATGCGCTGGAATCCTTCACCTCGATGTACCGGCAGGCTCCCGTCGTCGGGGAAAGGGGTGTCCTGGGGCGAGGGGGAGAGCTCCTCCCCACAGGGGGCCTTACCGGAGGCTTTGTCGGCTATCTGGGGTACAATGCTATCCGGCACATCGAGCGGATCCCCATCCCCGATAGCGAGCTGGACACGTA
>Ga0326726_10006437_pt1 | contig 10573 bp, 6 predicted proteins | sample MHFenrmetagenome_2_FD_207603 | JGI IMG/M metagenome (GOLD analysis project Ga0326726, IMG submission 207603) | Lab enriched peat soil microbial communities from Michigan Hollow, Ithaca, NY, United States - MHF15MN | ecosystem: Environmental > Terrestrial > Soil > Wetlands > Peat | place: USA... | reverse complement strand
ACCCGCCAGGCCAGGTGGGGACCGATCGTCCAGAAGGTCGTGTCCCGTTGCGAGAAAGCCTGGTTGTACAAGCGGACCCCGACGCGGCCCAGGAGTCGCACTTCCCAGTTCTCGGAGAGGCGTTGCTCGAACCGGAGCGATCCGATGTGAGAGGTGACGCGCTCATCTGTAAGGGTACCGGTCAGGCGATCTTCGTTTTCACCCAGAAGCTGATCGGGGGCGGTGTAGTACCGCAGCCTGATCGCCGTGTCCTGCGTGAACGATTGCAACAGTTCCAGCCCAGCGCTTGCCTGGTTGAACTGGGGATTCACTGTATAGATGAACCCCTGGGCCTTGACGGAGAGCTCTGTCTGTCCCCAGGGTGAGGTGAACGTTTTGGAGACGAGGAGGTCCGGCTCGAACACCATGTCCGAGCCCTTTCCGGTGAGGGAGGTATCCAAAGCCGGCTGGGTCGGATCGCCATGCATATTCAAACGGCGCGTGGCAGAGAAGAGGGCGACGTCGTCGGTGTAGAATAGATTACCACCAGCGGTCGCAGACCAGTCTGCCATCGCCGGAGCAGCGACGGCCAACAGCAACGCGACCGCCAGAGCCGAGCGTCTCAGTGACATGCATGCCCTTGCCCTACGGCTTCACAGCCAGGTTGCGGTTCGATCCTCTCATGAACGGAGCGAGGCTCTTTCGGGCGGTCTTCAGATCTGGCTCAGCGGGAAGCACCTAGAATGCGTAGAGGGTCGCGTAGAAATAGGCCAGGTTATAACCAAAGTTGACGTTAAACCCTTGATCCCCGCTCCCCTTCAACCCGGCAGTCAGCCGGTCGAACGCGGCGCCCATCGCGAAGTGTCGGAAGAACCGATACTCAAGCCCGGCATAGAACTCAAACATCGTTCCCGTGTAATCGCCTACGGTCAGATAGAAAAAGTCATAGCGGCTCTGAAACTGTAATTTCGGCGTGATGTTATAGTTCGCGACGAGGCCGATCGACGGAAGCGGAAGAGTCAGTTGCTCGTTCACGACCGTTGCTGAGCCAAGGTTGGTGCCTCCCGGGCCTGTGATTTGGCCTTGCGCTGCAAAATTAAAATTTGTCTTCATTATGTAGAGCCCTGGCGACACTCCCAACTCCACTTTCTCGTTCCGGTAAAAAGAGTAGTTGTAGAGCAGCCGGTAGATATTGAAGCTCAGGCTGGTTTGGGTAGCCGCACCAGCTGCAACGATTTGGTCTCTGATTTGAATTTGCTCGTTGGTCGATTTTTCCCCGCTCAACCCGACCCGATACCAGGACAGTCCAATGGCATGGCGGTCATTGAACCGATAGAGGCCATCCAATCTGAAGGCATCCGTGGAGGTGTCCACACCCAAGGTATTGGTGAGGTCAATGTTCGTGCCAATCCCTAAGGCGGGGCCTCCAACCGAAACGTTTGCGGTGGCCCCCCAGACGTAGGCCCAGCCGCCGCGGATCATCAACTTGTCAGTCGTTTCGGAAGGCGTCGTCTCCTCGGCGGAGACCACCGAAGGACCCGCACAGAGCAAGCCCAGGGCTAGAACAATCAGCGGCGGCAACCCGTGGAACCGAGTGAAGAACCAACGTGCTGACCCAATGGCTTCAGTTTGCCGCATCATCTTCTCCTTAATATGGTCCCCATTGGTGCACTCGACCATCCCACATGCGCAACTGAACATTGTCCTGCACCTCTCGAGCAATGAGTGACGGGTGGCGAAGCATAGCGAGACGGCCTCTAGCCGTCAAGGAGCAGAGAACGCACGCCTCTGAAGGCCGGTCATGGATTCTTCCAGCCATGTGTCGGGAACAGTCGGCGGATCAACGCACATGATGCGGTCCCCGCACGAACCGATAGAACTATTGATAGGGATCATTACCGGCGAGCGTGCCGCACCCGCCGTTGCGGCGAGTGCGGCCCGTGGAATCGATTCTCAGATGTTCATCCAGCACGCGTTACTTGCTGCCGCCGCCCTGCTGGAGTTTCTCCAACACTCGGTCGATGGTGAAGCTGGCCGCTTTCTGGCGTGGCGGATACTCCTTGAAGGTCGCCAGGAACTGGCCAACGTATTGCTGCGCTGGGACAAACAGGAAAATGTGGTCGAGAACCCAGTCATAGTAGGTGTTCGAGGTGATGTCCGCACGCTCGTATGGGTCCATGCGCAGATTGAAAAGCTTGGGAACGCGCGGATGCACGTAGGGTTCGCTCCAGATCGCCAGAGTGCCCGACATCCGTTGCTCGGCGAAGACGAGCTTCCAGTTGTCGTAACGCAATCCGGTCAGGTCGCCGTCATCCGAAAAGTAGAAGAAGGATTCGCGCGCGCTCTTCTTCTCCTGGCCCGTGAGGTACGGCAATTGGTTGTAGCCGTCAAGGTGCACCTTGTACGTCATCTTCCCGACCTGGTAGCCCTTCAGCAGCTTCTCCTTGATGTCGGGCGCGCCGGCGGCCGCGAGCAGGGTCGGCATCCAGTCGAGGTGCGAGATCATGTCGTTGGACACGGTGGCGGGTTTGACATGACCGGGCCAGCGCACCATCGCAGGTACGCGGTAGGCACCTTCCCAGTTGGAGTTCTTCTCGTTGCGGAAGGGCGTCATGGCACCGTCGGGCCAGGAGTTCATGTGTGGACCATTATCGGTGCTGTACATCACGATGGTGTTGTCAGTAATACCAAGCTCATCGAGCTTGTTCAGTACGGTACCGACGTTCTTGTCGTGGTCAATCATCGTGTCATGGTACGGGCTCTGCCAGCGCCCCGACTGGCCTACGCTCTCCGGCTTGGGATGCGTGCGGAAGTGCATGTGGGTGAAGTTCACCCAGACAAACATCGGTTTACCTGCCTTGGCCTGCTGTTCGATGAAGGCCGCTGCGCGGGCGGCGACGTCGTCGTCAATCGTTTCCATGCGCTTTTTGGTGAGGGGCCCCGTGTCTTCGATTTTCTGCGTCCCGTCAGGATTCGCGATGCTATGAATCACGCCGCGCGGGCCGAAGTTCTTGCGGAAGTTGGGGTAGTCGGACTCTTTCGGATAGTCCGGCAGCTCCGGTTCTTCCTCGGCGTTCAGATGGTAGAGGTTGCCGTAAAACTCATCGAAGCCGTGGGCGGTAGGCAGCATGTCGTCTTTGTCACCCAGGTGATTTTTTCCGAACTGACCGGTGGCGTAGCCCTGCGCCTTCAGCAGCCCGGCGATGGTTGGATCTTCCTTCCTCATGCCGAGGTCGGCGCCCGGCAACCCGACCTTGCTCAAGCCCGTGCGAAAGACGCTCTGGCCGGTGATGAAGGCCGCACGACCGGCCGTGCAACTCTGCTCAGCATAGTAGTCGGTAAACATCACCCCTTCTTTTGCGACCCGGTCGATGTTGGGCGTCTGGTAGCCCATCAGACCCCGTGAGTAGGCGCTGATGTTGCTTTGCCCGATATCATCGCCCCAGATGATGACGATGTTTGGTTTCTTGTCGGCCGCCGACGCGAGGCCGGCCACGAACGTGGCTGCCATAAACAAGGCGAGTCCGATCTTAATTGTGAGTCTCTTCATATTGCCCTCCTTCATTGTTCCCTCCTTCACATCACGGCCCTGTGCTATCGGGACAAACTCCCAACCGCTTTCTCGACGGCCAGGTCGGGCCCGAGACCATTGGAAGATCGCCTTTGGAAGCAACAGTGTAATTTTGAATCGCAGAGTCCAGTCCGCTCCTGTCGGATCAGGCCGCACTTCATTTACTATCTCCATCACAGACTGATCCGTCACGATGACCACGTCCCTATTCGATGGCCCACGAACTTGCGACGCCGAATCTCCACCCGTCACAACCCCTTCACACCACTTTTGCTACGGGAACCCGCTTGTTCTTGGCCGCTTTGACAAGGGCGTCGTGATCGCGGTCGGTCTGCTCGGCATAGGCGGCGGCAAAGCGGGCAACGGCCTCGTCCATGCCGTCGCTCTTGCCGAGGTAGCCGGCAATGACGGCAGGGTCGCCCGACTTGGCATGTGCCAGGGCGAGAGCCCACCCGCAGAGCTTGCAGTATTCGGGAAGGTTCTTCCCGCGCGCTTTGTTCGGTTCGAAATTTAGGCCGCCCTTCATGTCCCGGAGCTGGCGTATATAAAAATGGTGTCCGTTCGGCTGTACCCCCCAGCCTAGAAAAATGTCCGGCGCCCCCTGAATGAGCCTCTGTCCCACCACGACACGCTTGCCCTCGCACTCCCAGCGGGGAGTCTTCGAGTAGGGGGCGAGGACCGAGGGTTGCGCTTCCTTGTACTGGAGGAACAGGGGATCGTCGGGGCCGTTGCCATTCATCAGGACAACCCAGCAGCGGGTGCCGACGCTTCCCACGCCCACCACCTTCCGGGCTACATCCACGATCCGGTACCGTGCAAAGAGGGTCCTCCGCTCGTCGGGGAGGGAGACGACGTAGCGCTCCAGAGTCTGGGCGACCGCCTCCCAGATGGGCTGGCCATCCGTCGTGTGCGTCTCCCGGACAATGAGAGGTCTGTTCTCGACGATGCGGTGCCGGTCATCCACGAGCTCCGCCATGTTCGCGAGCACCTGCATGTGGCCTCGCTGTCGCGCCTTGGCCATGATCCGCTCGGCGACCTTCCGCGCCTCCGGGGACAGCGCGGCCACGATGCCCTGCTTGTCGATGCGCGAGTACCAAACATCCAGGTACTCCATCTGGGCATATTCGCGCATGCGCTTGCGGTAGCTTCTGACCGCGGCGCGGGCTGCGTCCTCGCACAGGACCTTGTCCCCGCCCAGGAAGCGACACGCCACGACGGCACTGGCGGCCAGGCGTTTGAGGTCCCACTCCCAGGCTCCCGGCAGTGTCTCGTCGAAATCGTTGATCCCGAACACGAGATTGCGCTCGGCCGATGCAAAGACGCCGAAATTGGCGACGTGCATGTCGCCGCAGGCCTGGACCGTCAGGCCCGTCACGGGGGTCCGCGCCAGATCGGCTGCCATCACCGCCGCCGAGCCCCGCAGGAAGGCAAAGGGACTCGCGAGCATCCTGGCGTAGCGGATGGGAACCAGAAACGGATGTCGCGTCTTGGCCTGCTCTTCGAGAATCGCAATCGGGTCGTCCCGTTTAGATGCCGGCCGGTAGTCCGCGTGCAGTTCGTGCGGCAGTTTCGCACGAAGGGCTTTGCCCGCGGCCTTGCGCTCCTCCACCGATGGCATCGGGGCCTTGAAGCGAGCCAGCAACTCAGCATAATGCTTACCTTCCGTGGTAGCGTCAGATACTTTTCCCCTCATCGTGTTCTCCTCAGCCGCGCCGTCCGTCCCACGCTCCGATCGATTATCGTCTCGTTCCCACAAGGGCCGCCACGAACAACGCGCCGAGTATCGCATGGCCGAACCCAGCAACCCACAGCAACATACCGCCGAGGCTTAATCCTGCCGCAGCCCATATAAGGACCGCGGCTGCCAATAGGTTGTAGCTGGTAATCCCGAGGCTCACAGCCAGACCGGCAGGACTTGCGACATCGTTGCGGGTTTTGAAGCAAGCAAGTCCGAGGGCAAAAACTCCCGCGCCGAAGAGTCGCGCCAGAACTATTGCGAGCGAGTCAGTTGGGCCTTTAATCAGCAACGAGACAACCGGTGCCGGACTGATCAGCGCCAGCACGCCCACTAGGGCTTCAAGAGCACCAGAAATTGTCAGCAAGAACCTCAGCGACATCCGGCTCCCCTTCGCGATAACACAGGGCGTTCCCGCGATAATGGCCGCGTGATCGGACCCGAAGGCGACGCGCACCCGCTACCTCCCCTCTGTCCTCTGACGCATCGCGGCTTCTATGGCCGTTCACGATGCCCATCTTTCGCACATCCGTTCAGTATTTTTCCGGAATGAAGGTCCTGCCTTTCAACGTCGCCTGGTCATCGTATTTGTGCTTGCTCGATCGTTTAGGCAGCGTCACTTTCCTGCGCGGCAACTTCTTGTAGGGAATCTGTGATAGCAAATGCGCAATACAATTTAGGCGCGCCCGCTTCTTGTTGTCCGACCGCACGAGATACCAGGGTGCATGTTTCGTGTCTGTTGCTTTCAGCATCATGTCCCTGGCACGTGAGTACTCGTACCACTTCTCACGCGACGGGAGATCGACTGGACTGAGCTTCCACTGGCGCAACGGATCTTCGATGCGGGCTTCGAAGCGACGCTCCTGCTCCTCATTGCTCACTTCGAGCCAATACTTGATCAACATAATCCCACCGTCGACGACGTATTTTTCGAACTCCGGACAGAGTTCGAGGAACCGGGCATGTTGGTCCTTGGTGCAAAAGCCCATGACGTATTCGACCCCGGCGCGGTTGTACCAGCTGCGGTCGAAAATCACGATCTCTCCGGCCGCCGGGAAGTGCTGCATGTACCGCTGAATATACATCTGGGTCTTCTCGCGGTCGGAGGGCGCGGGCAACGCCACAAGGCGGAACACGCGCGGGCTGACGCGTTCGGTGATGGCGCGAATCGTGCCTCCCTTCCCGGCTCCGTCGCGCCCTTCAAACACCACAATGACCCGCAGACCTTTCTGTTTCACCCAGTCCTGGAGGATGCAGAGTTCAGCCTGAAGCTTGCGCAACTGCTCCTCATACTGCTTGCGTTTCAGCTTTGCCCCTCCTTCATCTTTCTGCACCTTAGACATCGCACGTCCTCCTTTATTAATTCCTCGCAGCACAGGCACTCAAAAGAATGTGTTCCGATTCGAACGGCCGTCGGTCTATTCGCCAGTGACTCGATTGCACTAATGTTTCCGATCGTGATCGCGCATATGGTTGCGGCGCCCATGGTTACGGCACCGGGCACAGCGGCACGTTCCAGATGTTGGCTCCGTACGCGGCAATAATCCGGTCGCTGGAACACTTCCCGAGCCGGCGACGTTGTTGATGGGCTTTTTCGCCCATCCGTCAGGCCTACTCACGTGCCTTCTCCTTACACGTTGTCCGCTTCCGTAGAGTCCCTTCGCCGCTTCGACGGCGCACGCCGCCCCCATTGCCAGTCGGCAATCTCGGGCATGTCCACGCCATAACGGGCGATGTATTGTTTGTGCTCCAACAGTTTGTCGCGAATCGCCTGCTTGGCATAGGCGGCGCGGGACCCAAGCTGCGGCAGCCGGTCAATCACGTCGCCGAAGAGGTGAAACCGGTCAAGATCATTCATCACAACCATGTCGAACGGTGTACTCGTCGTCCCCTCCTCTTTGTAGCCGCGTACGTGCAGGTTCGTGTGGTTTGTCCGCCGGTATGTGAGCCGATGGATCAACCACGGGTAGCCGTGGAACGCGAATATAATCGGCTTGTCCTTGGTAAAGAGCGCGTCGAAGTCCCGGTCTGAGAGACCATGCGGGTGCTCGCTCTGTGGCTGCAGTTTCATCAGGTTGACGACGTTGATGACGCGAATCTTCAGCGCCGGGAGATGCTGACGAAAGAGATCCACAGCGGCCAGCGTCTCCAACGTAGGCACGTCTCCGCAGCAGGCCATGACGACATCGGGATCTCCTCCCTTGTCATTGCTTGCCCATTCCCAGATTCCGATGCCGGCGGTGCAGTGCTTGATCGCCTCGTCCATCGTCAACCATTGCGGGGCCGGTTGCTTGCCGGCGACGATTACATTGACATAATTGCGGCTGCGCAGGCAGTGATCGGTGACAGACAGGAGCGTGTTTGCGTCCGGCGGGAGATACACGCGCACGACCTCCGCTTTCTTGTTCACAACGTGATCGATGAAGCCGGGATCCTGGTGGCTGAATCCGTTGTTATCCTGCCGCCAGACATGGGAGCTCAGCAGATAGTTGAGCGAGGCAATCGGTCGCCGCCAGGGAATGTCATGACAGACCTTGAGCCACTTCGCGTGCTGATTGAACATCGAGTCGATGATGTGGATGAACGCCTCGTAACAGGAGAAGAACCCGTGCCGGCCGGTTAAGAGATACCCTTCCAGCCAGCCCTGGCATTGGTGCTCGCTAAGCATTTCCATCACGCGTCCATCCGGAGCCAGGTGATCGTCGAACGGGTAGCGCTCCGCCATCCAGGCGCGATTGGTGACTTCCAAGACGTCCTGCCAGCGGTTTGAGTTGTTCTCGTCCGGACTGAAGAGACGGAAGTTCCGGCTTCCCATGTTCAGTTTCATCGTGTCGCGCAGAAACTTACCCATAAACCGAGTGGACTCGGCTGTGACGGCACCGGGTTTCGTCACCTTGACGGCATAGTCGCGGAAGTCTGGTAAACGCAGATCCCTGAGCAACAGGCCGCCGTTGGCGTGTGGATTGGCGCTCATGCGGCGCTCGCCCTTCGGCGGCAGATCGGCGAGCTCGGCCTTCAGCCGGCCGGCTTTATCAAACAGCTCCTCCGGCTTGTAGCTCTTCATCCATTTCTCAAGAATCTTCACATGCCTGGGCTTTTCGTGCATTTCGCCCATCGGCACCTGATGGCTCCGCCAGTAATCCTCGGTCCGTTTGCCGTCGATCTCCTTCGGGCAGGTCCACCCTTTAGGCGAACGGAGAATAATTATCGGCCAGCGAGGTCTCTCCTTCACACCGTTCTTCCTCGCGTGATTTTGGATGCGGCGTATTTCGTCAAAGCAGGTATCGACTGTGGCGGCCATGAGCTGATGCATCTTGCGCGGCTCGTGTCCCTCCACGAAATGAGGTGTGTACCCGTAACCCCGAAACAGCTGATCCAATTCCTCATGACTGATGCGGGCCAGCACGCAGGGATTGGCGATTTTGTATCCGTTCAGGTGCAGAATAGGCAGCACGGCTCCATCAGAAGCAGGATTGAGAAACTTGTTGGAATGCCAGGACGTCGCCAGCGGTCCGGTCTCCGCCTCACCATCGCCGACCACGCAGGCCACGATGAGGTCGGGATTGTCATACGCGGCCCCGTAGGCGTGCGAAACGGCGTAACCCAGTTCGCCGCCTTCGTGGATTGATCCGGGTGTTTCGGGTGCGACGTGGCTGGGGATGCCTCCGGGGAACGAAAACTGTGTGAACAACCGCTTCATGCCCTCTTCGTCCTGTGAAATGTTCGGATAGACTTCGCTGTACGTGCTCTCAAGATAGGCATTCGCGACCAGCCCGGGGCCCCCATGCCCGGGACCCGTAATGTAAATCATGCTCAGGTCCCGTTGCTTGATGGCTCGATTCAGATGGACATAGATGAAATTCAGTCCCGGTGTGGTGCCCCAATGACCGAGCAGGCGGGGTTTGATGTGCTCTTTCTTCAACGGCTTTTTCAGCAAGGGGTTGTCATATAGATAAATCTGCCCCACCGAAAGATAGTTTGCCGCGCGCCAATAGGCATCCATCAACTTGAGTTCCCTCTCCGATAACGGTGTTCCCATCATCACTCCTTTTCTATGGCAGCCCGCGCTCGAAAGCGGTCAACGCCCCGGTGGCCTATGAACGTAGGCCTCGCACGCACCGCACCGCCTCCCTGGCGATCCAGGTTTCTTCATCCGCTGCAACCACATGGGCAGCCAGTCGTGATTTATCCTCACTGATTCTTGCCGCATGGATCATGCAGGGCGACGTGAGCAAGGTCAAGTCGCTGAACATCGAACAAGCCAGCCGACTTCATTTTCGCGGAGGATCGACCCTAAAGACCGCGCGAGCGAACCCGACCAAGAACTCCTCTCACTCGCGGTGCCGCGGTGGTCGGTCTCACAGCCGACGGGTTGCAGGAAAGATTTGCCTCCGTAGTAGGGCATGAACGGGGCACATAACCACGCCCATTAGCTAAGCAGGGTATCAGATATGAATGACGGAATCCGGCAAACTTGACGCACCTCGGCGGTGATGATAGCGTCCGTTTCCAACTGGCACTCAGTCACCACGAAGAATCCTCTTCGATGAACATGTAGGTACAACCGCCATGCCTAGCCTTCAATCCGTCAGACGAAAGATCGCCTCCGTTAAGAAAACCCAGAAAATCACGAAAGCCATGAAAATGGTCGCAGCGGCGAAACTCAAACGCACGCAGAACCGCATTCTCGCGGCACGGCCCTACGCCCTGAAGATGCGAGATACCATCCGCAACCTTAGCTTGCGGGTCAATCGAGACCTTCACCCGTTGCTCCGTAAGCGGGAAGGCGAGCACCGTCGCGTTATCGTGACGGTCGTGACGAGCGACCGCGGATTATGCGGGGCGTTTAACGCCAACATTCTCCGCACGGCGCTCACTGCACTGAAGGGTCTTGAATCCCGCGGTGTGCAGGTTGAGCTGGCGGTGGTCGGTCGGAAAGCCCGCGACTTTTTCCGGAGACGCAGTTGGACGGTGCGTCGGGAAGTGGTGGACATCTTCGACAAATTGACGTTTGAGCACGGGATGGTGATGGGAGAAGAATTCACGGCGCTCGAGGAGTATGTGGCAGGGAGTATCGATGCGGTCTATGTCATCTACAATGAGTTCAAATCCGCCATCGCGCAACGGGTGGTTGTCGAACGGCTCCTTCCGATCGACTGGGTCGTTGAAATCTCCGATGGGAAGGATCTTGACCAGCCAACGGAGACAGTCCCGGGAGGCTATCAGTACGAACCAAGTGAGGACGAACTACTTGAGCAGCTTCTGCACCGTAACTTCCACATCCAGGC